>Ga0207648_10006161_pt1 | contig 11953 bp, 7 predicted proteins | sample KBSMisM32_FD_184310 | JGI IMG/M metagenome (GOLD analysis project Ga0207648, IMG submission 184310) | Miscanthus rhizosphere microbial communities from Kellogg Biological Station, Michigan, USA - KBS Miscanthus M3-2 (SPAdes) (version 2) | ecosystem: Host-associated > Plants > Roots > Rhizosphere...
TGCTCTTGACGTAGCGGTGCTTCCCCGAGCGTTCTGCCGCGATCGATTCGACGACGTCGACATCAACTGCGACACCGGCGCCGAGCCGCGCCTTGATGCCTTCCCGTATCGTGGTGCGGGCGCGCTCGTCGAATCCACCTTCGGGAACGATCGAGACGCGCGTCCGCTCGAGTGACTCCTGGACGATCGCGAACGTCCGGATTCCCGGCAGGTCCCGCACGACGTAGATGAGCGCCAAGCCGTGGAGCACGGTGCCGTCCATCGCCACGACGAAGTCCGTCGAACGGCCCTTGACCTCGGAGAGCGTCGGCAGGCCGCGACCGCAAGCGCACGCGCGATTGCCGAGCACGCCTACGTCGCCCGTCCGGTAGCGCAGAAACGGGAAGTCGCGCGTCGCGAGGTGGGTGATCACGATCTCCCCCGGCTCGCCCGCCGGAACCACGCGGCCATCGGCATCGATCAATTCGACGATCAGGTCCTCGGCCGTGATGTGGAGCGACCCTTCGGGACACTCGTGCGCGATGAATCCCGCATCGCGGCCGCCGTAGCCGTTCGCGACGCGGCAGCCGAACGTCTTTTCGATCTGCCTGCGCTGATGGTCGTACAGGGATTCCGAGGTGACGAACGCGACCTTGATGCCGAGCCCATCGACGCGCTCGTTGCGGCGCTCGGCATGGCGGGCGATGTAGGCGAGCGCCGACGGATAGCCGAACAGCATCTTCGGGCGCTTCGCCTTGATGCGTTCGATGAACCGATCGAGGTTCGTCTCCGACATGTCGAAGGCCGGCAGCAATTCGGTGCGCAGCACGCGATCGCGAAGCTGCCGCAACCGGTCCTGCGCGCCCAGCTCGATGGGGGAACCCCAGACGACGATTTCCGGATCGCCGATATCGACGCCCCACCAGCGGGTGGCACGCCATTTCGCCGCCACGTCGTGGCTTACGCGGTCGGCTCCCATGTAGAACACCAGCGGCTCGCCGCTCGATCCGCCGGTGTTGTAGCGCATGAGCTTGCCCGCATCGTCCGCCTTGAGGCGATCGACATTCGCCCGGATGAGCGGCTTCGTGAGCAACGGCAACTTGGCGAGATCGCCGAGCGATTGCACATTGCCGGGTGCCATGCCGACGGCTGCGAACATTTCTCGGTAATAGGGGACGCGAGCGCCGATGTCGGCGAGAAATCTCCGCAGATTCGCGAGCTGCAAGGCCTCCAGCCGGGACCGGTCCAGCCACTGCGTCGCCTCGAGGCCGCGCAGTCGCGTGCGCGTGTCGTGGCCTTTGAGGCGCTCGTGCAGCGGGAACAGCACGTTGGCGACCCACGTCGTGTAGCGGTCGCGAGGCTGCGCCACGGCCACGCTCACGATTCGGCCCTCCCGCGAACCCTCGGCATCAGGCGGGCATAGATGTCGATCCATTGATCCTTCACGGCGGGCCAGCCGAATTGCTGGACGTCGGTGAGGCCCGTATTCGCGATGCGATAGGCGAGATCGCGGTCGCGCAGGAGCCGCGCCATGGCATCGGCCATCGCCTGAGGATCCTGCGGCGGCACCAGTAGAGCCGTGCGCCCGTGGTCGACCATGTACGGCACGCCGCCGACGTGGGTGCTCACCACGGGCACTCCGCTTGCGAGCGCCTCGAGAATCGAATTGGGCATGTTGTCGACACGGCTCGGGTTGAGCGCAAGGTCGGCGCTCTTGTACAGCGCCGCGATTGCATCGCGTCCCAGTCGTCCGACGAACGTGACGGCATCGGCAACGCCGCAGTCGATCGCCGCCTGCCGCAGGCGCTCCTGCTCGGGTCCGATTCCGGCAATCGACATCCGGCACGCCGGGAACTCGTGTCGAAGGAGCGCGAATGCGCGGATTGCGGTCTCGTTGTCGTAGATCCATTCGAGGTTGCGGGTGACGACGACATGCGGCGAAGCGGACAGCGCTCCCGGCAGTGCATGCGGGGAGAACAGCTTGAGGTCCACGATGTTCGGCACGACCTCCGCGGGGACGCTGTGGCGCGCGAAGATCTTGCGCAGGAACCTCGAAGGCACGACGACGATTCGGGCGCGGCTCAACGACATTCGCACGAGCCGCGACGATCCGGCGAGAAAGCGCTCGGCTTCGCCGCCGCGGTAGTTGACGACGACGGCCTTGCCGCGCAACCACGCGATCCAGAGGGCGGGCACGGCGAAGAGATGCCAGGACCAGCCCGAGTTCGCCATCAGATGGACGACGTCGCAGCGGCCGAAGGCCGACCAAAGCGAACCGGCGTAATTGAAAAGGCGGACGACCGCTCGGGCGCCGCGGGTCTCTGCGACCCAGGACGGCGAATAGGGAATGTTGGTGCGGACGATTTCGACGGCGAGACCCTCGTTGCGGAGGAGTTCGGCCAGCTGCCGCGTCTGGTTCGCCATCCCCCCTTCGGGCGGCGGCAACGGCCCGACGAGACAGACCTTGGGCAGCTGGCCCGAGTTCGACCCCGATTGCAGCGGCTTGGCCACGGGTTCGGCCAGCTGGAGTGAAGCGTTCATTCCGCCCATGGCTTACACGCCGCTCGCACGCAGCCGGTGCTCGCGACCGGACCCCTCGAGCAGCCCCGTATATACGGACCCGTAGCGCGCGACGCTCAGCGCCCACGTGCGCTCGGCCTCGACGAAACGGCGCGCCCGTTCGCGCACGCGCGGCCAGTCGTCCTTGCGCGCAAGCACGCGCTCGATGGCCTGCGCGAGGGCGTGGGCATCGCCCGCCGAAAAGAGAAAGCCCGTATCGCCGTCGCGGACGAGCTCGCGATGCCCCCCGACATCGGAGGCGACGAACATCCTCCCCTGTGCCATCGCTTCGAGCGGCTTCAGCGGCGTGACGAGATCCGTCAAGCGGATGCGATGGCGAGGGTAAGCGAGCACGTCGATGAGGTCGTAATAGCGCTGCACGTCCGCGTGCGGCACGCGGCCCGTGAACACGACGCGATCGTCGAGCGCGAGCCGCTTCGCCTGTTCCTTCAGCGCTTGTTCCTGCGGCCCCCCACCCACCAGCAGAACGCGCAGATCCCGCAGTCGCGGGACGAGCAGCGCCGCGGCTTCGAGCAGGAGATCGAGGCCCTCGTAGGCATAGAACGAGCCGGCGAATCCGATGACGGTCGCGCCGTCGAGCCCGAGCGCCGTCCGCAGCGCAGGATCGGGCGTTCCGCCGTAGCGGAATTCGCGCGCGTCGACGGCATTGGGGATCACCGTGATGCGCTCGGCGGGGATACCGCGCGCCGTGATCTCCTTGCGCAGGCCCTCGCAGATGGTCGTAACATGGCCCGCCCGGCGGAACACGTGCGTGTCGAGCGCGCGCGTGGCGCGATACCGAAGGCTGCCTTCGGTGGTCGTGCCGTGGTCGACCGCGGCATCTTCCCAGAGGGCGCGCACCTCGTAGACGACCGGAATGCCGAGCCTTCGACCCGCGCGCAGCGCCGGCAAGGCATTGAGCACCGGCGAATGCGCGTGGAGGATGTCGGCGTCGAAGGTCTTCGCCAGCTCCTCGATGCGGCGCGCGGTGGCGCGCATTTCGGCGAGATAGCCCAGACCCGGAACTCGCAATGCGGGCGTCCCGTGCTGTGGCGTGCGATGAAAGCGCCAACCGTCGACGTCCTCGATTTCGGCCGCCGCCTTTCCATGGCGCGGCGTCGTGAGCTGCAGCGTCTGCCATCCGAGCGCACGCTGCTCGCGCAGGATGGCCAGCGTGCGGAACACGTAGCCGCTGTGCAGCGGAAGCGAGTGATCGAGGATGTGCAGGATGCGCATGGGGAAGCTACGCGGCCATCTGTCGCGGCGCGGTGTCGGATTGATCCACCACCTTGCGCAGGAAGGCGTCGAACATCAGGAGCGTCCACAGCGGAGCGCTGTAGTCGCGGCGACCGGACTCGTGGTGGTCGACCAGCTGCTCCAGATAGCGGCGCTCGAAGAAGCCGGTCGCGGCGAGTCTTTCGCCGAGCAACGCATCGCGCACCCGTTGCCTGAGCGGCCCGCGGAACCAGCGCGCGAGCGGCACCGCGAAGCCCATCTTCGGGCGATACAGGACCTCCGCGGGCAGGTACGGCTCCATCGCCTTCTTGAGCAGGTACTTGCCCTCCTGCCCGCGAACCTTGAGCGACGGGGGCAGCGATGCCAGCCATTCGACGAGCGGGTGATCCATCAGCGGCTCGCGGACTTCCAGCGAGTGCGCCATGCTCGCGCGATCGACCTTGGTGTTGATGTCGCCGACGAGATAGGTCTTGAGATCGAGATACTGGATCTGCGACAGCGGGTCGTCCGTCTGCGCTTTCGCGGCATGATGCCGGAACACGTCCATGGCTTCGTAGCCTGCGAGGCGCGACTTGAGCCCGTTGCTGAAAAGCTGCGCGCGCATCGGATCGCGCAGGATCGACACGGAGTGGAAGTACGCCTCGACCGAGTTCCGCGCGAGCGCTTCGAACGTCGTCTTCGCGCGGAGCACGCGCGGCGCCCAGTCGAGCTTCGGATAGGCGCGTCCGAGAAGACCGAAGAGAGGCCGCCGCATTCCCATCGGCATCGACGCCCGCATGCGCTCCTCCATGAGGTGCAGGCGATAACGGCGATAGCCGCCGAAGCTCTCGTCGCCGCCGTCGCCCGACAGCGCCACCGTCACGTGGCGCCGCGCGAGCTGGCAGACTCTGTAGGTCGGGATCGCCGAGCTGTCGGCATACGGCTCGTCGTAGAGCGACGCGAGCTCGTCGATCAAATCGAAGTCGTCGGACTCGACGCGCTCGACGCGGTGGTTCGTGTGGTACCGGTCCGCAACGGCTTGTGCGAACTCCGACTCGTTGAACGCGGGATCGGCGAACGCGATCGAGCACGTGTTGACGGGCTCGGCCGAAAGGCCGGCCATCAGCGCGACGACCGCGCTGGAATCGACACCGCCGGACAGGAAGGCCCCAAGGGGGACTTCGGAGATCATTCGCAGCTTGACCGATTCGCGCAGACGGGCGACGAGCTCCTCGCACGCCTCGCCGTCGGTCTTCGCCCCACCCTCGCTGAAGCGCACATCCCAATATTCACGCGGGGCGGGAACCGCCTGGCCGCGGGTGATGAGCAGCGTGTGCGCCGGCGCCAGCTTTCTTGCCGCCTTGAAGATCGTCCGCGGATCGGCGACGTAGCCCAGCGCGAAATACTCCTCGATGGCGAGCGGATCGATATCCCGCGACATTCCGCCGTGGGCCAGCATCGACTTCAATTCCGAGCCGAAAACGACCATGCCGTCGGGGAGAAACGCGTAGTGGAGCGGCTTCACGCCGAGCCGGTCTCGCGCCAGGAACAGCGACTCGCGGTTCCTGTCCCAGAGTGCAAACGCGAAGAATCCCCGGAACCGCTCGACGCAGCGCTCGCCCCATTCTTCCCACGCGTGCACCACGACTTCGGTGTCGCTCTTCGTGCGGAACGTGTGGCCGAGCTTCACGAGCTCCGGCATCAGCTCCTGATAGTTGTAGATCTCGCCGTTGTACACGATGCAGACGCTGCGGTCCTCGTTGTACAGCGGCTGCTGACCGGTCTTCAAATCGATGATCGCGAGCCGCTTGTGGCAGAGACCGACGCCGGCTTCGACGTGGATGCCCTCTTCGTCGGGGCCGCGATGGTGTTGCGAGTCGTTCATGCGCTCGAGCGTGTCGCGGCGTATCTCGCGCCGCCCCCGGGCATCGAAGACTCCTGTTATTCCGCACATGGCTTCATTCCCCCGTTACGCTTCCTTGACCCGGACCGCGCTGGGCGAGTCCGCGCGAAGAAGCCGGTCATAGAGCCCGCGATAGCGTCCGAGCATCGCCTCGAGGCTGAACTCGCGCTCGATGCGCGCCCGACCGTTGCGCCCCGCCGCCCTGGCCGCTTCCCGGTCACGCGCATAGGCGAGCATCGGCTGCGCCAGCGCATGGGCGTCGCCCGCGGGCACGAGCTCCCCGGTCGTCCCCGCATCGACGAGTTCGCCATTGCCGCCGACATTGGTCGCGATGACCGGCAATCCCGTCGCCATCGCTTCGAGAATCGTATTGGAGATGCCTTCGCCGAGCGAAGGCAGCACGAAGCAGTCGAGACCCCGGAGAATATCCGGCACATCGTTGCGCTCGCCGGGAAGCCACGCGAGGTCGGCGATTCCCGCGCCCGCGAGCATCGCGCGCGCATCGCTGTACAGCACGCCGTCGCCGACCAGCAGGAGCCGCATGCGCTCTCGCTTCGAGGGAGCCAGCTGCAGCGCCTGGATGAAGGCGCGAACCAGGTTGAGCGGATCCTTGACCGGATCCATTCGCCCCACGGTGCCGACGAGCCAGAACCGGGAATCGCGGAACGGACAGCCTTCGATCGCGCCTCTGCCGGCCTCGGCGGGCCGAAACCGCAACGCGTCGACGCCGTTGTAGATCTGGGCCACGCGCGGGGCCGGCACGCCGACGCGCCCGCACAGATATCGCTCGAGATCGCGCGACAAGGCGATGTAGTGAGTGACGAACGGACGGTACAGCTTGCGCACCCACTGGTATTTGCGGTTCGAGCCGTGCAAGTCGAGCATGTCGCGCCCATGCTCGCCGTGGATGCGGACCGGCACGCCCGCGGCCCACGCAGGCGCCACGGTTTCGAGCGCCGCGAGATTGCGCGTGTGCACGATGGCCGGGCGCATCTCGCGGAACAGCTTGTAGAGCGCCGGATAGAGCTTGTACGCGTGCCCGGGCGACTTCTGCAGCGCGACGAACTGCACGTCGTTGCGCGTCACGCGACGGCGAAAGTCCGTGATGTCGGTCAGCGAAATCACCGCGTGCCGGTACGCATCGCGGGGCAGATGGTTGATGAGATTGACGACGCCGTTCTCGAGGCCGCCGACGTCGAAGCGGAACACGACGTGGGCGATGAGCGGGCGGGGATCGCGGTCGGGCATCATCGCCGCGCCCTCGTATCGGCCAGCATGGCTTCGATGGCGGGTCCGGCGTCGCGAATGAAGTCGGCAAGCGAAGCCTCGGCTTCCCCGGGCCGCTCCTTGTCCGCGTAGACGACAATGACCGCCCCATCGTCGCCGTGGCCCGTGAGCCTCCCGAGCGCCGTGTAGGCCTTCGCCACTGCGTCGCTCGCCGTCAGCTTGCCGTCGACCCAGTACCAGTGCCAGGCGACGAGCCGTTCGTTGCGGGGACCGGTGATCTCGGCCGTGCGGGCATCGACGGAATGCCCGCCGACGTCGAGCGTCTGCGAGCCGCGCGCGACTTGCGCCCAGTCGCGCTCGGCGGTCTTCGTGAGGGCGTTTTCCGAACTCACGAGCTTCGTGTCGGAGCTTTGGTTGCGGTAGTAACCGACGTAGAGGCCGACCTTCCTGTCCCCTGCGCGCAGCGTCTCGTGCAGTTGCGCCGATGGATTCTGAAACTGCGGCCGCCACGCGGTGAGACCGCCCTCCGCCGCGCGCCACTCACCGATCGATGCCGGCGCGGAAAGCGCGGGGATCGACGAGGCATCGCTGCGCTCGATCAGCCGGGTCCCGAGCGGCCACACCATCGCGGCGACGGCAACCATCAGCGCCACCAGCAGGAATTCGCCGGGGGATGCGGCGGTGCCCGTTGTCCAGCTGAAACTGCGCCCCGGTCCCGCTGCAAGGGGGATGTCGTCGCGCCAGCGCGCGCCGATCCAGAACATCAGCACGATCACAAGGCCGAAGAAGAGCCAGCCGTAGATGAGGTGATCGACGCCGACGGCGAGCTTGTTGCCCGACAGGTGTCCGATCATGACGATCAGGTACGCCCGCGCCCAGTTGGCGATGACGGGGACGAGAATCGAAAAGCCGATGAAGACCATCCGGCGGAACATCGAGCGATAGGTGAGGTACGCGTAGAGCGTGCCGATGACAAGCGAGGCGATGAGGTAGCGAACCCCGCTGCACGCTTCCACGACAGACCAGTTGCCGGAGGGAATGTTGAAACTCTGTCCCTCACGGTAGACCGGGATGCCCGTGAGGCGAAGCGCGAGCACCGTGAAGTCGGCGGTCCACTCCATCAGCTGCGGCATCAGGAACTCGCCCACGGGGACCGCGAAAAAGAGGAACGCGAGCGGAAAGGCGATGCGGCGGGCGGCGCGGGTGCCGATGACCGTCGGCACCGCCAGCACCAGCATCGCCACGAACGCAAACTGGGACACGGCGTTAACGGTCCCCAATTCACCGAGGAGCCATCCCGCGCCCGCCGCGGCAAGCGGCACCAGCACCCACCAGCTCGGCTGCGGCGCGACTTCCAACAGCGACGCGCGCGCGCGCCAGACGAGCCAGGCAGAAATCGGCGCCACCAGGAAACCGTGGGCGAACGTATCCGAGCGCGACCAGATGCCGACCATCGCAGCGCCGGTCCGCCAATAGCCGAAGACGATCCACGCCAGCGTGAACGCGAGGGCCGCCGCCGCGACCAGCCACGCGCGCTGTGTCGCGCCCGGCGGACTGCCGAACGCCGGCGCCAGCATGTTGTGTATGGGATCGCGTTTCATGGTCGCACGTGCGTCGCCGCCGCGTTCGCGCCCCCGTGCCGGGTGAGAGCGTTCCGGCGGCGCGGGTCACCGACGATCCGGTCAGGCCGCATTGGCATGCCCCGGAGCGGAAGGTTCGAGATACGCGTCGATCCGCGAAAGATGGGCCTTCCAGCTGTAGCGCGCCAGAACCCGCGAGCGCGCAGCCGCGCCCATCGCTGCGGCGCGAGCCGGTTCGTCCAGCAAGCGGCCGATCGATGCGACGAACGCGTCCGCATCGGATGCGGCGGCGTAGTCCCGGTCGGCTGTCGCGTCGATGCCGTTGGCGCACGCGGTCGAGACGACCACCGGTCGCGCCATCGACATGGCTTCGAGGACCTTGTTCTGCACGCCTCGCGCCACGCGGAGCGGCGCGACGACCACCGCCGCATGCTTGAGATACGGACGGACATCCGGAACCATTCCGGTCACCGTGACCGCGGCGCCCGTGAGTTGGTGCACCGAAGGGGCGGGCCGCATGCCGACGATGTAGAACTTGACTCCCGGCCGGCGCGAGGAGAGCTGCGGCAGCATCTCCGATGCGAACCAGCTCACCGCGTCGACGTTCGGCCAATAATCCATCGCGCCCGTGAACACGATCGGAATTTCGCCGGCGGGATACGGTGACGGCAAGTCGTGTTCCGGCGAGAAATATTCGGAATCCACCCCGTTGCCGACGGCCTCGACCTTGCCCGCGCATTCGGGCGCGAGACGGCCGAAGAGCTCCACTTCGGCCGTCGTGACGAAGAACGATCGCTCCGACCGCTTGGCGACGATGGATTCGAACGCCAGCAGTCGCTCGCCCTCGCGCCGGTAGAGCCACGACGAGGGCCAGCGCCGCGACTGCGCATACTGCGTCCACTTCGCCGAGTCGACGTCGACGAAATCGACCAGCGTGCGAAGGTGCGGCAGCGCGTTCGTGTACTGGGCCATGGCTCCCGAAAACACGAGCGCGGTGTCGATGCGCTGCTCGCGCACCGTGCGCTCGACCCACGACTGGAGGCCGCGGCTCTGGTAATACGGCAGCGTCAACGCCTGGCCGTTGGCGAATCCGGCGAGGCACCGCAGCCGCGCCAGCGTCGGATCGAGGCGTTCGACATGGAGTTCCGCACAAAGCGGGCGCAACGCTTCGACGTGGCGCTCGTCCTCCCGATCGTCGATGAACGTGCCGAGGAACACGCGGTGCGTGGCCGCGAGGTGCCGCAATAGATGGTACGAGCGCAGCTTGTCCCCCTTGTTCGGGGGAAAGGGCAGCCGGTGCACGAGATAGAGCAGATTGCGCATTGCGACGCTCATCCCAGATTGCGGACGATGTGCGGTCCGAGCCTGTTGGCGACGCCTCTCGGCAGCCGGCGCCAGAGGCTGATGAACGCGCGGTACTTGGGATTCGCCGGATTGTTCTGCGGAATGGCATCGCCGCGATAAAGACGATACTCGTAATGGAGCGGCTGCGGCACGAAGCCCCAGTTCTTCTTGAACGAGTACGAGCCGGTGTCCTTCTTGCTGCGGCCGTAGTCGAACGTCTTCAGGCCGCGCTCGCAGGCGCGGCGCATGAGCTCCCAGTACTTGAAATCGTTCGCGCCGACCTCGCGTGCGGCGACGGCGTCGCCCGCATAGTAGGGAAGCACTTCGTCGCGGAAGTAGAAGGAGAGCACGCCGGAGACCGGCGCGCCGTCCTTGTCCAGCACTATGAGCACTTCGCAGTCCCCGGCAAACACCCGCTTCAGCGCTTCGAAGTATCGCTTGGGGAGGGCGGGCGTCCCATGCCGGTGAACGTTGTCGGCGAACAGCGCGTAGAAGCGATCGATTGTGCCGTCGATCTCGCTCGTGAGCCCCTGTTTCGCGCCCTTGCGCACCATGGCGCGCTGCTTCCGCGGGATGGCGAGCATGTTCGCCTCCACGTCCGGGAGGATCTCCTTGCGGAAGGTGACATAGAGGTCCTGCATCGGCCAGTCCGCATGTCGCGCGGCGACGTTGCGAAGCTCGAGATGTCTCACTCCGAGCCGCCGGGCCAGCGCCTGCGCTTCGTCTTCGAGCGCCGTTGCGGCTTCGGGCGAATCGGCCGCGACTCCGCCGTACACGGCGAACGGCAGCGAGACGAGCGCCGCACCGAAGACCCAGCTATTGACGTGGGCAAGCGGCAGGACGCCGACGATGCGTCCGCCGTCCTCGGCATAGAGGAAATGCGCGCGATGGCGAAAAACGGACTCGATGATCTCCTGCCACCCTGCGCGGTGGAAGTGCGTGGCCTCGCGGCAGCCCATGACAAAGGCATCCCACCGCGCTGCAGCGGCGCCGTCGCCCGCATCCAGCGACCGGACGGTCACGGTCGAAGGCGCGAACGATGCAAGGCCGAGTTCAGAGGAATGATGTTTCATGTCTTCGTTGCGAATCACTGTTCCGGCCACGCCCGCGTTGCCCCGCCCCGCCGTTTTAGCGGAGCACGCGGCATGGATTCGATCGCTCCAGAGGGGTGCTGCGTGATTCGGACACCACTCGGAAATGAAAGCAAATTGTATGCCCCAACGCGTGTCGAATCACGGGAGAAAACCTCGGTCCGGGGCGTCCTCGATTCCCTCGGAACCCCGCGCGCCGCCCTGGGGCGATCCGGCTCATTACCCGCCCTGACCCTGCGTCAGGCGGCTTCGAGCATCACCGCGTCAACGCGCCCCCACTCGAAATCGAACAGCAGCTTGCGCAGCCGGCGCTCCATTCGATCCAGGTTCAGGTAATGGCGAAAGCGGGTCTTCGCATCGATCCCGGCAACCCGCGGCTGCGCAGGATCGATTTCCCAGGGGTGGAAATAGAAAATCGCCGGCTGGCGGTCGACATGATTGACCCGCCGCAAGAGCCAGCGCGACGCCGCGTAGGGGAGGAGGCGGAAATAACCGCCGCCGCCCGCCGGCCAGTTGCGGCCAAAGAGGCGCATCGTCGTCACCGGGACCTCGAGGAGCCCGCCGCGCACATCGTGCGCGAAGCGCGGGGCGTCGGGCATTCCATAGTGGTCGTGCTTGATCGGGTAGACGCTCGAGCTGTACTTGTAGCCGGCGCGCTCGATGCATTCGAACGCCCAGGAATTGCCTTGACCGATCGAAAAGCTGGGAGCGCGATAACCCATCACCTCCACGCCGGTCAGATCCTCAAGCACGATCTTCGCGAGCTGGATGTCCGAGAAAAACGCCGCCGGGTTCTGCTCGGTCGCGCGCTGGTGCGCAAAGCCGTGGCTCGCGAGCTCGTGGCCGTTGGCGACGATCCGGCGGATGAGTCCCGGGTAGCGCTCGGCGATCCAGCCGAGCGTGAAGAAAGTCGCGTGCGTTCCATACTCGTCCAGCATCGCGAGGATGCGCTCGACGTTGGCTTCGACGCGGCCGTCCAGCGTGTCCCATTGGCTGCGGGCGATGTACGGCGCCAACGCCGAGACCTGGAAATAGTCCTCGACGTCGATCGTCAT
>Ga0207648_10006163_pt1 | contig 11951 bp, 11 predicted proteins | sample KBSMisM32_FD_184310 | JGI IMG/M metagenome (GOLD analysis project Ga0207648, IMG submission 184310) | Miscanthus rhizosphere microbial communities from Kellogg Biological Station, Michigan, USA - KBS Miscanthus M3-2 (SPAdes) (version 2) | ecosystem: Host-associated > Plants > Roots >...
GTTCGGCGGCGCGGTCGATCACGCCCCATGGAGACAACGTGTCCAGCGCGGCGAACGAAAGATTCTCGTGCACCGACATCGGCAGCATCAGTCCCTCGGACTTGCGGTCCTCCGGGATGAGCGCCATGCCGACGGCCTTGCGCTTGGCATCGCTCGGGCCGCCGATGTCGACGCGCGCGCCGTCGACGCGCACCTCGCCGGTCATGCCGCGCAGGACGCCGAACAGCGCGAGGAGAAGCTCGCGCTGGCCCTGCCCGTCGAGCCCGCCCAGGCCCACGACCTCGCCGGCGCGCAACGCGAACGAGACGTCGTGCAGCTGGTGGGTCCAGGTCAATCCGCGCGCCTCGAGGAGCGGCGGACCGCCGTCGGGCGCGCGCGGCGTGCGCGGAGGAAACGCCGCGCTCACTTCGCGCCCGATCATCAGCTCGACGACCTCCGCGTCGGTACGCGTCCCGGCCGGATAGCTCGCGACGCTTCGTCCGTTGCGGAACACCGTGCAATCGTCGGCCAGCTCGGCGATCTCGTGCATGCGGTGCGAGATGTAGACCAGCGCCAGGCCTTCCGCCCGCAGCCGCTTCAGCACCGCGAACACCTTGGTCACGTCGGCCGCCGTGAGGGCGGATGTCGCCTCGTCGAGGATCAGGATGCGCGGCTTCCGCGCGAGCGCCTTCGCGATCTCGACCATTTGCCGGCGCGACAACGACAGGTCGGCGACGCGCGCGGACGGATGGATGTTCTCGGCGCCGGCGCGCGCGAGCGCTTCCTCGGCCACGCGCCGCTGCGCGCGCCGGTCGATCAGCCCGAGCCGCCGCGGCGGATCCGCGATGCCGATGTTGTCGGCGACCGAGAGATCCGGGATCAGCGACAGCTCCTGGAAGATGCACGCGATGCCGGCCGCCTGCGCATCGGCGGGCGACGCGAACGCGACCGGCGCGCCGTCGAGGAGCATGCGTCCGTCGTCGGGCGCGACGACGCCGGCCATGATCTTGATCAGCGTGGACTTGCCGGCGCCGTTCTCGCCGAGCACCGCGTGGATGCGGCCGGCGCGGACCTCAAGATGCGCCTCGGAGAGCGCCCGGACGCCGCCGTAGCGCTTCGAGACGCCCTCGATCAGGAACAGCGGGCGCGGGTCGGAGCCCGCGCCCGCGGCCGAGCTCACTTCACGTTCGCTTCGGTCTGCCCCATGATTTCCTGCGCGGTGAAGTTGATGCCGCAGGTCGGGAACGCGTTGCCGACGAAGAAGTTGTCGTTCTGCGCCGGGTAGAAGTCGGTCCCCTCCTTCATGTTCGGGAACTCGGCCTTCGCGAGCGGCAGCTTGACCGATTGCGGCACGACCTTGCCTTCGAGCGCCGCGATCGCCGTCTTGATCGCGACCGCCACTTGCGCCGGACCGGTGCCGGCCGACGAGCACTTGAGGCCCTGCGCGCCGTACTTGCCGCAGAACTTGCGGAAGCCGTTCTCGGTCTCGCCGCCGAACGGCACGAACGGGTGCTTCGCGTCGATCATCGCCTGCACCACGCCCGTGTCGCCGCCCTGCGCCGTGATCCCGTCGAACTTCTTGTGCACGGCGATCGCGTCGGCGGTCACCTTCTGCGCGGTCGGATCGTCCCACTTGCCGACGACCTCGACGACGTCCCACTTCTTGCCCGACGCCTTCAGCACCTCGTGGATGCCGTCGTGGCGGTCACGGTCGACGGAGGTGCCGGACACGCCGCGCACCTCGAGGACCTTGCCGCCGTTGGGCACGTACTTGACGAGCCATTCGGCCCAGTACTTGCCCAGGCCTTTCTGGTCGACGTTGACGTTGATCGCCTCCTCGGTGTCGAGGATGTTGTCGAACGCGACGAGCACGACGCCCGCGTCGTTCGCGCGCTTGATCACCGGCTTGAACGCGGCCGGGTTCTGCGCGTTGACGACGATCGCGTCGTAGCCCGAGTCGATGAAGTTGTTGATCGCGGCGATCTGCGCGGCGACGTCCTCGCCGGTCGAGACGACCTTGAACTCCTTGAGCTTCGCGGCGACGTCCTTCTGCGCGGCGTAGGCCTTGGCCGTCTTGATCATCTGGATGCGCCACGTGTTCGCGATGTAGCCGTTCGCGAGCGCGATCCGGTACGGGCCCTTCTTCGCCGGATACTGGAACATCTTGGTGTTCGACGCCCACGGCGCGAAACACTGCGGATCCGAGTTCGGCGCCGTGACGACCTTCGGCGGCGCCGCGACCGCGGACCCGGCAACGAGCAGGGCGATCGCGGCGGCAATGCGGGTGCGATGCAGCATCGTGTCCTCCTGGAAGGGTTATCGGCGTTTCCCGTGCGGGGCGACACCGTCGGCGTCCTCGTGGTTCGGGCGCGCCCGACGCCGGGAGCGGTCGGCGCCAGAATACCGTCGCGCGCGCGTTCCCACAAACTTCATCGCATCGCGGCGGCCCATTTTCCGCGAGCCGCAAAATCGCGGGGACGCCGCGCGAACGCGATCGCTCAGAAGCGGTACACGGCGCTCGCGAGAAGGGACTTGCGCGCGCCGACGCCACCCTCGACGACGATGACGACGTTCCGGCCGATCTCGCCGACGCCGCCCAGCAGCGTGTTCCAGGGCTTCGCGGGCGACTGCGTCACGGCGAACTCGAGGTCGGTGTCGGCGACGCCGCCCGCGACCCGTTGCTGGATCTTCTGGTACATCGCGCCGACCCAGAAGCCCACGCGCGAGGACGGGCCGGCAATGCCGCCCATGCCGAACCGGGCCGACAGGACGGTGGCGATCGGCTTCGTGTGGGCGATCAGCGCTTCGTTGTCGAACGAAAGCTTGGTCTGGGTGCGGTTCACGTCCACGACCGCGAAGGCCGTGAGGTCCCGCCATTCGTGGACCTTGCCGCCCCCCTGGAACGTCATGCCCATGCCGTAGGTCGGCCCCTGGAACGACGCGTCGAGCTTGAGGATCTGGGGCTGGATGATGCCCAGGATGGGATCGTCGGGAATCTGGATGTTCCCCTTGGTCGATCCCGTCGTGTAGCCGAGGAGCCCGTAGATGTTGAAGAACGGGAGCACCAGGACGTCGAGCTTCAGCGAGACGTTCTGCTGCTTGGTGTCGACCCGGTCGATCTGCAGGAAGTTCGTGACGGAATGCGGCTCGTTTCCCTTCCGAGCCAGCTGCAGGTCGTGGATGTCCACCGGCTGCTTCGCCGCATAGGCCGTGAGGCCGATGCCGAACGGGAGGGGAAGGATGTAGCCCTTCTCCGCGGCCTCCTGCCCCCAGATCGGGAGCCCCGACCAGTGGGGTGGCGGGATGGCATCGGCGGCGAGCGCGCCGGACGCGACGGACAACACCGCCAGGCCGATCGAAGCACGCATCGGCAAACCAAGAGCCCAGGAGAATCCGTTCATCGTCCCCTCCAATCGACCGTGCCGCCCGAGAATACCCTTCATTCGGCGACCTTGGAGCGCCCGCGGGTGCAACCCGGGCCGCTGGTAGACTTTTCGGCATGAGCGCGCCTCCGATCAGTCGCTATCCCGTCCCGGCGCTCGCGGACCTCGACGACGACATCCGCGCGCGCATCCTCGAGGTCCAGGAGAAGGCGGGCTTCGTGCCCAACGTGTTCCTGACGCTCGCGCACCGTCCCGACGAGTTCCGCGCGTTCTTCGCGTATCACGACGCGCTGATGGAAAAGGAAGGCGGCGGCCTCAGCAAGGCCGAGCGCGAGATGATCGTCGTCGCGACCTCGGGCGCGAACGACTGCCTGTACTGCGTCGTCGCGCACGGCGCGATCTTGCGCATCTACGCGAAGAACCCGCGCGTCGCCGACCAGGTCGCGGTCAACTACCGCAAGGCCGAGATCACGCCGCGCCAGAAGGCGATGCTCGCGTTCGCGCTCAAGGTGGCGACCGACAGCGCGGCGCTCGAGGAAGCCGACTACGACGCCGCGCGCAAGCACGGGTTCGACGACGAGGACCTCTGGGACATCGGCAGCATCGCGGCGTTCTTCGCGATGTCGAACCGCATCGCGAACCTGATCGCGATGCGGCCGAACGACGAGTTCTACCTGATGGGGCGGGTGCCGCGCGAGAAGAAATAGCCTACCGGATCACCCGGTCTGCGCGCTGCAGCAAGCCCTTCGGGATCACGATCGCGAGCGCCTTCGCCGTCTTCTCGTTGACGACGAGCTCGAACGTCGTGGGCCGTTCGATCGGAAGGTTGCCGGCCGTCTCGCCACGCAGGATGCGGTCGACATAGGCGGCAGCCCGGAAGTACATCTGCGGGAAGTTGGGCCCGTAGGAAAGAAGACCTCCGTCCACGACATACTCGGCGGACTCGCTGATCGTCGGCAGCCGCTGCGCTATCGCTAGATCGGCGATGCGGGCACGGTACCGATTGAAGAATGGCGACGGAAGGACGAGGACGCCGTCCGCTCGCTCGCTCCTGGCAGTCTTCATCGAAGCGTCGAGATCGCGCGGCGTCTTGACGTCCAGCGTCAGCGGAACGAGGCCGAGCGCGCGCGCGGCCGCTTCCGTGACGGCGAGGATGCGGTCTTCCGTGCTGCGGTCGGTAAGGAGCACGATGCGCTTCGCGCCGGGGACCACTTCACGGAAGACCTCCAGCTGCTTGGGCGTGAGCTCCTCGAACACGTTCGCGAGGCCGGTGACGTTGCCACCCGGCCGTGCGAGGCTGGCGGCGAACCCCAGCCCGACCGGGTCGGGCATGATCGCGACGACGATCGGAATCGTCGTCGTGGCCTGCCGCGCCGCTCGCACCGCCTGCGTCCCGGCCGTCACGATGACGTCGACAGGAAGCTTCGCAAGCTCCAAGGCGTGCGCCGGATGCCGCGCCATGTCGCCGTCGGCCCAGCGGTAGACGATCGTGACGTTCCTGCCGTCGATCCACCCGCGTTCCCGCAGACCCTGAAGGAACGCCTCGACGTTGGGCGCCGCGACGGCGGGATTCAGGTTATTGAGGAACCCGATGCGAGGCGTGCGAGTCGAGCTTTGTGCGCGCACCGCCCCCGGCAGGAGAACGAGTCCCGCGAGCCCAGCGCCAACGAGCCTGCGACGTTCCATAACGCGATGGGCCGTTCCTCGCCGTAATTCTAGGACTTGCGGCAGTTCGCGACGACGAAGTCGACGAGCATCCTCGTGGACGCCTCGATGTCGAGGTGCTCGGTGTCGATGACGAGGTCGGCCGATTCGGGCGGCTCGTAGGGGCTGTCGATACCGGTGAAGCCCTTGATCCCGCCCGCGCGCGCCTTGCGGTAGAGGCCCTTGGGATCGCGGCGCTCGCACTCCTCGAGCGGCGAGCGGATCCACACCTCGAAGTACGGTCGCGTTCCTGCCGCTGTGCGCGCGCGGGCGCGCTCGTCGCGGTAAGGCGAGATGAACGCGGTCACGCAGACCAGCCCGGCATCGGCGAACAGCGCCGCGACCTGGCCGACGCGGCGCATGTTCTCCTGGCGATCGGTCGGCGAGAACCCGAGGTCGGCGTTGAGCCCGGTGCGCACGTTGTCGCCGTCGAGCGTGTAGACGTTCCAGCCGAGGTCGAACAGGCGGCGCTCGAGCGCCAGCGCGAGCGTCGACTTGCCGGCGCCGGACAGCCCGGTGAGCCAGATCACCGCGCCGCGGTGGCCCGCGCGCGCGTCGCGTTCCACGGTCGCCACCTGGTGGCGCTCGGGAACGATGTCCCCCGCGGCGGGAAGCACGCGCCGCTGGTCCGGATAGCCCGACGCGTCGATCACGCCGGCGCCGACGATCAGGCCGTCGTCGACGAACACGAAGCGGCCGGTCTCGGGCAGCGCGGCCGCGTCGTCGACCGCGACGGCCGTATCGCAGCGCAACGTCAGGCGCGCGACGCCGCCCTCGCCCACCGACGGCGCGGCCTTGCGCGCGAACGTGTCGTCGTCGAGCACATGGTGCACGGCGGAGACTCGCGCGCCCACTTCGCGCGTGCCGACGCGGAGCGTGAGCCGCCGGCCGGCCGAGAGCTCGCCGTGGCCGAGCCAGAACACATCGGCGTCGAACACCGACGTGACCTTCGGCGGCGCGTCCGGCGAGCAAAGCAGGTCGCCGCGCTCGACGACCATCTGGTCCGCGAGCACGACGCTCGCGTTGTCGCCGGTCGCGGCATGCGAGGGTGCATCGGGCCAGCCGGCAAGCTCGGCGACGCGTGCGCTGCGGTTCGACGGCAGGATCAGCACCTCGTCGAGCGGCGCGAGCGCGCCCGAGGCGATGCGGCCGGCGACGACGCGGCGCTCGCCCATCCGGTAGACGTCCTGCACCGGCAGGCGAAGCGGACCGCCGCCGGAGGCCTCGGGCACCGGCAGGGCTTCGAGCGCCTCGACGAGCGTCGGGCCGCGCCACCACGGCGCCGGCGCGCGCTCGCGCAGGTTCGCGCCTTCGCGCGCCGACACCGGGACGATCGCGTGCGCGGACAGGCCCAGGCGAGCGATCGATCCGGCCATCGCATCGCGCACGGCAGCGAATCGCTCCTCGCGCCAGTCGGCGAGGTCCATCTTGTTGACCGCGACGATCACGTCGCGTACGCCGAGCAGGCGCAGGAACGCGAGGTGGCGAAGTGTCTGCTGCTCGGCGCCCGTCTGCGCGTCGACGACGAGGAGCGCGGCGGACGTGTCGGCCGCGCCGGTCACGAGGTTGCGCAGGAGCTCGCGATGGCCCGGCGCGTCGATGATCAAAAGCTCGCGCCGCGGCGTGCGCACGCGCACGCGCGTCGTGTCGAGCGTGATCGCCTGGTCGCGCTCGAGCTGGAAGCTGTCGAGCACGAACGACCACTCGAGCGGCACGCCGCGCTTCTCGCTCGCGGCCTTCAGCGACTCGACCTTGCCGTCGGGCAGCAGGTCGAGCTCGTGCAGCAGGCGCCCGAGCAGCGTCGACTTGCCGTGGTCGACGTGGCCGGCGATGCACACGGCCACGGGCGCCAGGGAACCCGTCATCACATATACCCCGCGGCGCGCAAGCGCTCGAACGCGTCCTCGCGCTCGTGGTCCATCGCGCGGCCGGCACGCTCTTCCTGGCGCGTCGTCTCGAGCTCGGCGATGATTTCGGCGATCGACGACGCGTTCGAGGTCACGGGAAACGTGATGTCCTTCTCGCCGAGCGAGCGGAAACGCTTGCCGCCGCGCGAGAAATAGAGCTCGCAGACCGGAATGTTCTCGCGCTGGACATAGCGCCAGACGTCGAGCTCGGTCCACGCGAGCAGCGGGTGCACGCGCACATGCCCGCCGGGCGGCGGCGATGCCTGGAAGTGGCCCCACAGTTCGGTGGGCTGCTCGCGCACGTGCCAGCGGCCGTCGGCATCGCGCGGGCTCATGTAGCGCTCCTTGCCGCGGATCGCCTGCTCGTCGCGGCGGATGCCGAGCAGCATGCCGGCGAAGCCGCGCTCGGCGATCAGGCGCTTCAGTCCCAGCGTCTTGCGCGCCGCCGCGCGCGAGGCCGGCGGAAGCGTCGCGTCGGTCTCCTCGACGCCGGGGCACGCCGCGTTGATGTAGTCGAGCCCCCACTCGCTCACGTAGCGGTCGCGGAACGCGTAGACCTCGTCGAACTCGTTGCCGGTGTCGAGCAGCACGACCGGGAACGGCACGCGGCCGACGAAGGCCTTGCGCACGAGCCACAGCATCGTGTTGCTGTCCTTGCCGAGCGACCACAGCATGCCGAGGGGCTTCAGCCGCGCGTACGCCTCGCGGATGACGTGGATCGAGTGCTGCTCGAGGGCGGTGAGGGGATCGTGGGCCATGCGGCACGCCCGGGCCCGCGCGATGCGCGACCGGGCAAAACGACGGATTTTACCGGATCGGGTCGCCGCGACCGCGGAGGGCGGCCTAAGCCTCGTGCACGACCGCGCCGTCGACCAGCGTGTAGCGGACGCGCCCCGGAAGCTCGTGGCCCGCGAACGGCGTGTTCCTGCCCTGGCTCGCCAAGGCCCGGCGCTCGACGCGCCAGTGCGCGGCCGGATCGAAGATGCACAGGTCGGCGGCCGCGCCGGTCGCGATCGTGCCGGCCGGCACGCCCAGCAGCGCGGCGGGCCGGCTCGTGACGCGCGCGAGCGCATCGGCGAGCCCCACGCGCTCCTCGTGCGCCCACTTGAGCGTGAGCGACAACAGCAGCTCCAGGCCCGTGGCGCCCGGCTCCGCCTCGCCGAACGGCACGAGCTTGCCGTCGTCGTCGACCGGCGCGTGGTCGGAGCTCACCAGGTCGATCGTGCCGTCGGCGAGCCCCGCGCGCAACGCCGCGCGATCGCGCGTCCCGCGCAGGGGCGGGTCCAGTCGCGCCAGGCTGTCGAACCAGCCGATGTCGATGTCGCACAGGTGCAGGTGGTGCGCGGCGACCTCGCAGGTGACCGCCAGCCCGTCGCGCTTCGCGGCGCGCACCATCGCGACGCCCTCCGCGGTCGACAGGCGCTGCAGGTGGACATGCACGCCGGTCTCGCGCGCGAGCGCGAGGATCGTGCCGAGCGCGATCGTCTCGGCGCACGCGGGCACCGCGGGGAGGCCGAGGCGCGTCGCGATCTCGCCGTCGTGCGCGACGCCGCCGCGCGCGAGGTGCGCGTCCTGCGGCCTCAGCCACACGCGATGGCCGAACGTCGCCGCGTATTGCATCGCGCGCAGGAGCACCTGCGTGTCGCCGATGGGGACGTCGCCCTGCGAGAACGCGACGCAGCCGGCGTCCGCGAGCGCGCCCATCTCCGTCAGCGTCGTCCCCTCGAGCCGCATGGTCAGCGCGCCGACCGGATGCACGTGCGCGCGGCGCGCGTGGCGCGCGCGCTGCGTCAGCATCTCGACCAGGCCCGGCTCGTCGAGCGGCGGGTCGGTGTCGGGCGGGCATGCGAGGCGCGTCACGCCGCCCGCGACCGCCGCCTTGAGCTCCGATTCGAGCGTCGCCTTGTGCTCGAGCCCCGGCTCGCGCAGGCGCGCGTTGAGGTCGACCAGTCCCGGCGCGACGACGAGGCCTTTCGCGTCGATCGTGCGTTCGGCATGGAAGCTCGCCGGCTCGGCGTCGAGCGCGGCGACGCGGCCGTCGGCAATGTAGACCGGCGTCACCCGGTCGGTGCCCGACGCCGGATCGACGACGCGGCCGCCGAGGATCGCGATCCTCATGGCGGGCCTCCCGCGATCATGCTCATGACGGCCATCCGCACGGCGATCCCGAACGTCACCTGCGGCAGGATCACGCTGCGCTCGCCGTCGGCGACCGCCGAGTCGATCTCGACGCCGCGGTTCATCGGGCCCGGGTGCATCACGATCGCATCGGCCTTGGCGAGCGCGAGCTTGTCGGCGGTGAGGCCGTAGTGCCTGAAGTACTCGCCCGACGAGGGCAGGAGCGCGCCCTTCATGCGCTCGCTCTGCAGGCGCAGCATCACGACGACGTCGCAGCCCGCGAGCCCGGCGCGCATGTCGTGGTGGACGCGCACGCCCATGGCCTCGACGCGCGCGGGCAGCAGCGTCTTGGGCGCGATCACGCGCACGTCGGGCGTGCCGAGCGTCGTGAGCCCGTGGATGAGGCTGCGCGCCACGCGCGAGTGGAGCACGTCGCCGACGATCGCGACCGACAGCGCACGAAAGTCGCGCTTGTAGTGGCGGATCGTGTAGAGGTCGAGCAAGCCCTGCGTCGGATGGCCGTGGCGGCCGTCGCCGGCGTTGATCACGTGCACGTGCGGCTTGCCCGTCGCGTGCAGGTGGCTCGCGATCAGGTGCGGCGCGCCCGATTGCGCATGGCGCACGACGAACATGTCGGCGTTCATCGCGACCAGGTTGTCGATCGTGTCGAGCAGCGTCTCGCCCTTCGACGTCGACGACGCGCCGATGTTGAGGTTGATGACGTCGGCCGACAGGCGCTTCGCCGCGATCTCGAAGGTCGTGCGCGTGCGCGTCGAGTTCTCGAAGAACAGGTTGAACACGGCCTTGCCGCGGAGCAGCGGCACCTTCTTGACGTCGCGCTCGCCGATCGACGCGAACGGCTCGGCCGTGTCGAGGATCGACACGATCGTCTCGGCGGGCAGCCCCTCGAGCGTGAGCAAGTGCAGGAGCCGGCCGTCCGGCCCGAGCTGCGGATTGCGCGCCCCGTTCATGCTTTTCCCGCCGGCTCGACATTGAGCGCGAGCTTCCCGTCACCCGCGCGCGACAGTGCGATCGACAGCGAGCGGGCGCACGCGACGCGCGCGCCGACGTAGGTCGGCTCGATCGGCAGCTCGCGTCCGCCACGGTCGATCAGCACCGCCAGCTCGATCGATGCGGGCCGGCCGTAATCGAACAGCTCGTTGATCGCGGCGCGCGTCGAGCGGCCGGTGTAGAGCACGTCGTCGATCAGCACGATCGACGCGCCGCCGACGTCGAAGGGAAGGTTGCTCCGCCGCGCGCCGGCCTTCAGGCCCTTCGACGCGAAATCGTCGCGGTAGAACGAGACGTCGATGTAGCCGACCGGATGGTCGCCCGGCAGCAGCTTCGCGAGCCGCTCGGCGATCCACGCGCCGCCCGAGTAGATGCCGACGAACGCGGCGCCGTGCGCGACGCCGGCCCGCATGCCCTGCGCCAGCGACGCGAGCGCCTCCTCGGCGTCGGGCAGGTTCGCGTCCGACGGATCAGCGCGGCTGGTCATCGAGCCATCCCTGCAGGATCAGTTGCGCGGCGACGCGGTCGCGCACGTCCTTCGCGCTCTTGCCGCGACGCCCGGCTTCGGCGAGCGTCGACGACGCCTCGACCGTCGTGTGGCGCTCGTCCGCATACTCGACCGGCAATCCGAAGCGCCCCGCGAGCTGGCGGCCGAAGCGCTGCGCGCGCGCCGTCATGTCGTGCGGCGTCCCGTCGGCATGCACCGGCAGCCCGACGACGAAGCGCGCGGGTGTCCATTCGGCGACGAGCGCGGCGATCGCGTCGAAGCGGTCGGGCTCGCGCTCTCGCTCGATCGTCGCGAGCGGGTGCGCGAGGCGCGTCGCGAGGTCGCCGACCGCGACGCCGATGCGCCGGGTTCCGAAATCGAAGGCGAGCACGGTATCGGCGCGCTCGCGCGTGGGCACGTCAGGCGTGCCCCGCGCCGTCGGACAGGCGCGAGAAGTCGATGCCGAGCCGCGACATCGCCGCGGGCAGACGGCGGTCGGGCGGCACGCCGAACAGGACGTCGGCGTCCGCGTCCACGGTGAGCCACGCGTTCTGGGCAAGCTCCTGCTCGAGCTGCCCCGCCGACCAGCCCGCATAGCCCAGCGACACGAGCACGTCCTTCGGCCCGTCGCCGCGCGCGAGCGCCTCGAGCACGTCCTTGGACGTCGTGAGCCCGAGGTCCTCGGACACCGCGAGCGTCGATTGCCAGTTGCCGAGCGGGCGGTGCAGGACGAAGCCGCGGTCCATCTGGACCGGACCGCCGTACAGGACCGCCGAGCGGCCGAGCGGCGAGTCGGGCAACGACACCTCGATCTGCTCGAACAGCGCCGAGAGCGTCATCTCGATCGGCCGGTTGACGACGATGCCGAGCGCGCCGTCCGCGTTGTGCTCGCAGACGAAGGTGAGCGTATGAGCGAAGTGCGGATCGGCCATGGCCGGCATGGCGATCAGGAAGTGGTGCGTCAGATTTACGGTCGCACCCATCGGACGGTCGCACCCATCAGCACGCATTGTAAACCAGCGCCGCGTTCGCACAATGCGCCGTTCGACCTAGGCCTCGCTTGGGCTCCGGCTAACCCCGTCGCGCCGGTCGCGTCGTTCACGGGGAGACACCCTTTCCGCCAGGAGGCGCCATGAAAGTCCCGTTCCCCGCGCGTCCGCTGCGCACCGCGATCGTCGTCGCACTTCTCGTCGCGGCGGCACCCTCGGCGCAAGCATTCTGCGGCTTCTTCGTCGGCAAGGCCGACGCGACGCTCGGCAACAAGAGCTCGCAGGTGATCGTCGCGCGCAACGAGCAGAAGACCGTCATCAGCATGCTGAACGAGTACCGCGGCGAGCTCGCGCAGTTCGCGCTGGTCGTGCC
>Ga0207648_10006166_pt1 | contig 11947 bp, 10 predicted proteins | sample KBSMisM32_FD_184310 | JGI IMG/M metagenome (GOLD analysis project Ga0207648, IMG submission 184310) | Miscanthus rhizosphere microbial communities from Kellogg Biological Station, Michigan, USA - KBS Miscanthus M3-2 (SPAdes) (version 2) | ecosystem: Host-associated > Plants > Roots >...
GGGGAACACACCTCGCTTGGGCCTAAAGCTACTGCCCCGATTACCGTAATCTGCCTGTCACCTGACCTGACCTTAGGAGTGTCGAGCAGAACTTACAGTAGCGGCCATACTAGGTACGCGCCGATTAAATTAGCGTTAAGCGGCGCTCGCGCTTTCGTTAATTTCGACGCACTTCGGCGGCGAGTGGACCATCGGCCGATTACGGCGGCGGCAACGCCTCGTCGCCGGCGGCGACGTGCCGGCAAATGTGCGAACCGATCACCTCGCGGCACGACGAATCGGCCTTCGCCGGGATTCCGGCCAGCGCGAACGCGAAACTTTGCGTGTACACCTGGCCGGCGACGCCGCCGGCGGCAAAGCGCCACTGCTTGAGCGCGTTGATGGCGACCCGATCGAAGACATTTTCCGGCGACGACTGCAGCACGCGCACGTCGGTGACGCTGCCGTCGCGCTCGATGCCGAACTGCAGGTCGACCTTGCCGGTCACGCCGCGGATCTTCTCGTGCACCGGATACTCCGGCTGCACGCGCACCAGCGCGCGCGGCATGGTCGCGCGAACTTCGCTTGCCTCGGTCGCTTCGGCCGCGGGCGCCGGGATCGCCGGAACGGCCGCGATGCGCTCGCGGATGTCGCCGGCGCGCAGCGGCAACGGCGCGGCACTGGCCACGACGATGCGCGGGCGCGCGAGCGGAACGATCGGCGCTGCGGCTTCGGTCGGCTGCGGCTGCGCCACGGCGTTCGGCTCGACGGCCGCCGGCTTCGGCGCGGCGACGATCAACGGCGGGGCGACGGTCGTGGGTACGGCCGCCGCAGCCGGTTCGGCCAGGCGCGGATTGCCGCTCAGCATCGCCACGGCTTGGGCCGGGGTCACGTTCGCCGGCGCGTGCAGGCGCAACGCCGCCAGCATGCCGACGGCTACGAGCAGCACGACGGGCCAGCCGCCGCTGCGCGGCAGCGGGTCGTACAACACGCTTTGCGCGCCGACGATGCGGCGAATGCGTTCGAGCAGCACGCCGCCGCTTGCGGCGAGGGCCGGCGCGGCCAGCGCGCCGTCGTGGCGCAGTTGTTCGAGTTCGGCCAGCGCGCTGGCATAGACGACCGGGCTGCCGTCGGCCAGGGTCAGCACGAGATCGTCGCAGCAGCTTTCGCGCGCATCACGCACGTCGCGCGAAATCCAGTGCACGACCGGATGGTAGAACAGCACGGTTTCGATCACCACCTGCACCAGGTTCGCCAGGTAGTCCCAGCGCCGCACGTGACCGAGCTCGTGCGCGATGATCAATTCGATCTGCTGCGGGGTGAAACCACTGAGCATGCTGATCGGCAACAGGATCGTCGGCCGCAGCCAGCCGACCAGCATCGGCGTGTCGATGCCCAGCGAGCCGAGCAGGCGCACCGGGCGGCGGATGCCGAAGCGGGCGCGCAGCCGCGCCAGCACTGCCGCGCAATCGGCCAGCGGAATCGTGGCGTTGCGCACGAGCCAGGCCAGGCGACGCCATTGGGTGAAGGCGCGGATGCCGATTGCACACGCGCCCACGAACCAGACCGCTACCAGCCAGGGCAGCCACGATTCGAGCAAGGCGCCGCTGCCGCTGCCGACAACCTGCGAAGCGATATCCGCCGCGACCGCATCGATCGACGGCAGAACGGCGGCGCCGGACCCAGGCGTTGGAGCCGGCCACAGATAGATCAGCGTCGCGATCGGGCAGAGCAGCATCGCCGCGAGCAGCAGCATTCCGAGGCGATAGCGCGCCGCGACGCCGCTGCACAGCGGCCGCACGACGCGGAACACCAGACCGAGCAGGGCGCCTTGCCAGAGGAAATGCAACAGCGTCCAGCCAACAGCGTCGACCCATATCAGCAGGGTTTGCGTCGAGATCGGCAACATGGCTATGACTCCCCTGTGTCCATCCTCTTCAACAGCGCGCGAATTTCCTTGAGTTCCTCGCGCGACGCACTGGGCTGGCTGCCGAGCGCCTGCAGCACCAGTTGCGACGGCGAACCGTTGAACAGGCGCTCGACCATGTCGGCGACGTAGCGTTTCTGCGTGCGCTGCTTGGTGATCGCCGCGCGATAGACGTGGGCGCGCTGGGAGTCGTCGCGTTCGACGATGCCCTTGGCGTGCATGATCTGCATCAGCTTGAGCGCGGTGGTGTAGCCCGCGCCGTCGTCGCCGTAGAGAGTCTCGTGCACTTCACGCACGGTCGACGCGCCGCGCTCCCACAAGACGTGCAGAATGTCCAGTTCGGCCTTGGTAGGCCATGCGGCTTCGTTGCTGCGACGCGGAGTCATCGGTGGAACCTCCTGTTACTCGCGGGTTGCGCGGCGGCGATCTTCATCGTGCTCCGGACGCGCCCGCCGTGCAAGTGGCATATGCGCCCGCGGCGGGTCAACCGCCGCCCTTGTTGACGCGGCTCTTGTCCAGGTCGGAGTGCGTCCTCATTGCATCCGCACGCTGCTGTTCGATATCGCCGTACGTGCGGCAGGTCTTGATCGGCAGGTGCGAACCGATCGGCGCGCGGCTTTCGCAGACCAGGCGATTGCTGTCGTTGTGCTTGAGGATGGCGTTCACCTCTTCCTGCGCGTTGACCAGGGCGATCTTGTCGGCGGAATTGAGGTCGTTCTGGTTTGCATGCTTCTCGAGCAGGGCGTGCATCGAGTTCAGACGCGCTTCGACCTTGCTCTTGTCGTCGGCCTTCAGGAATTCGTAACGCCCGCCCTGATGCATGCCGGCACGAATCTCCGTGGCCTCCTGGTCGAAGCCGGCAAGGCTCTGCGCGACCAGTGGTTTTTCGATGACCTGGTCGTCAGCATAGGCAGCGGCGCTGAGGAGCAGGCAGGCAATTCCGCACAACAATTTCGACATGGTGAACTTCCCTTCTGGAACATCTGACAATGTCGAATCCGGTTCATTCCGGTTCGACCCCTGTACCCGAGTCGCCTGAGTAAGAACGCAGTGCGGGTTCAATATGCGCCATCGGCCGCATACTACGTAGGTTATCGTACGTAAACCATCGCAGGCTGTCAACGAAGGCTGGACCAGACCGTTCAACGGCGGGAAACCGGGCCTCGAAGCGCGCGGCGGGCCGCGCAGCATAGAAGGAAGCCCATCGAAAGAAGATCGAGCGGATCACAGTTCGGGACCCGCCGAAACGGGCGCCAGGCAACTCTAACCGACCCGCCATCGGCAAGCCGATCCAGTCGCCGATCTTTACAAAAAAATACTCCCTCTGGCCCGCTTGAGACGGCTTGTTCAGGCCATGCGCTTGTGGCGCCGCACGCGGCGCTCGAGGTATTCGATGATCGCGTCGGCAACATCGACGCCGGTCGCCGACTCGATCCCTTCGAGCCCCGGTGAGGAGTTCACTTCCAGGACCAGCGGCCCGCGCCGCGAGCGCAGCAGGTCGACACCGGCGATGTTCAATCCCATCGTGCGCGCTGCGCGCAACGCGACGTCGATCTCCTTGGCGTTGAGGTCGGTCGCGCTGGCCGATCCGCCGCGATGCAGGTTCGAGCGGAATTCGCCTTCGCGCGCCTGCCGGCGCATCGCCGCAACGACCTTGCCGCCGACGACGAAACAACGGATGTCGGCCCCCTTCGACTCGCCGATGAATTCCTGCACGAGGAAGGTCGCGTAGAGACCGCGGAAAGCCTCGATGACGCTTTGCGAGACCGCCTTTTTGTCGGCCAGCAACACGCCCTGCCCTTGTGCGCCCTCGTTCAACTTGATCACATGCGGCGGATCGCCGAGCATCGCCAGCAGATCGGCGGTGTCGTCCGGGTTGTCGCCGAACACCGTTGCCGGCAGGCCGATCTTTTCGCGGGCCAGCAGTTGCAGGCAGCGCAGCTTGTCGCGGGCGCGCAGGATCGCGTCCGAGGAGTTCGGCGTGTACACGCCCATGCTCTCGAACTGGCGCAGCACGGCAGTGCCGTAGAACGTGATCGACGCGCCGACGCGCGGAATCACCGCGTCGTAGTTCGTGGCCGGCTTGCCCTTGTAGTGCATCGCGAAATCACCCGGCGCGATGCGCATGTAGCAGCGCAGCGGATCGAGCACGCGCGCGCGATGGCCGCGCGCGCGCGCGGCCTCGGCCAGGCGCACCGTGGAATACAGCTTGGCATTGCGCGAAAGGATCGCGAACTTCATTTCGGCCCCTTGTGCCGGCGTCGTGTGGGTCGACCACAGCGGTATGCCGATGCACTATCGACGAGAAAGCGGCCCCTGAGCGCATCGCGGCCCAGCAGCAGCGGAAACAGCATATGCAGCCGGCTGGTCAGATTCATTTCCGACTCCCAGCGCTGACCGGCCAGTTCGAACTCGGTGCGGATGAACCAGCGCATTGTTACATGTCCGCCGGAATCGGACACCGCGCGCCGGTCGGCGACCGGGGCGACGCAGTTCACGGCCGGCTCGCCACGGCGTCCGGTCAGGACGGCAAAGCGCAGCCAGGGGCGGCCCTCCTGCTCGAATTCGTCGAGCGATTCGACGTGCAGCGACGAGGTGCGCGCGCCGCTGTCGATCTTGGCCTTGATCGCGGCGATGCCGAACTGCGGCAGCGCCAGCCATTCGCGCCAGCCGAGGACGATCGGTTCGTTTTGTGGCATGAGTTTCCGTCGATGTGCTTCAGATGCGACAACGTGAGGGGGACCGAATCAGGAGCGCCTCGAGTCTCTGGCGACCCGGCAGCAACGGCAAGGTGGCGAAACGCGTGACGTTGGCGAAACGATCGGGCTTTTCCGCAAGCGTCATGCGATATCAAGCGGGTGAAGGGAATCGAACCCTCGTCAGTAGCTTGGGAAGCTACAGCTCTGCCATTGAGCTACACCCGCACCGGATCGAGCGGATTAATGTAAGGGTTTGGCGCGGCCGCGGCAACGTGTGCCGGAAACCGGGTAGTCCGCACGTTGACGAAACCACGCAACCGGCCAACACTGTTATTGTAAGCGCCTGACATTCCGGCTCCTTTGAAGCGGAAGGCGGCGGTTCAGCTTGGTTGCGCTTAGATATGCTCGCGTAGAAGTAGTCGGACTGGGGGAGCCGAGCATCAACTCAATCCAACCGTGATCCTCCCGCCGAATTTTTTCCCTGTTGCGTGACGCAAAGGAGCGTTCGCCATGTTCAAGTCATTCCGCTTCGCACTGCTTATGGCCGGCGCGTTGTTCGCGCTGGGCGCGGTCGCGCAGCCGGCACCGGATCAGCAATCCGGCAATCAGTCCGATCCGCCATCGCGCGTCGCGCGCCTGGCCTATATCCGCGGCACCGTGAGTTTCGTCCCGGCCGGAGAGAACGAGTGGGTCGAGGCCCAGATCAATCGTCCGCTGATTACCGGCGACAAGCTGTGGACCGACCACGATTCGCGCGCCGAGCTCGAAATCGGTTCGTCGGCGCTGCGCCTGGACGCGCAGACCAGCTTCGACTTCCTCAACCTCGATGACGATACCGCGCAGATCGAGCTGACCGAAGGTTCGCTGAACCTGCGCGTGCGCCGGCTGTACGACAATCAGGTCTACGAAATCGACACACCGACGCTGGCGTTCGTCATCAATCGCGTCGGTGAGTATCGGCTGACGGTGCTGCCGAACGGGCAATCGACCGTCGTCAACGTGCTTCAGGGCGGCGGCGATGCCTATGGCGAAGGTGGCGCGCGCTCGCGCATCGAGGAAGGCCAGTCGGTCACTTTCAACGACTCGGGTTTGCGCGACTACTACACCGATTCGCTGCCGCGGCCGGACAGTTTCGACGAGTTCTGCCGCCAGCGCGATGATCGCTGGGATCATGCCAAGTCACGCGCCTACGTGTCCGAGGACGTGATCGGCTATCAGGATCTGGACGACAACGGCGACTGGAGCGACGTGCCCGAGTACGGCCACGTGTGGTACCCGACGACCGTCGCCGTCGGCTGGTCGCCCTATCATCACGGCCATTGGGGCTGGGTCGGCGCGTACGGCTGGACCTGGATCGACGATGCGCCATGGGGCTTCGCGCCGTTCCACTATGGCCGCTGGGCCTACATCGGCAACCGCTGGGGCTGGTGCCCCGGCGCGATCGGCGTGCGGCCGTACTACGCGCCGGCACTGGTCGCGTTCATCGGCGGTGGCGTCAGCGTCGGCGTGGCTGTCGGCGGACCGGTCGGCTGGTTCCCGCTCGGGCCGCGCGACGTGTACTTCCCCGGCTATCACGTTAGCCAGCGCTACTTCACCAACGTCAACGTCACGAACACTGTCGTCAACACGACCGTGATCAACAACTATTACGGCAACTATTCGCGCGGCGACGTCAACTACACGCAGATCAACTACGCGAACCGCAACATAAACGGCGCCGTAACCGCGGTGCCGGCGACGGCGTTCGCCAGTGCGCGGCCGGTTGCCGCGTCCGCGATTGCGGTGAACCGCACGACGTTTGCCAATGCGCGAGTCACTTCGGTGGCAGCGGTCGCGCCGACGCGCGCAAGCATCGAAGGCCCGGCCGGTCGCGCGCGAGCGGTCCCGTCCGCGGCGGTTGTCAACCGCAACATCGTTGCCGCGAGCAAACCACCGCCGCCGGTCGCCTCGTTCGCCACGCGCGAAGCGGCGTTGAAGAAGAATCCCGGCGAACCGCTGACGACGAATCAGCTGCGCGCTCTGCCCGCCGTGCAGAACAACGGCGCCGGGGAGCGCACGGCCGTCGGCGCTGCGCGCAACGTCGAGAAGGTCAAGGTCGTTACCAATACCGGCGTGCCGGCGCGCGCGCCGGCGGCGGCGCTGATCGCGAGGCCGGCTACGGCCGATCAAAAAGCGAACGCCAATCTGGAGAGGCGCCGCGGCGGTCCGCAGGGTGGCCAAGCGCAGGACGGCAACCCGGCGGTCGACAATGCAGCGGCTGGCCGCGTCACGAACCCGCAAGGCGGGCGTCCGGTCAATACCGGACCGCAGGCCGATCGCGCTGTCGTGAACAAGGGTGCCAGTGGGCAGCCGGGACAGCCGGCCACTGCCGGGCCGCAGACGGAACGCGCGGTCACGAACGCCCAAGGCGGCGGGAATGTGCAGGGTGGGCGGCCGGCGGCGACCGGGCAGCAGACCGAGCATGTGCCGTCCAGCCGTTACGTCAACCCGAACGCCGGCGGCAACAAGGCCGCCAACACAAACGCAGGCAACGCGGCGGACACCAATGCGCGCGGCGGCGCGGCGAACGGGCGTGGCAATGCCAACGGCGAGGGCAAGCAGCCGGCGACGTCGTCGCAACCGGCCAACAATGCTCGCCAGACCAACAGCGCGGTAACGCAAGGCGCGCCGGCAAATGCCGGCCAGGGCAATGCGCCGGCCTACACGCCGGAACGCAAGGTCAATGGCGAGCAGCCGAACAAGGCCGCGCAGGGCAACGGGCGGGAGTATCGCGCGCCGCAATCGTCCGCGAACCCGACCAACAACCCGCCGCAGGATGCGCGCGTGACCTCGCCGCAGTCGAGCGTGCAGTCCCAGCGCAACGTCGAACACAAGCAGCCGCAGCAACAGGTGCAACAGCAACAGCAGCAGGTGCAGCAGCAACAGCAACAGGTCCAGCGCGCCCCGCCGCCGCCGCAGCAGCAGGTCCAGCGCGCTCCGCCGCCGCCGCAGCAGCAGGTCCAGCGCCCGCCGCCGCCGCAACCGCAGATGCAGCGTCAGCCGCCGCCGCAGCCGCAACAACCGCAGGGAAAGAACGACAAGAACAAGGATAAGGATAAGGACAAGGACAAGGACAAGAGTGGCGGAGGCGGCCACTGAACGATCGCTACATGGCTCACAGCACGCCCGGGACATCCCGGGCGTTGTTTTTTTGGCGGACGCAAACGGACCGGGGCGACCAGTGGCGGGTTAAACTAGGACGATGGTCAAGATCCTTCTCAACGGCACACCCCGCGAGGTGGCGGCAAACCTCAGCGTCGGCGACCTGCTCGATGCCGAAGGCTACGCACAGCGCAAGGTGGCCATCGAAGTAAACCGTGAAATCATTCCCAGGAGCCTGCACGCACAGCGCACTTTGCGCGAAGGCGACCGGGTCGAAATAGTCCACGCCATTGGCGGAGGCTGAGCGCTTGCGGTGGGCGAAGCGATCGAGTCGCTACCCTATTTTTACACTTTTACAGAAGTACCCATGAACGCCCAACCCACCCCTGCTCCGCAAGAGATCGGCGACCCGCTCGTCATCGCCGGCGTCGCCTATCGTTCGCGCCTGCTCACCGGCACCGGCAAGTTCAAGGATCTCGAGGAAACCCGGCAAGCAACCGAAGCGGCCGGCGCGCAGATCGTGACCGTGGCGATCCGGCGCAGCAACATCGGTCAGGACCCCGGCCAGCCGAACCTGCTCGATGTCCTGCCACCGAGCCGCTACACGATCCTGCCGAACACGGCCGGCTGCTACAACGCCGAGGACGCCGTGCGCACGTGCCGCCTTGCGCGCGAACTGCTGGACGGGCGCAATCTCGTCAAGCTCGAGGTCCTCGGCGATCCCAGGACGCTGTTCCCGGACGTCGTGCAGACTTTGCGCGCTGCAGAAACACTCGTCGCCGACGGCTTCGCCGTGATGGTCTACACGAGCGACGATCCGATCCTGGCCCGGCGCCTGGAAGAAATCGGCTGCGTCGCGGTCATGCCGCTGGCAGCGCCGATCGGCTCGGGCCTGGGCATCCAGAATCGCTGGAACATCCTGGAAATTGTCGAGAACGCGAAAGTGCCGGTGCTGGTCGACGCCGGCGTCGGCACCGCGTCGGATGCGGCGATCGCGATGGAGCTCGGCTGCGACGGCGTGCTGATGAACACGGCTATCGCCGGGGCACGCGATCCGGTGCTGATGGCCAGCGCAATGCGCAAGGCAGTCGAGGCCGGCCGCGAGGCTTTCCTGGCCGGACGCATTCCGCGCAAGCGTTATGCTTCGGCGTCCAGCCCGATCGATGGGACCGTTGGCTGATGGGCTACTCGTGACGTCGCAAGGGATCACTGGCTCCGGCCCCGTCGCGCAGGCAACCGAGGCGGAAGAGCGCCATCGCCATATCCGCAGCTTCGTGTTGCGCCAGGGGCGCATGACGACGGCGCAGCAGCGCGCGTTCGTCGAGCACTGGCCGCGCTACGGGCTGGATCCGCAGGACGCCACGCCGTCATGGACCAAAGTGTTCGGCCGCGCCGCACCGCTGATCCTCGAGATCGGCTTCGGCAACGGCGAGCAGTTGCTGTGGTCGAGCCTGCACGAACCGGACAGCGACTTCCTCGGCATCGAAGTGCACCGCCCCGGCGTCGGCCGGCTGATGAATGCGCTGGCAGCGAATAATGTGAACAATGTGCGCTTGTATAACCACGATGCAGTCAGCGTGCTCGAGCAGTGCATCGCACCGGCCAGCCTGGCCGGCGTGCGCATTTACTTCCCGGATCCGTGGCCGAAGCAGCGCCAGCAGAAGCGGCGCCTGATCCAGACCGACTTCGTCGAGCGGTTGGCGACACGCGTCGGCCCCAAGGGCGTATTGCATTTGGCGACCGATTGGGCGGACTATGCGGAACAAATGCGCGAGGTACTCGATCATGCGCCCGCATGGCGCAACCTTCACGGCACACAATTCGCGCCGCGGCCGGCGTGGCGCACCGAAACCCGCTTCGAACGCCGTGGGCTGCGTCTCGGCCACGGCGTATGGGACCTGGTCTATGAACGCCGAACCTGACGACCGCGCGATCGCCCGCTCCAGCGCCCGATATTCAATATAAGAAAATAAGAACAAAGCCCGCCCCGATGAATACCGGCCTGATACTCACCCACGACATGATGCTCGTGCTCGGGCTGGTGACGTTCACCGTGCTGATGCTCGTGCTCGAGTGGATCCGCGCGGACCTGATCGCGCTGCTCGTCATCGTCGTGATCGGCATCACGCGCCTGATGCCGGTCGAGCAGCTGTTCGACGGCTTCGCCGGCAACGCGGTGATCTCGCTGCTCGGCGTCATGATCATGGGCGCGGGCCTGGATCGCACCGGCGTGTTGAACAAGGCGGCATCGTTCCTGCTGCGCCTGTCCGGCGGTATCGAGACGCGGCTGCAGGTCCTGATCAACGCGATGGTCGGCTCGCTCTCGGCGATCATGCAGAGCCAGGCGCTCGCGACGTTGTTCCTGCCCGTCGCCAGCCGCGTCAGCGCGCGCACCGGCGTGCCGCTCGGCCGCCTGCTGATGCCGATGGCGTTCTGCATCCTCGCCGGCACGAACATCACGATGATCTCGAACTCGCCGCTGATCCTGCTCAACGACCTGATCGCGAGCGCGAACCGCACGCTGCCCCAGGGCGCCCATACGATCGAACCGTTCTCGCTGTTCGCGATCGCGCCGGTCGGCATTCCATTGTTGCTGGTCGGCCTGGGCTACTTCGCCCTGTTCACGCGCCGGCTGCTGCCGCTCGACGAGGAGAGCCAGAACGTCACGCCGGGCCGTACGGAAACCTACTTCGCCGAGACCTACGGCATCGATGGCGAGGTATTCGAACTGACCGTGACGGCCGAGAGCCCGCTGGTCGGCATGAGCATCGCCGAAGCCGAGGCGCTGCGCGGCGCGCCGCTGATGCTGGCGATCAAGAACGGCGACGAAGTGCGGCTGGCGCCGCCGGCCGACACGATGATCTGGGTCGGCACGATCCTCGGCGCGCTCGGCAAGCGCGAGCAGGTCGGCGACTTTGCCAACCTCAACCTGCTGCGCGCGCAGACGCGCCTGCGCAACTTCCGCGACATGTTCAATCCGACCCGTGCCGGCATCGCCGAGGCCGTGATCCCGCCGAACTCGCAATTCGTCAAGCAGGCGGTTGCCGACCTGCGCCTGCGCAAGCGCTTCGGCATCAGCGTGCTCGCGGTCAATCGCGGCGACGAGATCTTCCGCGAAGACGTGCGCAAGGTCGCGCTGCGCGCGGGCGACACCCTGGTCCTGCACGGCCTGTGGCGCGACCTCACGCTCGCCGCCGAAAGCCACGACTTCGTCGTCGTGACCGACTACCCGAAGGAAGAGGGCCGCCCGAGCAAGATCTGGCACGCGACATTTTTCTTCGCGCTGGCGATGGGCCTGGGGCTGTTCACCGATTTGAAGCTGTCGGTCGCAATGCTGACCGGCGCCGTCGGCATGCTGCTGGTCGGCGTGCTGAAAATGGAAGAGGCCTACAACGCGATCAACTGGAAGACGATCTTCACCCTCGCCTGCCTGATTCCGCTTGGCTGGGCGATGGACACGACCGGCACCGCGGCGTGGCTCGCGCAGGAAATCCTGCGTTATCTCGGCCAGTGGCCGCAGTGGGCGCTGCAGACGGTGATTGCGGTAATGGCGCTGTTCTTCTCGCAGGTCGTCTCGAATGTCGGCGCGACCGTCATGATGGTGCCGATGGCGATCAACATCGCGCTCGCATCGAACGGCAATCCGGCCGTGTACGCGCTGATCGTCGCGATCTCGACGTCGAACAGCTACGTCATCGCCAGTGCAAATCCGGTCCTGACGATCGTCGCCGGCCCCGGTGGCTACCGCGGTCGCGATTTTCTGCGTGTCGGCCTGCCCTTGACGTTGCTCATGCTCATCGCGACGCTGATCAGCGTCAACCTGGTGTTTCGTGGCGCATAGGCCCTGTGGGCCCGACAATTGTGCCGGTTCGGCCGTCGGCCGGACTTGCGGCGCAACCGGCCGACAACCGGTCGAACGCCTGTTTGGGCTGGCTGAAAAGTGGCCGATCGGGACACTGCAGCGACGGTCGAGGGCCTCGCAGTCGCCTCTTAGCGACTTTTTTACATCCAGTTATCAATTACTTGGGTGCGAAGTGACATGCACCCTGCCCCGGCAATGTGTACTTTGCGCACGGAACAGTGGCTAACTTGCTGAATTACGGGTAAAGTGCGCGCACTGTGTTTGCCAGGGTCACCGTGAATCGTGACCTGATGCGGTTGATCCAACGATCCGCTACGTCTGTCTTTTCACTTCGCTGCT
>Ga0207648_10006168_pt1 | contig 11945 bp, 7 predicted proteins | sample KBSMisM32_FD_184310 | JGI IMG/M metagenome (GOLD analysis project Ga0207648, IMG submission 184310) | Miscanthus rhizosphere microbial communities from Kellogg Biological Station, Michigan, USA - KBS Miscanthus M3-2 (SPAdes) (version 2) | ecosystem: Host-associated > Plants > Roots > Rhizosphere...
GATCGAAGACTGCATCGCCTGCATGCTGGCCGGCGGGCACCTGCTGATCGAAGACGTGCCGGGCGTGGGCAAGACCACCTTGGCGCATGCGCTCGCGGTATCGCTCGGCCTGCGCTTCGCGCGCGCGCAGTTCACCGCCGACCTGATGCCGTCGGACCTGATCGGCGTCAGCGTCTACGAGCGCAGCCGCGAAAGCTTCGTGTTCCACCCCGGCCCGGTGTTCGCGCAGGTGCTGCTGGCCGACGAGATCAACCGCGCCGGCCCGAAGACGCAGAGCGCGCTGCTCGAGGCGATGGAGGAACACCAGGTCAGCGTCGAAGGCGAGACCCGCGCGCTGCCCGAGCCGTTCTTCGTGATCGCGACGCAGAACCCGAGCGACCAACTGGGCACCTACCCGCTGCCCGAGTCGCAGCTCGACCGCTTCCTGATGTGCATCACGCTCGGCTACCCCGACCAGGCGAGCGAACGTGCGCTGCTGGCGGGCCAGGACCGGCGCGAGGCGATCCAGGCGCTGAGCGCGGTGATGACGCCCGAGCAGCTGGTGAGCGCGCAGCGCGCGGTGCAGCAGGTGCATGCCTCGGATGCGCTGCTCGACTACCTGCAGGCGCTGATCGCGGCGACGCGCTCGGGCCGCTGGTTCGTCGAGGGGCTGAGCCCGCGCGCCGGCATCGCGGTGCTGCGCGCGGCGCGGGCACGCGCGCTGCTCGGCCAGCGCGACTACATCGCGCCCGACGACGTCCAGGCGGTGCTGCCGCAGACGATCGCGCACCGGCTGATCCCGGTCGCCGGCGCCGGGCGCGGCCGGGTCGAGCAGGTGCGCGCGATGATCGAGGCGGTCGCGCTGCCTTGAACAGAGGTCGAGAGGTCATCGCATGCAGGCCGCCGCACTGAACCCGGCGCGGTTCGTGCGCCGCCGCTTCCAGCGCTGGGTCCAGGCGCGCCAGCCGCGCACCGACACCTTGCTGCTGACGCAAGGCAATGTCTACATCCTGCCGACGCGCGCCGGGCTGATGTTCGCGCTGACGCTGGTCGTGCTGCTGCTCGGCTCGATCAACTACCAGCTCAACCTGGGCTATGTGCTGACCTTCCTGCTCGCCGGCAGCGGCGTGGTCTCGATGCACCTGACCCACGCGACCCTGCGCGGCCTGACCCTGCACCTGAAGCCGGTCGCGCCGGTGTTCGTCGGCGACGCGGTCGCGCTCGACGTGGTGCTGACCAGCCCCGGCGCCGCGCGCTTCGGCATCGGCCTCAAGCTCGCCGGCGCGCCGGACGCGACGCTGACCTGGATCAACGTGCCGGCGCTCGGCCAGAGCCCCGCACAGCTGCGCTTCATCGCGACCGCACGCGGCCGCGCCGAGGTGCCGACGCTCGGCGCCGAGACGCGCTTTCCGCTCGGCCTGTTCCGCACCTGGACGGTCTGGCGGCCGGCGGCACAGCTGCTCGTCTACCCGCAGCCCGAACGCCCGCCAGCCGCGCTGCCGAGTGCGCGCGCGGTGCCCGGCGGGCCGATGCAGGCGCGCAGCGCCGGTGGCGGCGAGGTCGAGGGCGTGCGCGCCTACCGGCGTGGCGATCCGACCCAGCTGATCGCGTGGAAGAAGACCGCGAAGGCGATCGAGGCCGGCGGCGAGCTCGTCAGCCGCGACACCAGCGCGTCGGTGCAGCAGCAGCTCTGGCTCGACTGGCAGCACTGCGGCGCGCTCGCGCCCGAGGAGCGGCTGTCGCGCCTGACCGCTTGGACGCTGCTGGCGCACCGCGCCGGCGCCGACTACGGGCTGCGCCTGCCCGGCGTCGAGATCGCGCCGGCCGGTGGCCCGGCGCAGCGCCGGCGCTGCCTGGAGGCGCTCGCGCTGTGGCCGTGATCGAGCCGGCGGCGCACGCACCCGGATCGGCCGCGTCGCGGCGCGCGCTCTCGGCGCTGCAGGCGCTGCGGGCACCGCTGCGGCTGCGCTGGCAGCACCTGCCGCGCGACACGCGCGACACCTTGTTCCTGCTGTTCGTGATCGGCTGGACCGTGCTGCCGCATGCCGGCCACCTGCCGGCATGGTGCTCGCTGCTGACCCTGGTCGTGCTGCTCTGGCGCGCCCAGCTCGCGCTCGGTGGCGCCGCGCTGCCCGGGCGCTGGGTGCTGGTCGCGGTGCTGCTGCTGGCGACCGGGCTGACCTTCTGGTCGCACCGCACCCTGCTCGGCAAGGAGCCGGGCGTGACGATGGCGGTGGTGCTGATGGCGCTGAAGACGCTCGAGCTGCGCGCCCGCCGCGACGCCTTCGTCGTGTTCTTCCTCGGCTTCTTCATCGTGCTGACGCACTTCCTCTATTCGCAGTCGCTCGCGGTCGCCGCCGCGATGCTGGTCTCGGTCTGGGGCCTGCTGACCGCGCTCGTGCTCGCCCACATGCCGGTCGGCCAGCCGAGCCTGCGCCAGGCGAGCCGGCTGGCGGCGCGCACCGCGCTGCTCGGCGCGCCGATCATGGTGCTGCTGTTCGTGCTGTTTCCGCGCATCGGGCCGCTGTGGGGCGTGCCGCAGGACGGCGTCGCGAAGACCGGCCTGTCGAACTCGATGCGCATGGGCTCGGTCGCCGAGATCGCGCAGGACGACGCGGTCGTGATGCGGCTGCGCTTCGACGCCGGCGAGCCGCCCGCGCCGGGCGCGCAGTACTTCCGCGGGCCGGTGCTGTCGCGCTTCGACGGGGTCGAGTGGCTGCCCGGGCCGCCCGAGCCGCAGAGCGCCGCGCCGGGGCCGGACGGCTTGCGCGCGCGCGGTGCGCCGGTGCGTTACGAGATGACCTTGGAGCCGCTGCGCCTGACCAACCTGCCGCTGCTCGAGGCGACCGCGGTCGCGCCCGCGATCGAGGGCTTCGACGTGACGGCCACGCCCGACCTGCAGTGGTTCACGAGCCGGCCGGTGCTCGAGCGGCTGCGCTTTCGGGCCGAGTCGTACCCGCAGTTCAGCCACGGCCCGACCGTGCCGACGCGGCAGCTGCGCGCCGCGCTGGCGCTGCCGGCGGGCGCGAATCCGCGCACGCTCGAATGGGCCGCGGCACTGCGGCGCGATCCGCGCTATGCGAGCGCCGATGCACACGCGCTCGCCGGCGTGCTGCTGCGGCGCATCCGCACCGAGGGCTACAGCTACACGATCGCGCCGGGCGAATACGGGCGCGACGCGGTCGATGAGTTCTGGCTCGATCGCCGCGAGGGCTTCTGCGAGCATTTCGCGGCCGCGTTCGTCGTCGTCATGCGCGCGCTCGGCGTGCCGGCGCGCGTCGTCACCGGCTTTCAAGGCATCGACCCGCTGCCGGTCGACGGCTTCTGGGTCGTGCGCCAGAACGCCGCCCATGCCTGGGCGGAGTACTGGCAGCCCGGCGAGGGCTGGGTGCGCGCCGACCCGACCGCCGCGGTGGCGCCCGAGCGCATCGACCGCGGCCGCCGGCTCGCGCCGCCGCAGGGCATGGTCGCCGGCGCGATCGCGAATGTCAGCCCGGAGCTGCTGGCGCGGTTGCGCGACGGCTGGGAGGCGATCAACAACCGCTGGAACCAGTGGGTGCTGAACTACGCGCGCGGTCAGCAGCTCGATGTACTGAAGAAGCTCGGCTTCACGGCGCCGAGCTGGCAGGACCTGGCGCTGCTGCTGATCGGCGCGCTCAGCACGCTGGCGCTGGCCGGGGCCGCATGGGCCTGGTGGGACCGCCACCACACCGACCCGTGGCAGCGCCAGATGGCGCGTTTGCGCCGGACCTTGCGTGGCCTGGGCCTGCCCAGCGGCGCGCACGAGCCGCCGCGCGGGCTGGCGCAGCGCGTGCGCGCGCGCTTCGGCACCGACGGCGAAGCGCTCGCCGCGCTGCTCGACGGGCTGGAACGCCAGCGCTACGGTCGCGACAACCGCGCCCGGCCCGATGCGGCGCTGACGCGTGAATTCGTGCTCCGTGCGCGGCTGCTGCGCCTGCAGGGCGGGGCAGGCGTGCCGCGATAATCTGCCGCACGCCTGTGCTTGCCGCAGTCACCGACTTCGATCGACGCCTCATGCTTCTGTCCGTACTTGCGCGCGCCGCTGCGCCGACCCTGTTCGTCTTCACGCTGACTCTCGCGGCAACCGGCGTCTCGCAGGCCGCGAAGCCCGTCAAGCCGGCGAAGGCAGCGAAGACGTCAAAGGCGGCGAAGACGAAGGCCGCGAAGGGCGCGAAGGCCGGCGACGACGCCCCCGACGTCGTCACCTACGGCCGGCGCGACGACGTGATGCGCTTCGGCGCCGAACTCGCCGAGCGCCGCGGCCTCGATGCCGCCTGGGTGCAGGACGTGCTGCAGCGCGCGCGCTACCAGCCGAGCGTCGCGCGCTTCATCATGCCGCCGCCGGCGGGCACCGCGAAGAACTGGGCCGCGTACCGCAGCCGCTTCGTCGAGCCGGGCCGCGTCCGCGCCGGCGCGACGTTCTGGCGCGCCAACGAGAAGTGGCTCAAGCTGGCCGAGGAGCGTTATGGCGTGCCGCCCGAGATCGTCGTCGGCATCGTCGGCGTCGAGACGCTGTATGGCCAGCAGATGGGCGGCTATCGCGTCATCGATGCGCTCGCCACCCTGGCGTTCGACTTCCCGGCCGGGCGCCGCGACCGCAGCGTGTTCTTCCGCGACGAGCTCGAGAGCTTCATCGTGCTGTGCCGGAATGAGAGCACCGATCCACTGCAGCCGCGCGGCAGCTTCGCCGGCGCGATGGGCATGCCGCAGTTCATGCCGTCGAGCGTCGGCAAGTACGCGGTCGATCTCGACGGCGACGGCCGCATCGACCTGCGCGACAGCGCTGCCGACGTGATCGGCAGCGTCGCGCACTACCTGGCGGAGTTCGGCTGGCGCCGCGGCCTGCCGACGCACTTCGGCGTCGCGGTGCCGGTCGATACCGCCGACCGCGCGGTGCTGCTCGGCCCCGACATCCTGCCGACCTTCGAGCTCGATGATTTCACAGGCCGCGGCGCGCGCCTCGATGCGGCGGCGTTCGCTGCCGATGTGCGGCTCACGGGCTCGGGCGGCGTCGGCCCGCTCGCGCTGGTCGAGCTGCAGAACGGCGACGCGGCGCCGAGTTATGTCGCGGGCACCAGCAACTTCTACGCGGTCACTCGCTACAACTGGTCGAGCTACTACGCGCTCGCGGTGATCGAGCTCGGCGAGGCCGTGGCTGGCGAGCTTGCGCGCGAGCCCGCGCTGAACGTCGGCAACCGCTGAACGTCGCGCCCCGGGGCGGGCGATCCTCACCGCTCGGCCAGGCACACGGTCAGCCATTCGTTGACGCTCGGGTTGGCCGGCAGGCCTTCGCGGACCTCGAGGCCGTGCACCAGTTCCCAGCTCGAATCGAACCAGCCGGGACCTTTCGTCAGCTCGGCGGGTTCGGCCGCGTCTGCCATGTCTGCCACGTCTGCCACGTGCAGCGCGGCGAGCGCGCGCCGCGAGACGGCGTGATGCGCGGCGCGGCTGCCGAGGATCGTGCGAAGGTCGAAGTGGAAGCGGGCCATGTCTCGTTCTCCTCGGGCATCGGCGATGCGTGTTGACGAGACAGAGTTTTGCGGCGCAGCCGCGTGCCGAATATCCCGACGAAGGCGGGATTGGGGCCCATGGGCCACCCCTCTCACGAGCACCCCCGATCGGGCTCCCCCGTGGCGGATCAGAGGCTGTGAGGCTTTCGCCCATCAACCATCGAACGGCCTCTGAGCGAGCCCACTGCGCTGCACAATTGCATAGATGCTTCGCTCCGTCGGCTCAGCGCGGGATCACGCTGACCTGCACGTCCATGCGCTGGTCGCCGCCGCCGTAGATCACGCCGCGCAGCGGCACGACGTCGGCGAAATCGGCGCCCCAGGTCAGCGTGATGTAGCGCTGGTCGGCGAGCTGGTCGTTGGTCGGATCGAACTCGACCCAGCCGTGCTGCGGCGAGTAGGCCGCGACCCAGGCATGCGAGGCGTCGGCGCCCATCAGGCGCTGCATGCCGGGCGGCGGGTCGGTCAGCAGGTAGCCCGACACATAGCGCGCCGGCAGGCCGTGGCCGCGCAGGCAGGCGAGCATCAGGTGCGCGAAATCCTGGCACACGCCGCTGCGCTGGTAGAGCACCTCGTCGACCGAGGTGCTGACGGTCGTCGCGCCGGGCTCGAACTCGAAGTCGTCGTGGATGCGGTGCGTCAGCTCGGTGACCGCGTCGAGCCACGGCCGGCCGCGCCCGAACGACTTGCTCGCGTAGTGGCGCGCACCTTCGGACAACGGCACCAGCGGCGTGGGCTCGCTCATGCTGGCCGGGATCAGGTCGTCCTGCGCCGGGTCGCGGCGGATCGCCTCGCGCACCGCTTCCCAGCTCAGTGGCGCGGCCGCCCCAACGGACTGGGATTGCGCCATCGCGGTCGCCGACATCGTCTGCGCCTGCGCCTGTGCCTGTGCTGGCGAGGCCAGCGCGACGGCGTCGCCATCGACCGCGGGCCGCGCCATCACCTCGACCACACATTCCATCCGCACCCGCAGCATCCGGTGCGCGCCATGCAGCCCGAAGTGCGTGACCATGTTGCCGAAGCTGTCGAGCTCGTCGCGGCGTTCATCGGCCGGCGGATCGATCTGCAGGCTGTGCGACAGCAGCCGCTGCCACGGCAGCATGCGCGGCGTCAGCCGGGCGAGCTGCCACGACTGCGACACCGGTGCGGTGTACGCGTAATGCGTGATGTGCTCGACCGTGTAGCGCTGCGGTTTCATGCGGATGGCCTCGCGAGCTCTCAGCCTCTAGGCGACCAGCGACAGCACGCTGCGCGACGCCGCATGCTGGAAGAACTTCAGGGTCAGCTCGTCCGACACCGTGCCGGCACAGCGGCGCAGCTGGTCGAGCAGGGCGGCCAGCGCGGCGCTCTCGGGGTGCAGGTCGTGCGGCGCGAGCTCGCGCAGCGCCGCCTGCGCCGGCGCCAGCACGTCGCTGGCGAAACGGCCGTGGCTGAGCTCGAGCTTGGCGATGTACTCGACCAGGCCCTTGACCTGGAACGCGATCGCGCGCGGGTTGGTCTCGTCGCGCACCAGGATGTCGAGCACCGGCATCCATTCGGGCGCGACCAGGTAGCGCGAGCGGTAGGTGCCGGTCGAGTCGGTCAGGTCGAGCAGCCAGTCCAGGCCGTGCGCGGTGCCTTCGGTGGTCGCGACCTGCAGTGCGGCGCACAGGTTCGACAGCCGCTCGATGCGCCGCCCGATCGACAGGAAGCGCCAGCCGGCGCTGCGCGTCATGCCGTCGAGCACGAAGCCCGACAGGGTCATCATCGACGTCACGGCGCGGTCGAGCCAGCTCAGCGCCAACGGCAGCGCGGCGCCGCGCTGGAACACCGGGTCGGCGGCGAGCTGGTTCAGGGTGCGCCAGTTGTCGGCCGACATGCGGTCGCGCAGGTTGAACGCGGTGCGCGAGAGCTGGTGCAGGCGTTGGGCGAGCGCCTCGTCGGGATGCGTCGCGGCGCGCAGCAGCGCGATGCGCGCGTCTTGCGTGTCGTCGATCAGGCCGACGCGGTGCGCCAGCGCGATCGCCGGCGCGAGGCCGTCGGACGGCTCGGCGTTGTGCTCCAGCAGGCCGGCGATCGCGACCCGCAAGGTGCGTGCGGCGCTGTCGCAGCGCTCGCCGTAGCGGCCGTACCAGAACAGGTTCTCGGCCGCGCGCGACGGCAGGTTGGCGCGCGCGCCGACCAGGTCGTCGGCGCTCACGGTGGTCGACAGCAGCGAGAACGATGCATTCACCGGCGCGCCCGACAGCACCCAGGTGTCCTTCGATCGGCCGCCGCGCTGCATCGCGATCACGCGCGAATCGCCGTCGACCGCGACCCGCGTCAGGCCGCCGGGCATCACGCGGTAGCCGTCGGGCGTGGCGACCGCGAACACGCGCAGGCCGACCGCGCGCGGCGCGAGCACGTCACGCGCCCCATGCGGCCCGAGCGCATCTTGCGCGCGGCGCGCCGGCGCGTGGCTGCGCTCAAGCACTGGCGCCTGCGACACATGCACCCACTCCTGCGCGACATAGCGCTGCGGCCGCGCCGCGACGCGGGCGCGCAGCAAGATGCGCTCGTCGGCCGACAGGTCGGCACCGAACACCGCCGGCTCGCGCGCCGAGCGCTCGAGCGGCTTGATCAGCAGCTTGTCCAGGCGCTTCCAGGCGTCGTCGAATGCCGCCGGTTCGCCGAGCCACCAGGTCGCCACCGACGGCAGCTTCAGCGGCTCGCCGAGCAGCTGCTCCGACAGCGCCGGCAGGTAGCCGAGCAGCGCGCCGGACTCGATCACGCCCGAGCCGAGCGCATTGCCGATGAACACCGTGCCGCGGCGCGCGCAGTCGGTGAGGCCGGCGACGCCGAGGGCCGAATCGGAGCGCAGCTCGAGCGGGTCGCAGTAGTCGTCGTCCTGGCGGCGCAGGATCGCGTGGACGCGGGTCAGGCCGTCGATCGTCTTCATCCAGACGCAGTCGTCGCGCACCGTCAGGTCGCTGCCCTCGACGAGCGGAAAGCCGAGGTAGCGGGCGAGCAGCGCATGCTCGAAGTAGGTCTCGTTGTACGGGCCCGGAGTCAGCAGCACGATCAGCGGCGCGCCGCCGCCGCGCGGCGACCAGCGCCGCAGCGCATCGCGCAACGCCTCGAAGAATGCCGCGAGGTGCTGGACCTGCAGGTCGTGGAACAGCTGCGGGAAGACGCGCGAGACGATCAGCCGGTTCTCGAGCGCATAGCCGGCCCCCGACGGCGCCTGCGTGCGGTCGTTGGCGACCCACCAATGGCCGTCCGGCGAACGCGCCAGGTCGGCGGCGTAGTGGAACAGGTGGATGTCGCCCGGCGGCCGGATGCCCTGCACCTGGTGCAGGAAGCCGCCGTGGCCGAAGATCACGGCCGGCGGGATCGCGCCGGAGCGCAGCAGATCCTGGGGGCCGTAGATGTCGGCCAGCACCGCGTTCAGCAACCGGGCACGCTGCGCGATGCCGGCTTCGATGTCGGCCCACTCGGCGGCCGAGAGCACCAGCGGCAGCGGGTCGACTTCCCACGGCCGATTGGCGCCCTTCTCGTCGGCGTAGACGTTGTAGGTGACGCCGTTCTCGCGGATGCCGCGCTCCACCAGCGACAGCGTGTCGGCGATCTCCAGGCCGCCGCGCGATGCGAGCGCGCGCACGAACGGATCCCAATGCGGACGCGGCACGCCGGGTGCCGCGAGCATCTCGTCGAAGCGGCTGTCCGGAACGGCGTAGGAGTCGAGCAGCTCCTTCAGCATCGAGACGTCATTCATCGGCCGACATTGTCGCTGCGGGCGTCGACGACGGTCGGCCGGTCAGGCGGCGAGCGCCGTCACCTCGCGGCTGAGCCGCGCGACGATCTCGTGCGCGCTGCGCAGCATGTTCTGCAGCAGCGCGATCTTGACCTGCGGTTGGCTCGCGCCGAGGCGGTCGAATGCGGCGCGGTCGAGCTCCCAGCAGTCGACCGCAGTGGTCGCGACGACGTCGGCCGAGCGCAGCCCGCCGATGACGAGGGCGAGCTCGCCGAAGCTCATGCCGGCCGACAAGGTCGAGAGCCGCTTCGGCGCGCCGTGCGGCGACGTCATCGCGATCGTCACCTGGCCGCTTGCCAACAGGAAGAGCGCCTCGGCCGGGTCGCCCTGGCGGAAGATCGTCTCGCGCGCGGCGAAGCGGCGATGCGTCAGCAGCGGGGCCAGCACGTCGAGCGCGGCCGCGTCGAGGCCGCGGCAGAGGTCGTTGTCGGCGAGCGCGATCGTCGGTGCATGCGCGACGCCATGGGTCGCCGCGATCAGTTCGTTCTCGCACCACTCGATCGCGCCGTCGAGATCGGGCAGCGCGATCAGCCGCCACGAGGCGCCGCTCTCGACGCGCTCCTCGTCGAGGAAGCGCAACAGCCGGCCCTGGCGCTCGCACGACGCGAAGATCAGCAGCTGGCCGCGCTCGTTCATCGAGGTCATCAGCTCGAACAGGATGCGCGCGGCGGCCGGACCGACCGCGCTGACCCGCTTGAAGTCGAGCACCGCGATCGCGAGGTCGTCGCCGCGCCGGACGATCTCGGCAATCAGCGCCTCGATCGACGGGAAGAACAGGTCGCCCTGCAGCTCGTAGACGCGCACGCCCTGCCCGGCATCGCTCAGCACGCTGCGTTCGCTTTCGGGCCGGCGCCGCTTCGAGCGCACCTCGGCGGTGCTGTAGCGCGCGCGGAACACCGAGCGCGCCGAGCGCGCGCTGCGCAGGAAGTGCAGGTCGAGCTCGCGCGACAGGTCGCGGCAGACCTCGAGGCCGCGCACGCTGTTGCCGTGCGGATCGAGGCGCGGCGAATAGACGCCGATGCCGAGCTGGCCCGGCAGCACGACGAGGATGCCGCCGCCGACGCCGCTCTTGGCCGGCATCCCGACCCGGAACACCCATTCGCCGGCCGCGTCGTAGAGGCCGCAGGTCGTCATCACGCTGAGCACGCGGTCGACATGGACCGCGTCGAGCGCGCGCTCGCCGCTGACCGGGTGGACGCCGCCGTTCGCGAGCGTCGCCGCCATCAGGCTCAGGTCGCGGCAGTCGATCGCGATCGAGCACTGGCGGAAGTAGAGATCGAGCGCCGGCTCGGGGTCGTCGACGATGTCGAAGTTGCGCAGCATGTGGCCGATCGCGCGGTTGCGGTGACCGCTCGCGCGCTCCGATTCGAAGACGTCGTTGTCGATCGCGAGCGGCCGGCCGGCGTACATCGAATAGACCGCGAGCAGGCGCGCGACCTTGTCGTCCTGCGAGCGGCCGGAGACCAGCGAGGCCGCGGCGATCGCGCCGGCGTTGATCATCGGGTTCAGCGGCCGCCCGCTGCCCGGCTCGAGGCTGATCGAGTTGAACGCATCGCCGGTCGGCTCGACGCCGATCCGGCTCTGGACCTCGTCGAGGCCGCGATCGCCGAGCGCAAGGCCGTAGGTCAGCGGCTTCGAGATCGACTGGATCGTGAACGGATGGCGCGAGTCGCCGACCTCGTAGACGTTGCCGTCGGTCGTCGCGATGCAGATCGAGAAGCGGTCCGGATCGACCTTCGCGAGCTCGGGGATGTAGGTCGCGACCTGACCGTCGCGCAGACCGGCATAGCGCGCGTGGAGCGCCTGCAGGTAGCGGTAGATGGGCGACCGCTCGCGGTCGTCGTCGGGCATGGCGTCTCCGCGCGGATCGGATGCGGCAACGGCGCCGGCCGCATCGAGCCGGCGGCGCGCCGCAACCGGGGCGTCATGCAAGTGTCAGGCCCGGCGCAGGTCGAGCGTGAACGGGAAGTTCGGGTTGCGCTCCTCGGCCGGCACCTGCATCGGTCCCGGCGTGTGACCGGTGCGAAAGAAGCGCGCCAGCCGGCGTGCCTCGGCCTCGTAGGCGTTGATCGGAAAGGTCGCGTAGTTGATACCGCCCGGATGCGACACGTGGTACTGGCAGCCGCCCAGCGAGCGGCCGTTCCAGGTGTCGACGAGGTCGAAGGTCAGCGGCGCATGCGGGTCGATCGTCGGATGCAGCGCCGACGCTGCGCGCCAGGCCCGGTAGCGGACGGCGCCGACCGATTCGCCGACCGCGCCGGTCGGCTGCATCGGCAGGCGCCGGCCGTTGCAGGTCAGCACGTGGCGATCGGCGACGATCCCGCTCGCCTTGGCCTGCACGCGCTCGAGGGTCGAATCGACATAGCGCGCGGTTCCGCCGGGGCCGCCCTCCTCGCCCAGCACATGCCACGGCTCGAGCGCGAGGCGCAGCTCGACCTCGACCCCGCCGGCGACGAAATCGCCGAGGCGCGGGAAGCGGAAGTTCAGGTGCGGCGCGAACCACTCGAGCTTCATCGGATAGCCCGCCTGGTTGAGCTCGTCGACCACGTCGGCGAGGTCGTGCCAGACGAAGTGCGGCAGCATGAACCGGTCGTGCAGCTCGGTGCCCCAGCGCTTCAGGCGCTCGGGCCGGTACGGCGCTTTCCAGAAGCGCGCGACCAGCG
>Ga0207648_10006170_pt1 | contig 11941 bp, 11 predicted proteins | sample KBSMisM32_FD_184310 | JGI IMG/M metagenome (GOLD analysis project Ga0207648, IMG submission 184310) | Miscanthus rhizosphere microbial communities from Kellogg Biological Station, Michigan, USA - KBS Miscanthus M3-2 (SPAdes) (version 2) | ecosystem: Host-associated > Plants > Roots >...
CCTGCGCCGTTACCTGGCGCTCGACTCGAAGAACGTGCGCGCCCGCGAGATGCTCGGCTGGGCGCTGGAGGCGGGCGGAGACCTCGACGGCGAGCTCGAGGTTCGGCGCAGCTTGTCAGACGACGTGCCGACGCCCGCGCACGATCGCGACTACGGCCGCGCGCTCGAGCGCAACGAAAGCTTCGCCGCCGCGCGCGATCGGTACAAGCGCGCGATGGGGACGGACCGCGCGAACGCCGACGCGACCCTGGTGACGTCCTACGAGCGCATGCTGTTTCGCACCACGCCCGAGGTGGCGGGCGGCGCGTCGCTGCGCTCCGATCCGCAGGCGTGGTCGTGGCGCGCGCAGGCGGGCGCGGCGCTGCCGTTCTCCGGGCGTCACTCGCTGGGCGTCACCGCCTGGCACGATTCCTCCAACGACTGGCACGCGAACCAGGTCGTCGGTTCCAACGTCATCCAGAAAGGTGGGACGGTGACCGGACTGGGCGCTCAGCTTCTGCTGGGACGCCGTTCGGACATGTCGCTGCTGCTCGGAGGCGACGTGCGCTACGCGACCGAGTCGGGCGTCGACTCGGACGGCGTCGATCACATCGACGGAAAGAACGCCTTCCACTTCGGCGCGCAGGTCGAGGCCGCGTCGAACGTGTCGAAGTACGCGCATATCAACCTGCACGCCGACGCGAACGAGCAATGGAACGAAGCGCCCATCACCGTGCACGAGGGCGGCACGGTGACCGGCGCGACCGGGCACGTCTACCTTTACCCCACGAGCCGCGTCGTGCTGATCGACGCCGGCGGGCAGGCGCGGCGGCTGACGATCACCCCGCAGGGGACGCCCGAAGCGCCGACGGCGGATCAGCTGCTGGTCTGGGGCGGCATCGACTTCAACCTTTGGACGCAGCCCACGCGCGTGGTGCGCGCCGAGGCGCTGGACGAACGCATGGTCCGCCGGGTCTATCTGAACGACGCCGGCGTGATCGCCTACCGGCACTACGAGCTGGTCACGCACGCGACGCCCGACTTCCGCATCTCGCTGGCGCCGCGCGCGTCGATCGACAACGGGACGCTGATCATCCGCAAGGCGCTGGCCGGGGGACGCATCGGCTTCGACGTGCATGGCGGCGGCGGCTACGACAACATCCGCGATCACGTCCTGGCCCAGGCGGGCGCCGCCTTCCTGCTGGCCACGTCCTGGTCCACGCGCCTGCAGGCCAGCTACGACCTGGCGCACGAAACGGCGACGGGCCTGCCCGGCACCCTCCAGATCGCATGGTTGACGCTTCATGTGGACATCTAACGCCATATCCAGAACGACGCGCGCGAGCGTGATCGAGTCGGCCATCGGCACGGCGGCGATGCTGGGGATCGCCGCGCTGTGCGGCGTACCGCACTTCGGTCTGTCGGTGATCGATCCGCACCCCGTGTGGCTGGTCGTCCTGGTGATCGCGGCGCGCTACGGCGCGCGTGGGCTGGGGATTGCGTTACCCATCGCCTGGGGCGGGTTGGCCCTCGCCAGCGGCGCCGACGGACCTGCGCGGGTGCTCGACACGCTGGCGATGCCCATCGAGCTGGGCGCGCTGGCCGGCACCGTGCTGGTCGGCTGGATCTCGTCGGGCAACGAACGGCGCGAACGCGCGCTGGCGGGCAAGACCGCCGATCTCGAGCGGCGCGCCTCGGTGGACAGCACGACCATCGCCGATCTGCGGCGCGCGGCGCTGGCGCTGCGCGCGCGGACCGATCGTCTGGACCTGTCGCTGACGTTCCTGCACAACATCGCCCGGCGGCTGCACGGCGACGACGCCGAGGCGGCGGCGCAGGCGGCGCTGGAGCTGATCGCGGCGCGGATCGGCGCGCGCGCGGCGGCGATAGAGATGTTTGCCGACGGCCAGCTGCACCCGCTGGCCGTGTTCGGTGTCTGGAACCGCAACGCTCCCGATCGAACCGCCCTGGCGGCGCTGACGACGCGCCAGCCGGCGCGCGCGCTGGAGCTGGCGGAAGGTGGACCCGACGACAGCGACATCGCCGCGCCCATCTCCGACCCCGAGGGCGGCGTGCGCGGCGTCGTCGCGGCGCGCGGCGTTCCGGGTGGCGGGTCGACCATGGCGGCACTCCGCGACCTGGCCGTCATCGCGGCCTGGGCGGCGCCCGCGCTGTGCGCACAGCCGCCCGCGCGCCCCGACGATCGCGACGAAATTCCCGAAGGCGAGCCCGCCGCCCAGCTGGAGTCGGACGTCTCGAGCGCCAATGGATGACCGGGGGCCTCACCGTCACGCGGTCGCGGCCTGGATCGCCGCCAGCCTCGCCGATCTCGTCGGCCTCGCGTTGCTGGTCGGGGTGCAGGAACCGTGGACGCTGCCCGTGGCCGGCGCCTGCCACCTCGTCGCGTTGCTGCCGGTGGCGTTCGTGCGCAGCCTCAGCCGCAGCGAAAAGACGCTGGCGCTGTCGTTCGTGTTCGCGCTGCCCATCGTCGGCGCGCTGCTGGCCGTGCTGGCGCTGGAGCATGGGGAAGGCGAGGGGAGCCTGATCTCGGACCTGGCGATGGCGCCGGCGCTGGCCCCGGAGCCGGTGGCCGGCGACTTCGGCCGGCTCGCGGCGGCGCTGCCCAGCTGCGAGGCGCTGTCCGCGGGGACGGTGGAGGAACGCCGCGCGATCATCGCGACGCTGGTTCGCCGCGCCGACGCCGAGGCGGTGGCGTTGCTGCGCTGGGCGCTGGGCGCGTCCGATCCTGACCTGGCGGTCGACGCCGCGCTGGCGCTCGAAGAGTTGACGGCGTCCTTCGACGCGCGGCTGGCGGCGTGCCGCGAGGCGCTCGCGGCGGCGCGCGCCGGCGTGAGCGCGCCCGCGGACGGGATGGCGGCGGCGGAGGCGGCGCTGGCGGCGTCCGAGCTGATCACCCACGCCATCGACGTCGGCGTGGCGGATCCCGCGCTGGTGCACGCGCTGGCCAGCGAGGCGCGCGAGGACTACGCGCTGGCGGCGGCCGATCCGGCGCACGCCGACGCGGTCGCGATCGGGCGGTCGCAGCTGGAGCTGGGGGCGCTGCGCCCGGACACCGCGCTCGCCTGCATCGATGCGGCGCTGCCGGCGGCCAGCCCCGACGCGCGCCCGACCTTGCTGTCGTTGCGCGAGGAAGCGCTGCTCGCCTCGCACGCGCTGCCCTGGGAAGGCCCGTCGGCGCTGGCCAGCTATCACGTGCGCGCCCATTCGCAGGCGCGCCGCCCGCCGCCGCTGACCGCGCGCCGGCGCCTGGGCGTGCCGCCCGTCCCCGCGGCCAGCGGTTCGATCCGCGTCGGTCCGGTGCAGGTGCCGGGCGCGGCGGCGACGCGAAAGGTGCGCCATGGCCGCTGACGGCGCCGTATACGCGTCGTTCGGCCTGGCCGACGATCCGCAGGTCGCCGATCGCCCCGACGTCTGCCTGCTGGTCGAGGGAACCTACCCGTTCGTGTCGGGCGGGGTCTCGTCCTGGGTTCACGACGTCATCTGCGGACACCCGGAGCTGACGTTCGCGGTGCTTTACGTCGGCTCGTATCCCGGCGCGCATGGCGAGCCGCGCTACACGCTGCCGTCGAACGTGGTGGCGTTGCACCGCGTGTTCTGTCAGGAGGCGGCGCTGGCGCCCCTGGACGGCGCGGGGCGCGCTTCGCTGCGCGAGCAGATCCGCTCGGTGCGCACGGCGATCGACGCGCGCCCGTCGGCCTCGCGCGTGCTGGCCGGGCTGCAACGCATGCACGTCGAGGGCGAAGCGGGCACAGACGTGCTGGCCGCGCTCGCCTCCAACGATCTGTCGTTACCCGAGCTGATGCATGGCCGGTCCAGCTTTCAGCTGCTGACGACCATCGCCGAGCGCGTCGCGCCCGACGCGCCGTTCCTGGATCTGTTCTGGCATTACCGCGCGATCTTCGCGCCTGTCCTGCGCCTGCTGGCGGCACCGACGGTGGATGCGCGCTGCTATCACGCGGTGGCGACCGGCTATGCCGGGCTGCTGGCGGCGCTGTGGAGCCACCGCACCGGCCGCCCGCTGATGGTCACCGAGCACGGCATCTACGCGCGCGAGCGCGACATGGAGCTGGCGCGCGCCGACTGGATCCGCGACGACGCCGGTGGCGTGTCGGAGCCGCGCTCGACCTGGGCGCCGCGCGTCTCGCCGCTGCGACGGCTGTGGTCGTCGTTTTTCCGGGCGCTGTCGCGCATCGCCTATGTGCAGGCGCGCCACATCATCACGCTGTCGGACGCCAACCGGGTGAAGCAGATCGCCGACGGCGCGCCGCCCGAGAAGATCGAGATCGTGCCCAACGGCGTCGCGCTGGCGGCGCCGCCGCCTGCGGCGGAGCCTCCCCCGACGACGGCGACGTCGCCTGCGCCGGCGCCGGAACAGCCCGAACGTGAGCGCGGCGTCGTCGCGCTGCCGGCGCGCCGCCTGCGTGTCGGGTTCGTGGGCCGGGTGGTGCCGATCAAGGACCTGGTCACCTTCGTACGGGCCTGCGACATCGCGCTCAACAGCGTCGACGTGGACGCGCGCGTGATCGGTCCGACCGAGGAGGATCCCGGGTACGCCGCCCGCTGCCGCCAGCTGGTCGCGCGGCTGGGCCGTTCGAACAGCATCCAGTTCGTCGGTCCCATGCCGCCCGCGCGCATCTACGGCGACCTCGACCTGGTGGTCCTGACCAGCTTCAGCGAGGGACAACCGCTGGTGATCCTGGAGGCGTACGCCTGGGGACTGCCGGTGGTGGCGACCGACGTGGGCGCCTGCCGCGAGATGATCGAGGGCCGCAGCGACGAGGATCGGCGGATCGGCCCCAGCGGCATCGTCACGCGCGTGGCCGCGCCCAAGGAGACCGGCGCCGCCATCGTCCGGCTGGCGCGCGACGTCCGCCTGCGCTGGCGCATGGGCGCCGCCGGCCATGAACGCGTCACCGCCTTCTATCAGCGCAAGGACATGCTGGCGCGCTATCGCGCGCTGTACACGTCGTTGATCGCCGGTGCGGAAGGCAAGAGGACCTGATGGCGGGCATCGGCTGGAAGTTGCAGCGGATGATCGATCACGGCTCGCTGGCCGGGACGATCGCCGCTTACCTGACGGGCGTCGCGGTCACCTCCGCGCCCTGGCTGCTGACCACGGCGGTGCTCACCAGCCTGCGCCTGGTGTCGCGGCACACCTCCGGCGATTTCGCGGGCATCGAGCGCTTCCTGACCGTCGTCTACGCGGCGACGGTGGTGCTGTCGGCGCCCGTGCACGTCGTCGTCTCGCGCTACACCGCCGATCGACTCTACGATCATCGCGTCGATCGGATCGCGGCGCCGTTGCGGCGGGCCGCGGCCTTCACCATGGTCGGGTTCGCGCTGCTCGGCGGGATTCTGGTGGTCGCCTTGCGGATGCCGCTCGCGCTCGCGCTGGTCGGGGCGCCGCTGACCGCGGTCATCGGCACGCAGTGGCTGATGCTGTCGGTCGGCGGCGGGATGATGTCGCCGGTGGTGCTGCTGCGGGCGTTCGGCATCGGCGCGCCGCTCAGCCTGATCGGGGCGCTGGCCGTCGAGCGCGCCGCGCCCAGCGGCGGCGCGGGCTACCTGTTCGGGTTCGCCGCCGGCCAGCTGATCACGCTGGCGCTGCTGGTGCGCGGCGTCGCGCGCGCGTTGCCCGCCGCCACCGACGACGACGCGCGGCTGCTGCCCGCGTTCGTCGAGTATCGGCTGCTGGCGTGGGCCGCCTTCGCCTACTACATATCGATCTGGGCCGACAAGATCGTCGTCTTGGTGGTCCGGGGCGCCGACGCCGCGGCCTTCTACGCCGCGATCGCCGCGGTCGCCTGGTTCTCGGTGATCCCCGCCTTCGCCTGGATCTACGTCCAGGTCGAGACCGCCTTCTACCAGCGCTTCCGCAACTTCTACGCCGAGCTGGAGGCGGGCGCGCCGCTGCGCGAGCTGAAGCAGTACGCCGAGCAGATCTCCGACGAGGCCAAGCGCATCCTGCGCGGCGCCGCCGCCGTGCAGGTGGGGGCGACGACGCTGGTGATCGCCGCGGCGCCGCGCATCGTCCACGTGGTCGGCCTGTCACCCGACGCCGGGCCGCTGTTCCGCCTGGCCGCCCTGGGGGCCGGACTTCAAGTCTTCGCGCTGCTCGAGGTCCTGTTGCTGACCTATTTCGATCTGCGGCGCGACGCCATGGTCATCTGCGGCTGCCTGCTGATCGGCGTCACGGCGCTGACCTGCGTGTGCGCGGCGATCGGCTGGCCGCCCGTCGTGGGTCACCTGGTCGCGTGCGCGATCACAGCCCTGCTGGGTCTGGCGCTGGTGCGCCGGCGCCTGAAGACGCTGGTGCTGGACACCTTCCAGTCACAGCCATTCGGCGTTGCTTGAACCGGTGCCGATCCCCAGCCGCGCCTCGATCGCGCTCCACAGCGCGGCGGGCGGCGTCCCTCCGGGCAGCGCCGTCGACAGCTGATCGACCACGCCGCGCGCCGCCGCCAGCGCCTCGCGGCAGCCGGCGTGGTGGATGCTCCGCACGATGTGCCGCGCGCAGGCGTGCTCCTCCAACTCGTCCAGCGCGTTCAGCGCGAAGGCATCCGCCAGGTCGACGAACTGCGAACAGGTGAGCTGGTGTCGATGGGTCATGTGTTTTCGTCCCCGAGGAGCTCGGCGAGCTTGGCCATGCCGAGCTTTACTCGCATCTTGACGGTGCCCAGAGGGCTGGCGGTCTTCACGGCGATTTCGCTTTGGCTCAACCCTTCGAAGTAGGCGAGCTCGATCGTGCGCCGCTGCGCGGCGGGCAACGTGCCCAGTGCGGCCGCGACGCGCTGCTCGTCGCGTCTCCGTTGCGTTTCCGCCGCGGGCGAGGGCGGTGGGACCGGTAGCAAGCCGACGGTTTCGTCCGCGGCGCTTGCGATCGTTCTTCCGGCGATGTTCCGTGCGCGCAAGCGGTCGATTGCGCGGCTGCGGGCGATGGTGACCACCCAGGCGACGGCGCCGCCGCGTCCGGGGTCGAACTGAGCCGACCGTCGCCAGACTTCTAGGAAGGTCTCCTGCACCACGTCCTCGGCTTCTTCCCGGTTGCGGAGAATCCGATACGCGATCGTGATCGCCCGCGACGCGTGCTGCTCGTAGATCGTGCGCAATGCGGCGACGTCGCCGCGGGCGACGCGCTCGAGAAGCTCCCGGTCGCGCGCCCGATCGGTCGGACCGGTCGGTACGGCGGCTACGAATTTGGCCAAGCACCCTTCAATATTGGGTGCGCCAAACGAGAGGGGAAGCGGCGCGCCCAGCGCCAGCGAAGCCATGTTTTGCTTGAGCTACGGTTGTGCGGTTACTTCGGACGTGTACGATCTTAATTTCACCGACGAGGCAGTTGGTGCGGTTTCCGGGCGGCGGGCGGATGAGATTCAGGGCGTTCCTGAAACGCCTGTACGAGGAATACGAGAATGACGCAGTCGCCGACAGTGCCGCGTCGCTCGCCTACTACTTCGTTTTTGCGGCGTTTCCGTTCCTCTTCTTCCTGACCACGCTGACCGCGTACGTCCCGTACGTGAGGCAGTCCGTCGATACCATCCTCACGCGCGCGCACGCTCTCCTGCCGGAGCAGGCGGTCGGGTTGGTCGAGACGCACCTGCGCGGGCTGGTCGAACAACCGCGGCCCCGGCTGCTGACCATCGGCCTCCTGGCGACTCTGTATTCTGCGTCGCGGGGCGTCGATGCGCTGCGCAAGACGCTGAACCTCGCCTACGACGTCAAGGAATCGCGCAAGTGGTGGCAGACCGAGCTGGTCGCGTTCGGCATGACCATCGGCGGCGCGGTGCTGGTGCTGATCTCGATCGCCCTGCTGACCGCGGGCGGTAGCGCGGGGTTCTGGCTGGCGCGCAAGGTCGGCATCGCGCACCAGTACGTGCTGGTCTGGAGCTGGCTGCGCTGGCCGGTCACGGCGCTGGCGATGATGCTGTGCGCGGCGCTCGCGTACTACGTGCTTCCCGACGTGAAGCAGAAGTTCAAGTTCATCACGCCCGGATCGGTGATCGGTACGCTGGTCTGGCTGGCTTGCACCTATGGCTTCTCGGTCTACGCGGGCCACTTCGGCAGCTACAACGTCACCTACGGCTCCATCGGCGGCGTGATCGTGCTGTTGACCTGGTTCTATCTCAGCGGCTTCGTGTTCCTGATGGGCGGTGAGGTGAACGCGATCATCGAGCACGCCGCGCCGGATGGAAAGGAGAGCGGCGCGCGCGCGCCCGGCGAGGTGCCGCCGCCCAGGAGCGAACGGCCGAGCGCGGTCCCGGCCGGCGCCGCCGACAGCGCGGCGGCGGCGGCGCGGTCCAAGGGCGGTATTCCGGGCGAGCCGCAGGGGGCGCACCGATGAGAGGGCGGGCCAGCTTGCCGCGCTGGCTCCGGCGCTCGCTGCTGGCCGTCACGATCGTCATCGTCGTTGTCGTGATCATCCGGCTGGTGCTCGATCCGGTGGCGACGCACTACACGCGCCAGGCGCTGAACGACGCGGAGGGAATCCGTGGTGACTTCCACAGCGTTCACGTCACCGTGTTCCCGCCCGGCTATCAGATCCGGCGCATCAAGATCGTCGAGCACCCGCGCGACGACTGGAAACACCCGCTGTTCTACGCCGAGCGGGTCGCGGTCCGCGTCGACTGGCGCGCGCTGTTCCACGGCCGGCTGGCCGCGGGGGCGCGCCTCGACGAACCAAAGCTCGTGATCACCACGCGCGAGAAAGCGCCCGAGAAAGCCGGCATCCCCGATGTGCGCGCGGCGCTCGGCCGGGTGACGCCAGCGCGTGTCGACCGCGTCGAGATCCGCGACGGTGAGGTGCTGTATCGCGATCTGACCGCTCCCCGTACGCCCGAGATCTGGCTGCACGACATCGAGATGGCGATGGAGAACCTGACGACGCGGCCGAAGCTGGCCGGCGGGCGCCCGGTGACGGTGAGCGGGCGCGCGAAGCTGGGACGCAGCGGCACCGTGACGCTGTTCGTGTCGGCCAATCCGTTCGCGAACAAGCTGGCGTTCGAGGGCGAAGCCGCCGTCAAGGGCTGGCGGGTCGCCGAGCTCTTCGATCTGATCGAGCCGGCGACCGACCTGCAGACGCCGAAGGGGACGCTGGATCTGTTCGCCGAGTTCAAGGCCGCGGCGGGCGCGATCTCGGGCGGCGTCAAGCCGGTGCTCAAGAACGTGGAAGTTCGCCCGACCGAAGACAACCTCGGCAACAAGCTGAAGGCCTGGATCGCGGACGAGGGGCTCGATCTTTTCTCGGATCGCGTTCCCCAGCGCAACGCTGTCGCGACCGTCGTCCCGATCAAGGGAAAGCTGGAGGATCCCGACATCCAGCTGTGGCCAACGGTGCTGGGGGTGGTTCGCAATTCCTTCGTCGAAGGGATCTCGTCGGGGTTCACGCACTTGCCTCCGAAGACGGCCGACAAACCGCAGGGAAAGATCGAGCAGGCCAAGGACGCCTTGAAGAAGGACGAAGGGCCGCCCAAGGCGCAGCCGACCGCGCAAGAACAGAAGCAGAAGCAGCAGAAGGACGAGAAGCAATGAAGCACCTCGCGCGGATCGTCCTGGCGGCGCTGTCGTTCCCGCTCGCGTGCGCGCACACGAAGACCACGGACGACGGCAGCGAGAAGCAAGATCGCAAGAGCGAAGCGAAGGCGGAGAAACCGCAGAGCGAAGCGAAGGCGGAGAAACCGCGCGCCGCGGACCGGCGCCCGCACGAATCCGGCGGCGTCCCGCTCGCAACCTCGCCCGCGGGCCTGCTCGCGCCGGGCGCGGACGAAAAGATCCACGACCGCCTGGTCGCGGAAGGATTCCTGGACGACGACGCGAAGCGTTCCGATGCCGCGACGAGCGAAGGCCTCCGGCGCTTCCAGCGCGCCCACGACTTGCCGGCGACCGGGATCCCGGACGACAAGACGGTGAAGGACCTGGGCCTGGATCCTGGCGAGGTCTTCCGCCGGGGAACCGTCAAGGACTGAACACCTGACGAATCGTTGACGGGGTGGCGTGACCGGGACCGCAATATTTGCGGCACCTTCCGGATTGGGGCGAGAATTGCAACTCAGCGGTGGCCATGAAGACCAACACATTTCTGACGGGTTCCGTCCTGACGGTGGCTGTCCTCGGTTGCGGTGGGGTCAGCGGCATTCCGATCGAGAAGACCGCGACTGACTTCGCGAAGGCGATCTGCTCGGCGGCCTACAAGTGCTGCACCGCGGAGACGTTGATGGGCAACGCGTCGGCGGGCATGACCGAGGCCGAGTGCGAGATGAAGACCGCGACGGATTTCCGCAACCAGCTGCAGAACATGCAGAACTCGGAGAACGCGGGCCGCTCGAAGTACGACCAGATGCAGGTCGACAAGTGCCTGGAAGCGATCCGCGGCGCCAGCTGCGAGACGCTGACGTCGATTCGCAAGGTGTCGGGCCTCCCGGCCTGTGACTCGACGTTCGCGACGCCGCTGGTGGCGGTGGGAGGCGCCTGCTCGAACGACTTCGAATGCATCGACAGCGTCTGCGCGGATGGCAAGTGCGCGGCGGGAACGCCCGTCGGCGGATCGTGCGTCGGGACGGGCAACAAGTGCGCCCAGAACCTGTCCTGCGATCCGCGCAACGGCAGCGACGACAACGACGACGTCTGCGTCGCCGAACAGGACATCGGCGGCGCGTGCGTCGACAACTTCGACTGCAAGAGCCGGCTCTGCACGGCCGGCGCGTGCGCGCAGCCGGCGGCCCAGTGCTTCTACGGCGGCGGCTGCTCGGCGGGCGGACGGCCCAGCACGGCGGCGCTGCTGCTGATGGGCCTGTTCTTCGTCGTCGCCCTCGCGCGCACCCGCCGACAGGCGATCCGCTAGCGGCCTAGATGATCCAGGTCCCCGAGGCCGGGCCCCAGGGAATCGCGACACGCCCGAACGAGCCGGCGTCGAACCAGATGGTTCCTTCCAGCCGGTAGGGGATCGCGAAGCTCGGGGCCCGTCCCTGTTTCAGCTCGTCGGTCGACTGCTCGGCGAGCTGTCGCATCACGCGCAGGATCTGCTGCGGCGACAGCGAGAAGCGCGCGACGATCTCCAGCTCGCTGGCTGCCGCGACGGTGGGCGCGGTGAACGACGGCGGCTGGCCCGCCACGGCCGCCAGCCCGTTCGACACGACCAGACCGACGGCGGCGTTGGCGAAATCCGACAACGAACGGACGTCTTGCGACGACGCCTGGCAGGCGTTCGGATCCGGAGGACCGCACGTCCCCGGCCCGCCCGGGCAAAGCTGCACGCAGGTCGCCCCGATCTGCTGGTTGCTGGCGCCCGGGTAGACGGTGACGGCCGCCAGCATCGTCGCCAGCGGCAGCGGGATCTCGTTCGGGTTCTGGATCTTGAAGCGCGCGTCGAACGCGATCGCCATGGAATCGGGCGAGGGGCGCCCGCCGAACAGCCCCTGACAGAGCAGCCCCGCGCCGCCCAGCGGAACGGAAACCAGATCGGGACAGTAGTACGCGGCCAGTTGCTGGCGGGACGGCTGGCTCACCAGCGTCGCGCCCGTGAACATCACGACGGGCGGCTTGATGGCGGGGCTGTTGACGCCCAGGTTCTGGAGCGGCACGCAGGCGGCCGCCCCGACGGTGAAGACGACGATGCCAGCGAGCGCTCGCACGCGGCCGCCAGCTTATCCGGTTACAACCGCGACGCGTAGTCGATCTTCATCTGGTCGTAGATCGAGATGTCGGGCTGCGTGGTGTAGGTGCTGCCCGAGAGGCGGAACAGGTCGTGGTTCGGGTCGTTCCAGGCGCCGCGGGTGGTCGGCTCCCAGTTGAACGTGCCCATGCCGCGGTTGTTGGGCAGGTTGAAGATCATGTCGTTGGCGGCTTTCTGTTCGGGGCCGTACTCGGCGATGATGAACTTCATGTTCGGGAACATGCTGGCGAGCATGGTGAACGTGTTCATCCACGCCGACGGCTGGCCCTGGTA
>Ga0207648_10006171_pt1 | contig 11938 bp, 13 predicted proteins | sample KBSMisM32_FD_184310 | JGI IMG/M metagenome (GOLD analysis project Ga0207648, IMG submission 184310) | Miscanthus rhizosphere microbial communities from Kellogg Biological Station, Michigan, USA - KBS Miscanthus M3-2 (SPAdes) (version 2) | ecosystem: Host-associated > Plants > Roots >...
GACACGCGGCGCAGCCTGGCGGTGTCGCTGGTGTCGGCCGGCATGGGCATGGCGCCGATGACCATGTCGCCGCTGGCAGCGTGGCTGGTGCAGGGCCACGACTGGCGCAGCTCGCTGCAGATCATCGCGGCTTTGGTGGCTGCCATCATGGTGCCCACGGCGTTGCTGGTGCATGGGCGGCCGCCTCGTGTTCGGGCTGCTGGGCGACCGCTTCGGGGCGGCGCGCGTCCTGGTGCTGGCGCTGCTCGCCCAGGCGATTGTGGTGCTGGGCTATGTGGTCGCGCGCCAGCTGGGGAGCTTCTACACCGTCGCTGCGTTGTTCGGCTTCACCTATGCCGGCGTGATGCCGCTGTTTGCCGTGATCGCGCGCGAGAATTTTCCGCTGCGCATGATGGGCACGGTGATCGGCGGCACCACGATGGCCAGCAGCCTCGGCATGGCGCTCGGGCCCGTGCTGGGCGGGCTGATCTACGACACGTTTTCCAGCTATGCGTGGCTCTTTGTCGGCGCGTTCTCGCTGGGCATCGGGGCCTTCCTGGCCGCGCTTGCGTTCACGCGGCTGCCGCGCCGGCAGATGATGACCGCGGCGGCCTGAGCGATCCGCTGAGCGACCAGGTTCCGAACCAGCCCACCGCGCAGCTGCCGTGCGTCATGCGGTGCGGGCCTGATGTATTCTGCCTGCCAATCGAGTGGCCTGACCAATCACACATGGCGGACAGAGTCGCGGTGTCTTCATCACCCAAGCCCGCCGATTCGCGCCGGCTGTACCAGCAGGTTGCCGATCAGATTCGCACGGTGATCGAAGAGTCGCGCTTCGTACCGGGCACGCGTCTGCCGCCGGAGCGCGAACTGGCCTCCCACCTGGGGGTCTCTCGCCCGTCGCTGCGTGAGGCGTTCATCGCACTGGAGATCCAGGGGCTCGTCGAGATCCGAATGGGGTCGGGCGTCTACGTCTGTGCTGCGCCGACCAACACCGAAGCGCATCCGACGCCTCCGCTCGGCGACAGTCCGTCGGAGCTGATGCAGGCCCGCTCCGTCTTGGAGGGCGGCGTCGTCGTGTTGGCGGTCGCGCGCGTGACCCGACAGAACCTCGAGCGTGTGAGGTCTTGCGTCGATGCGATGCGGGAGGCCATCCGGCGCGGCTTCCCGCCGATCGAGGCGGATCGCCGCTTCCACGTCGCCATTGCCGAAATGACCGGCAATCCGCTCCTCGCTCGTTTGGTCGGCGAGCTTTTCGATGGTCGTCATGGCCCGATGTCGTCACGCATGAGCCGGCGGGCCGAGAACCCGCAGACTTGGGGGTTCGCGCTCGAGGAGCACGAAGCGATCGTCCGAGGGCTCGAGCAGCGCGACCCCCAGGAGGCCGAAGCAGCCATGTTCGAGCACCTGCGGGCGTCGCGCGAGCGCTGGATCAACTCGTCCGGCAGTACGCCGGATTCGTACTCCTGAGCCGCCGTCGCGTGGGCGCGCTGCATCGGCAGCGGCGCCGGTGCGCGTGTCTTCGAAGGGTTTTCACTGGTCGGGCCAAATACCAGACTGACCTATATTGGCCTGACCAATTGGAGGGCAATCGATCAGCTTTCCAGGGTTTCTTTCACCACTCCGCAGCACCCAATCAACCGCACAAGGAGACGCACATGATCGGCAGAGCGAGGAAGGGTTTTGTATGCTGGGCCGCAGCGACAGCGGCATTGCTGGCCATCGGTTGGGCACCCGCGGCGCGTGCGCACGGCGATGCCGATGACCCAGCGCTGCGCGCGGCGGTCGAACATGCCGAGCGCAATGCCCCGGCCGGAAAACGGCCCATCGTCGAGAGCCACATTCATTTCTGGCAGGTCACGCGGCCAGGCGGCGTGCCCTGGCCAACGCCGGCGGAAGGGCCGATCTTTCGCGACGTGCTGCCGCCCGAGTACAGCGCGGTCGCGCGGGCCAATGGCGTCATCACGGCCGGCATCGTGGAAGCGAGCGGCATCGTCGAAGACAACCAGTGGGTTCTCGACCTGGTGAGACACGACCGGTTCTATTCGTTCTTCGTCGGCAACCTCGATATCGGCGCGCCGACGTTCGCCCGCGATCTGGCCCGTTTCGCGCGCGACCCGCGTTTCGTCGGAATCCGTGGCTATCTCACCGGTCCGGCCGAAGGGATCACGCTCAGCCCGGCACAACTCGCCAGCTTGCGCGACCTGGCACGGCGCGGCATGTCGCTCGACATCATCAGTCGCGGGACGAAGAATCCCAAGGATCAGGTGCAGGCGCTCTGTACTGCGGTACCCGATCTGCGCATCATCATCGACCACCTGGGTGGTGCAAAAGGCCCGCCGCCGGTCGACCCGACGTGGGAGCTCGAGATTCGACGTCTCGCCGACGTCTGCCCGAACCTGTCGATGAAGTTCTCGTCCTTCTATGACATGTACGCCCCTGGCGACGTCGTGTTCCCCACACCGACGGACCTTGCCTCCTACAAGGCGCACTTCGATGTGCTGATGACCGCCTTCGGTCCGAACCGGCTGATCTGGGGCAGCAACTGGCCAGTCATCACGCTGCACGGGACGTTCGAGGCTCAGATCGCCATCGCCGAGGAATATCTGGCCCCGTTCGGTACCGTCGTGCGCGACAAGGTGATGTTCAAGAACGCTCTCGCGTTCTACCGGCGGCAGTAGGGCCCGTCCCCGGCCGATGGCAGTGCGCTGGGGTCAGCGAAGCACGGCCAGGATGAAGTCTCGGTCGGCCGAACCCGGCGGCGCGACCGACGCAACCGTCGGGCAGGTCGCTCGCGTACCGGCGTCCGCCCCTTGTGAAGTCAGCATGTAGCCGGTGCGCCGGCCGATCAGCTCGCCGTGTTGGAGGTCCAGCACGACGAGTGCGCTGCCTGTGATTCCCAGACGCCGTTCGTCGGCCGTCGACGTGTCGTCCCAGCGGATGCCGTAAGGCGCCGTGTAGCCCTCGATGGCATCGCGCTGGAGGACGAAGTCGTAGACAGCCGGCCCCGGCTCTTCGCCGCTGGCGAGCAGCAATCGCTCGATCTCGCGCGCGTCGCGCCAGCGGGCGACGCCGATGCCGGCCCGATAGCGATAGAGCCCGAGGTCGTGGGGGTCGAGCACCTCGACGTAGGCAAAGCCGTCTGCGTGACGTGCCGCCTCGTCGGGATTCGACGCTGCACCGAAGCTGACGCGCAGCAAGCGCGCGATGCATTCCTCGAACGTGCAGCCGCGGTCGTAGGCGTCGGCCTGGCGATAGCGATCCGAGAGGCCCGCGCCAGCCAATCGCAACGACGGCGTCAGCCACGCGAGCCCTTCACCGGGCTGTGCCGAGACTGCGACGTTGCGCCGCTCGTCGCCGACACCGCGGCACAGCTCCTCAAAGCGCTGTCGGGCCTCGGCTGCGGCCGCTGCTTCGCGGTCGCTGCCAAGCTCCGAGCGCATGCCGTACCCCAGCCAGGCGACGGCGAGCGCTGACATGACCACTGCCGCCGCTGCGAGCCGCAGTCGCGAGCGCCCTGTCGGGGCCGAATGAATGCGCTCGTTCATGCCTTGCAGATACGCCGAGGGATAGTGTGGCAGGACTCGATCCTCGAGTGAAGATCGCCGGCCGGGCGAAGCTCGGCGCGGCAACCGGCTCGTCGCTCTGTGCCACGGACCGGAAGTTCCGGGGCAATCGAGATTTCTACATCGTGATCAGATCGGTTCCAGAAACGCGAGCAAGCGCTGGAGATCTTCACTCGTCAAGGCGTTGAAGCGATCGCTGGCTGCAGCGGCCCCGCCGTCATGCGCCGAGGGGGCCTCGGTATACCTTCACCTACAGGAAGAGAGACGGGAGATGGCTCATCGTTGACCATCACTCGTCGGCTCTTCCCTCTCAGCCACCTGCTCGTCCATGAGTGTGGCTTCCTCGCCGGCAATCGAACATCGGCGCATTGCGGCGATGCGCTCAGCGGGGCTGGATCAAGTCATCGGCGCGAGCGAGAAGCGATTGCGGCAGCGTGATCCCGATGGCGGCCGCGGTCTTCAGGTTGACTGTCAGGTTCAGTTTCGTCGGTTGTTCAATCGGGATGTCGCCCGGGGATGCGCCCTTGAGAATTTTGTCCACTTGGATCATGGCCCGGCGACCGAGGTCGTCAAGATCCGCCCCGTAGGTCATCAGAAAGCCCGCGTGCGCAAGCAGCGCAAACTGGCTGATCGACAGCAGCCGGTCGCGGGTTGCTAGCGCGGCAAGCTCGGATCGGTGCGTGACCACCGTGTTGGTGGGAATAGCAAAGATCGCCTGAACTCGGAGTTCCCTCGCCCGAGCGAAGGCGGCCGCAAAGTCGTTCACGCCCCCAACATCGAGGATTTCCAGCTTGAGCTTGAGAAGGCGGGCGGCAGCTTCCGTCTCCTCCGACAACTGCTTTGCGTCCGGCAACTGGCTGGCGTCCAACAGCAAGGCCACGCGCTCGATCCACGGAAACGATTCCTTCAGGAACTCCAGGCATTTCGGCACGAGCCCGGGGAAGGTCACCGTCAAGCCGGTGATGTTGCCGCCGGGTCGGGCGAGCGCCTTGGCCCATCCCTCGCGAACCGGATCGCTGCCTGAGATCGTCACGATCGGCAGGCTCCTGGTCGCCTTACTCGCAGCCTCGCGCGCTGCCGGTCCACCGGCGAGGATGACGTCGACTTTCAGCCGCACAAGTTCCTCGGCCATCAGGGCCAGGCGGTCGGGGCTGCCCTCCGCGTAGCGCCGCTCGATGCGAACGGTTTGGCCTTCGACATAACCCAGTTCTCGGAGACCCCTCAGCACGCCCTTGTCGGGGTCCGGATCGGTGCCTGAAGGAGTGGTTCCCGACGACAGAATGCCGATACGAGGCACTCCCGTCCGGACCTGCGCCACCAATGGCATCGAACGCAGAAGGAGGGCGGCCGCAAATGCGAGAGCGAGAAGTCTTCGCGGGTTCATGCTGCCTCAAAAACGCCTTCGGCTATGCGGCGAGAAGCGACCACGTCCAATAAATCGCGATGATCATCTGTACCGCGAAGAAAGCGAAGCGGGCATTGACCGCCATCACGCTCAGCGACGAGACGTGGACGCTGGATTGCGCGACTCGAGCGGCGACCAGCCAGAGTGCCAGGGGGTCGGTGATGCTTTCGCGGCCGGTGGCGATACAGACGAGAAGCAGGCCACCGAATATCGGCAGGCTTTCAACGCAGTTCGCGTGCGCACGGGTGAGTCGCTGCATGAACGGCGAGAGGTTCGAGTTGTCGGGCTTGAATTCGTTGGATCGGACTCGCCGTGAGACAACGAGGTATGAGCGAACCACCTCCATGAGCACCAGAAGAAAGAGAGCCCAGCCGATGAAGATGGTGATGGCCAGTGCCGACGCGCTCAAGATGTTCCTCTCAGCTTTTCGCTTGGTGACCTAACGAATGCGGGAGCATGAATCTCGCCAAGAATGCTCAAAAGGGGAACGCAATGCAACTCATCAAGCGCAATGATGTCCCGGTGCTCCGCAACTCGGGCGTGGAATCGGAGCAGTTGCTGTTTCCCGAATCGTCGGCGGAGGCCAAGGTGACCATCACGCGAGTGACCATCCCCGTTGGAACAACAAGTCCTCGACATGCGCACAAGGAATCCGAGCAAGTGTGGGTCGTGCTTTCCGGTCACGGCACGCTGTTGCTGGAGGCCGAAGGCGAAGCCGAGCTCTAAGAAGGCGACGTTGTTCGCTTCGCACCGGGCGATGTGCACGGCTGCTTCAACAGCGGCGAGAAGCCGTTCGTCTACATGTCCGTGACCACACCACCCCTGAACTTCAGAACTGCTTACGCGAGGGATTGGCGATCCGCTACCGGCAAGCCGAACGGCCAATGACTTCTTGCGGCTTCCGCTAAAGGGCCCTCGACAGCAGCAACACGGACGAAGCGAGCGCGAAGACAAGGACGAATGCACGCAGGAAGCGGCTGTCGACCCGATGGTGCACGACATGGCTCAGAAGGGCACCGGCGAAGAGCGCAGGCAGGAGCTGGGCGGCTGCCAGCATCTGCGGGCTGCCGATGCGGCCGGTGGCCAGCAGCGCGACAAGCGAGACCAGCTGCCCGACCAAGAAACAGAAGGCGATCGTCGAGCGCATCACCGCGACCGGGCGGTGCTGATAGACGAGTGCGAGCGGTGGACCACCGATGCCGGTGGCGGTCTCGGTGACGCCCGTGATCAAGCCGGAGATGACGAAGGCGCGAGGGCCCGGCGTGAAGGCCGGCGCGATGAGCGTCGCCACGACCGCCGCGATCGTCGCAAGCCCGACGCCGATGTCGAGCTGGCTGGCAGTCAGCGCAGCGAGGACCCAGAGGCCACCGAACGTGCCGGCGACGCGACCGGCGGTGATCCAGCCGGCGCCCGGCTTGTCGAGTGCCCCGCGCTCCCGCCAGAGGACGTAGACGTTCAGCGGCAGCATCAGCACCAGCACGCACACCGGCAGCAGCGCGGGTGCGAGCAGCCCGATCACCGGCGCGACGATGAGCGCGAAACCGACGCCGGTTGCGCCTTGAACGAAACCTGCCGCGAGCACGGCGACAGCGATCGCCGCGAACTGCCAGGTTGTCATGTGCAGGCTGGCTTCACGTGGCTGCGCGGTTTGTCGCGAGATGTCGGCGACGGTGCTCTGCCGACGGCGCATGGAGCTTGCGGATCGGTGCCCTGGCGGCGGCGGCGCGCGCCCGCTCCGTGACGCTCCGCATGAGTGGCACGGCGTCCCAGCCGACGGGTCGACCCTGGCAGACCCGCATCCGCCCGTCGACGAAGACCGCGGCGATCTGGTCACGATTGCCGAGCCGCACCAGGTCCCAGCCCAGGTCGAACGAGGTGCAGAGTTCCGGCGTGTCGATGCCGACAAGCAGAAAGTCGGCTGCAAGGCCGGTGGCGATGCGGCCTGTCCGTGTACCCAGTCCCGCGGCATCGGCGCCAAGCCGGGTCGCGTGCTCGAGCCAGCGCCATCCGCCTCCGGTCGAGGCATCGCCGACCGCCAGCGCAAAGGCGAGTTTCTGTGCCGTTTCCGCGGCCTCCACGAGCCGGAACGCATCGCTTCGGGTGGCGTCGGTGCCGAGGCCGAAGCGGATGCCGAGCGCATCCATCAGGTGGGCGGGCGCGACGGCGTTTCCCTTCCACGCGCTCGCCACGGGGTTGTAGCTCACGGCGGTTCCGGTATCGCGCAGGAGCGCCAGCTCGCTCGGCGTGACCAGCGTGGCGTGCGCAACGAGCGCGTGCGGCCCGAGCACGCCGAGATCGCCGAGCAACTCGAGCGGGCGCCGACCGCGGGCGACGACGCTGCGCTCGACCGATGCCAGGTGCTCGTTGACGTGCGTCTGGAACACGCCGCCGGCCTCGGCGCAGCGCCGCGCGACCGCAACGAGCTGCGCATCGCAAGCAGCCTCCGGCACCGAGATCGCAAGCGACGGATGCACGAGCGGCGCGTGCTCCCAGCGCGACAGGAAGGCGTCGGCGCGGGCCAGGATGTCGCGGCTGCGCTCCGCGGTTGCGTTGGGGCCGCCGTCGTTGCAGATCAGGCCGAGGACGCATCGCAGCCCCGCTTCCTGCGTGGCACGCGCGAGCGCAGCGATGTCACCCGGCGCGCGCGTGCCGGCGTCGCACACTGTCGTGAAGCCACCGCGCAGCGACTCGAGCGCGGCGAGCTTGCCGGCGAGGTAGACGAACTCGTCGTCGAGGCTCGCTTCGAGTGGGACCCAGATGCGGCTGAAGATCTCCGACGGCTCCCCGTACGCGAGCGACTTGCCGAACGATTGCGTCAGGTGGTGGTGCGCATCGACGAACCCCGGCATCAGAAGGTGGCCGGCGAGCTCCACTTCGCGAGCCTGCGGGTGGCGCCGCCTGACCTCTGCAGCGGGACCGACGTCTGCGAAGCGACCATCGGCGACGACCACTGCTTGCCCGGGCTGCAGGCCCTCGTCGAGGAGGGTCTGCTCGGCTCGCAAGAGCAGTTCAGGGGCGTCGAACTGTGCCGGATCGAGGGTGCTGGGCATGGAATGGCCTTCTGGCGTTCAGAGGGCGGCCGGGGCCGCTCCGGTCCTGGCCGGTTCGGTCGCGGCTGTCGGCGCAACCGGCTCTGTCGTCGGTGCCGGCGCAACCGCCGCGGGGCCGGCTCGAACGCCGACATGGTGGAAGACGATGTTCAGCACGATCGCCGTGATGGCGCCCATGGCCAGGCCGTTGCCGAGGACCAGCTGCGCGGTCGCCGGGAAGCGGCTGTAGAGGCCCGGCACGACGATCGGCAGCAAGCCCATGACCAACGCCGCCGCGAGGATGAACATGTTCGAGCGCTCGTGCAGATCGACCTTGCGCAGCATGTCGATGCCCATCGTGCCGATGATCGCGAACACCACCATCGCCGTGCCGCCGACCACTGCGGCGGGGATCGCGTTCGCGAGGCGTCCAAGTGGTGCGAACAGCGCGATCACGACCAGGATCAGACCGGCGGTCGCCGTCACGTAGCGCGAGCGCACGCCGGTTGCGCGAACGATGCCGATGTTCTCGCCGCTGGTGATGATCATCGAGGTGCCGAGAAAGCCGCCGATGAACGACATCAGCGCATCGCCGCGGATGGTTTGCGGCACGATCGTCCGGGTGTTGATGTCCTTGCCGACGATCTCCGCGACGGCGACGGTCTGGCCGGTTGCTTCGACCATCGAGATCACGCTGAAGATCAGCAGCGGCACGGCGGCGACCACGTCGAAGACCGGCATGCCGAACGGCAGCAGGGTGGGCGTCGTGACGATGGGTCCGGCGGCGACGGCCGACAGGTCCATGTAGCCCAGCAGACCTGCGACGACGGTGCCGGCGAGAAGGCCGAGCAGCACCGAGAGCTGACCCAGCATTCCGGTGAAGACCCGTGCGAAGGCGATCGTGAACGCGATCGTCGCCATCGCGAGGTAGATGTTGACCGGGTCGGCAAACCCGGGCGTGCCGGGTCGCCCGACGATGATGCCGCCATAGACCTTGACGAGGTTGACCGAGACCAGGAGCAGCAGCGTGCCGATCACGATCTTGGGAAAGTACTTGAGGCAGCGCGCGAACACCGGCAGGACGAGAAAGTAGAAGAGGGCAGTGAGGATCACCGCGCCCGAGGCCGTTTGCAGGTCGCGCTGCTGGGCGATCGTCAGGAACATGACGATCGGAGCCCCGCCCGGGACCATCACGAAGGGCAGACGCGCACCGAACTTCCACGGCCCGAACGACTGCAGCAGCGAGCCCAGGCCGCAGACCAGGAAGGTCGCGCTGATCAGGTTCACGGTGAGCGCCGGGCCGAGGTTCAGAGCCTTCGCGATCAAGAAGACCGAGGTGATCGGTACCGCTGCCATCACGAGGACGTGCTGCAGGCCGAAGGCGAGCAGCTGAGGCAGCGGCAGTCGGGTGTCGACAGGGGCCGGGGCGGTCGCTGGTGTCATGTGAGGGTCCTCTCGTGGCGTGATGGATGCGCCGTTCGCGGCGCCTTGGCTGGTAGGCCAAATCGATTTGGGTCCTGACCTCAAAAAAGGCCCGTCTATACTGCGGGCCAAATCGATTTGGGTACTGTAGGTGGCGAACAGGGACTCGTCAAGTTGCCGACACGCGATCTGAGGTAGGGGTATGCCCTGAGCACAAGGCGACGTTCACGACGGCGACACCCAGAATGAGGCACATGAAGGAAACGATCCGCGACCGAGTGACGATCAGCGATGTCGCGCAAGCGGCCGGCGTTTCTCGCACCACGGTGTCGCACGCTCTCAGCGGCCGCGGTCAGGTTGAGGTGCGAACCCGCGAGCGCGTGCTGAAGGTCGCCCGCGAACTGCGCTATCGACCGAACCGGCACGCGCAGCGTCTGCGGACGGGCGAGGCACACATGATCGTGCTTCTTTCGTCGATGCCGTTCGCGGTGGCGGGCGGCTCGTCGCGCCTTGGATTCCTGATGGAGATCGCGGCGGTCGCCGCGGGGCCGGCGCTTGCCAGCGGTCTCGCTCTGGTCCTCGCGCCTCCTGTGGAGGGAGGCGACCTGCCGCTCGACAGCCTCGACGTCGATGGTGCGCTGGTGGTCGAGCCATCGGCGCGCGATGTCCACGTCGACCTGATGCGCAAGCGCGGTGTGCCCGTCGTGTCGATCGGGCGCCAGCCCGGCACGCGCTCGCCAGTCCCCCACGTCGACTTGCGCTCGAGCCTGACGACGCGCCTTCTCCTCGACCACCTCGGCGAGCAGGGCGCGCGATGCATGGCCTTGCTGGTGGGATCCGAGCGGCGTCAATCCTATGTCGAGAGCGAGGCGGCGTACCGCGCCTTCGCCGAAGAACATGCGATGGAGCCGATCGTCACGGCGGTGGAAGAAAGGCTGGGCGAGGAAGGCGGCGCGGAGGCGACTCGCCAATTGCTGATGCGCGCGCCTCGATTGGATGGCCTCTGCGTTCCCGTCGATGCGTTCGCCGTGGGCGCCCTGCGGGCGCTGCGCGAAGCCGGCCGACGCGTGCCCCGAGACGTCGTCGTCGCGACGCGCTACGACGGCATGCGCGCACGCACCAGCCAACCCGCACTAACCGCCGTCGACCTGCATCTCGATCAGGTGGGCCAAGCGGCCATCGATCTGCTGCTGGAGCATCTGCGCGGCGAAACCGCGCGCCAGATGGTTGAAGCGCCGGAGCCGACATTGATCGAACGTGCGTCGTCCAGGCGGCGGTAGTTTGTGGGCATGCGTTCGATTCACGAGGTGCTCTGCCCTCGATGGACCGTTGCAGAACGAAACCCCCACTTCCGTGCCTTGCGGTCGGTTTACTGCCGATCCGAGCGGCTTACGGCTCAGCGCACCATGGCCTTCTGGTGTTTACTGCAATCCAACATCAAGGAGGATCGAAATGGACGACACGCTGCCCAATGTGAGTCTGAGCGAATCGGAATTGCGGCGCATCGCAAAAGCTGGGCTGATTGCGGGCGAGCAGTTGAAGTTGGCAAAGCAGATCGTGACGAGCGCAGGCTTCGCGAACGCCTCGGCCTTGCCCATCTTTGTTGCTGCCGTCCTCCAAGCGCTGGCAATCAATCACCAGGCACTCTCCGAGGACCGTTAGAGCACATCGTTCGGTCCCGGTCCTTTGGTTTGTGTCACCCTTGCTCTCCTGACACGCAGATGGGAGCCGAGCACTGGCGACCCCGGCTCGCGCGGCATGTCAGTGCAAGGAGAAGCTGTGGCCAGGTACACGATCACGTCGATTGACAACAATTCCATTGGCGCCGGGGGCTCGTCGTCCAAGCGAGGCGACTACGACGATGCCGACGCGGCACTCGATCGTGCCCAGCAACTGGTCAACGGTGCATTGCAACAGCTCTTCACGGGTGCGCGAGACGCCGACGACCTGATGGCCCGCTACATGGTTCGCGGCGCCGAAGTACCGATGATCTACGGCGAACCCCGCGTCGCCTTCCACGCCTATCAATATGCGCGGGCGCGCGCGAACGAGCTTTTCGCGCGCCGGCAGCAACCTGCCGAATTCGAATGATTCGCCTCGACCTCCGGGTGGAACTGGCCTATGACATCCAGGACCCGAACGGTGCCGACTTCGTCTTCAACATCCATGCAGCCCACACTGCGCACCAGTCGGTTGCCGACGAGAGCCTCGTCCTCGATCAGCCGGTGACCCCAGATGTCGGTACCGATGCGGCGACCGGGACACGCTTCATGCGCCTGCACGCCGACCCAGGGCCGCTGCGGCTGTCTTACACGGCGACGGTCGATCTGAACCACCACCGCACGGAGCCGGACGTCCTGGCCGAAGTGCCGGTCCGCTGCTTGCCCCTCGAGGTGCTGCCGTACGTCTACCCCAGCCGCTACTGCCAATCCGACCGCCTCCTCAAGCTGGCGTTCAACGAGTTCGGCTCGCTGTGGCCGGGCTACAGCCGGGTTCTCGCGATTCAGCACTGGGTGCAGAAGCACGTCACGTTCGCT
>Ga0207648_10006172_pt1 | contig 11938 bp, 18 predicted proteins | sample KBSMisM32_FD_184310 | JGI IMG/M metagenome (GOLD analysis project Ga0207648, IMG submission 184310) | Miscanthus rhizosphere microbial communities from Kellogg Biological Station, Michigan, USA - KBS Miscanthus M3-2 (SPAdes) (version 2) | ecosystem: Host-associated > Plants > Roots >...
CGACGTCACTCCGGGAACGAGCTGAGTCGTCCGGTACAGCGCGTCGCCGACGATGCCGATCACAGTGCTGTTGGCCAGAGCCACGCCAACCGCAGCCGGATCGGGAAGATAGCGTTTCGCGAAGGCCTGGTTCACGATGACGACGCGAGTGGACGAGGCCGAGTCCTGCGGCCCGAAGTCGCGGCCGGCCAGCAGCGGCGTCCCGTAGGTGGCGAACCAGCCGGGCGTCACGAAATTGGCGAGGACGTTGACGGACTGATTGTCGGTGCGCGGATTACTGACCCCAACACTTCCGCCCTCGCCGTGCAGCGGCGTCCACAGCGACGCGGCTGCCGCCTCGATACCAGGCACTTCGCGCGCGGCATCCGGAAGCTGCTGAAAAAGCCGGAGGCGAGCCGCGAGATCGTTCTGCACCCGCGCCAGTCCGACATTGACGATCAGCACGCGATCGGCGTCGAAGCCGAGGCGCCGGGTCGTCAGCTCCGCGAGCGTCCTGACGAACAATCCCGCCGCCACGATGACCACCACCGCCAGGCCGATCTGGAGCGCGACGAGTCCATTGGCGAGCCGCCCGCGCTGCGGCGACACGCCGACCGTGGTCCGCAATAGGTCCACGGTGGAGGCTCGTGCGGCGCGCGCCGACGGAATCACTCCGGTGGTCACCGCCGTGAGCGCCGTGATGGCGGCGGTGAAGCCGGCCACTCTCCAGTCCACGCCGAGATCGACGACGGCCGGCGAGAGCGACAGCAGCGCGCGTGCACCCCACCCCGCCGCCGCCAGCCCCAGCGCGCCGCCGGCGGCGGCAATGAGCAGGCTCTCGATGAGCAGCGGTCTGGCGATACGCCACCGCGACGCGCCGATCGCCACCCGCACGCCGAGTTCGCGCCGGCGGGCCATCGATCGGGCCAGCAGGAGGTTCGTGATGTTGACGCAGGCGATGACCAGCACCAGCGCGACGCCGCCGAGCATGACCAGCGCGGGACGCCGGAACGCGTGTCTCGGGCTGGCGGGCCCCGACGCGGTGCCGTCGGCGCGGATCAGGACGAACGGCTCCTTCATCATCTGCGGCACCCTCGTGGGCACGATCTCGGGCTGCAGTGCGCGAAGCGTCGCCGTTGCCGATCCCGGCGTCTGTCCGGGCAGCAGGCGCAGCATGATCAGGAGTCCGAACTGGCGGCCGGAGTGGATACCGGCGTTGCCGCCGCGCAGGATCGATTCGGCGCCGATCGGCAGGATGATGTCGGCGACGTTGCCGACTTCGAGGCCGAGAAACGACGGCGGCGCGATGCCGATCACCGTCGTTTCGACCCCGTCGACGATCAATCGCGAGCCGATCGCCTCCGTGGCCCCGGCGAAACGCTGTCGCCAGAGGCGATGGCTGATGACCGACACTGCGGATCCGGCTCGATCGTCGTCAACGGTGAAAGTGCGGCCCAGATGCGGGCGGATTCCGAGCGTCGCGAAGAACTCTCCGCTGGCGTAGACGCCGTCGACGACGGCGGCGTCGCCGGCCGAGCCGATCGTGAAGCGCTGCCCCTGCCACGCCAGCACGCCGCCGAACGCTGCCGCACGCTGCCGGAGCGCTTCCCACATCGCATAGTTCCAGCCGGCGCCGGCCGGGAACCCGTGGCTGATGGCGAAATCGGAAGTCACCGACATCAGCCGCGCCGGGTCGGCGACGGGCAACGGGCGCAGCAACAGCGCGTTGACCAGCGAGAAGACCGCGGCGTTCGCGCCGATGGCGAGCGCAAGGCTGAGCACCGCCGGAATCGAGAGCGATCGCGCGCGCGCCAGCGCACGCAGGGCCAGACGGACGTCGAGCGCGAGGCCGTTCACGCGCGGGTGCGGCGGATCGCGATCAGCACGACACCGAAGATCACTCCGGCCAACGCGGCAGCGGCAATCACCCACCAGGCCTGCGGCACGACGACCGTCATCAGGACAACCAGTACGGCCAGGGTCAGCCCGCCAACGCCTGCGATAGGACTCCCTGTGATGTTCACCGACCTGCGCGGCCTGACCATCGTGGCGGACGACACGCGCGCGGGGGCGCCGTCGACCAGACGCAGCGGCCGCACTTCGTCGGATCGCCGGAAGGCGGTCAGCGCGACGGCGGCGATCGCCTGCCGCCAGAACCACGCACGCGATCGGCCGGCGGCGAACTCTTCGACCAGGTCGCCGGTGAGCGGTTCCTCCTGCGGGACGACGCGATTCAGGAGCGCGACGGCAAGCCGGGGCGGCTGGGAAGCCTGCCCCGAGCGAAGTCGAGGGGTCATGTTCGCTTCTCCTTGAGTTGTGGCAGGTCCTGCCAGAGAGCCACGAGCGCCTGGCGCGTCTCCTTGACGGCGCGCAGGCCTCGCGGCGTGACCCGGAAGAATCGTTTCGCACGTCCGCCGCGCTCGGCGGTGGGACTACCCACGGTGGACGCGACCAGCTCGTTGCGCTCGAGGCGATCGAGCGCCGCGTAGGCGGCGCCGAGCAGCACTTTCCGTCCGCTGATCCGCTCGATCTCGCGCGCGATCTGCACGCCGTAGGCGTCATCGCCGACCCGCAGCGTGGCCAGCAGGATCATCAGCTCGAAGTCGGTCAGCAGGCTGCGCGGCATTTCTTCACAAATTATGAATTGTTTACGGCCGGGCTGTCAACTGGCGCGGCACATCGGTTGCACCCTTCGGCCGGGAACCGCACTTCGACGAGGAGGGTCGAATGACCGCAAAGGAACTGATGACGCCAAATCCGGCCTGCTGCACGATGGACACGCCGCTGGCGGAGGTGGCCCGGATGATGGTGCAGTGCGACTGCGGAGAGATCCCGGTCGTCGAGAGTCAGAATGTGAAACGGATCGTCGGCGTCGTGACGGATCGCGACATCGTCGTTCGCGGCGTGGCACCCGGCAAGGACTGCGCGACGCTCAACGTCGGCTCGGTGATGAGCAGCCCGGCCATAACCGTCAAAGAGCGCGACGGCCTGGACGAGGTCGTCCGCGTGATGGAGACCAACAAGATCCGCCGCGTGCCGGTCGTCAACCAGAGCGGCGAAATCTGCGGCATCGTCGCGCAGGCCGACATCGCGCGCACCGGCTCGCGCAAGGAAACCGGCGACCTCGTACGGGAGGTCTCCGCGCCGCGGTGATAGAGTCGGCGCTTCGATGACGGAGCGCACCTACCTTCCCGCGGCAGGGCGCGACGCGTTCCTGCCGCTCTACGACATCGTCACGCGGCTGGGCGGCTTTCAGCGCCTGGCCGACGTGCTCATCTCGCAGGCGGCGCTGCAGCCCGGCTTCCGCGTGCTCGACATCGGCTGCGGCACCGGGACGCTCGCCGTCGCGATCAAGCGGCGGCATCCGGCTGTCGAGATCACCGGGATGGATCCCGATCCACTCGCGCTCGCGCGCGCCTCGGCGAAGGCCGGGGCCGCGGGTGTGCCCGTCCGGTTCGATCGCGGCTTCGGCGATGCCCTGCCGTACGACGCCGCGTCGTTCGATCGCGTGTTCTCGTCGATGATGTTCCACCACGTGCCGAAGGACGACAGGCCGAAGGTGCTGCGAGAGATCCGCCGCGTGCTGAGGCCCGGCGGCGCGCTCGAGTTCCTCGACTTCGCCGGCTCGCATCCCCACAGCGTTCTCGCCCGGATCCTGCACGGCCGTCAGCCGCTGTCGCGGACCGGCGAAGAGCGTATGATCGGCCGGTTCCGCGACGCGGGGTTCGCCGACCCGCACAAGACGGCCGAGCGCGATACCTGGTTCGGCCGCGTCGCGTTTTACGAAGCCTCTGCCCCACGCGAGTAGCCAGACGTGATCAGCCTCGACCCGACCCTGCTGTTTCTCTCGCTGATTACCAGCGGCGCCGGCTTCGTGCTGTTCATCTACGGCAAGAAGCAGGAGCGCTGGCCGCAGCTGGTGGCGGGACTCGCGCTGATGATCTATCCGTACTTCGTCTCGACCCTGAAGGGGACGCTGGCCGTCGGCGCGGGCATCGTCTTCGTGCTGTGGCTCGCGATCCGCCAGGGCTGGTAGCGGGGCGTGACCTGATCTGTCACGGCGCCGCGTCACACTGCACGCGACACGGACCCCGGCCCGAGCCGGGCCCCGCGCACCTTGACGTACAATGGCGCAGCCGATCCCGATCTTCCGCCCTGACACCGTGACCACCTCCCTCTTCGACGTCGCCGTGGCCGATGCCGTCGACTGGCTCCGGGGCCAGCCCGCGGAGTCGATCGACCTGCTGGTCACGGATCCGGCCTACGAGTCGCTCGAGAAACATCGCGCCGTGGGCACGACGACGCGCTTGAAGCACAGCAAGGGATCGAGCAACGACTGGTTCAAGGTGTTCCCCAACGAGCGCTTCACCGAGCTCTTCGCCGAGGCGTATCGCGTGCTCAAGCGGAACACGCACCTCTATCTGTTCTGCGACGCGGAAACGATGTTCATCGCCAAGCCCGAGGCGGAGCGCGCCGGGTTCCGTTTCTGGAAGCCGCTGGTGTGGGACAAGAAGACGATCGGGATGGGCTACCACTACCGCGCGCGCTACGAGTTCATCCTGTTCTTCGAGAAGGGCAAGCGGCGGCTCAACAATCTCGGCGTGGCCGACGTCATCTCGGTGCCGCGCATCCATCGCGGCTATCCGGCGGAGAAGCCGCCGGCGGTGTCGGAGGTCATGATCAAGCAGAGCTCCGCGCCGGGGGAACTGGTGGCGGATCCGTTCATGGGATCGGGCAGCGTCGGGGTCGCGGCGGTGCGCAACGGGCGCCGGTTCTGCGGAACCGACGTCAACCCGGAAGCGGTGCGCCTGACGGTCGATCGCCTGCGGCAGTTCGGTGAAGGCCAGGCGCCGCAGGATCTGCCCGACGTAGAGCCGAACCTGCTGGCGCTCTACGACTCACCGCTGTGACGGGCACGGATTACGCCAACCTGATCGCCTCGTACGTCGCGAATCGTTTCGGTTCGCGCGGCCTCAAGGTCTACCGCGAGATCCGCGTCGGCAAGTCGATCATCGGCAAGAACCGCTGCATCGACGTGTTCTGCGTCCGCGACGCCGCGGCCTTCGCGGTCGAGTGCAAGTTCCAGGATTCGCCCGGCACGGTCGACGAAAAGATCCCCTACGCCCTCGACGATCTGGAGGCGCTGCCCATGGCCGGCTGCATCGCGTACGCGGGCTCCGGCTTCTCGGAAGGGGTGCTGCACATGCTGCGCGCGGCGCCGCGCGCAGCCTACTGCTTCCCGCACCAGGGCCAGATCGTCCCCTCAGCCGAAACGTGGGAGCTCGATCACCTGCTCGCCGCGCACTTCGGCTGGTGGGACGTGCTGGTCGGCGGCAAACGGCCGATCGCCTGACCGTTATCGCGCCGCCGCCGCGGTAGCGCGCGCCGCGAACGGGTTCTCGTCCGCGCTCGGGCCGTAGATCGACGGCACCGGCACCCCGACTTCCCGCAAGTACACCGACAGCTGACCCCGGTGGTGATACCAGTGGTTCAGCATGATCGACCGCAGCAGTCCGCCGACAGGGACGGCCATCACTTCCCTGTCGCCGTCGACGACGCGCCACGTCCGCCCCAGCGCCGCGTCGTCCATCCCGCGCAGCACCTCTTTCGCCTGCTGGACGCTCTTGTCGAGCGCCGGGATCAATTCCGCCGCGCTGGCCGGCTCGGGGTGAATGAACTGCGGCGGCGGCACCTGCGCCTGTGTTGACAGCTGCGCAACGGCGCCGGGGACCATCGCGATGTGCAGCGCGAGCTGCCCGAGCGACATCGACTTCGCGTGCGGCTTCCACGACAGGCGGTCGCCGGGGACGCGTTCCAGCACGCGGCGGGTCGTCTCCGTTTCCTGCTCGAGCTCCAGCAGCAGCGCCTTGATGATCGACATGACGTTCTCCCTTCAGTGACTCTTGCGGCCGGATTCGGCCTGGTTGCGGGCCCGCTCCAGGATCGTCGCCCAGCCGCGGCCGATGTTGTCGCGGTACTCGTCGGGGACGAACCCGAACGCCGAATGCCTGAACGCGATCACGGTTCCTCCGGGAACTTCCTTCAGCCGGTACTGGAGGTTCGACACCACCGGCGACGACATGAAGAGCGGACCGGTGATCTCGATCAGCGTCGGCCGCTTGATCGCCTGCACCTGTCCCCAGAAGTGCCCGTTGTCGTGGCCGAGGTCGCGAAACCACCGCCCGCCCGGGCGCGCTTCGATCACCATCGGGAGCGGCACCCCCTCGGGCGTTTCGTTGGCCGGTCCCATCTGCTCGAGGAGCGCTTCGAACGTCGCTTCGAGCGGCGCGCGAACGGTGATCTCCTGCGTGATGTTGAGGGTCAGACTCTCGATGCTCGATTCGGTCATGGTCATGAAAACCTCCTTCAGCGTCTATGAGGTGCCGCGCTGCTCGGCACGCGCCTTCACGCGCGTCAACTGATGCGTCCAGAAACGCTCGAACGTGCGCGTCCATTCGTGCAGTGGACGCATCGCCGCCAGGTTGGTGCGGTAGAACACCTGCCGCCCGTCGCGGCGGACGTCCACCAGCCCCACGTCGCGCAGCACCTTCAGGTGCTTCGAGACGGACGGCTGCGGCAGCTCGAACGCCTCGACGATGTCGGTGACCGAGCGCTCGCCCGGCGCCAGGAACACCAGGATGTCGCGGCGCCGCGCTTCGGCGATGGCGTTGAAGGCGTCGGTGGTGGTGGCAGCGCGAGGCACGGCTGCCGATTATATTCCCACTACGGAATATGTCAAGGCAGCAGTGAAGCCGTCCCAAATCAGTGCAGAAACTGGAGGATTGCGCGCGGTCAGCCGATCAGGCGGCGGACGCGCCCGAGCGCTGAGCTGAATCGAAGCTCAGCCGGTCCGCGGAACCAGGCTAGAAGAGCTGGAGGCCGGCTGCCTGCGCGAAATGGCGGAAGTCGCGGTCGCGCGTCACGAGCGGCGCAAACTGATCGAGGCACGACTGCGCGATCAACGCATCGGCGACCCGCGCCTTCCGCTTTTTCTTCAGGATCGCCGCGCGAAGCTTTCCGGCGCGATCCCAGTATCCCGGCGCGACCTCCAGCAGGGGCAGCTCCGCGAGCAGCGCGCGAACCTTGTCCGGCAGCGCCGGATCGCTGAGCAACTCCGACAGCACGACGGGCGGCAGCACCAGCTGCTGGTGGTCGATGGCCGACTGGACGAGATCCACATCGTCCCCCTCGTCCCCTTCCAGGAACGCGACCATCGTGCTCGTGTCGACCGCGATCACTCGCGGTCCTCGCGCAGGCGGCGCAGGTCGACCGAGAACTTCACCGAGCCGCGCAGCGCCGCGAGGCGGCGGAACGTGTCGCCCGCGGCGACCAGGCGAAGCCCCTGGCGCACCGTCTCCGTGATCCCCTGACCCGACGACTTCTGCGCCCGCTGCAGCAGGTCTTCGGGAATGTGAACCGTGATCTTCCGTTCGGCCAGCATGCCAGCCACTATACCAGCATTCATGCCAGCATCGCTACCAGCATCGAGCCGAAGAGGCTCCTCTCTAGGCCCAGACCGACGCCTTTTTCGCCCAGGTCGAATCGCGGTAACGCTGCGTGAAGGCCTGCGCCGTCGCCTTCAGCGCGCCGGCGTCATTGGTCGCGCGATAGCGCGAGACGCCCGTCCAGTACTGCGACTCGGCTGCCGCATCGGTATTGGGGAACCGCTCGACCACCTCTCGATACAGCCGTTCGGCCGCCGCGTAGTCCTGCCGCGCGAACGCGGCCTTCGCGACGCCGAGCATCAATTGCGAGAGGAAGTCGTCAGCAGGAAGGAAGCCCTCGATGCGGTGCCGCTCCGTGCCCGTCGAGTCGACGATGAGGGTGGTCGGCGTCCACTGCGCGCTGAATCGTTCGCCGAGCTTCTTGAACGCGTCGGCGTTCTCCTTCACGTGCACGCGGACGGGGGTGAAGTTCCGGCTCACGAACTCGACCACACGAGGATCGGTATACACCTCGGCATCCAGCCGAGCGCAGCCGCTTCACATGGGTGCGGCGCTGAAGTCGATCAGGACGAGCTTGTCTTTCGCCGCCTTGAGGGCTGCGTCGAAGTCGCGGCCCCACGTGATGTCATTCGCCATGAATCCTCCTTCGTTCCATCAGTCCAGGCGGACGGATCAATGCAGGCCGCATACCATGGGCGGCTCAGCCGCGTCCGTCTCATGCGGAGAGTGTGCGCGCGACGCGCTCGCCTTCCTCGACGATCGACCGCACGACGTCGGCCGCTGATGGCATGTCCGAGATCAACCCGGCGCTCTCGCCCGCCGGCATCGGGAAATAGCGCGCGTCCCCGCGCTGCGCGGCCGCCTTGACAATGTCTTCCGCCGCGTTCGACTGGAGCAGCGGCGGCAGCACCGGGCCGTCTCCGTAGGTCGAGGTGAACTCGTTGCGGAGCGTCCGCATCGGCAGCCCCGTGAACGCCCGGCTGACGACGGTGTCGCCGGCGCCGGCGTTGACCACCGCGTCCTTGAAGAACGAGGGCGCGATCGACTCCCGTGTCGCGATGAAGCGCGTGCCGAGCATCACGCCGGCCGCGCCCAGCGCCAGCGCGGCCACGAGGCCGCGGCCGTCGACGATGCCGCCGGCGGCGATGACCGGTTGCGTCACGGCGTCCGCGATCCGCGGCACGATCACCATGGTCCCTGCTTCATCGGCCCCGTCGGTCCAGTTCGATCGGTGTCCGCCCGCTTCGGTCCCCTGCGCGACGATGAAGTCGACGCCCGCGTCGGCGACCGTGCGCGCGTCGCCTACGTTCGTCACCATCGCCATGACGCGCACGCCGCGTTCGCGGCAGCGCCGCACCATCTCCGGACCCGGGTTGCCCAGGCCGATGCTCCACACGGCGACACGCTCGTCCAGGATGACGTCGAAGTTGCGCGCGACCAGTTCCGGGAATGGGCCGGGCGTGGCGTTCGACGCGCCGAGCCCCACGCGCGCGCGGATCTCGTTCAGCCTCTGCTGCGCCGCCGCCAGCGCGGCCGGCTCGATCGACTCAGGCGCGGCGGGCCGGACGACGTCGGGGTGCAGCCACAGGTTCACGCCGAAGGGCGCATTCGTCAGCTCGCGGATGCGGCGGATCTGCGCGCGCAGGTCGTCGGGCTCGAGCCGCAGCGCCGCCAGGATCCCGAGCCCGCCGGCCTGGCTCACCGCGGCCACGAGCTCCGGCCCGGCGACGCGGCTCATCCCGGACTGGATGATGGGGTAACGGATCCCGAGAGACCTGCAGAGCGCGTCGGCGCGTGGCGTCATCTGCGGATGATCGCATGCTGACAGGGAATCGGCCATTCCGGCGTGCGGCGGATGCGGGGGATTGCGCCGGTCGCCCGTTCCGCCGCAGAATCGCGCATGCTCAACCGCCGCTTCCGCGTTGTCGTGCTCGCTGCGGCCGTCGCGGCCGGCTCCGCCGCCATGAAGGACCCGATCGACAGGATCCGGGAGGCCGATCTGAAGCGGGACCTGTTCGCGCTCGCCGGCGACGCGATGCGCGGCCGCGAAGGAGGGACGCTCGACGAGATGACCGCGTCGGCGTGGGTCGCGGAGCGGGCGCGCGAAGCGGGACTGCAACCGGCCGGCGACAACGGGACCTATTTTCAATTCTTTCCGCTGGAGCGGCTGCGCGTCTCCGCCGCCAGCACCGTCACGCTCGATGGCCGGCCGCTGCGGATGGGGCACGATGTGGTGCCCGACAACGCCGTGATCGCCAGGGTCGACGCGCCGGTGACGGTCGCGTCCGGCGACAGCCTCGAGGGACTGGCGATCAAGGATCGCGCGCTCGTCGTGCGCTACGCGCCGTCACAGCCGCCAACCGGCAACGCGCTGCGGACGTGGCTGCGGGGCATCCAGCGTGCCGCGCAGGCCTCGGCGCCGGCGGCCATCATTGCCGTCGTACCCGACGCGGCGTCCGATCAGTGGGACCGCGTCGCGGTGTCGCTCCCGCGTGGAACCTACGGCCTCGATCCTGACGGCACCGCGGAGCCGCGCCTGCCGCCTGCCGGCGTGCCGCTGCTCTACGTGCGCGAGTCCGCGCTCGCCGGTCCGATCCGTGACGAGGCGCGGCTCACAGCGTCGATTACCGTCGACAGCTTCACGTATCCGTCGGTCAACGTGATCGCGAAGGTGCCCGGGCGCGATGCCCGGCTGGCGGGCGAGTACGTCCTCTTCAGCGCGCACCAGGATCACGACGGCCAGCGCTACACCGTCAACGGCGACAACATCTGGAACGGCGCCGACGACAACGCGACCACGGCGGTGGCGCTGCTGGCGATCGGGCGGGCGATGTCGGCGCAGCCGGGCCGCCGATCGGCGCTGTTCGTGTGGCACGGATCTGAGGAGCGCGGCCTGATGGGATCGCGCTGGTTCGTCAAGCACCCGGCGGTGCCGTTGACGTCGATCGTCGCGGTGCTCAACGGCGACATGATCGGGCGCAACGATCCCGGGACGGCGGCGCTGCTCGGCGCGGTCGGGCCGCATCGCAATTCGCCGGAGCTGGTGGAGATCGCGCTGGCCGCGAACAAGGCGGTGTCGCAGTTCGTGGTCGATCACTCCTGGGACGATCCCAACCATCGCGAGGGCTGGTACTACCGCAGCGATCACCTTCCCTACGCGCGGGCCGGCATCCCGGCGCTCTTCTTCACGACGCTGCTGCACGCCGACTATCACACCCCGTTCGACAACCCCGATCGCATCGACACCGCGAAGCTGACGAAGATGACGCGCTGGATGTACGCGACGGGGCGCGCGGTCGCCGAAGCCGACAAGCCGCCGGCGGTCGACCCGGCGTTCAAGCTGGAGCGCTGCCGGGATTTCACCGGCAACTACTGCGGCGGAGCACCGCAGCCCTAGACAGGCGCAGTGCCGCAGGAGGTGATGAAGGAATTCGACGCGTCACGCGCGCCACGACGCGGCCAGGCGCGACCGGCGGATGCGGTCGTCGTGCGTGAGCACCGGAAGGCGATGCGCGCGGCTGGTGGCGACGATGATGCGATCGGCCGGGTCACGGTGAAAGCTGTCTGGCAGCCGCGCGACTTCGGCGGCGATTTTCGGCGACAGCGGCAACAGGCGGACGGAGCGCGGGTGCGCCGCGGCCTCGAGCCACTCGCTGAGCGAAACATCGAGGTGCAGGCGCTCGCGCTCCACCAGCGTGGCCACCTCCCACAGGCTGATGTCGCAGAGAAACGGCCGCCGATCGGCGGGTAAGGCGTCGAGGGCGGCAATCGCCTTCGCGCCGAGCCGGGCATCCTGCTCGACCCACCAGATCCACGCGTGCGTGTCGAGCAGCGGAACGGGATCGGACGTCTTCATTTGAGCGCGTCGATCTCGTCCTCGTCCACTACGGGGGCGAGGGGATCACCGGTCCACTTCGCCCGCCCGCGGACGCGCAGCCAGGGTTTCTCGTCCTCGTCCCCGGCGGGCACCAGGCGCGCGACGACACGGCCCCGCTTGGTGATCGTGATCGTCCGCCCCTCGTCACGAACGACGTCCAGCAGCGCCAGGCACTTGGCTTTGAATTCGGCAGCAGCCATACGCATATGACCAGTCTATATGACCAGTCGCATCCAGGCAAATCCATCGAGGTTGTGATTTCACCTCGACACGGCGACGATGGCATCGTCGGAAAGAGATCGTCAACAGGCAAGATCTGCGATCCTCGAAACCGCCCAAAGAAAAAGGGCCGGCTTGCGCCGGCCCCTCGGGGCGTCTGAAGACCCGCCAGGTCACTTCACTTCCGCCTGAAGGCGGAAGCCACACGGTCAGACTACGCGCAGCCCGACGTCGTCCCGCAGTTGGTGCACTTGTAGCAGGCGCCGCTCCTGACCATGATCGACCCGCAGGTCGAGCACGGCGGCGCGTCTTCCTGGTTCTGGATTGCGGCAAAGGCGGATCCTGACTTTGCCGCCGAGGAGACGAAGGAGGACGAAGGAGACGAAGGAACGCTCGCCTTCACATCCAGCGGCAGCTG
>Ga0207648_10006175_pt1 | contig 11936 bp, 7 predicted proteins | sample KBSMisM32_FD_184310 | JGI IMG/M metagenome (GOLD analysis project Ga0207648, IMG submission 184310) | Miscanthus rhizosphere microbial communities from Kellogg Biological Station, Michigan, USA - KBS Miscanthus M3-2 (SPAdes) (version 2) | ecosystem: Host-associated > Plants > Roots > Rhizosphere...
GCTGCATCTCGACGACCATGCGCGCCGCACGCGGCGCCGGGTCGGGGATCTGCACCGGGTCGTTGAAGAAGACCATGATGCCGTCGCCCGAGAAGCGCTCGAGGGTGCCATCGTGGGCCAGGATCAGCCGTCCCATCGCGGCGTGGTATTCGCCGAGCACGCCCATCACCTCCTCGGGGTCGGCCGTCTCGGTGAACGCGGTGAAGCCGCGCAGGTCGAGGAACACGACGGTGATTTCGCGCCGGTGGCTCTTCAGCGGGTCGTCGGCGCCGCCGCGGACGATCAGCTCGGCGAGCTGCGGCGAGAAGAACCGCTTCAGCCGGCCGACCCGTTCGAGTTGCGAGACGCCGTCGGCGACGCGCTGCTCGAGCGTGCGGTTCAACTCCTGGAGCTCGGTCTTGTGCTGGACGACCTCGTCGTACAGCGCCTTGATGCGCAACAGCGATCGCACCCGCGCGAGCAGCTCGGCCTGGCTGACCGGCTTGCTGAGGAAATCGTCGGCGCCGGCGTCGAGCCCTTTGGCGCGCTCCTGGGCCGGGTCGAGCGCCGTCACGAGGACGACCGGCAGCATCGCGTAAGCCGGATCGGCACGGATCGCCTGGCAGACCTCGTAGCCGCTCATGCCGGGCATCATCACGTCGAGCAGCACCAGGTCGGGCCGCTCGCTTTCGAGCGCGGCGAGCGCCGCCGGGCCGGACAGCGCCGTGCAGGTCGCGTAGCCCTTGACCGCCAGCAGGTCGGCGAGCAGCTTGACGTTCATCGCGACGTCGTCGACGACGAGGATCTTGGCGGTCATCCGGCACTCCCCCGGCCGGCGGCAGCGCAGATCCGCGTCGCCGCACCCGCCCCGATCATGAGATCACCTCATCGGCGCGCAGCAGCAATGCATGCGAGATCGACAGGCCCAACGCTTTCGCGGTCTTCAGACTGATCACCAGTTCGAAGTCGGTGGGTTGCTCGACCGGCAAGTCGGCCGGTTTGGCACCCTTCAGGATCTTGTGCACGAAGACCGCCGCGCGCCGCCAGATCTCGTTGATGTCAGCGCCATAGGACATCAACCCGCCGGCGTCGACGTAGTTCCGGAGCTCGTAGATGGCGGGCAGCCGGCTTCCGGCCGCCGCTTGGGCGACCTGCCGTGCATGCGGGAACAGCACGCCGGCACCGAACACCACCACGCTGCCGGCATGCGCGTCGATCGCCGCCTTGAAAGCCTCGTCGATGCGGGCGGCGTCGCGCACCTCGATCGATTGCAGCTTCCAGCCGCGCACGCGGGCCGCGGCAACGGCAGCTTGCCAGTTCAGCAGGCTGTCGCCGTTCCACATGACGGCCATCGGCGCGGGGCCCGGAACCACCTCCTTCAGCAACTCGAGGCGCTTGCCGACCGTGTCGAGCGATTGCAGGCTCAATCCGGTGATGTTGCCGCCCGGACGCGCGAGGCTCTGCACGAGCCCGACACCGACCGGATCGAGCGATGCCGCCATCACGATCGGGATGGTCATCGTCGCCTGCTTGAGCGCCGGGAGCGTCGGCCCCGAACCGACGATGACGTCGAGGGGCAGCGCGGCGAGCTCGGCGGCCACCGCCGCAAATCGCTCCGGCTTGCTGTCGGCACCGCGCGCCTCGGTGACGAAATGCTCGCCGTAGATGTAGCCGAGCTCGCGCATCCCGCTCAGCAGCGCCTGGGTCGACCGCGAGCGAGGTTGCGGACCCGCTACCTCCGCGCGGCTGGTCAGGCCGAGGATGCCGATGCGATAGAGCTTGGTTGCGGGCTGGCTCCGGACCGGCGTCGCGGCGCCGAGCGCGCCGACCGCGCCGAGCGCCAGACCGGCCGTCGCGGTGCGGCGTTTCATCGATCCGTCACCGTGAAGGATCAGCTGGCGCACGAGCCCCCGGCCGCCGGCTCACGGCGTCCGGCGCCCACCTGCCAGGAAGCGCTTCACCGTTTCCTGGAACTGCTTCAGGTTGATCGGCTTCGTGATGAACGCGTCGAACCCGGACGAGATGATCTTCTGCTGGTCGTCCGGCATCACCGATGCCGAGACGGCCAGCACCGGTACCGCGTCGAGCGCGGCGTCGGCGCGGATTCGCGCGAGCGCCTCGATGCCGTCGATGTCCGGCAGCTGGATGTCCATCAGCACCAGATCGGGCCGCTCTGCGAGCGCAAGGCGAACGCCCTCGATCCCGGTGACGGCCTCGAGCGTCGCATGGCCCTGGTGGCGCAGGATGTCGCGCACCAGCTTCATGTTCTTCTCGTTGTCTTCGACGATCAGGATCGTGCTCATCGTGCCCTCGCCTTTGCAACCGGCCGCGCAAGCCGATGGGAACGGCTCAGAGACATTCGAACCAAGCGCGGTCAGACCGCGTCGAGTGTGCGCTGCGGCAGCATAAACGCAAAGGTCGAGCCCTGGCCGGGCGCGCTGTCGAGGCGGATCGAGCCGCCGTGCAGCTCGACGAAACGCTTGACGAGCGCGAGCCCGAGCCCGGTCCCCTCCGACCGGCGCAGGTGATCGCCGCGGGCCTGCCGAAACTCGTCGAAGACGAGCGCCTGGTCGGCCGGCGCGATGCCGACGCCGGTGTCGACGACCGCCACCTCGACGGCCGCGTCGAGCGGTCGCGCCCGCAACGTGACCCGGCCGCCGGCCGGCGTGAACTTGACCGCATTCGACAGCAGGTTGATGACGCTCTGCTTGATCTTGCGTTCGTCGGCGACCCACTCGCCGAGCGCCGGGTCGACCTCGAGCCCGAGCGCCAGCCCCTGGCGCGCCGCGCGCTCGCGCACCAGGGTCATCGCGTCGTCGAGCAGCGCCGGCAGGCTGAAGCGCCGCAGGTCGAGCTCCATGCGACCGGCCTCGATCTTCGAGAGGTCGAGGATGTCGTTGATCAGCGCCAGCAGGTGATGCCCGGACGCATGGATGTCGTGCAGGTACTCGAGCTGCTTGTCGTTGACCTCGCCGAACATCCGCTCCGACAGCACTTCGGAGAAGCCGATGATCGCGTTCAGCGGCGTGCGCAGTTCGTGCGACATGCTGGCGAGGAACTCGCTCTTGTGCCGGCTGGCCGCCTCGAGCTGCCGGCTCTTCGTCTCGATCTCGCGGAACAGCCGGGCGTTCTGGATCGCGATCGCCGACTGGCTCGCGAACGTCTTCAGCAGCTCGACCGCCTGTGGCCGGAACGCCTCCGCGGTCTTGCCGTTGACGACCAGGCCGCCGAGCAGGTGGTTCTCGCGCAGCAGCGGCAGCGCGATCAGCGAGCGGTAGCCGAGCCGCACCAGGACGTCGCGCAATCGGCTCTGGTAGATGCCGGGGTCGGTGATGTCCGGGACCTGCACCGGTTCGCCGGTCACCGCCATCCGCCCGAGCGCACCCTCGCCCTTGCGGATCGGCGCCGCGCGCAGCGCGTCGACCAGCTCGGCCGGCAGGCCGTTCGTCGTGTGCAGGTGAAACTCCTCGCGCGCCTCGTCGTACTCGTAGACCGAACCGCCGTCGGTCCCGGTCAGTTCGCGGGCTCGCGCGACGATCGTGCCGAGCACCGTTTCGAGATCGAGCGTCGAGCTGACCGCCTGGCCGATCTCGCCGAGCGCACGCAGCTCGCCGACCGAGCGCGAGAGCTGCGCGGTGCGCGCTTCGAGCTCGGTGAAGAGGTGCACGTTCTTGATCGCGATCACGGCTTGCTCCGCGAACGTCTTCAGCAGCTCGACCTGCTGGTCGGAAAACGCGCCCGACCGCGTCCGCGAGACCGCGATCGCGCCGATCAGCCGGCCGTCCTGCCACATCGGCACCGCAAGGCCGCTGCGCCAGCCGCCCGCTTCGGCGAACTCCTTCGAGTACGCCGGATCGGCGAGCATGTCGGGCAGGTGGTCGACGCGCCGCTGGACGGTCGCCCGACCGAGCATGTTCTGCATCGTCGGCCGCATCGGGAAGGTGCGTGCCACGATCGCCCGCGCCTCGGCGCTGAAGCCGTGGAACGCGAGCGGGTGCAGCAGCTCGCCATCGAAGCGCGCCGCGATGCTGTGCTCGGCATCGCAGAGCCGCACCGCGCTCTCGACGATCGCATCGAAGACCGGCTGCAGGTCGGTCTGCGAGCTGCTGATGACGCGCAGGATCTCGCCGGTCGCGGTCTGCCGGTCGAGCGCCGTCAGCAGGTCGCCGTTGCGCCTCTCGAGTGCCTGGAACAGCCGCACGTTCTCGATCGCGATGACCGCCTGGTCGGCGAACGTCTGCAGCAGTGCGATCTGGCGGTCCGAGAACGGCCCCGGCTCGGCCCGCCCGACGCTGATCGCGCCGATCGCCGTGCCGTCGCGCAGCAGCGGAACGGCCAGCACGCTGCGGAACCCGGACGCGAGCGATGCATCCGGCGTGGCGAAGTCGGCGTCCTTCAGCACGTCGGGGATCACGACGACCGCGCGCGTCAGGACGGCGCGCGTCGCGCCGTTGTCGCGGCTCGGCGGGCGCGGGAAGATGTGGCGGACCGCATCGACGCCGGCCGGGTTCAGGTCGACCAGCGCGCCGATCCGGATCAGCTCGCCATCGAACGTCGCGACGATCACCGAGCTGGCGGCGCACAGCTTCAGCGCCGCCGCGGCGATCGTCTCGAACACCGGCTGCGCGTCGGTCGGCGACCGGCTGATGACGCGCAGGATGTCGGCGGTCGACCGCTGTTGCTCCTGCACTTCCGCGAAGCGTTGCCGCAGCTCGCCGGCCCGCGGTCCGCGGCTCGAGGGCGGCCGCGCCTCGACTTCGGCAGCCGCGGCGACTCTCGTCTTCATGCAGCCGCCGGCAGCGTCAGGCCTGCAGCGCGTCGGCTTCGGCGAGCGTGTGCACCGGCAGCACGAACGCGAACGTCGAGCCGCGGCCCGGCGCGCTCTCGAGGCGCATCGTGCCGCCGTGCAGCTCGACGAAGCGTTTCGCGAGCGAGAGGCCGAGGCCGGTCCCTTCCGACTTGCGCAGGTAGTCGCCGCCGGCCTGGCGGAATTCCTCGAAGACGAGGTCCTGCTGGTCGGCGGCGATGCCGACCCCGGTGTCGATCACCGCGATCTCGACGCCGTCGCCGGCGCGGCGCGCCCGCAACGTGACCTTGCCGCCCGCCGGCGTGAACTTGACGGCATTCGACAGCAGGTTGATGACGACCTGCTTGACCTTGCGGATGTCGGCGACCCAGTCGCCGACGCCGCTCTCGACGTCGAGCGACAAGGTGAGGCCCTGCCGGCTCGCCCGCTCGCGGACCAGGGTCGTGCAGTTGTCGAGCAGCATCGGCAGGTTGACCGACGCGAGCTCGAGATCCATCCGGCCGGCCTCGATCTTCGACAGGTCGAGGATGTCGTTGATCAGCTGCAGCAGGTGGTGGCCCGACGTGTGGATGTCGAGCAGGTACTCGAGCTGCTTGTCGTTGACGTCGCCGAACATCTTCTCGCTCAGCACTTCCGAGAAGCCGATGATCGCGTTGAGCGGCGTGCGCAGCTCGTGCGACATGTTCGCGAGGAACTCCGACTTGTGCTTGTTCGCGAGCTCGAGCTCGCGGCTCTTGCTCTGGATCTCGTTGAACAGGCGCGAGTTCTGGATCGCGATCACGGCCTGGTCGGCGAACGTCTTCAGCAGCACCAGCTCCTTGTCGGTGAACGGGTTCGGCGGATCGCGCGAGACCTGGATCGCGCCGACGCCGCGGTCCTCCCACAGCATCGGCGCGAACGCGATCGACATGTTGCCGGTGGCGTCGGCGACCCGGCGCAGCGGCAGCGGCACGTCCGGATCGGCGAGCACGTCGGCGTAGTGGACGACCCGGCGTTCGCGGATCGCGAGCGCGGTCGCCGTGCCCTGCAGCGGGCGCGGGAACGCGCCGGCGACGGCCCGCGTCGCGGTCGGCATGCCGAGCGCGTCGCCGCGGAAGCCGCCGAGCTGCAGCATGCCGTCGTCGTCGATCAGGTAGATGCCGAGGCCGGTCGCTGCGAACAGCCGTTCGCAGCTGTCGAGGATCTTGTCGAACACCGGATTCGCGTCGGCGACCGAGCTGCTGATGACCTGCAGCACCTCGGCGGTCGCGGTCTGCTGCTCGAGCGCCTCCTTCGTCTCGGTGAAGAGACGCGCGTTCTGGATCGCGATCACGGCCTGGTCCGCGAACGTCTTCAGCAGCGCGATGTCCTTCTCGGAGAACGGCCCCGGCGTGCGACGGCCGACGAAGATCGTGCCGATGCCGCGGCCTTCCCAGAGCAGCGGCGCCATGATCACCGAGCGCGTCGCGACCGCCGCCGAGCTGCGCTTCACGTAGGGCGGCACGTCGGCGCTGTCGTGGACGTCGGGATAGTGGACGACGCGGCGTTCCAGGATCGCGAGGCCCGAGCCGGACTCCGCGCTGAGCGGCACCGGGAAGCTGCGCTCGAACTGCTCGCGGTGGGCGTCCTCGCCGTGCTGTGCGACCAGCCGCACGAGCCCGTCGTCGCCGGCCAGCGTGATGCCGACATGGAGGCCGTCGAACAGCCGCTCGCAGCTCTCGAGGATCGCCTCGAAGACCGGCTGCGTGTCGGCGACCGAGCGGCTGATCACGCCGAGGATGTTGGCGGTCGCGGTCTGCTGCTCGAGCGCTTCGCGGGTCTCGTTGAACAGGCGCGCGTTCTGGATCGCGATCACGGCCTGGTCGGCGAACGTGCGCAGCAGGCCGATCTCCTTGTCGCTGAAGCCGGTCGGCGGCTGGCGCGACACGTACAGCGAGCCGATGCCGCGGCCTTCCCAGACCATCGGCACGAACACCTGCGAGTAGCTGCCGACGCCGAGGCGCTCGGCGACCAGGCGGATGCCCGCCGGCACGTTGGCATCGTTCAGGACGTCCTTGAAGTGCAGCACCATCCGGCCGAGGACCTCGGCGCCGAAGATGCCGGTCTGCGGCACCGGGAACAGGCCCTCGACCACCGCCTTGGCATGGCCGCGATGCGCGCCGAGCTGGGAGTTGCCGTCGTCGCCGATCAGGATGATCCCCTGCTCCGAGCTCGCGAACAGGTGGTTGCAGCTCTCGAGGATCTTCTCGAAGACCGGCTTGCTGTCGGCGACCGACCCGCTGATGACCTGCAGCACCTCCGAGGTCGCGGTCTGCTGCTCGAGCGCCTCCTTGGTCTCGTTGAACAGCCGCGAGTTCTCGATCGCGATCACGGCCTGGTCGGCGAACGTCGTCACCAGCTCGATCTGCGCCTGCGTGAACGACGCGCCGCCGGTCACGTTGCTGAGCGCGATGACGCCGACCGGCTCGCCCTGGCGCAGCAGCGGCACCGCGAGCACGTTGCGGATCTCGGCCGCCTCGACGATGTCGTGCCGCTCGTAGGCCGGATCCTGGCCGATGTCCTCGATGTGGACGGTGTGGCGGTGCAGGATCGCGCGGCCGGCGGCGCTGCGCTCGTCGACGGTGATCGGCCGGCTGCGCAGCAGCGCGGCGTAGCGCTCGCGTTCCTCGGGCCCGGCCGGGCTGTGGATCACCGCCGGCATGTAGGTGCCGTTCGGCTCGGGCCGGTACAGCACCGCCCCGTCGGCGCCGCACAGCCGGGTCGCGCTCTCGAGCAGCGTGCTGAGCACGACGTCGAGCTCGAACGTCGAGCGGCTGATCAGCTTCAGCACCTCGCTGGTCGCGGTCTGGCGCGCGAGCGATTCGGTCAGCTCCGCGGTGCGCTGCTCGACCTTGCGCTCGAGACTCGCGTACGACTCGCGCAGCTGCGCGCCCATCCGGTTGAACTGCTCGGCGAGCCCCTCGAGCTCGTCGCCGGTGTGGACCTGGATGCGCCGGTCGAGGTCGCCAGCGCCGATCTGCGCGGCGCCTTCCTGCAGCGCGCGCAGCGGCCGGACCAGCGCGCGCGCCAGCAGGAAGCTCGCCAGCATCGAGATCAGCAGCGCGATCACCAGCAGCAGTCCGGCGCGCACGATCGATGCGTACAGCGGCGCAAACGCCTCGGCGCGCGGCGACTCGACGAACACGGTCCAGCGCAATGTCGGGATCGGCGAATGGGCCGAGAACACCTCGTCGCCCTTCAGGTCGCGGCCGACCGAGAGCGACTCCTCGCCCGGCCGCGACAGAGCCGCGACCTGCGGCAGTGCGTTCAGATCCGACTTCTTCAGCACCAGGCTGATGTCCGGATGCGCGATCAAGGTGCCGGTCGAATCGACGACGTAGGCGAGCCCGGCCTCGCCGATCTTGATGCGCGAGACCACGTCCCAGACGAACTTCAGGTTGACTTCGGCCGCCGTCACGCTGCCACCGCTGCCGGCGCGGCGCGAGATCGTCATGTAGGGCTCGGTGCCCTTGCGGAAATAGACCGGCCCGTAGTAGACGCGCCCGGCATGCGCTTCCAGGAATTTCGGTTCCTGCGACAGGTCGACGCCGCTGTTGACCGAATCCATCGCGAGGCGCGAGATCCGCAGCTGCTCGCGGCCGTTCGTGTCGATCCAGGCGACTTCGGTGATCGCCGGCACCTGCCGCCACAGCTTCAGGTACTCGATGCGGCGCTGCTCGATCTCGTCGCCGCCGGTCTCCATGCGCGGCAGCGAGGTCCAGCTCAGCTGGTGCTCGATGTCGAGGATGTACTGCTCGATGCGGGTCGCGGCGTTCTGCGCCTTCTCGACCTGCAGCGCGACCAGATGCGCCTCGGTCTCGCGGTACGAGAAGTAGATGCTGATCGCGCCGCTGACGGCCAGCATGCTGCCGACCAGCGCGATGATCAGCAGCGCGTACTTCGGGAACAGGCGCCAGCGCCGCGCCTTCATTCGATCACCTGCTCGGCCTGCAGCAGGACCGCCTTCGGGATCGAGATGCCGAGCGCGCGCGCCGCCTGCAGGTTGACGACCAGCTCGAACGTGCTCGGCTGCTCGATCGGGATCTCGCCCGGTTTGGCCCCCTTCAGCACCTTGTCGACAAGGTGGGCCGAGCGCCGGATCTGCTCGGCGAGCGACGATCCGTACGAGAGCACGGAGCCGTCTGCAGCCAGCTCGGCGCGCGGCCCGATCACCGGCAGGCGGCGCCGCCGCGTCTGCTCGAGGAGCCGCTTGCGCAGGTTGAAGAGGAGCGACGATTGCGACAGCACCACGTCGACCTTGCGCTCGGCCAGCAGGCCGATCGCGGCGTCGAGGTCGGAAATGCCCGTCACGGGCGCGAAGACGATCTCGAGCCCGAGCGAGTCGGACAGCGCGGCGAGCGCGGCGCGGTCGCTGCGCGTGTTGGCATCGTCCGGATCGCCGATCACACCGAAGCGGCTCGCGTTCGGCCTGATCTGGCGCCACAGCTCGACGCGCTTCGGTGCCAGCGAGTCGGCGATGCTGCTGATCCCGGTGACGTTGCCGCCCGGCTGCGCGAGGCTCGCGACGAGCCCGGTGCCGACCGGGTCGATGCCGGTCGCGAAGACGATCGGGATCGTCGCGGTCACCTGCTTGGCCGCGGTCGCCGCGACCATCGGCGGCGCGTAGACGACCTCGGGGGTGCGCAGGACGAGCGCGCCGGCCTGCTGCTGCATGACCTCGGGGCGGTCGTCCGCATAGGCGCGATCGAATCGGATGTTGCGGCCTTCGACCCAGCCCAGCTTGCGCATCTCGTCGAAGAACGGCTTCAGGATGACCTCCTCCTTCGCGGCGGTGCTCGGCGCGAGCACCCCGACGCGGCGCAGCTCCCGAGGCGGAGTCTGCCCGATCGCGCGGCCGACGCCGAGGGCCAGGCCCGCGGCCGGCATCCAGACGAGCAGGCGGCGCCGTCTCATGCGGCGCATGCGGCCGACATCACGATCACGACGGCGTTCCGGAACGGGCGACGACAGGTCATGGCGCGATTCTGTACCGCCGCGGCGGCGCGACGACAACGTGGTGCCGCGCCCGGCTCATCGAGGAGACGTCGATCGCCGGTCTACTCGATCACCTCGTCGGCGCGCAGGCGCAGGCTCGACGGAATCCGCAGGCCGAGCGCTTGGGCCGTCGCCGCGTTGACGACGAGCTCGAAGCGGCTCGCCTGCTCGATCGGCAGCTCCCCCGGCTGCGCCCCTTTCAGGATGCGATCGACATAGCCGGCCGCTCGGCCGAATTGGTCGGAGTCGCTGACGCCGTAAGACAGCAGCGCGCCGGCCGCGGGATAGCGACGTTCCTCGGCGACCGTCGCGAGGCGCAGATCGCGGCTGATCCGCGAGATCGGCCGGTGCAGCGCCGAGGTCAGGAAGTCGCGCACGATCACCAGCGCCTGCACGCCGGCGCCGCGCGCGTCGCGCATCGTCTGCATCAGCGCGTCGAGCGACGTCGACGTCAGCCCGAGGCGCCTCGCCGCGAGTCCTTGCGCGCGCAGCTCGCCCTCGGTCTCCTCGCCCCAGCGCCGATAGACCTGATCGGTCGCGTTGTGCAGCACGCCGACGCTGGCGAGCTGCGGCATCAGTTCCTTCAGCAGCTGGACCCGTTTCGACGCCAGCTCCTCGCCGTAGTTCGAGACGCCGGTGACGCGTCCCCCGGGCTTCGCGAGGCTGGCGAACAGATCGGTCTGGCCGCCGCGCGGGTGGAGACCGACCGAGACGATCGGCACCTCCTTCGTCAGGCGCAGCAGCAACCGCGCCGCGGCCGGGCCAGGCGTCAGGAAGACCTGGACCGAACGCGCGACCTGCTGGCGCAGCAGGTCTTCGGCGCGCGCGTACTGGCCGTCCGCATACAGCTCGACCAGCGTGTACGACTTGCCTTCGACATGACCGAGGCTGCGCAGCCCGGCGCGGAACGCATCGACGCCGCCGACATCCGATTCGCGCGTCGCCAGCGCCAGGTAGCAGACCCGGGCCGGCGCCTGCGCCGAGAGCCGCGTCGCGACCACGAGACCGGCGGCGCCGGCGAGGAACTGACGACGACCGCTCATGGCGGGCGATTCTCCGCCAGCCGCCCGGGGCGAGGCTTCAGCGCCGCATTGCGGGCAGCGCGAGCAGCGTCACAGGTAGCCGAGCGCCACGAGCGCGTCCGCGCACTGCGCCGCATCCTCGAAGCGCAACCCGCCCCAGCCGGCCCGCGCCGCGCCTTCGATGTTCAGCCTACTGTCGTCGACCAGCAGCAGCGTCTGCGGGTCGCACCCGAACACGTCGGCGGCATGCGCGAACAGCGCCGGCTCCGGCTTGATGAGGCCGACCCGCGACGAGAAGACGCCGTTCTCGAAGACCTCGAACAGCGCGTGCGAGCTCTCGAGATGGCGTGCATACGGCGCCGGCATGTTGGACAGGAAGAACAGCCGATGACCGGCGCGCTGCAGGCGGCGCAGCAGCGCCTCCACTTCCGGGACCGGCTGCAGTTCGTCGGGGATCGCATCGATGACCTTGCGTGCGTCGCTCACCGCGAGGCCGGTGCGCGCCGCGATGCGAGCGGCGAGCGGCGCGGGCTCGATCAGGCCGCGGTCGAAGTCCGCCCAGTCGCCGCCGAAGCCTTCGAACAGCCGTTCGGCGAGCCGATGCGTCGCGGCGCGATCGGACGCGTGCTGCGGCAGCAGGCGCGGCAGGAACTCCTCGGGCTGCCAGCGGAACACGACCGCGCCGAAATCGAAGACCAGCGTTCGCGCGGGCTGGGCGCGTGGTGTCTGCAGCGAAGCCAACGCTAAGGCCGCAGTCGCCGCAACAGTCCGGCGGTCGACGGATCGAGGTCCGCGCTCGCCGCTGCGCCGGCTTCGAGCTGCGGCAGCAGCCGCGCGCTCAACGCCTTGCCGAGCTCGACGCCCCATTGGTCGAAGCTGTTGATGTGCCAGACCGCGCCGCTCGTGAAGACGCGGTGCTCGTAGAGCGCGATCAGCGCACCGAGCGAGCGCGGGCTCAGCTCGTCGAGCAGCAGGGTCGTGCTCGGCCGGTTGCCGGGGAACGTGCGGTGGTTCGCGAGCACCGCCGGATCGATCGTGCGCGACGCCGTCGGCACGCTGTCGCCACGCGCCGCGTCGGCATCCTTGCCGACCATCAGCGCCTGCGCCTGGGCGAG
>Ga0207648_10006179_pt1 | contig 11930 bp, 11 predicted proteins | sample KBSMisM32_FD_184310 | JGI IMG/M metagenome (GOLD analysis project Ga0207648, IMG submission 184310) | Miscanthus rhizosphere microbial communities from Kellogg Biological Station, Michigan, USA - KBS Miscanthus M3-2 (SPAdes) (version 2) | ecosystem: Host-associated > Plants > Roots >...
TCGTCGTCACGCTGCCCTACGTGCTGTGGCAGGCGTGGGCGTTCGTCGCGCCGGGCCTGTACCACCACGAGAAGCGCCTCGCGCTTCCGGTGATCGTCAGCTCGGTGTTCTTCTTCCTGGTCGGGATGGCGTTCGCGTACTTCTTCGTGTTCCCGATCGCCTTCGGATTCTTCGCGGGCTACGCGCCCGCGGGCGTCCAGATGATGACCGACATCGACAAGTACCTGTCGTTCGTGCTGACGATGTTCATCGCGTTCGGCGCCACGTTCGAGACGCCGGTCGTCGTCATCGTGCTGGTGCGGCTGCGCGTCGTGACGATCGAGAAGCTCAAGGCCGCGCGGCCCTACATCATCGTCGGCGCGTTCGTCATCGGCGCGATCTTCACGCCGCCCGACGTGATCTCGCAGCTGATGCTGGCGGTCCCGCTGTGGCTGCTCTTCGAGCTCGGCCTCGTGCTCGCGCGGGTGATCGGCACCGGTCCCACGCGCGAGGAAGTCGACAGCGTCGCCTGACCCTGGCGGTCACTCCGCCTTCGGGCGCTTCCCGATCACGACGTCCAGGCTCACCGGCTTGGTCTCGCGCAGCACGAGCACCTTCTGCGTCGTCCCCGGCGCGAGCTCGGCGATGCGCGCGAGCAGGGCGGCCGTGTCGCGCGTCGGCTTGCCTGCGATCTCGACGACGACGTCGCGCGGCGCGAGTCCCGCGCGATCCGCGGGGCCGCCGCGCTGCACGCCGCGGATGACGACGCCGTCGGCACGGTCGAGCGAGAGCGAGCGCGCGAGCTCCGAGGTCAGGTCCTGGGGCTCGACGCCGAGCCAGCCGCGCGTCACCTCGCCGTTGCGGATGATCTGCTCGAGCACCGAGCGCGCGAGCGTCACCGGGATCGCGAAGCCGATGCCCATCGAGCCGCCCGACTGCGAGAAGATCGCGCTGTTGATGCCGATCAGGTTGCCGTTCGCGTCGACCAGCGCGCCGCCCGAGTTGCCCGGGTTGATCGGCGCGTCGGTCTGGATGAAATCCTCGAAGCGGTTGATGCCGAGCGACGTGCGGCCGAGCGCCGAGACGATGCCCGACGTGACCGTGTGGCCGAAGCCGAAAGCGTTGCCGATCGCGAGCACCGGATCGCCGACCTCGACGTGCTCGAGCGAGCCGAACGTGATCGACGGCAGCCCGGTCGCGTCGGCCTTCAGCACCGCGAGGTCGCTCTCGGGATCGGAGCCGGTGATGCGCGCCTTGAGCACGCGCCCGTCGGCGAACACGAGCTGGATGTCGTCGGCGCCCGAGACGACGTGGTGGTTGGTCAGCACGTAACCGTCGGACGAGACGATGACGCCCGAGCCGAGCGAGTTCTGGCGCTGCGGCGGCAGCTTCTCGGCGAGGTCCGGGAAGAAGCGTCGCAGCATCCGGTCGTCGAGCAGCGGATTGCCCGAGCGCACTTCCTTGCTCGTGTAGACGTTGACGACCGCGGGCGAGGCCTTGCGCGCCGCCGCCGCAAGCGGGGACGAGGAGGGAACCGGCTTGGCGGCCGCCGGCGCCTCCTGCGTCAGCACGACGGGACCGACGCGCCCCGAGAAGCGCGGCAGGAGGTCCGGGCGCAGCGTCGCGACGACGAACAGCGCGGCCACGCAGAGCGTGCACGCCTGCGCGAACAGTAGCCAGAAGCGTCGCAGCGTTGCCAAGGGTCGGCCGTTCGAAGGAAACCGCTGGAATTATAGCCCGCGCGCCGCCGTCGCCCGGCGCCGAAGTCAGGGCGCAAGCGCCTGATCCGCCAGCGAAATCGTGCGTCTCGCCGTGCGCAGGCTTTCGTCGGACCGGTCAAATCCCGTATAATCCGGCGGCTTTTCCGCGGGCCCCGCATCCGGCCGCGCTTATCGCGCGGCGACCAAACGAAACGCATTCCGAGGCGGACAGGGCTCCTCGACGCATCCTCAAGCAAGGCGAGCATGGCAACCGACATTGCGGTGGACAAAGGGAAGCGACGCTTCCTGATCGGCGCGACCGGCGTCGTAGGCGGCGTCGGTGCGGTTGCGACCGCGGTGCCGTTCGTGATGTCGTTCTGGCCGAGCGAGCGCGCAAAGGCCGCAGGCGCGCCGATCGAAGTCGACATCGGCAAGCTCGAGCCGGGCCAGAAGATCGACGTCGAGTGGCGCGGCAAGGTGTGCTGGATCGTGTCGCGCACGCCCGCGATGCTCGCGTCGCTGCCGAAGCTCACCGACCGGCTCGCCGATCCGACGTGCAAGGAAAACCAGCAGCCGCCGTACGCGAAGAACGAGCACCGCTCGATCAAGGCCCCCGTGTGGATCGCGGTCGGCATCTGCACGCACCTCGGCTGCTCGCCGACGTACCGCAAGGACGTCGCGCCCGCCGACCTCGGCGCCGACTGGCTCGGCGGCTTCTTCTGCCCGTGCCACCAGTCGAAGTTCGACCTCGCCGGGCGCGTCTACAAGAGCATGCCCGCGCCGCTCAATCTCGTCGTGCCGCCGCACAAGTACCTGTCGGACACGCGCGTGATGATCGGCGACGACAAGGCCTGACGGGGAGCCGACCATGCAAAAGCTGATCGCCTGGATCGACGACCGCTTCCCGCTGACCGCGCTGTGGGAATCGCAGTGGGGCAAGTACGTCGCGCCGAAGAACTTCAACTTCTGGTACTACTTCGGATCGCTCGCCGCCTTCGTGCTGGTGCTGCAGATCGTCACGGGCATCTTCCTGACGATGAACTACAAGCCCGACGCGCAGAAAGCGTTCGAGTCGGTCGAGTACATCATGCGGGACGTCGAGTGGGGGTGGCTCATCCGCTACATGCACTCGACCGGGGCGTCGATGTTCTTCATCGTCGTCTACCTGCACATGTTCCGCGGCCTGATCTACGGCAGCTACCGCAAGCCGCGCGAGCTGACCTGGATCTTCGGCTGCCTGATCTACCTGTCGCTGATGGCCGAGGCGTTCTTCGGCTACCTGCTCCCGTGGGGCCAGATGTCGTACTGGGGCGCGCAGGTGATCGTCAACCTGTTCAGCTCGATCCCGCTGATCGGCGAGGACTTGGCACTCTGGATCCGCGGCGACTACACGATCTCGGACATCACGCTCAACCGCTTCTTCGCGTTCCACGTGATCGCGCTGCCGCTGGTGCTGCTCGGGCTCGTCGCCGCGCACCTGATGGCGCTGCACGAGACCGGATCGAACAACCCGGACGGCGTCGAGATCAAGCAGCAGCCGAAGGATCCGGCGACCGGGCTTCCGCTCGACGGCATCTACTCGCACCCGTACTACACGGTGAAGGACTTAGTCGGCGTCATCGCGTTCCTCGCGGTGTTCTCGGCGATCATGTTCTTCGTGCCCGAGATGGGCGGCTACTTCCTCGAGTACAACAACTTCATCCCGGCCGACCCGCTCAAGACGCCCGAGCACATCGCGCCGGTCTGGTACTTCACGCCGTACTACGCGATGCTGCGCGCGGTGCCGTCGTACCTGGGCTCGCAGGTGTGGGGCGTGATCATCATGGGCCTCGCGGTCGTGATCTTCTTCGTGCTGCCGTGGCTCGACCGCGGGCCGGTGCGCTCGATCCGCTACCGCGGCACGCTCTACAAGGCGTGGATCGCGGTCTTCGTGGTCAGCTTCCTCGTGCTCGGCTACCTCGGCGTCGTGCCGGTCACCATCTGGGGCCAGTTCGCCGAGAGCGTGCCGGTCGTCGGCGGCGTCGACCGCGCGACCGTCGTCGCGCGCATCTTCACCGCGCTGTATTTCGCGTTCTTCCTCCTGATGCCGTGGTACACGCGCATCGACAAGACCAAGCCTGAGCCGACGCGGGTGACGATGTGAAGCCGACCACCTACGCCCGACTCTCTCGCGGCCTGATCGCGCTGGCCGCCGCCGCGGCGCTGTTCGCCGCCGTCGAGGCGACCGCCTCCGGCGGCGCCGACCTGCGCTTCGAGCCGGCGCCCGTGCACCGGCTCGACGACGCGTCGCTTCAGCGCGGCGCGCGCACGTTCGTCAACTACTGCCTCAACTGCCACAGCGCGAAGTACATGCGCTACAACCGGCTGCAGGACATCGGGCTGACCGAGGAGCAGATCCGCGACAACCTGATCCTCGGCGACGCGAAGATCGGCGACACGATGTCGATCGCGATGCGGCCGGTCGACGCGAAGGGATGGTTCGGCGCGCCGCCGCCCGACCTGTCGGTCGAGTCGCGCGTGCGCGGCAAGGACTGGCTCTACAACTACCTGATCGGGTTCTACCGCGACGAGGCGTCGGCGACCGGCTGGAACAACCTCGTGTTCCCGAACGTCGGCATGCCGCACGTGCTGTGGAGCCTGTCGGGGACGAGCAAGCTCGCGTCGACCGAGTACGAGAACCACGAGGCGGCGCTGGCCGCGGCGATCGGGACCAAGGGCCTCGCGCTGGTCGAGCCGCTGCTCGGCGGGAAGTACGTCGTCCGCACCGTGGCGCCCGACGTGCCGGGGACGATGTCGCCGGTCGAGTACCGCGCGATGGCCGCCGACCTCGTCAACTTCCTCGACTACATGGGCGAGCCGGCGCGCAACAAACGGATCACGCTGGGGATCGTCGTCATGTTGTTCCTCGGCTTGCTGTTCTTCTTCGCGTACTGGCTCAAGCGGGAGTACTGGAAGGACGTGCACTAGCGTCGATGGGCCGCGCGCCGCCCGGCTGGGCGGCGCCTTCGCTTCCGACTTGACCGCCCCCGGGCGCGCGACGTTGCGCCGTCGCAACGCGATGCCCGGACCAGGGAGAGACTTGCCATGATGACCCTTTATTCCGGGACGACCGACCCCTTCTCGCAGCGCTGCCGCATCGTGCTGCACGAGAAGGGAATGGACTTCCAGATCATCGACGTGGACCTCGATCACAAGCCCGAGGACCTCGCCGTGATGAATCCGTACAACCAGGTGCCGGTGCTGGTCGAGCGCGACCTCGTGCTGCACGAGTCGAACATCATCAACGAGTACATCGACGAGCGCTTCCCGCACCCGCAGTTGATGCCCGCCGACCCGGTGATGCGCGCCCGCGCGCGCCTGTTCCTGCATCGCTTCGAGAAGGAGCTGTTCATCCACATCGACGCGCTCGAGGGCAACAACCAGAAGAACGCCGAGAAGGGCCGCAACCAGGTCCGCGACGCGCTGCTGCAGATCGCGCCGGTGTTCACCAAGCACAAGTACATGCTGGGCGAGGAATACTCGATGCTGGACGTCGCGATCACGCCGCTGCTCTGGCGCCTCGACTACTACGGCGTCTCGATGCCCAAGCCCGCAGCGCCGCTCATGAAGTATGCCGAGCGGCTGTTCTCGCGGCCGGCGTTCTCCGAGGCGCTCACGAGCGCCGAACGGGGCATGCGCAAGTAGCGCTTGCCGGCCGTCCGCTTGACGGGCGGCGCCGGGCGCGGTGTATGCTGCCGCCCCATGTCGGAGCAATCGGCCAAGCCCTACCTGGTCCGCGCCATCTGCGAATGGTGCGCGGACAACGGGCTCACGCCCTACCTCGCGGTCAAGGTCAACGCGCAGACGCGCGTGCCCGCGTCGTTCGTCAAGAACGGCGAGATCGTGCTGAACGTCAGCCACGCGGCGACGCGCAAGCTCACGATCGACAACGAGTGGATCCAGTTCACCGCGCGCTTCAACGGCCAGTCGCAGGAGGTTGCGGTGCCGATCGCGAGCGTCGCCGGGATCTTCGCCAAGGAGACCGGCTACGGGTTCGCGTTCTCGGTGGCGCAGGACCCGGCCGCGTCGCTCGCGGCCGCGACAGCACCCGACGGCGGCGCGCTCGAGAGCGGCGAGGCCGAGCGCAAGCCGCGATCGCGCCCCAAGCACCTGCAGATCATCAAGTAGCTTCCCGCCCCCGGGCGATGCAGGCTACGCCGGCATAGCTCAGCTGGTAGAGCAGCGGTTTTGTAAACCGAAGGTCCCGGGTTCGATCCCTGGTGCCGGCACCAACCTAGTCCGCCCGGGTTCGAGGCCTGGCGTCGCCTCATGGCTATGACAGCCTCCACGATCCACGACGCGAAGCCGCGCGCCGCGAGCGCGCTCGTCGCTTTCTCGTTGCTCGTCGGAGCATGCGCGCTGCCCCCTCGACCGCCGTCGCCGGACGCAACGCTGACGACGTTCGAGCAACAGGTCGACGCCCTTCGCGCGGAGCTGGGGATTCCCGGCCTGTCCGCCGCGATCGTCAGGGATCAACAGGTGGTGTGGGCCAGGGGATTCGGCTACGCCGACCATGAGAACCGCGTGCCGGCGACGCCGGACACCGTCTATCACGTCGCATCGGTCACCAAGACCTTCGCGGCGACCCTGGCCATGCAGCTCGTCGAGCAAGGGAAGCTCGACCTCGATGAGCCGGCGTCGCACTACTCGAGCGACTTCAAGGACGATGCCGTCAGGGTCAAGCACCTTCTCAGCCACACGTCCGAGGGCCCGACGCCGGGAGAGCGTTACGCGTACTCGGGCGAGCGGTACGACTACCTGACCGCTGTCGTCGAGAAGGGGACCGGCAAGTCGTTCCGTGCGGCGACGGTGGACACCATCCTCGACCCGTTGGGGATGTCCAGCAGCGTCCCGGGCCACGATGTCGCCGACGACGCCATGGTCGGGAAACGCTATGCGGCGATCCTGGCGACGCTGTCGCAGCCTTACACGCTCTACGGGGATGGCGAGATCGTGCACGTCCCGTACCCGCCGAAGGGCTTCAGCGCGGCGGCGGGCCTGCTGTCGACGGTGATGGACCTGGCCCGATACGATGCTGCGCTCGATCGACACGTCCTCCTGAAGAAGGAGACGCAGGACAAGGCGTGGACGCCATTCGTCTCGACCGGCGGCCAGCGGCTCCCGTACGGGCTGGGCTGGTTCGTGACGGACGATCATGGGGTCAGGCTGATCTGGCATGGCGGGAACTGGGGGAAAGGGTTCTCGGCGCTCTACCTCAAGGTGCCCGAGAAGCGTCTCTCGCTCATCATGCTCGCCAACAGCGAAGCGCTGAACGATCACAAGTACGCGATCGGCGAGGAGATCGTGAACGATGCGTTCGCGTGCGCATTCCTTCGCCTGGTCGTGTTCGAGGGCGCGCGCAGCCTCGACTGCGAGCGAAGCTCACGAACGGCGGTCGCGAATTGGAAAGAGGCGCGCCGTTCCCAGGCGCGCCCGGTCGTTCCGATCGATCCTGCGATCCTGGATGCGTACGTCGGCCGGTACCGGTTCGAGTTCGACCCGACGATGATCCTCGACGTGACGCGCGCCGGCGGCAAGCTCTACGTCGACGTGCCGGCGAACCGGCAGACGGAGGTGTTCCCCGCGTCGCCGTCGACGTTCTTCCTCAAGATACGACGAGCCGACATCACGTTCGTGCACGAACGGGGAAAGGCCACGCACCTTCAGTGGGCCGAGCACGGCGAGAGCTTGCGAGCGAACAGGATCGAGTAGGCTCGCGTCATGGTCGAGAACGCCGTGCCGCGGTTCTCCGTCGTGATCGCGGCGTACAACTCCGCCGCCTGGATCGTCTCCTCGGTCCGCTCGGCGCTGCGGCAGACCCATCCCGCCGAGGAGATCATCGTGGTCGGCGACGGCTGCACGGACGCCACCGGCGACATCCTCGCGACGCACTTCGGAGACGAGGTGCGCTGGACGAACCTCGCGCGGAACTCGGGCGGGCAGTCGACGCCGAACAACGAGGGCATCCGCCTGTCGCGCGGAACGCACATCGCTTATCTGGGGCACGACGACGTGTGGTCGCCGCATCATCTGGAGCGACTCGCCGGCGTCGTGCAGGCGCACGATCCGGACTTCGCCGTGAGCGGCGCCGTCTTCCACGGACCGCCGGGATCGCGGTTCTACCAGATCACCGGGAAATTCGACGATCCGAGCGCCGCATCGCGCGAATTCTTCCCGCCTTCTTCCTTGGCGCATCGCCGCGACGTCGTGGACCGCATCGGACCCTGGCGCGAGCCGGGCGAGCTGCGCGCGGGCGCTGACTGCGAATTCCTGCTGCGCGCCGTGAAGGCGGGATGCACGTTCGCCTCGACGCGGACGATCACCGTCCACAAGTTCGCGGCCGGCCATCGCTACCTCTCGTACCGGCTGCCGTCGGGCCGGGAGCAGGAGCGCATGCTCGAGCGCCTCCACGCGCCGGGCGACGAGGCGCGGCTCCTCGACGAGATCGCGGCGGACATCGCGAACGGGGCCGACTGCCAGACCGTCGGCTACCTCGATTTCGAGAGCTACGCCCCCGGCGAGTTGTACCGCCGGAACCTCGCGACCAAAGGCCTGCGCGCGTCGGTCCCGGCGCTCGTCCACGCGCCGCGTCGCTTCGGGGTCGACGATGCGCCCGCGGGTCTCGACTGGTACCCGCCCGAGCGCGATCCCCGGCTCGGCCCGTTCCGCTGGTCGGGGCCGAATCCCAACCCGCGCTACCTGGTCCCGGCGCGCGTCGCCGGGCGCTTCGCGCTGCGCATCCGGCTGCTCGGTTTCGCCGAGCCGCTTCTCGCGCCGTCGCTGACGGTGGAGGTCGACGGTCGCGAGGCGCCGTTCGCCTTCGAGACCGCCCCGGACGGATCGACCGTGCTTGCCGTCGCGCCGCTCGACGGGCCCGCCGACGACGGCATCGTCGTGGGCTTCCACCTGCCCAGGTGCGGTCGGCTCTGGAGCGATCCGCGACACAGGCGCGCCGGGCTGGCGCTCGCCGACATCGAGGTCGTCCCGCTGGACCCGCCGCCGCTCACCACGCGTACGGAATGAGGTCGCGCGCGGCCTTCGAGTCCCAGGGCAGGTCGAGCGCGTCGGGGTGCTCGTAGTCGTACATCCGGTCGGGCATGTTGATGATGACCGCTTCGTCGTTCCCGATGTTCTTCCACCCGTGGTAGAGGTTCGGCGGGACGATCAGGAGGCCCGGATTCCTGTCGCTGACGACGAATTCGGCCCACTGGCCGAGCGTCGCCGAATCCCGGCGCCCGTCGAAGACCACGAGCTTCACGAGGCCCGACACGACGAAGAGACGGTCGGTGCCCCGCGGGTGCAGCCCCCATGCGCGCACGCGCCCCGCGAACGTCGTCGTGATGTGCACCTGGACGATCGGATGGGCGATCTCCGCCCAGCTCGCGCGCGCGACCTCGGTGACGTGGCCGTCCTCGTGCGGCACCGGCCGCGTCGGCCGGAACTGGACGCCCGCCACGCGCGGCGAGCGAAGATGGCCGTCGACGTCGACAGCCGAGTGCTTGGCGCCCAGGCTTGCGGCGCCGAGCACGTCGGGAAGGTCGCGATGACTGGCCACGGAAGTCGTCCTCGGGGTGCGTATCGGGCGGATTCGCCATCGTCTCATGGGCGCGCCCTGCCCCGAAGGGCAACCCCCTGGGCAGGTTCGCCGCAGGCAACCTTTGCGGGTAGCATGGCTCGCGTCGTCCTTTGGTTCGACACGCTCTGTTCTCGAGGACCCGTCCAACTGTCTGGGGAGGCACGATGGACCTGTCGGCGCTCTTCACTTCGCTTCAAACCACGCTCGGCGCGACACTGCCGCTGATCCTCGCGGCGCTCGCCATCCTGATCGTCGGCTGGCTTGTCGCGGTCATCGCGCGGGCCTTCACGCGACGGTTGCTCGCGCTGCTCAAGGTCAACGCGCGCATCGAGGAGAGCACGGGCCAGCCCGTGAGCGTCGAATCGGGAGTCGCGATCGGCGTGTTCTGGGTGATCATCCTGGTCACGCTGGTGGCGATGCTCGACTCGCTGCACCTCGACCGGCTGTCGAATCCGTTCGCGCAGCTGGTCGGCCGGGTGATCGGCTACCTGCCTTCGCTGGTGGCAGGCACGATCCTGGCGCTCGTCGCCTGGCTGATCGCGACGTTCATCCGCGCCGCGGTCAACCGGATCCTCGCGGCGACCACGCTCGACGAAAGGCTGTCGCGGGAAGCCGGCATGCAGTCGATGAGCCGGACCGTCGCGAACGTCCTGTTCTGGGTCGTGATCCTGCTGTTCCTGCCGTCGATCCTCTCCGCGTACGAGCTGCGCGGCCTGCTCGAGCCGGTCCAGGCGATGCTCACGAAGCTGCTCGGCGCGGTGCCGAACGTCGTCGCGGCCTTCATCATCGGGTTCGTCGGCTGGCTCGTCGCGAAGATCCTGCGCGGGCTGGTCGTGAACCTGCTGGCCGCGGCCGGCCTCGACAACGTGGGCGGACGCGTCGGACTCGCCGACTCGGTGCGCCTGTCGCGCATCGCGGGCACGATCGTGTTCATCTTCGTCTTCATCCCGTCGCTGATCGCCGCGCTGGACGCGCTGCAGTTCGAGGCGGTCTCGCGTCCCGCCAGCGACATGCTGCTGAAGTTCCTGGACGCGGTGCCGGAGATCATCGCCGCGGCGCTGATCCTCGTGGTCACCTGGTACGTGGTCAAGTTCGCGTCCGCGCTGCTGGCGCGGCTGCTCGCGAGCCTCGGCTTCGACCTGCTGCCCGGCAAAGTTGGCCTCGGCGCGGTGTTCGGCACGGTCCGGCCTTCCGACTTCGTCGGCGGCCTGGTGATGTTCTTCGCGATGCTGTTCGCCACGGTCGAAGCCGCGAACCGGCTCGGGTTCTACCAGGTTCGCGACGTGGTCACGATCTTCATCAAGTTCGCCGGCGACGTGCTCCTCGGCGGCATGATCCTGGTGATCGGCTTCTGGCTCGCGAACCTCGCCTACCGCGCGATCGACAAGGCGAGCGGCCCGCGCACCGCGGGACTCGCGCGCGTGGCGCAGATCGCGATCCTCGGGCTCGTCATCGCGATGGGCCTACGCGCGATGGGCATCGCCGACGACATCGTCAACCTGGCGTTCGGCCTGACGCTGGGTGCCGTCGCCGTGGCGGTCGCTCTGTCGTTCGGGCTCGGCGGGCGCGAGGCGGCCGGCCGGCAGATGGAGCACTGGCTCTCGAAGCTGCGCAAGGGCGATTGATCACCCGGCGCCGGGGTCGGAGAAGCTCCGATCCCGGCGGGCGAGGGTCAGGCCAGCGCGTCGAGAAAGACGCCGGTGGCGACGTCGAGCACCATCACCCGGCCTTCCTCGATCACGTAGTGCCAGCCGTGGAGGGCGAGCTCGCCGCGCGCGACCGCCTCGGCCACCATCGGGTAGCCCATCAGCCGCTCGAGGCCGACGACGACCATGCGCTGCTCGGTTCGCCGCAGCACCTCGTCCGACGCGGGCAACGGCAGCGCCGCTTCGCGCGCGTGCTCGAGCCAGCCGTTGAGGTGCGTGGCGCCGGGCTTGGGGTCGTGGTAGAGCGCGGCCATCGCGCCGCAGTGCGAGTGCGTGCACACGACGATGTGGCGCACGCCCAGCGCGAGCACCGCGTATTCGATCGCGGCGCCGGTCCCGTGCGGCTCGCCGGCGTAAGGCGGGACGATCGCGCCGACGTTGCGCAACACGAAAAGATCGCCCGGCTCGGCGCTTAGCAGGAGATGCGGCACGACGCGCGAGTCCGAGCAGCCGATGAACAGCGCGTGCGGATCCTGTCCCTCCTGTACGAGCGAGCGGAACTCCGATTCGAACTGCGTGAAGTGCTCGGCGCGGAAGCGCTTCAGGCGGCTTTGGGCACTCTCGACATCGTCATGATCGGCCATGGCCGAGAATCCGCCGGCGCGCGGGTGCTGTCAACCGTGACGCATTGATGCGCGCGTTCAGCGCTCGACCTTCGTGGCGACGCCGAGCTCGAGCGCGCGCTCGCCCGCGATGAACGCGATCGTCGTGCACGGCGTGAGCATGATCGTGTCCATCAGGCGATCGGCGTTCGCCGGGTCGACCCAGCCGAGGTAGCGCCGCATCGCGCGGAACGAGCGGTCCTGGCGCGTCGCCTCGCAGGTCCGGTCCTCGCGTTCGTGCGTGCGCGCGGCCTGGTGGAAGCCGATGCGCGCCCTGGGTCCCACCAGCCAGCGCTCGGTGCCGCCCAGGAAGATGAGCGCGCACGCC
>Ga0207648_10006181_pt1 | contig 11926 bp, 14 predicted proteins | sample KBSMisM32_FD_184310 | JGI IMG/M metagenome (GOLD analysis project Ga0207648, IMG submission 184310) | Miscanthus rhizosphere microbial communities from Kellogg Biological Station, Michigan, USA - KBS Miscanthus M3-2 (SPAdes) (version 2) | ecosystem: Host-associated > Plants > Roots >...
CCTTCCCCCGCAGGCAGCGGTTCCGACGCCACGCGCCCCGGCGCCGCAGCGTTCCGCCGGGCCGCCTGAACCGCTCAAGCTTCCGGGACCCGCCGGCTGCACGCTGCGCGCCGCGAAGTCGTACGCGGGTGTCACGCTGGAGATCGCGCCCGGTGTTCCCTACGCGCATGTCGCCCAGTTCGGATCGCTGGAGGTGACACTGCCGATCGGGCGCGACGCGCCGGCCGCGGGCGTTTCGGTGGCGGCGGGGAACGTCAAGCTGAAGGGGCTGGCGACGTCGGCGAACCTGCCCCTCTATCCCGCCCGCCCGTTCGTCGTCGGCGAGGTGCTGGTGCCGGGCCCGCACAGCCGCCTGCGCTGGGGCGAGGTCACCGCCGATCGCGTCGCGGTCGAGGTCGAGCTGACCAAGGAGATCCGCACGGAATTCCGCGACGTGAAGGGATCGCTGCGCGCGTCGCGCGCCTGCGGCGATTTGCGCCTGACCAGCCTGGCCAGCTTCGACAGCTACGCCGCGTTCGGCGGGCGCGGCGTCGATCAGACGGCGGGCCTGCGGGCGTCGTCGCCCGTGCCGATCGCGGCGCAGCCGAACGGACCGCCCCTGGCGAAGCTGGTCGTCAACCGCCGGGGCGCGCCCGCCGAGGTCACCGTCCTCGACGAGGACAAGGCGGGCTGGTCCCGGATCGCCCGCCCGGCCACCGGTGACCTGCTGGTCGTCGGCTGGGTCAAGCAGAAGCAGCTCGGCAAGGCGCCCGCGCGCGATACCACGGTCGCCTCGTTCGGGGCGGGCGGGTTCAAGCCGGCGGCGGCCGCCGGCGGGGCCATCGACCCCGACCAGATCTACGCGTGCGCGAAGGAGATCCCGCTGGTGGCCGAGGTCGGCGCGCTGCGCCGCACCGTCGGCGCCATCGGGGGCGGCACCCACCTGCGCACGACCGCGACTGCCGATCCGGACGTCGTCGCCGTCCAGTTCCCCGACGGCGCGGCGTCCGCCGTCGCGCCATTGAAGGGCGTGCGCCTGCTGGTCCGGCGCGCCGACGTGGCCGTCTGCCCGGGCTTCTCGGCGCCCTGAGCGGCCCCGCCGTCAGGCAGCGGCTGATCCGCGATCTGACCTTCGGCGTGCGGGAATCTGGAGGCGATGGCTTGCATCGCGAACAAGCGATTGTTTACGCTCGGCGCCGTGAAACGAATGGGGTCCTCCGGAAATCGTTTCGGCGATTCCGGGCGGCGCTTCGGGCCCCTGCTGGCCGCGGCGATCGCGGCCGCGGGCTGCGGCGTCAAGACCGTCTACTTGCACGACGGCAATCAGGCGCTGGCCAACGTCGCCGTCGTGGTCTGGTCGGCGCCCGATCCGCCCGCCGACGCACCGGCGATCGCGCTCGCGAAGATCGACGACAAGAAGCTGGACGGTGGCGCCGCGCCGATGAACCGCGCCGAGCTATTGCCCGGCACGCACGACTTCATGGTCAAGGCGAGCTACCCGAACGCTGCGGGCGCGCACAAACCGCCCGCGAAGGCGATGAACAGCGAAGGTCCCGCGAAGTTCGCGGTGAAGCACGTGTCGTTGCAGCCCGGCGCCTGCTACGTCGTCGCGTCCGATCTGCTCGGCGACGCCTGGACGGAACCGGTCGTGCGCGACGCCCGCCCCACCGACCCCGGCTTCAAGTTCTGCGACAAGCGCTAAGCAACTACGGCCAGAGGGCCTTGAGCGCCTTCAGATCGAGGTGCGTCGCCCATTCCTTGGCGGCGCGCGCCATGATCACCGCCTGATCGCGGCGGCGGATCGCCGGCCGCTGCGTGAACACGTCGTAGTCAGCGGCTTCGATCTTGTCGAGGATGGTCGTGCCCACCAGCCAGATCAGCGTCAGCTCCAGGCGCAGATCGCGGTGCAGCTTGTCGAGCAGCGGGCGGCCCTTCTCGTACAGCGCGCGCGTGCGCGCCACCTCGAAGCGGATCAGATCGCGGAGCGCCTTGTCGGGCTTCAGCGCCTTGACGTCCGCTTCGGTGACGCCGAAGAAGTGCAGGTCCTCGGCCGGGATGTAGATGCGGTCGCGCGCGGCGTCGCCGGCCACGTCCTGCCAGAAGTTCGTGAGCTGCAGCGCCGTGGACATCTCGTCGGCGTAGCGCACCAGCTCCGCATCGCGGTAGCCGAACAGCGCCAGCAGCAGGCGGCCCACCGGCTCGGCCGAACGCGCCGTGTAGCCGCGCAGCGCCGAGATGGTCGCGTAGCGCTTCACGTCCAGGTCCATGCGGAACGCGGTCAGCATGTCCTCCAGCGGCGGAATCGCCAGATCGCGCTTCTCGATGGTGTCGGCCAGCGCGACGAACACCGGATGATCGGCCTCGCCGTGGCTGCAGCGGCGCAGCGCCTCTTCCCAGCGGTCCAGCGCCTCGAGGCGGCGGCCCTCGTACTCGGGCTCGTCGGCGAAGTCGTCGGCGCTGCGCGCGAAGGCGTACAGCGCGACCAGGTGCGGGCGCACCTCGGGCGGCACGAAGCGCGACGCCACCGGGTAGCTCTCGGTGTGGGCGCGCGCGAACTCCTCGCAGTACGCGTAGGCGCGCTCGACCGTCCACGGACCGGGCGGCGGATCCAGCCAGCGGATCGGCGCGCGCTCGACGGCCGACAGCTTGGGCGCGTTGGCGCTGCGCTCGTCGCGTCCCTGGCGCAGGATCTGGCGAATCATGTGCGGCCTCCTTCCGACGTCGCCACCGTCGGGCGCGGCGGTTCCAGCACGGCGACCGGCTGCGATTTGCGGTGCAGCGCCATGTGACCGCGCTGGATGCCCTCGGTCGCCAGCGCGCGCAGCGCCGCCAGGTTGGACGCCAGGCCGGCGCTGCCGATGATCATCGCCAGCAGCTTCGCGTCGGTGACGCCGAGCAACCGCTGCGCGAGCCGCGCGCCCGCGTGCGCGTGCAGCGTGCCGCCCACGGTGCCGACGGCCATCGGCATCTCCAGCTGGCCGACCAGGTCGCCGTTTTCCGCGCGCCAGACGGCCAGCGGGCGGTAGCGGCCGTCCGCGGCGGCGAACGCGTGCGCCCCCGCCTCGACGCCGCGCCAGTCGTTGCCGGTCGCGATCACGACCGCGTCGACACCGTTCATGATTCCCTTGTTGTGGGTGGCGGCGCGGTACGGATCGTCCTCGGCGAAGCGCGACGCGGCGACGATGCCGTCGCGCACGGAAGCGCCGTCGAACGTTTCCGTCGCCAGCGCGGCCGCCGGCACGCGCGCCTGCACGCGCACGCGGCGGCGATCGCAGAGGTTCGTCAGGATGCGCAGGCCCGACCGCCCGCGCGCCAGCCGCGCCACCTTCTCGCCCAGCGCCTCCGCGACGGTGTTCACCATGTTGGCGCCCATCGCGTCGCGGCAGTCGATGTGCACGTGGACGATCACGCGCCCGGGCAGCGTGCGCACCTCCAGCTCGCGCGCGCCACCGCCGCGATCGGTCAGGCTGGGGAGGGTGGCGTGCGCCAGCGCGAGCAGCTCGGCGCTGGCGGCCTCGACGCGCTTGCGGGCGGCGTCGGGATCGTCGACGCCGACGATCTCGATCTGCGCGGTCATCACCGGATCGTCCGCCTCGGCGACGAAGCCGCCGCCCTCGCGCACCATGCGCGCGGCGTTCGACGCCGCCGCGATCACCGACGGCTCTTCCACGGCCATCGGGACCAGGACGTCGCGGCCGTTGATGACGAAGTTCAGTCCGATCCCCAGGGGCAGCGCGTACACGCCCACCGCGTTCTCGACCACGCGATCGGCGGTCGCCGTATCGATGCCGCCGCCGTCCAGCGTGCGCATGTCCTTCTCCGACAGGTCCGCGTGCAGGCGCAGCAGCCGGCGGCGCTCGTCCACGGGCAGTCGGTAGAACCCCGGAATGCGAGAGCTACTCTTGGACATGATTCCTTTCTGGACCTGACGGCTCGCGGCGTAGGCCGTCCGCGCCGGTCCTTATACTAAGGATTTCGAGTCCGAGGTGGGCCGCGCGCTCACGAAAGGTCTCGGCCGCCCCCTGATCGGTCATAAACGCGACGCCGACGTCGCCGCCGCCGGCGCCGGAAGGCTTGGCCGCGCCGCCCAGCGATTGGGCCAGCGCCGCCGCCTCGGCGAGAGCCGGGGTGACGATCGGCAGCCCGATCTGGTGGCCCAGCAGCTCCAGCAGGGCGTTGGCGCGCGTCACCGCTTCGATCGCGCGCGGGACGTCGCCTTCGACGCAATCGGCGGTGAAGCCGCGGGCGACGGCGCCGATCAGTCCCAGCCGCGACTTGCACCTCTCCGGCTCCTTCTCGGCGAATTCTTCCAGCGCGCGCACATGGTCGACGGTCGAGCTCGGCGTCCCGGTGGAGAACACGATGACCTCCATACCGGATGGCAGGTCGAGCGGTTGCACGTCGGTTTCGTTGCCGCGACGGGCGTAGTAGATGACGCCGCCGTGGACGGCGGCGGCGACGTCGGCGCCGGAGCCGCGCCCGCCCTGCGCCGCGCGGTGGGCGCGGTTGGCCAGCATGAAAGCCAGCGTCCGGCTGTATTCCAGATCGCAGCCGGCGGTCGCCAGCATCGCGCCGACGCCCGCGGCGGCGACCGCGGCGCTGGATCCGAGACCGAGCTTGCCGGCTCCCGACGTGAGCGCGCTGCTGTCGAGCTCGGGCGCGCCGTCGGGGAGCGTGGCGCCGTCCTCGATCATGTAGGCGCGCACGGTCTCGACGACCTGCTGGACGAGCGGCGTCGCGGGCGCCCCGCCGGGGATGAAGCGGCCGGTCACCCGCCGATCGACGGCGGCGACGACCGCGGGCCACCCGTGGAGCACGCCGTACTCGCCGATCAGGAACAGCTTCCCGGGCGCGCTGGCGGTCGCCATCTCGGACGTCACGCGGCCTCCACGACGCGCGCGCCGGGGCCGGGCGCGGCGATCAGACAGTCGCTGACGCCCGGGACGGCGCGCAGCGCGGCCGCGACGGCGTCGGCGTCGGCGGCGTGGCACAGCGTCTTGACGTGCGGTCCGGCGTCGATGGTGAAGAACGCGGGCGTTCCCGCGGCGCGCAGCGCGCGCACGCACGCGATCGCGGCCAGCGTCGCGGCGTTCCAGTAGATGATGGCGGGATCGGCGGCCATCGCGGCGGCGTGCATGCGCAGCGCGCTGCGCTCGGCGACCGCGCCCAGCGCCGGCAGATCGCGCGCGGCGATCGCGGCGCGCGCGGCCGCGAGATCGCCAGGGACGGACGCGATCCACGCGTCGTGGAACGGCGACGTACGCGCCGTGTGCGTCATCGCCGCGGTCGAGCCCATCGCCTTCGGTCCCGAGGCCGTGATGGCGACGACCAGGCGTACGTCCCACCCGTCACCTTCGGGCAGCGCGTGCGCGATCGCGTCGCTGCCGTCGGGGCGCTCGCCGCGCGCCATCTCGACGAAGCCGCCGAAGATCGAGCGCGCCGCGGAGCCGGAGCCGACGCGCGCCAGCGCCGACAGCTCGGCGGGCGACAGCGCCAGACCGGCCGCGCGCGCCGCCGCCAGCGCCAGCGCCGCGAACCCGGACGCGGACGACGCCAGGCCGGCCGCGGTCGGAACGCTGTTGTCGGTGGTGACCAGCGCGCGGCGCGCGATCTCGGCGCGCGCCCGCACGCGATCCAGAAACGCGGACACGCGCGCGGTCTCGGCGTCGCCGGCGGGCGCGCCGTCGAGGATCAAGCGATCGCGCTCGCCGTCGTCGAACACGACGGTCGTGCGCGTGCCCAGCCGATCCAGCGTCAGCGACAGGCTGCCCGTCGCCGGCAGATTCAGCGCCACGTCGCGCTTCCCCCAGTACTTCACCAGCGCGATGTTGGTGCCGGCGACAGCGGTGACGGCCTTCGACGCGGTCATCGACCCGCCCCCGGTGTCGCCGCGATCTCCGCCAGAAAGCCGTCGAAGCCGGCGGCCTTCCAGCGGGCGAGGACGTCGCGCTCGTGGCCCGGCGCCAGCGCGATCACCGCGCCGCCGCCGCCCGCGCCGGTCAGCTTGGCGCCGATCGCGCCCGCGCCGCGGGCCGTGTGGACCAGCATGTCCAGCTCCGGCCCCGACACGCGCAGCGCGCACAGCAGCCCGTGCGCGGCGTCGAACGTCCGCCCCAGGCCGTCGACGTCGCCCTTCGCGAGCGCGCCGGCGGCGTCATCGGCCAGCTTGCCCAGCGTCGCCAGGATGTCGTCGGCGACCGAGAGCCGCTCGCGCAGGCGCGCGACCGCCGCCACCTGCGCCGCCGTGTCGCGCGGGCGCCCCGACAGCCCGACGCACAGTCGGATCGCCTGACGAACCGGCACCGGGCGCCATCCGCCCGCGCGCGTGAAGCGCCCGGCGACTCCCGTCTTCGCCGCGGCGGCGTCGATGCCCGACGGGTTGCCGTGGAAAACCGCTTCGGCTTCGTCGACGGCCGCGTCGATCGCGTCGTCGTCCGACGCGCGCCCGCTCGCGGCCGCCGCCGCGCGCGCCACCGCCACAGCCAGCGCAGCCGAGCTGCCCAGGCCCGCGCGCGAGGGCACCTGCGCGTCGCCGTCGAAATCCAGCGCGGGCGTGTCCAGCCGCTTCACGATCGCGGCCAGCGCTCGTCCGACCGGGCTGTCGTCGCCCGCGGTCGCATCGAGGCCCCACGCCGGCACGCGCAGCCGCCCGCTTCCGGGCCGCGCCGTCGCCTCGATCCCGACCGAAAGTCCGGCCGCCAGCGCCGGGTGCCCGTACACGACCGCGTGCTCGCCGGCCAGGATCACCTTCGCGTGGCCGCGGCCTCGCGCGACGCCGTCATCGCTCATCGCGGTCTCTGCGCGAGCCACTGCGCGAGCTCGCCCGTGATCACGCGGGGCGCCGACGCCAGATCGCGCGCGCTCGCCACGCCGCACAGCAGGGCCGCCGCGCGGACGCCGTCGATGATCTGCGCGAGGAAGGCCTCGCCGCCCTCGCGCCCTCCGTCGGTGACCGCGCGCAGCGCCGGCTGCGCCAGCCCGCCCAGCCGCGCGCCCAGCGCCAGCGCGCGCGCCACGTCCAGGCCGCTGCGGATCCCGCCCGAAGCGATGACGTCGATGCCCGCGCCCGGGACCGCGTCGGCCGCCAGCCACGCCACCGCCGCGGCTGTCGGGATGCCCCAGTCCCACAGCTCCAGGCCGCGCGCCTTGTCGGCGCCCGCGGCGCGCTGCGATTCGACCGCCGTCCACGACGTGCCGCCGCCGCCGGACACGTCGATCGCGCGCACGCCCGCGTCCACCAGCCGCCGCGCCACCGCCGGCGAGATGCCGCAGCCCGTTTCCTTCACCACCACCGGGACGCCGACCTCCGCCGTCGCGCGCGTGATCGCGTCCAGCGCGCCGCGAAAGTCGCGGTCGCCGCCGGGCTGCGCGATCTCCTGCGCGACGTTCAGGTGGATGCAGAGCGCGTCGGCCTCGACGCGCTTCACCGCTTCGCGCACGGTCGCGATCGGCAGCGCGGCTACCTGGACCGCGCCCAGGTTCGCGAACAGATAGACCTCGGGCGCCGCGCGGCGGACCTCGTACGTCGGCGCGAGCTCGGGATGAAGGATCATCGCGCGCATGCTGCCCAGCCCGAACGGGATGCCGTGCGCGGCGGCGGCGGCGGCGAGCGCGCGGTTGATGTCACCGGCCGCGGGCGTTCCGCCGGTCATGCCCGTGACCATCAGCGGCGCGCGGATCGCGCGGCCCAGCAGCGTCGTGCCCAGGTCGACGTCGGCGGCCGCGCGTTCGGGCAGGGCGCAGTGGATCAGGTGGACATCGTCGAGCAGCGTGGGCCGGTGGAAGGCCGCCGCCCCGGATGCGGCGATCGCCAGGTGATCGGCCTTGCGCTGGCTGATGCCGCCGTCCGCCATTGAAACGTACCCGTATAGAACTTTTGCGCGCGCGCCGTCCAGCCGCCACCAGAACTTTCAAAATGAATTGAAAATCTGATGCGGCGCGGCCGGGCGAACCAGGCCGAGGTCCAAGTCGCCGACACGAAAGGACCTTTCGACATTTATTTGACCGTGACCTGAACAGGTGGCTAGTATGCGGTGCCATGGATCTGGTGGCCGTCGGCATCGCGGCGTTTCTCGTGGGTGGTGCGGTGGCGGCGGCGTTCGCCTGGGTGCTCGCGACGGCGCGGACGCGCGCGGTGATGGAGGTGGCGCTGCGCGAGAGCGACAGCCGGCGCGCGGCGGAGGCGGCGCGGGCCGACGGGCTCGCGCGACAGATACAGGAAGAGCGGGCGCTGATGGACGGCGCGAAGTCGCAGCTCGCCGACACGTTCGCCGCGCTCGCGCACGATACGCTGCGCGCCAGTCAGGAAGATTTTCTCGCGCTGGCAAACGAGCGGCTGGGTGCGGTGCGCGAGCAGACGACGCTCGAGGCGGAGGCGCGGCAAGAGGCGCAGCAGCAGGCGCAGGCGGCGCAGCAGCAGGCAATAGCCGGGATGGTCGGGCCGGTGCTCGCGTCGCTGGAGAAGGTCGACGAGCAGATCCGGGTGATGGAGCGCGAGCGCGGAACGGCGTACGGCGAGCTGCGCCAGCAGCTGAAGTCCGTCAACGAGACGCAGGCGAAGCTTCACGATGCGACCGGCAGCCTGGTCAGCGCGCTGAAGGCGCCGGCTGTGCGCGGGCGGTGGGGCGAGATGCAGCTGCGCCGCGTGGTCGAGCTGGCGGGAATGCTGGACCACTGCGACTTCGACGAGCAGACGACGCTGGCCGGCGTCGACGGGCGCCTGCGCCCCGACATGATCGTCCACCTGCCCGGCGGACGGCGCATCGTCGTCGACGCGAAGACGCCGCTGGGCGCCTACCTGGAAGCGCGCGAGGCGCCCGACGACCAGACGCGCGCCGCGAAGTACAAGCAGCACGCCGTTCAGGTCCGCTCGCACATGCAGAAGCTGGGCGCGAAGAGCTACTGGGAAGCGCTGGACGCCGCCCCCGACATGGTCGTCATGTTCCTGCCCGGCGAGCCGCTTTACAGCGTGGCGCTGGAACAGATGCCGGAGCTGATGGAGGAAGGGCAAGCGCAGCGGGTGATGGTGGCGACCCCGATGACGCTGATCGCGCTGCTGCGCACGGCGAGCTTCGGATGGCGCGAGGAGCGGCTGGCCGAGAACGCGCAGATGATCAGCGACGAGGGCCGCCGCCTGCACGAGCGGATCGCGACCGTGATGGAGCACTTCGCGGATCTGGGCAACGCGCTCAACTCGTCGGTGAAGCACTTCAACAAGTCGCTGCGATCGTTCGAGCAGCGCGTGGTCGTGTCCGCGCGCAAGCTGGACGAGCTGGACGCGCGCGGTAAGAAGGAGATCGCGCCGCTCGAGGAGATCGAGGCCCGCGCCGTCGGTCCGCAGCTTCCTGACAAACCGGAAAAGCCGCGCCGCCTGACGCAACAACAGCAGCCGCTGCTGACGCTGGCGCCGCCGCCCGATCCAGAGAGGTAGCCGCCCGCGGATGGACTTCATCGAGCCGGCGCGGGCGTTCGCGCTCGAGCTCGTGGGCGGGCGCGGACACTACGAACGCGTGGTGCGCGCGGCGATGGACGCGCGCCGCAGTGTCTGGATCGCCACCGCCAACCTGAAAGAGTTGATGGTGGAGGATCATCGGGCGGTTCCGGGGCGCCGCCGCAACGCGCGCGTGTCCGCGCGCTCGGCGGCCGCGGGCGCCTATCGATCGATCTTGGAGGTGTTCGACGAGCTCGCGGGCCGCGGCGTCGAGCTGCGCATCCTGCACGCGACGCCCCCGTCGCGTCCGTTCCGCGCCACGCTCGCGCGGCGGCCGGGGCTGGCGCGGACGCTGGCGCTGCGCGCCTGTCCGCGCGTCCACTTCAAGACCGTCATCGTCGACGGCGCCTTCGTCTACGTCGGCAGCGCCAACTGGACGGGCGCGGGCCTGGGCGCGAAGGGGACAGGGCGCCGCAACTTCGAGCTCGGCTTCGCGGGCTCCGACGACGGATTGCTCGACCGCGTGCAGGAGCTCTTCGATCGCATCTGGCGCGGCGGCGCGTGCAAAGGTTGCAAGCTGCGCGACGTGTGTCCCGCGCCCCTGGATGGCGACGGCAAGAGCGGCAAACACCGATAAGCGCTCGAGGTCTTGCACGGCCAATGGTCGTGGCTACGTTCCAGCGGGAAATGGCCACGCTGGGAGACACGCGGGACGACGACGGCGGCCTCATCGCGCTTGTGAAGGAGACCGCGAGCGGGTTCGGGCAGCTCGTCGCCGACCACATCCGGCTGGCACGCCTCGAGATGACGGCCGACGCGAAGAGCTATGTTCGCGACGGCGCCATGTTGCTCGTCGGCGCGTTCATCATCGCCGCCGGTTACGGACTTGCTTGCATCGCGGCGGGAACCGCGCTGGCGCGAATGATGGGCGCGCCGCTGGCGTTCGCCGTCCTGGCACTGGCGCATCTGATCGTCGGCGGGATCGCGCTTACGTTGATCGTACGCCGCATGAAGAACATCCAGCTCATGCATGAGACCAAGACCGAGGTCAGCCGTAGCGTGAGCGTGCTGAGCGTGAGGTCGCACTGACCATGGCCGCCAACTACGAAAAGGAATTCGGCGGCGGCGATACCGAGGTCGATAACGAGATCCAAATCGCGGACGACGAGGCGAAGACGCACCCATTCAATGAGGTGGCCCGCGCCGAGGCCGCCCTGGAACGATCCCGCGAGCGCGTCGAACGGTCGGTGAACGCGCTGCGCGACGAGATCGCGCGCCGGACGGACTGGCGAGGCTGGGTGGCGCAGCGCCCGGCCGTGTTTCTCGGGGCGGCCGTAGTGCTCGGTTTTCTGTGGGGCTATCGGCGGAGCGGGGGCCGGGGTTCAAACAGGAGGTGACATCATGGAGATGACCGAAAAAATCGAAGAGACGGCGCGCGAGATCGGCGCGCGGGTGAAGCCACAGATCGAGGAAGCGCGGCGGCGCATCGAGTCGCTGAACACCTCGGCGGTGGCGTACATCAAGGAAAACCCGGGGAAGTGCCTGGTCGGCGCGGTCGCCGTCGGCTACCTCATCGGCAAGCTCGCCAGCAGGCGTGGTTGAGGGCCGTCGTGGAGACGCGGTCAGACAACCCGCCCAACGGACGCGCGCCGGGTGACGGCACGAAGAAGCTGGGACGGAAGATGGAGAAGGTCGGTCAAACCGCCGAGACCGTCTGGGAGAAGACGCGCGACTCGGTCTCGGACATCGGGACCTCCCTGGACATCAAGGGACGCGTTCAGCGAAACCCGTACGGGACGGTCGCCGCGGCGATCGGGATCGGCTACGTGCTGGGCGGCGGTTTGTTCACGCCGCTGACGGCGCGAATCGTCCGCCTCGGCGTCCGGATCGGCATGCGCCTCGCCGTGCTTCCCCTGATGAAGCAGGAGATGGCGGAGCTGATGGAGACGATCGAGGACGAGGACGGGAAGAGCAAGGGGACGGGGAGCAAGGCGAACGTGAAGCGAACGAGGGGAGACGAGCCATGAACTTGAAGGAACTGCGCAATCTCGACAAGGAAGACGTTCTGGAAATGATGGGCCTGCAGACGAAGAGCTCGACGGCCGCCGTGATCGGCGGGACGGTCGGCATCTTCGCGGTGGGCTTGCTGGTCGGCGCGGGCCTGGGCCTGCTGCTGGCCCCGAAGGCGGGCCGCGAGCTGCGCGACGACCTGCGCGATCGTTTCCGCCGTGTCCCGAGCGACGCGGACGACGCCGTGGCGGCGATGAGCGGCCGCGAGTCGCCCAACGTCAGCAAGCCTTACTAGTCGCTCCGCGACCGCCGGGGGCGGCAGCCTCCGGCGTGTCTTCTATTGGGTGATGACCAGGCCCATCGCGACGTGGCTGCGGAAATCGACCTGGCCGGGCGAGCCGTAGGTCGACAGGACGATGAACGGATTGACGCCCAGGACGGGGTTCGTCCGCAGCGGCGTGATCGTCAGGCGCAGCACGTCGCCGTTGCGGCCCGAGGTCCTGTCCA
>Ga0207648_10006185_pt1 | contig 11923 bp, 19 predicted proteins | sample KBSMisM32_FD_184310 | JGI IMG/M metagenome (GOLD analysis project Ga0207648, IMG submission 184310) | Miscanthus rhizosphere microbial communities from Kellogg Biological Station, Michigan, USA - KBS Miscanthus M3-2 (SPAdes) (version 2) | ecosystem: Host-associated > Plants > Roots >...
GCAGCGAAATCCTTGCGCGGCTCTTTCGTGCGGCGGACACGCTTCGGTGCGGTGCCATCCGGGATCGCAGTCCGCAGACATCTGATCCTGCCGCAAGACAACGCGTTCCTTTCGGGGCCCAGGCCAATCTTCGGCAAGAGCGTCCGACGACACTGGCATTGCCCCACGCGAACGGCGTGTGCGGATGGCGCGTGGATGCGTCAGGATGGTGATCGGCGTTGAAAGTCGACGGCGGGCCGACACATGCGGCGGTGCATGGCGGCCGCCTAGGAGCGGGGCCTAACGATCTTTCGCCGTTATCTCCCTGTACAAACCGCGGCGGACGGGCTTGCGGCCGGCGGCATGCACGCCAGCCGGGTATGCCGCGGACGTGTATTTGGTACCACGGCACGCTTGGTTTGCCGGCCGCAAGCCCACCTTGCCACATCAGCCCCGCGTGGTCTTTGCAATTGAAATCCGGAAAGCGCGGCGACGTTTGCGGCGCCGACCGTCGTCTGGAGGGTTGAGGGCTTATCGCTCCGGCAGCGCCTCGGCCGCCTCCAGGCCGCTCATGATCATTCCGGCTGGGCGAGGCGGCGCGGCGTCAGCGGCCAGCGACTCTGCGATCTGATAGTTGTTGGCCACGCGCAGCCATGAATCCCGTAGCCGGTTGAAGAACGTTCGCCTCTCTTCGTCCTGCGCCGCCTGCGCCTGGTCGGCGCACATCGCGGCCCGGCTGAATGCCTCTTCCGCTTTGGACATGGCAGCACCCCTGCACCGTCGCTTCCAGCACATACAAATACCGCCAGTGGAATTGGTTCCACCGAGGTCAGGCGAAGTTAGCGCCGGTTGATGTCGCTCGATGACCCCCGCCCCCCGGAAGGCATCTGAGAAAAATCCGCTTGGTCGCTCTCGAACTCATCGGCTTTGTCTTGAAACTCAGCGGCCAGGTTACGCAGTCGCCGTGCGACACCGAGGTCGATGGTCGCGCGCGCGAGGCCGAGCAGGACTTCAGCCTGCCGCCGGAAATACGTTGCTCGTTCCATTCGAATCTCTCCCCGGGCGTGGGGGCCTTCCTGCTCAAGAGCGAGTAACGGCGCACCTGCGGCTTCATTCCAGCCGCTGCTGACCGCCGATTGCGGAGCGCCGGTCGCGCCTGCCGCAGCGAGACGGTCGCACACCGGGCGGCGCTTCGCTGTGAGGCACATCACACCCTTGGATCGTGACACCCCTTGGATCGTGGGCGGCGCCGGCGATGAACCATTTCGCGCCCGGAACAAGTTGCAGCGTTTCCCGTTGGGATGGGAGAGGCAACAGAGGAACGAACATGAGAACCATCGTATTGGCGGTGGCGGCGTCGGCTGCAGTGCTGATGTCCGCGCCCTTGCTGGCGGGGACCGCGAGCGCAGCTTCCATCCAACTGGCTCAGGTTGACGTTGACGTGCGCGTCGGTCCGCCGGCCGTACGCATCGAGGAAGAGCGCCGGCCGGGCGTCGTGATCGAGGAGCGTCGCCGCGTTGCTCCCGGTGTCGTGATCGAGGGAACGGACGGGCGCCGGCGTGATTGCGTCACGCGCTCCGAGAGCGAAACCCGCAACGGTGTGACGGTCACTGAGCGGGAACGGGACTGCCGCTAGAGTTTTTTGCCCGCGTGACGCGTAACCAGGCTGAGAGAATGGCCCCCCGCGGGGCCATTCTCATGTGGCCACGCGAGCGACATCGTTGCCGCTCGTGCCTCGCCGTGGGTTTGGCGTTGTCTTCATTCCGGGAGGACCGGTCTTGCGCCGGCGCTTCGGTCGACCGTCCGAGGACCATCACTCGGCGGGCGGCGCCACCGGCTGGTCGCGGAATTCCGCCCGGTCGAGCGCGCGCCGGACGCTGCCTGACGCCTTGGCATCCTCGAGAAACGCCCTGACATAGGCCAGCACGCCCGCCCGGCCTTTCGCGACGGCGATGGCGATGCCGGTCTGCTGGAAGCCGCCGTCGACGATGCGGGAGCCCGGCAGTTGCGCCACAAACGGGGGAAGCGAATCGCGTGACAGTGCGAAAGCATCGGCCGCGCCCGTCCGAAGCAACTCGACGGCCGCTTCCACCGAAGTTGCCGCCGTGATCGTGGTATTTTTCAAGCTCCGGCCGGCGGCACGGATCGTGGTGGTGTTGGCGATGCCGACGACCCGGACATTGGGACGATCGACCTCGGCGAGGGTTGTGATCCCGGAAGCCCCGGTGACCATATAGGTGCTTTCGATCAGACAATAGTTCGGGCCGAAGGCGACGCGCATCTTGCGCTCGTCGTCGACCGGCATGAAGTCGACGTCGACCGCGCCGGATTCCACGGCGTCGGTCACCAGGCCCGAATTGGGCGCGACCATGAAATCCGCGGCGACGCCAAGCTGCCGGGCGAGCTCGTCGGCGAGATCGACGGTGACGCCGCGCGGCCGGCCATCCGCATCCCTGACCGCGAAGAAAACCGACAACGCCGGCGCGTAAACGATGCCGGCCCGAAGCTTGCCGGTGGGAGTGAGCTCTTTCATTGCCACAGTCTCGCCGTTGGCCCTGTTGGGAAGGCTTGCGCAGGCGAGGAGCGCCGCGGCAAGCATCATTGCGCGCGATTTGAAGGGCTTCACGGGAGGCTCCCTCCGCTGCCTCGGCACGCATCCGAATGTTTGACCGGCTTTGTCCTCAGGCAGCCGTTCATGAGAGTGCGTCGCCGGCGGCAGCGCTGCAAGAGGTCGCGTTGCTGGCGCGGCCGGCGCGGGCCGATCATCCCCGACAACTGTTACACGAATCCTTTGTAGCATCCGCGTCATCCGGGAATGCGCCGTGACCGCTGCTTCCGGCCGCCTCCCTCGACGCGCCGCCGTGCCGGGGCCTCCACCCGCGGCGGCTCTGCCCGGGGGCCCGTTGCCCAACCACGGGACAGCGGCGCGGACTCGCGTTTTTGTTGGGGATTAGCCGCTATGGAATTGCGCGCCTGCCGCAAACGTGATTCGGTCAGGACGTTGAGTCGCAGGAGATGCGATGGCCTAAGCGAGCCGCGTCAAACGGATACGACCTTGGCAGAGATGCGCCGTTTGGGATCGTGAGACTGCCAGCTCACTCGTCATGGCTCGGAGACAGAAGAGGCGCCGCACGCGGCGCCTCTTTTCTGTTCGACGGCGCGACGGCGATCGCACGGCCGCGCTACGACGCCTCCGACAGCGGTGGCAAGTCCGACTTGGCGGGAGGAAAAGGGCTCTCGCCGTACGTCCAGATCGTCTCGAACTGATTTTTTGCCGCCTGGAGCAAGACCACCGAGGCCCTGCCGTTCTTGCCGCACTCGTTGGCGAGCTGGATGGCAGCATGGATCGCCTCCAACTGGCTGGAGCAGGATCGCTCCTGGTCGTTCGACTTGACCGCCCATTGCCCCTTGCGCTTGAGCACGATGAACTGGTTGAGCGCCACGCTAGTGGAGCCCGCCGAACAGCCAGATCAGCAGGATGATTGGGATCGGAATCCCGATCAGCCAGAGCAAAAGACCTTTACCCATTGTGTTCTCCTCTTTCGGTTGGCCCACATAAACGTGCGCTGGGAACTTAGGTTCCATGGAATGACGCAGGCGGAGAGCGGGGGAAAAGCAGGGTCGTTGCGAGCGGTGTCGCGCATTTGCGCCCCCCGGTGCGAACGCGCCCGCCAGGATCAGCTCCTCTTTTTAATAACATAACGCGAATCGTGCCGGGCCGCTCCGCGAGATGTTCACTCTTAATCGGGGCCGGTGCGTGTCGCTAGGATGGTCGCGAGCCGGGCGGGCGCCGCCATCCAGCGCCCGGAAACGCTGCTGCATCACACCCGTCACAAATTTTCCGCGCGGTGCACCCGGGCAGTTTCGGCGCCGCCTATGTCATTGGGATTGCAACTGATGGCCTGTTCGGCTGTCGGGTTCCCACGGTTCCGCACGCGGCGGGGCGGGACACCCGTCCATAATCTCGCCTCGGTTATTCTTAATGAGGGTCGCCGTCATGGGTAATCGGGGAGTGGGTGATGGGTGGAAAATATTCCGCGGAGTGGTGGGAAAAAATCGCGGAGCTGAAGCGGGATCTGCCCGCGCAGGATCCTGTCAGCGTCGTTGATCATCTCATTCAGGCGACCGCTCACGGCGCCCGCACGCCGGCGAAGAATGGGAAACCGTCCGGGCAGAATCCGGCGGCATCGAAGCGCGAGCGTTCGCTCGCCGATTGAGCCGCTGCGTCAGCGCCGCTTGCTTCGCCCGCTGGCCTGCCTGGCATCGGAGGCCGGGCCGCGTTCTCCATACTGCAAGAACCAGGGATTCTGCACGCAAGAGCCGCCGCCGCCGCGCGCTGTCTCCATACATTGCTCGAATGAGACGAAGGTGCAGCTGAACGTGATCGTCGCGACGTAGCCCACGCACCAGGGCCGGTGGATTTCGGCGGCGGCCGGCCGCTGACCGATGATGCTGAGCGATAGTGCCGCGAGCAGCGCCGCGGCGACATGAACCATCTTCATGGCGGGTCTCCCATATGGACCGCGCTCGTCCCCGAACGTAGCGGGTCAATCGCTTCCCGGCAACGGCGGGACCGGCTGGCTGCCGCCTTGTCCTTGCTGCTCGCGAAGGAACGTCAGCGCGCCCTCGCATAGCAGGTCCGCATCGCGTTCGCCGGCGTTCGCAAGTTGAATGATCCTGGTGGCGATGATCTCACTGGCGACGTCGGTCCGATCGGACAATCGAAGTGCCACACGAGCCATCTCGAACGCGATGCCCATCACCCGTTTGGTCTCGGGATCGAATCTATGGCTCTCGAGATACGGCGTGATCGGCATGCTCTTTCCAGCCGGAGCCTTGCCGGCGAAAGAAACCTTGAGACTTATTCTACAGTTTTTGGCCGCGTTGTCATTACTGGGCTCGGTCATTACCGGACTCGCGCGCGGCGTAGCACGTAGCAAGCGTGCAGCATAGAAAGCCCCGCCGAAGCGCAGCGGGTTGCTTGATCGCAGACTTCGGCGCCGACACGCGGCTGCGCGTGCGTCCTGATGGGGGACGCTGCGGAAATGCCGCGCTGTATGGAATTGATTGGTTCAAACCAGAAGCCGCGCGCCGGCTTCGATGATGTCGGACGCGGGACGCTAGTGGAGCGAGGGGGCGCGGGCGCGCGCCAGTGCGACGTGCAGACGACCGATCGTCTCGCTCTCGTGGGCGAACTCGTCAGCGCTCATGCACTCGCTTTCGTTGGCCAGTGCGATCCAGAGATAGCGCAGGTTCTTCAGGATCGTCTTTTGTTGCGGGTCCGCGGCTGCCTGAATTGCCCGCTCGCAGTCCGCTGCCTTTTCCCACGGGTCTATCTCGGACATCGTCGCCTCCGTTGCGCCGGAATAAGCCGCGCCTGGAACTTTGGTTCCGCAGGGTCCCCTGCGCGCGGTAAAATAAACGTACCCCTGACCCTTTTTTGTGTGGAACGCTTGGGCGGGTTTCGCGTTGGCGGCCATTGGGGTTGTCCTTGCATGCCGAGTGCCGCTTATCTTCGCCGCCAAGCCGACATCTGTCTCCGCCTCGCCGCGATCGCGTCCGATGAGGCGGCCTCGAGCCGTTTGCTGGCGATCCACCAGGACTACACTGCCAAGGCCGACGCCATGGAAGCCGGGGGAGAAGCGCCGCAGGATGCAATGACGCCCCCCGGCGCAGCACAGAACGCCGGAAAACACGGCTCCGGCGCGGGCTCGTGAGCGAGCCGCCAGACGCGATTTGATGCGGGCTTGATCAAGTGGACGTCCTGGCGGTGAGGCGCCGGCGCTGCGTGATCTCTTGTTGAAGGACTTCGACGAGGGCCGAGGTGGACGCCTCCGTTGGCTTACCTGCGGCGCGTTACGTTGCGACCCCTAGGGATCACGCGGATCGACGGGTCGCGCTGGCCGGACGGATTCAGGAATATCGCTTCTGGCCGCCTGTCGGGCCGCACGGAATTCTCCGCGAATTAGCCGTGCGCGCCACCTCCCGATCACTGCGAAGACGGGATGGCCATGGAGTCGCGTGGAAACCACTTGGGCGAATGATCGCAAGGGGCGACGCATGACCCAGACTTCGCCCGTGGGGTGGCCCCTGTCTGTATAAGATTGACCATAGGCGTTACGTCGTGCGCGACGGTCACCGCCGCCGACGCTGTCGTTGCCGAAGTCCACAGCGGCATGCCGGTTGTTCCGAGCAACGAATTCCCGCAGCGGCTCCGCGGTGCGCCCATCGGGGGGGGACGACAACCGCTTGAAGGCGACGAAACGCCTTCGCTTGTCCGTGCGCTGCCCTATATGAATGAATGGCGGCAACGCAGGAGAAGCCCCATGCCGGACTTGAAGGCCCAGACCATTACTCTGCATGAGGGCGACAAGACCGCCCTGCAATATCTCGGCGCGGCGGTCGTGCTGCAATGGTCGAGCCTGCCCGACGATGTGCGCACGGCGTTATTGCGGCAGGCTGATTCGGTCGGCGGGCTGCCGTTGGTGTCGGATCTGCATGAGCAGATCCAGGCGCTCATTCGCCGCGTGCGCACGGATTGAAGCGTTCGCGTGGGACGCCGCGCTCACCCGGTCCGCGCATCGCACATCGTTTGCACCCGCGCGGTGCCCGATGCGCAAAACGAAAAGGGGCCGGTGATCCCGGCCCCTCCGCGTTCGTCCGATCGGCGACGCGATCGTTCAGCAGACCCAGACATAGCCGATGGGCGTCAACAGCCAGCACGGGCCGACGCCGTACGGGTACCATTGCCCGCGCCAGAAGCGCCGTCCTCCCGTCCCGTACCAGACGCCGCCGTGATAGCGCCGGCCGACGACCAGACCGCCGCCGCCACCACCACCGTGGCCGCGGTTGAAACTGCGGTTGACGTCGCCGCCGCCACGCACGCCGGGACCGGGTCCACCGCCGCCGCCACGGGTCATGCCCGCGCCACCGCCACCACCACCGCCACCGGGAGCGCCGCCGCCACCACCAGGAGCGCCACCACCACCACCACCACCAGGAGCGCCACCACCACCGCCACCGGGCGCGGCAGCTGCGCCACCGCCGCCGGCCGGAGGACCACCGCCGCGTTGCGCATAGGCGGGTGCGAGCATCAAGAGTGTCGCGGCGACCGCGGCGACGAGCGAAACTTTCTTCAGCATCTGTTTCTCTCCCGGAGAGTAATGAGAATGAGCGAGGTCGATGGCATGGCGCGATTGAGCGCCCGCCCTGGTGAACCTGCCGTGAACGACAATGGTTCCGCGCGGACCGTGGCGCCGCGTTAGGCCGCCGCGCCGATGCGGTCGCGCAATCCGGTGACGCCGACCACCTCGGCGCAGTGTTCGCAACAGAAGAAGGTGCCGTCCTTTTCGAGTCCGTGACCGACGATGCGGATGCCGCAATTCTCGCAGGTTGGCGCCAGCACGTGGATCGCGCATTCGAAGCTGTCGAAGGTGTGGGTGGTGCCGTTCATGCTCACCTGAAACGCCTTGTCGTAATCGTTTCCGCACGTCTCGCATCTGGCCATGGCAACCTCCCTATGGGCTTTGCGCCGGGGCGTGTGGGCATAACCCGATGCCGTCACCCCCGGTTCCTGCGGCGACGTGATGCGCCGCGGGCCCGGTCGGCGCCGATGGCGGCGGTGCGCACGGCCGGTCGGGTCAGGCGTGACGTCGCGTCGCGGGTAGGGATTTCCGTGGTCGCCGGTCCCCCCCCCGTGCACGGAATTAAGATCGGGTTAATGATGACTCCCGGGCGGGCCGGCCCGTTGCCTTGGAAGCGCCATGAACCCCGTCCCGTCGACCTGGATTCCTTTGTCTTGTCAAATAGATACAGCCGCTCCACGTGGCCTGCCGCCGCGTGAACCTTTTGCTGCGTCGCGGCGACTAATGACCCAGTAGCCTCCCGGCAGGGTACCGGGAGTAGGGTGGGTGGACCGAATGTCAGTTTCCAGGATCATAGCCGGCGCCGTGGCGCTGGCGCTCGGCGCCGCGGTGGTGACGGCGCTTGCCGGCGCCACGCCCGAGGAGAATGCCGACCGGCCGGCGGCCGTTGCCAAAACCGATCAGCCGGCGGCGAAGGTCGCCCCGCTCGCGGCCAAGATCGATCAGCCGGCTGCCAATGCCGCCCGCCCGCTCACCTTTGCCTGTCCGAAGGAGCCGTGGCCGTACGGCTGCCAGTGGCGGGAGCCTCCCACCCGCCGCGTGACCCGCGGCTCGCGCCCCGCCGGATGAAGCCGGCTTTCGATTCTCCGAAGCGCTGCCGTCGAGCCGCCCGCGTCATCTGAACCGATACAGCCGATCCGAATCGTCCTGCGCGACGGCCTCGATGTAGGTGTCGCGCACGGAAATGTCGTGCGCCTCGTGGCAGTGCGGGCAATCGACCTTCATGATTCCCGTCCACGCCGCCTGCAGGCTTTTTGCGTCGGTCTCGATGCCGGTGGGAGCCTTGTGCCGGGTTTTCGGGCAGATGAAGAACAACGAGGCCATCGCAATCTCCCGGGATCGAAGGCGGGAGCGCAAACGGTCTCTCAGCCACCGGCGCCCGTGCTCACGCCGCTGCCGGTGATCACCGCAAGCTAGCCATGGCGGGGTCGCTGCGCCAGTGGCGCCCGCTCCGCACAGCGCACAAACTTTCCTCTCTAGTGTCCCGGTTCCGACGTTCGCATCCCTTTGCAGCACGCGCTCGTACGAACGTCGGACCAAAGGGACACCAGCAACTATATGATCCTAGTGTGGCTTTGGATTTGACGTTCCTATGAATGACTCGCGGCAATGCTGATAGGAACGTCAAATCCGCCACACTAGCCGTCCAGCGGCCGCAGCGACCGGCTGATGCGTGTGACCACCGGATCCCAGGCGCGCTTCTCGTCCTGCGGATAGACCAGGTCGAAGCAATGGATGGCGCCGCCGGCTTCGGCGGAGAAATTGCAGCGGCTGTAGAAGATCAGGCCCCGGCGCTCCGAGGAGATCGCGAAGAAGCTGCGCGTCACCCGCTCGTAGTCGAGCACGCTCCGGCCCGTGCGCAGGTTGTTCCTGAGGTAGCTTGCCGGTGTGTCGCCGGCCGCGTTCTCGCGTGTGTAGATGGTCAGCACGGAGCGCCCGTCGGCGCTGTTGAAGCGCTGGCCCAATCCCTTCTCCGCTTTTCCGTCCGGGACCGGGAAGATGCTCGCGGGATATTCCACCGTGGTCCCGAACTCCGGGACCAGGAATGTCTGCCAGTCGAGCGCCGGCTGGCGGCCGCGGATCTGGGCCTCCGCTCCGGAAACGGCGGACAACGCGGCCAGCGTGCCCGCCAGCAGGTGTCGTGCAACTGCGTACATGGTTCGGCCTCCGTTCGGCTGCGCCGGTCGTGCGCGACGGCTACGGCGTCAACGCCTCGGCTCAACATACGTTTCCTGCGGCGGCGCGGATGCAGCGCCTGGCCGCAGGCCGAGCAGCGGCGAAGCGTGCGCGCCATCGCCCTGGGGCAGGTGTTCGACGCATCGAGTCCTCCGGGAGCCTGAGCGCGGGCGCTTGTCTCCGGCACGATGATCGGCCGCGGGTTGTTCGCGCGCGCAGACCGGTCGAGCGTGCCCGCATTCTTCGCCGACGGACTTGCGGCGCCCCGCTTAGCCTCCGGCGCAGTAGGTGCAGCCCGCCTCCTGCGCGCGGTTCACGCCCCATACCCCCGAAGGGAGGATCGTGATTCCGGGGATCACGTTTGCGGTCCACTCGTTCGCCGCGTCCTCCGCGCTCACCCCGGCGTTGCCGGCGAGCATCCTGCTCTGGAACAGCAACGCGACGTGGCAGGCGCCGAACACGGTGCCGCTTGCGAGTAGCCGGTCGATCGCCATGCCGTCCGCTGGCAGCACGCCCGCCTTCGGGTGCAGGAACGGATTCTTGAGTGCGGGCGCTTTGGTCTCCGGATCGTTGATCTTGAACGCTTCCCCCATTTTGTATTTGCGCCACATCTCGTCCCCGAGCGCGAGCGGGAATGCGTCGTGGCGCAGGACGAGCCCCAGCGCCATCGCGCCGGCGATGCGCCGGAAGAAACCACGCCGCGGCGTCGCGCCGGTTGCATTCCGCATGAGCTCGTCCATTGGTTTCTCCATCTTCCTGCGCGCACGCTCCGCGCGCACCCCGGTCGTCGTGGCCGACGTGCATCGCAGGCGGCCATCATAACGCGGCCGTCATAACCGGTCGTCATCACACCGGTTCTCATCACACGGATTGTCACGTCGCCTCCGGCGGCGTTGGCGCGAGGACGGCGCGCGTCGTCCTCGCAGCGCACGTCACGGCTTTCGCATTGACGTGAGGGATTGCAATTGGCTATTGCGGTTCCGGTCGGCGGGCGAGCGAGCGGGTTCTTAACCCAGGAGACTCAGCGTTCATGTGCAAGCAATGCGATCTGATGCGCTTTTCACGCCGTGGCCTCCTGACCGCCGGGCTCGTGACCGCGGCCGCCGCCGCGTTTCCGCCGCTGCCGGCGTGGGCGCAGTCGGCTGCGCCGCCGCCGAACGCCATCAGCCCCGATGAGGCGCTTGCGCGCCTGCAGCAGGGCAACGCCCGCTATGCCGCCAATGCGCCGACCAACAGGGACTACGCGGCGGGACGCGTCGCCCGCGCGCAGGGGCAGTATCCGTTCGCCAGCATCGTGAGCTGCGCGGATTCCCGCCTTGCTCCCGAGCTCGCCTTCGACCAGGGCCCGGGCGAACTGTTCGTCGTGCGCGTGGCCGGAAACTTCATCAACGAGGATGGCCTCGCCAGCCTCGAATACGGCGCCGCCGTGCTCGGCGTTCCGTTCATCATGGTGCTCGGCCACAGCAAGTGCGGCGCCGTCGACGCGACCATCAAGGTGGTCAAGGACGGCTCGACCCTTCCCGGTCACCTGCCGAGCCTGACCAACGCGATCCGGCCCGCCGTCATTGCGGCGCAGGCGAAGCAGCCCGCCGATCTGCTCGCCGAGGCCACCGCAGAGAACGTGCGCCTCAACGTCAAGTCGCTTCTGGTCGCGAAGCCGATCCTGTCCGAGCTGGTCACGGCCGGAAAGCTCAAGGTGGCCGGCGCGGTCTACGACATCGCCACCGGCAAGGTGATGCCGGTCTAGTGTGGCGAATTTGACGTTCCTACAGTCTTTGCCGCGAATCCTTCATAGGAACGTCAAATGCAAAGCCACACTAGAATAGACTTTGCTAGTGTCCCTTTGTTTCCGACGTTCGTAAAAGTGCGTCCTGCGAGATGATACGAACGTCGGAAACGGGACACTAGCGCTCCGGCATGCGACCGCCGGGGCAGGGGATTCCACCGGCTTTTCCGTGGAAATTGCCTCGCCCCGGTTCTCGCAGTACGGTCTTTCGATTCGTGCGGGGCGCGTCCGAATTTCGCTGGAGCATAAGGCCATGCGCGCGATCCTCGCTGCCTCCTTGCTGATGGCGTCCCTGGTCCATGGCGGAGCGGTCGCGGCGGAGTGCCCTCCCGGCGCGCTGGGGGTCGCTCGCACCATCGTGGTCGACCCGCGCGAGCATGCGCGCATCGGCGCGATGCAATATAACGAGACGCTGCCGCTCAACGACAGGGAAGTCGTTCTGACCTTCGACGACGGGCCGGTGCCGCGTCATACCGGCAGCGTTCTCGAGACGCTGGCATCCGAATGCACCAAGGCGACCTTCTTCATGGTCGGACAGATGGCCAACGCCTATCCCGCCATGGTGCGCCGCGTCCACGACGAAGGACACACGATCGCGAATCACAGCCAGACTCATCCCTTCACCTTCAGCCGGATGTCGGTCCCGCAGGCGGCGGCGCAGATCGAAGGCGGGTTTGCCTCGCTGCGCGCGGCGCTCGGCGATCCCGATGCAGTCGCTCCGTTCTTCCGCATTCCCGGCCTGTTGCGGCAGGACTCGGTCGAGCAGTATCTCGCCGCGCACGGCGTCATGACCTGGAGCGTCGACGTCGTGGCCGACGACTGGACGCATATCAACGCC
>Ga0207648_10006187_pt1 | contig 11923 bp, 9 predicted proteins | sample KBSMisM32_FD_184310 | JGI IMG/M metagenome (GOLD analysis project Ga0207648, IMG submission 184310) | Miscanthus rhizosphere microbial communities from Kellogg Biological Station, Michigan, USA - KBS Miscanthus M3-2 (SPAdes) (version 2) | ecosystem: Host-associated > Plants > Roots > Rhizosphere...
GCCCGAGCAGACGGGCGGGTTCTCCACGGGCAGTGAGGTGCAGGCCTACAGCCCGGTCAATCCGTACTGCCACGTCGAGCCGGGCATGACGACGCGGTTCACGGGCGCAGGAAGCTACATCGTGCCGAAGGTGGACGTGCAGCTGGCGGCGACGTTCCAAAGCTCCCCCGCCGAACCCCTCCAGGCGAACTGGACCGTGGCGACCGCCACGGTCCAGCAGTGGCTCGGGCGTCCGCTGTCCGGCAGCGCGCCCAATGTCACGGTGAACCTGCTCGCGCCCGACCAGATGCGCGGGGCGCGGGTGAATCAGCTCGACCTGCGGATCGGCAAGGTGCTGCGCTTCCGCAACCAGCGCGCCACCGTCTCGGTGGACATGTTCAACGCGCTCAACGCCGACACCGTGCTCACGTACAACCAGGCGTTCACGCCGGGCGGCGCGTGGCTGGTGCCGACGTCAGTGCTGACGGCGCGGACGGCGAAGGTCACGGTGCAGTACGACTTCTAAAGGCTTCGGGCCTCGGGCTTCAGGAGGCTCCTGGCTTAGCGGCTTCTGGCTCTCGGGGGCCGGGTCTTCGGACCCGGCCCTTTCTTCGTACGTAGTTGCAGGCCTTGAGGCCTGCCTTTAGCAGCAGAGACAGCGAGACGGGCCGTGGCCTTCGGAGAGTACGCGCCCCTCGGGCGTTGCGAGCGTGATCCGCATGGAGCGGCCGTCGCCCAGCTTCAAAATCACCGTGCTCCCGACCACCGAATCCGGCACGGGCACGCCGCGCAGGTCGAGATCGCCCTCGATCCGGAAGAGGCCTGGCACCGGCAGTCCGTTGGCTGCCATCCCCTGCAGGCGGGTCAGGCGGTAGCCGACCGCCTGCGATCCACCCATCCAACTCAACTCCCCTTCGCCCGTGTATTCCTCGACAGCCTTCATGCCGCCCTCACCTGCATCTTCGCACGACGGGCGTCGAGCCACATTTCGACCAGGAGCGCCGACGGGCCCACGAAGCACAGCGCATAGAACGGCGCGTAGACCACCTCGTTGAGCCGCAGGATCAGCTCCACGAACGCGACGATGAACACCACCAGGCACTGCGCCCACATCGGGCGGACGGTCACCTTCGGGTCGGTCACCATGAAGAAGATGAAGAGCTGATACATCGGACCGGTGATCGGCGCCACTGCGGCCACCCACGGCACGCCGGTGACCGCAGCACGAATGAAGGAAAACAGCAGGAACGACGCCACGTAGGTGGCCGACAGGTAGAAGCGGCCCACGCGCCAGACGATCACCGAGCCGAGCAGCCAGATGACTACCATCGGCGCCACGACGTTGCCCCACTGCACGCTCAGCAGCGACACCGTGTCGGGGGCCAGGAACAGCACCAGGCTGACACCGAGATTCGACGGGTTCCACAAGTGCCGGCCGCGGAACCGCAGCACGTACTTCGACGCAATCGAGATGAACGCGCACAGCGCGTACGGCCACAGGAAGGGCGACCGCAGCAGGATGCCGACGCTGATGCCGGTGATGTAGGCGCTGGCCGCATACGGCCACTTGCCATACGTGATGCGCCCCAGCGCCATTTCGGTGGCGAACGCGGTCACGATCGCCAGCCCCGTCCGCTCCCACCCTTCGAGAATCCCGAACGACAGGTGCGCCGTCAGCAGGATGCTCGTGATGAGGAGGGGCGGCAGGAAGCGGTTGTCGAGCCGCAGCCACTGCTTCGGCAGCGGTCCTGCCGCGGCGGCGCCGGTCACCTCGGTCACGCGGGCTCCTTGACGCGGTGCAGCTGGTCAATCGCCGGCCGCTCGATGACCTGCCGCCGCCCCGACGGCCACACGATGGTCACCCGGTCCACGGCGGTGGCTCCGCCAAGACCGACGTGAATGCGGCGTTGATTCTGGGCGCTGAAGCCGCTGGCGGCCAGCACGTCCTGGCGCTGCGTGCGGCCGCCGAACGTGGTCTCCACGCGTGCACCAATGGCGCTGCGGTTGCTCGCCGTACCCTCGAGCTCGACGTCGATCCAGTGACGGCGCGGTGTCACGGTGTTGCGATACACCAGCGCGGGGCCGCCCTGGTTGGCGACGATCACGTCGAGCACGCCGCGATTCCCCAGGTCGGCCAGCGCCACCGCCCGCCCGTCATAGTTGTCGCTCGCGCCGACGGTCTGCGCCACCTCGGTGAAGCGGCCGACGCCGTCGTTCACCCACACCCGCTTCCGCTGGTAGCCGGAGAAACTGCGGCCCTTCATGTCGGGCCAGTTGCGCGCGTCGCCGATGATGCTGCTGTGCCCCACCGCGATCACGGAGAAGTCGTACCAGTAGCTGCTTCGCTCGCCGGCCGAGACGTAGCCGTTCACGAGATACAGGTCCAACGTCCCGTCGTTGTTCAGGTCGCCGAACTGCGCGCCCCAACTCCACCCGCCCAGATCGACGCCGAGGCTGGGCGCGAGGTTGTCGTAGGCGCCGCCCGCGTTGGCGCCCTCTTTGGGCACCCACAGGTCGTTGCCCTGCACGAGCACGCCCGGCTCCGAGATGTTGGCCTTGTAGATGGCCAGGCGCCCATCGTTGAAGATGTCGCCGAACGACGCGTTCATGCCGCTCTTCGGCGTGCGCCCCACGCCTGTCGTCTCGGCTACGTCCACGAAGCGCTTGCCGCCGTCGTTGGCGTAGAGCTCCGACACCCCGTAGTCGTTGGCGAAGAAGAGATCGGGATAGCCCGTGCCGCGCAGGTCGGCTGCCGCCACCGCCAGCGTCCAGCGCCGGCTCGTGATGCCCATCGCCTGGGTGACGTCTTCGAAGGTGCCGTCGCCTTTGTTTCTCAGGAGGTACTTCCGGCCGCCGTTGGCCGCGTACTCGAAGCTCTCCGGCATGATGCGCGTGGTCTGCAGGCGCCACAGGTTGACGCCGTCGGGCCAGTAGCCGGCGATGAACAGATCGAGCCGGCCGTCGCGATCGAAATCGAGCCAGGTGGCGCTGTTCGCGTTCACCCACTTCGGCATCCCGGCCCGCGCGGACACATCGGCGAAGCCCTTGCCGCCGTCGTTGTGAAACAGCAGCGGCCCGCCGTACTTGTAGACCAGCAGATCCTCGTAGCCGTCGTTGTCGTAGTCGCCCCACACGGCGCCCATCGACACGCCGGTGCCGGTGCGGTTCACGTCCGCGACGCCGAGCTGCTCCGCCACGTCGGTGAAGTGCCCGTCACCGCCGTTGCGATACAGCCGGTTGTGCGAGTTGTCGGCGCTGTTGGTCAGGTAGAAGTCCTGCCAGCCGTCGCGATCGAAATCGGCCACGGCGACCGACGCGCCGGTGGACGCCACCTGCGGCATGATGTGGCCGAGCTGGGGATCGAACGTCGGCGGCTGGTGGACGAAGTCCACGCCTACATCGCGCGCGACGTCCTGCAGATGAAAGCCGAAGCGCCCCGCGTCACCGGCCGGCGCGGTCGCGAGCGTCCGACGGTTCAGCACGGGGATGGCCGCCACGCCCGCCACGAACAGGACCGTCCAGACGATCCGGGTCACACGCGGCCGAGTGGCTGACATCGAGGCCTACACGCTACCGTTGGGCGCACGCCCTATGGAATAGTGGAAACAAACTACCGGACGCCGTTGATGAAGCCTTCCGGCCGGACGAATCGGGTGTGGAAGCGCTCCCAGTCGTCGCGGTGGGCTTGATAGACGGGGTCATCTTCGAGCTCGAGCCCCTCGACACCCTTTCCATACGCCGGCTTCGCGTGCGACGGCAGCGGCAGCACGGTCTGCGAGAAGCCGGTGTTGTAGTCGCCGTCCTTCTCCCAGCCGTCGCCGATCAGCACGAAGTCGCGGCGCCAGCCCGCGGCCGGCGCGGGCCGCTCCGGGAATTCCAGTCGCAGCTCATCGCCGGCATTCATGATCACGTAGCGATCGTCCACGCCGGCCAGCAGCTCGCCCACCTCGCCGAACCGTGTGTGGTAGCCCACGAGATCGCGCCAGCGCGGCGCGGTGTTGGCGAGGCGCGCGTAGTCCGGCGTCTCGGGCGACTCGCCGCGGGGCGACGACGTCTGCGAGAAGCCGCGGAACCGCAGGTCGGCTCGCGAGGTCGCGAGACGCTCCGTCCGTACCGGCACGTCGGCCCGTTCGGCCACCGACAGGCGGTCCCAGTAGATCTCGAGGTTGGTGCGGAGCCGCAGCCGGCGCGCGCCGTGGGCCGGCGCGAGGTCGATCAGCATGCTCTTGTTCTTCCCCGCCGGGAACCCGAGGTCGTGCACCACTTCGCGCCACCGGCCCGGCGCGTCCTGCGCATCGAGCGCGAGCCCGCTCGGCTTCGCGGCGCGCCCCTGCCCCACGGCCAGGTTGATGCTGCTGTCGGTCGGGTACACCCACCCTTCGGCGACGAGCACGAGCGACCCATCGCTTCGCACGCCGGCCGGCAGATCGAACTCCACCGCGTGCGGCTGGGCGATGCCCTGATACGTGCCGCGCGCGAACGTGGCGAGATAGTGTCCGTCGCGCTCGCTCACGAGCGCCGTCACGTCGCGACCCTGGTCGTCCCTCGCGCCCGCCACCGGCCGCGGCGTCCGCAGCGCCTGCACGGCGAGCCTTGGAGGCGACGCCGCCGAGAAACGCTCGTCGACGAACGCCTCGGTGCCCTCGGGATGGTCGACGACGAGCAGCGACACGTGATCGAAGAAGTGCGTCTCCCAGAGTTCCGCCGTGATCCGCACGTCGTAGCGGCCGTTGCGCGGCGCGAGCTGATCGCCGCGGATCCGGACCCAGTCCTCGGTCTGCGTCACGCCGGCGGTGTCCTGGGCGTTGATGCGCAGGCCGAGCGGGGACCGCCAGAGGAAGTCGGTGACGAAGCGCACGCCGTGCCCGTCGTCCGCGAACACCCACGGGCACGAGCCCTTGAGGCGCTGCTCCGCCACGAAGGCGTCGTCGACGCCGATCCCGAACTCCGCCTGCGGGACGCCGTTCGGCCACACCACGCGCGCGACGTCGATGGCCGTGCGCGGCCCGAGCCCGAAGTGCAGCACCGGCGTGTCGATGACCTGCTTCTGCCACAGCAGCCCCGCCTTGATTTCGATCTCGCCGCCGAGCCCCAGCGAGTTGATGCGCTGGTCGCCCGCGTTCTGCTGCGCGCGCGTGGTGAAGGTCTTCCAGTGGTAGCCGCGGGTGCCCTTGCCGATCCAGCGGCTCGCCGCCCCCGCGGCCACGCCGATCAGATCGAGCGAACCGTCGCCGTTAGTGTCGCGCGCGGTCCAGGTCTCGCCGTCCACGTCGGAGGGAAGGGCGGTGAGCGCGTAGGACTCTCCGGCCAGCCACACGCGGGAGGCGTTCGCCCGCGAGGCGACGAGATCGAGCGCGCCGTTGTTGTCGAGATCGGCGACGAGCACGCGCGTCAGCGGAGCGCCGGCCCATGTGGCCAGCGTTGCCGTGTCCCACGCGTCGCCGCGCCGGGTCACGCGCGACAACCGCCCCTGCGCGTCGCCGACGACGAGATCGATGGCGCCGTCGGCATCGAGGTCGGCCGCGGTCACGGCCGTCAGGCCCCCGATTCCAGCCGGCGGATCGATCGCCACGAAACGCGTCGCCTGCCGGTTGATCAGCACGCGCAGCGTGCCGTCGCCGGCCACGAACGCGGCGTCAGGATCGGCGTCGCGATCGAGATCGGCCCACGCGAACGCGCGCGCCCCCACGACGCTGGCAAACACATCGAGCGGTTGCCACGTCCCGTCGCCGTTGTTGCGCAGCACGCGCGTGGGGCCGTCGGTGCCGACGACGAGATCGATGTCGCCGTCCATGTCGAGGTCCGCGGGCCAGAGGCCGGTCACTGTGCCGGACACGGTGGCCGCCGCGGCTCCCGCCGTCGCCGTCGCGTCGCTGAAGGCACCGCCCTCGCCCTGCAGCGAGAGCTGCACGCCGCCGTCACCCGCCCGCACGAGGTCGAGCCGGAAGTCGTGGTTCCAGTCCACGGCCGCGGTCACCGCTCCCGGACGCCCGGAGTCGAGCAGCTGCAGGGCGGGATCGGGAGCCGCGGTACCGAGCGGCTGTCGGGTGAACGCCAGCCCCGTGTCGGCGGGCGCCGGGCGCGGGCTTGCCGGCTCGAGCGCGACGAAGCGGTCGAGCGGCGCGGCAATCAGCTCCGCCGGCGTGCGCACCGCCGCCAGGCTCTCGGAGAACGCCGGGACGCGCGCCAGCACGTTGCGGAGCAGCGTCGTCGAACGGGCGGCGTCGGGAAACCGTGCCGCCGCCGTGGCGCCCTGCAGCGCGGTGAGCTGCTCCTGCGCCACCGGCGGCCAGCCGCTGGCCTGCATCGCGACGCGGGAGACCGAATCGGTGAGCCTCGCCGGGTCGCCCGCCTTCGCGGCGAGCCGCGCCCGCTCGAGCAGCACCGCCAGATTCGCCGGCGCGCGCGCGACGAGCGCGTCGTAGAGCGTCGCCGCTTCGGCGTCGGCCGCCGGCGTGCCGGTGCGCTGCAGCTCGTCGGCCAGCGCGAAGCGCGCCTGCAGACCGCGCTCCTCGAGCGACACCGCGCGGCGCAGCCGCGCCACCGCCTCGTCGAGACGACCGCGCGCCACCTCCATGCGTCCGGCCAGGAGCGCGATGTCCGGGTTGGCGGGTGCCAGCTCCAGCGCCCGCTCGATCGGCATCACCGCGGCGTCGAGCTCGCCGAGCCTCAACTGCGCCAGCCCCAGGTTGGCCCAGGCGGCCGGCTCCTGCGGTACGACGGTCGTGGCGGTGGTGAACTGCTGCCGGGCATCGTCGAGCAGCCCGACCTCGAGCGCGGCGAGGCCGTGGTAGAACGCGCGCGAGACCTGTTCGTATACGGGCGTGTCCGGCCCCGGCAACGAGGGGCGCCGCAGGTAGAGCACGGCCGCGGCAATCGCGACGACCGCGATCGCGGAGACGACGATGAGTCCGCGCCTGCTCACGACGCGATTGTAGACGCGTTCGCCCTACGCGTCCGTGCCGAGATGGATGCGACGCTCGAGCGCGTGGAAGCGGCTGACTTCTTCCGGCACCGGCCGCAGCAGCGACACCACGATCGCCACCACGAAGGCCAGCGGGATCGAGACGACGCCGGGATTACGCAGCGGGAACCACGCCGCTTCGTGCTTCAGCACGTCGATCTGAATCGCCGGCGACAGCCAGATGAGTCCCAAGGCTGCGGCCGTGCCCACGTAGGTGCTGGCCTGCGCGCCAGCGGTGGTGAGCCGGCTCCAGAAGATCGACAGCACCAGCACCGGGAAGTTGGCGCTGGCCGCAATCGCGAACGCCAGCCCCACCATGTAGGCCACGTTCTGCCCCTTGAACAGAATGCCGAGCACGATGGCGACGATCGCCAACGCCACGGTGGCGGCGCGAGCCACCAGCAGCTCCTCGCGTGAATTGGACTGCCCGTGACGTACCACGTTCACCCACAGGTCGTGGGACAGGGTGGCGGCGCCGGACAGCGTCAGGCCGGCCACCACGGCGAGGATGGTGGCGAAAGCCACCGCCGAGATGAAACCGAAGAACCCGGTGCCGCCGACGGCCGCGGCGAGCAGCGGCGCGGCCATGTTGCCGCCGGCGTCCACCTTCATAATCGCGGGGCGCCCGATGATCACCATGGCGCCGAACCCGAGGATGAACGTGAGCAGGTAGAAGAAGCCGATGCAGGCGGTGGCGTAGCCGACCGATGACCGCGCAGTGCGCGCGTCGCGCACCGTATAGAAGCGCATCAGGATGTGCGGCAGCCCCGCGGTGCCCAGCATGAGCGCGAGGCCGAGCGAGATCGCGTCCACCGGATCGGTGACGAGCCGCCCTGGGGCCAGGACGCCGTCGCCGTACATCCGTGCGGCTTCGGCAAAGAGTGCCAGCGGATTGAACCCGAACCGCGCCAGCACCAGCAGCGCGAGCAGCGTGGCCCCGCCGAGCAGGAGCACGGCTTTGACGATCTGGACCCAGGTGGTGGCCATCATGCCGCCGAACAGCACGTAGGCCAGCATCACGCCGCCGACGATCACCACCGCCGCCTCGTATGGCAGCCCGAAGAGCAGCCGGATCAAGTTGCCGGCGCCGACCATCTGCGCGATGAGATAGAACGCAATCACTGCCAGCGAGCCCACCGCCGACGCGACGCGGATCGGCTTCTGGCGCAGCCGCGCGGCGACCACGTCGGCGAACGTGTAGCGGCCCAGATTGCGGAGCGGCTCGGCGATGAGAAACATCACTACCGGCCACCCCACCAGCCACCCCACCGAGTAGATCAGCCCGTCGAAGCCGGAGAGCGCGACGAGGCCGGCGATGCCGAGGAAGCTGGCCGCGCTCATGAAGTCGCCGGCGAGCGCGAGCCCGTTCTGCAGCGCGGTGACGCCGCCCCCGGCGGTGTAGAAATGGTCGGCCGTGCGAGTGCGGCGCGCCGCCCAGACGGTGATCGCCAGCGACAGCACGATGAACCCGACGAAGAACCCGATGGCGACGGTGTTCGCCTCGCCGGCGATCATCGCAGCCCGCCCAGGCGGCTGTCGTAGTGCGTGTTCGCCCAACGCACGTAGACCCACGTGAGCACCCACGCGACGACGATGACGAGCACGCCCAGCACGATGCCCAGGCTCAAGCCCGGCGCAATCGTCGAGCCGAGCAGCGGTTTGTCGAAGGCGACGAGGAGGATGAAGCCGAAATAGACCGCCATCATCGCCACTGTCAGCGACAGCGCGATGCGCCAGCGGGCGGCGGCCACGGCTTCGAGAGAGGTTGGGGGCGGTGTCGTGGCCACAGTACGTTCAAAAACCCAAGTCCCGGCGGAAGAACCGTCGAGACTTGGGTAAAAAAGTGAACCCGAGGGAGCCTGGGTTTAGAGAGTCCTACGAGTCCGGCTCTACTTGTCGGGACGTTCGTCCGGAGCGCCGGTGCCCGAGGAGCCGACGAAGAGCTTCTTGCCGTCCGGGAACGTGATGTCGCGCCCGTTGGCGCGCATCGCGCCGTCCTTGGCCTGGAAGCCCTCGACGAGGATTTCGGTGCCCGGGAGGAGCGAGTTCTTGTTCCAGCCGCGGCGCAGGAGCGCGTTCGGCGCGCCGCCCTCGACCATCCACTGCTCGGTCTTCCCGTCGGGAGTCTTGACGTCGATGTGGATCCAGGAGTGCGGGTTGATCCACTCCATCTTCGTCACGACGCCCCGAAGCTTGACCGGCTTCTTCGCGTCGAACTCGGCCGCAAACGAGTGGTGCGCAATCACCGGCACGGCGGCTGCGGCCACCGCAAACGCGGCCCCCGCCACAACGCCAAACAGTCTGCTTCGCATCGGATTCATCTCCTGCCTAGACCCAGAACTCACTGGGGATACTCTACCAGAGTCTCCCTTCGTTTACCCATTTTTGTCACGAACTTCCGGGGCTATCCCCCTCTACCCGGACGGGTTATCGGGCGGCCCTCCCGGCCTCAGCAACCCGCGCGGCGCTGAGCATGTTCCGCATCGCGTAGTTCCCTTCATGACACGCGTACTCGTACAGTCCGCGGCCGGGGGTCAGGTTGAGGGCGGCGGTCCAGGCCCGCGTAAACGTGTGCGGGTCGTCGATGGTCACCTCGTAGCGCAGGCCCCGGTGGCTGCGGCGGAAGCGCTCGACGAGGCGCAGATGGGCCCCGGCGCCCCGGTAGTTCGTCCGGTCCGAGAAGTTGCGCGTCTCGATGACCAGCGTGTCGCCCTCCCACCAGCCGCGTGCGTCGCCGAGATACTCACGCAGCCGCCCGCTGGCAAAGGGCCGTCCGTCGAGTGGAATCACCCGCGTCTCGTGGATCATCTCGTGCGTCAGGGCCACGTAGCCGGGCGCCTGCACGATGCGGGTGTTGTTGTTGTAGATCGCCGGAAACATCACCGCGGGCAGGCCGCGCGTGATGCACCGGTCGTACAGCGAGAAATCCTCGGGGCGCTCGAACGGTCCGGCGCCGAAGCTCCCCATCGGATTGGGCCGGCGCGCCTGGCGCTTCTCCGCGTCGCGCGTGAGCGGCGGCACCCGACCGTCGATCGGATCGACGACGAGCGACGTGCGTGCCGATTTGCGCCCCCAGTTCTCGTACCAGTGCGGCGGCCCGCCGCCGGTGAGCCCGAAGATCGCCGACGCGGTGTCGACGCGCTGGTGTTCGCGCTCTTCGAGCAACACCTCGAGTTCCATCCCGTCCACCTTGGCCTTGGTCTGACCCATCGGCCGCTCGAACGGCACACCCGCTTCTTCGTCGCTGGACCAGATCCCCTGCAGATCGGGATCTCCCCACGGCGTGCGCGGCACCGGTTTGATCGTGGACTTGGGAGGCGGCGCAGGAGCCTGCGCCCGGAGAGAAGGTACGCACACCGCCCCGGCAACCAGGAGGCCCGCTGCCAGAGCGCCGGTCAGCGGTGTGCGCATCAGAAACCGAAAACCCAGGGGTTGTGAAGACCTACTTCTTCTTCAGGTCTCCGTAGAGGAGCTCTTCGGAGAACTCCACGCACTTGAACTCGAGCAGCTGCACGTTCGGCTCGAGGCGGCGGTAGAGCGGCATCCGGATCTTCCACGGCCGCGTAAACGTCTTCGGGTCGGTCATCGTGGCTTCGTAGATCAGGACGTTGTCGCCCTGCATCGTGTAGCGCTCCTCGACGGTGAGCCCCTCGGTGTGGTGGTTACCCGAGCGGTCGAACCACGTCGAGTCGTTGAAGCCGTTCACCGTGATCGCCAGCGTATCCCCGTCCCACTTGCCGTTCGACCAGCCCATCCAGCTGTCCACCGGCGCCTCGGTGTGATTCGCCATGTGCACGATGCGGTTCGAGCTCGCGTACTCGTACACGAACAGGATGTCCTTCTGGCCCTGGACGATCTGGAACGGATAGGGCATGTAGTTCGAGCGCGGGATGCCGGCCATGTAGCACTTGGCCTCCGGATCGCTCTTCGGCCATCCGGCGCGCAGCTCATCGCGCTTCTTCAGCGCCGCCGGCGTGTACGGAATCATGCCGTTGGCCGGATCCACGATGACGCTCTGGCCCGCCGGAATCGCGCCGATGGCGCCGAGCTGCCAGAACTGCGTGGCCGACGCGGAGTGGTCCTCGAGGTTCCAGTAGGCGCTGCCCATCGCCTGCCAGATGCCATTCATGTTCGGATGACCGGCGATGCGCGCGGGACGAGCCACCGCAGCCGGCCTGGCCGCCGCTGGTGCTGCCGGCGCCGCGGGCGCTCCCGCTCCCCGTCCTCCCGCCCGGCCGCCCTGAGGGGCCTGCCCGGCGATCGGCATGACGGCCAGCGTCAGTACCGCCGCGCCTGCCAATCCCACGATTGCGCCTGTGAACCGGATTCGCATCTGCTCGATCTCCTGTAAAAACGTGACTTGCTGCGTGCGCAGCTTATATCGAAGTTCCCGGCGCCGCAACCTCGCGCGCCACCAACGCGGCCCCCTTCGCGAGGGCCCGCATCTTCCCCAATGCGGCTTCGCGGCTGCGCGGCACCAGCCCGCAATCCGTGCACGGCTTGAGATGTTCCGGAGCCACATATGGCAGTGCCTTGCGGATGCGAGAGGCCACGACCTCTGCCGATTCGATCTCCTCGCTACCGACATCTACGACGCCGAGCAGGACGTCCTTTCCCCGGAGTTCCCCCAGGACGGCCACGTCGACGCCCGATGCGGCGCATTCCACCGACACCTGGTCGACGCGGCTCCGGGCGAGCAGCGGCAGCGTGACGCCGTAGTGCCCCCAGTCCGTGTTCCTCGTTTTCCAGGCCAGCACGGCCGGCGTGCCGTAGCCGTAGCAGATGTGGACGGCCGTCTGCGCGCGCACGCCGTCCATCGCCTGCTCCAGGGTCTCGATTCCCCAGGACACTACCTCGTCGAGGTAGATGTTGAAGCACGGTTCGTCGAACTGGATGACGTCGGCGCCGGCCTCCACCAGATCGCGCGCCTCGCGGTTCAGAATCTCGGCGAACCGCATCGCCAGCGTCTTGAAATCGGCG
>Ga0207648_10006191_pt1 | contig 11915 bp, 9 predicted proteins | sample KBSMisM32_FD_184310 | JGI IMG/M metagenome (GOLD analysis project Ga0207648, IMG submission 184310) | Miscanthus rhizosphere microbial communities from Kellogg Biological Station, Michigan, USA - KBS Miscanthus M3-2 (SPAdes) (version 2) | ecosystem: Host-associated > Plants > Roots > Rhizosphere...
GGGCCGAGTTACGTCACTGACGATTCGCAAGGGAGCCAGACCCGGGGAGACGGCGAACGGAGGGTCGGGGCGAGAGGCGGGCGCGATCGCCGGGGTGCCGGGGCGCCGGGCGGCTGGACTAGCCGAGGCGTTCGATGATGGTGGCGTTGGCCATGCCGCCGCCTTCGCACATCGTTTGCAGTCCGTAGCGGCCGCCGGTGCGCTCCAACTCGTTGAGCAACGTCACCATCAGGCGCGCACCTGAGGCGCCGAGTGGATGACCGAGCGCGATCGCCCCACCGTTTGGATTGACGCGCTCCATGTCGGGGTGCAGTTCCTTCTCCCATGCCAGCACGACCGAGGCGAACGCCTCGTTGATCTCGACCAGGTCGATGTCGTCGATCGACATCCCCGCCCGCGCCAGCACCTTCTCGGTGGCCGGGATCGGAGCCGTCAACATCATTCGGGGGTCGGCGCCGGCCAGCGAGAAGTTGACGAACCGTGCACGCGGCCGGAGCCCGAGCTGATTCGCCTTCTCCTCGCTCATGATCAGCAGCGCGGCCGCTCCGTCGGTGATCTGCGACGAGTTGCCGGCAGTGACCCGGCCACCCTCCTCCTCGGTGCGGAAGACCGGCTTCAACTTGGCCAGCGACTCCATCGTCGTTTCGCGAAGGCCCTCGTCGACCGTCATGATCTCGCCGTCGGTGCCGAGGACAGGCAGGATCTCCGCTTGGAACCGACCCTCAGCGGTCGCACGTGCCGCGTACTGCTGCGAGCGGGCCCCGAACTCGTCGAGGTCCTCTCGCGACAGGTTCCACTTGTCGGCGATCAACTCGGCGGAGATCCCCTGCGGAACCAGGCCACCTTCGGGCGCATACCGCGCTCCGACCTTGGGGCCGAACGGGAAACCGAACTTGCCGTCGACCATCGACGCGCCCATCGGAACTCGCGTCATCACCTCGACGCCCGCTGCGACCACCACGTCGTAGGCGCCGGCGATCACGCCCTGCGCAGCGAAGTGCGCAGCCTGCTGGCTCGACCCGCACTGACGGTCGATCGTCGTGCCCGGCACGGTTTCCGGCCATCCGGCGGCGAGCACGGCGTTGCGAGCGACGTTGACCGCCTGCTCCCCCACCTGCATCACACATCCCATCACGACGTCGTCGATGATCGCAGGGTCGATCCCGGTGCGGTCGACGAGCGCCTTCAACGTCTCCGCGGCCAGGTCGACCGGGTGCCAATCCTTGAGCTTGCCGTTGCGACGACCGAGCGGTGTGCGGATGAGATCGACGATGACAGCGTTGGGCATGCAGAGCAGTCTGCAACCTGTCGGTCCTGTCACTCAAACCGGAGCGACGTGAGAGAATGCCGCCATGCCACGATTGACCATCGAAGAGGTCCACAGCGCCGTCGTCGGGACCAACGCGCCGCAGCAGTTCTTGAGGGTGGTCAGCGAAAACCCGGACCTTGTGGTGCTCCACTCGCAGAAGGGCGATGCGCCGGGCTCGTGGAACGAGTGGACCTTGCGCGACTACGCCGACACGACCGCTCGCGCCGCCGCCGGCCTGCAACACGCGGGGCTCGGCGCAGGACATCGGATGCTGCTGATGATGCGCAACCGCCCGGACTTCCACTGGCTCGACCTGGCCGCGCAGTTCCTGCGCGCCACACCCGTCAGCATCTACAACTCGTCGTCCCCGGAGGAGATCCAATACCTCGCCGCGCACGCCGGCGCCGAGATCGCGATCGTCGAGGACGAGTCGTTCCTCACCCGTCTCCTGAAGGTGCGCGACGAGTTGCCCGACCTCCGCCAGATCTACATCATCGAACCACCCGCGGAAGGCTGCCCGGACAACGTGCGGCCGGCCGCCGAACTGATGAACCACGGCACTGCCGATCTCGACGCGCTCGCACAACACATCCAACCCGACGACATCGCCACCCTCATCTACACGAGCGGCACGACCGGGCCGCCGAAGGGCGTGATGATCAGCCAGTACAACGTCGTCTACACCGTCGAGTCGTTGCGCAACTGCTTCGACTTCGAGCGCTTCCTCGGCCGGCGCCTCGTGAGCTATCTGCCGATGGCGCACATCGCCGAGCGGATGATGAGCCACTATCAGCAGCTCATCCTCGGCTACAGCATCTACTGCTGCCCCGACGCGAACCAGTTGTCCTCCTATCTCAAGGAGGTGCATCCCGAGATCATCTTCGGCGTCCCTCGAGTGTGGGAGAAGATCTACAACGGTGTCAACGCCGCGCTCGCGGCCAACGCCGACAACAAGGCCAAGTTCGACGAGGGTGTCGCCGCGGCCGTCGCCATCAAGACCGCCGAACGCGAGGGCACTGCGACCAAGGAACAACTCGACACCTGGGCGTTCCTCGACGCCGTGGCGTTCGCCGGCGTTCGCGCCGCAGCGGGCCTCGACGCCGTCATCTGCGCCGTCACCGGCGCGGCGGCGATCCCCCGCCCGGTGCTCGAGTGGTACAACGCGGTCGGTATCCCGTTGAGCGAAATCTACGGCATGAGCGAGTCGAGCGGCCCGATGACCTGGAGTCCCCACGCAAACCATCCGGGCTCCGTCGGCCAGGCGATCCCCGGCTGCGATGTGAAGATCGCCGACGACGGCGAAGTCCTGTGTCGCGGCGGCAACGTGTTCGCGGGTTACTTCGAGCGTGCCGATCAGACCGCGCAGACGGTCATCGACGGTTGGCTGCACTCGGGCGACATCGGCGAGCTCGACAGCGACGGCTACCTGCGCATCGTCGATCGCAAGAAGGAGTTGATCATCACCTCCGGCGGCAAGAACATCAGCCCGGCCAACCTCGAGTCCGCCCTCAAAACGATTCCTCTGATCGGTCAGGCCGCGGCGATCGGCGACAACCGTAAGTTCTGTTCGGCGATCCTGGTACTCGATCCCGAAGGGAGCGCGGTGTGGGCAAAGGAACACGGCCGCGGCGGCGCGTCATTGGGCGACCTCGCGGCCGACCCGGAAGTGCGCGACGAAGTGCAACGGGGCGTCGACGAGGTCAACAAGCAGTTCGCTCAAGTCGAGCAGATCAAGAAGTTCACGCTCGTCGGCGAGGAGTGGTTGCCTGACAGCGAACTCCTGACGCCGACGTCGAAGCTGAAGCGGCGCGGTGTCAACGCCCGATACGCGAACGAGATCGAAGCGATGTACAGCGGGCTCAGCTAGGCGGCGATCAACTCTCGAGCTTGCCGAAGATGCGATGCAGCGCGGCGATGTCCGAGTCGCTGAGCACGCTGGCGAAGTGTTGCTGCACCATGCGCCGGTAGGTGACATTGGCATCGCGCCACTCCGCACGACCGTCGGGCGTCAGCGTCACCGTGACTGCGCGGCGATCATCGGGAACCGGTGTCGCCGTTCGGCTGACGAAACCGTGCTCCTCCAGACGGTCGAGGCGCCTCGACAAGCTCGACGCCAACTCGTGCAGCACCTCGCACAGCTCCCCCACACGCATCGAGCCTCCCGCGGCCTGCAGCGATGCGAGGATCTCGAACCACGCCAGCGGCAGGTCGTAGTCGTCGACCAAGCCGGCTTCCACCTTGCGCTGCACATCGGCAGCGACAACTCCGAACGCACGCCAGGCCGCGACTCGGTCGGCATCGAGACGCGGCATGTACTAGGCGGTGGCTTTGAGCGCCGCCGAGAATGCGGCCAGACCGAGATCGATCTCTCGCTCGTTGACCACCAACGGCGGCATCCATCGCAGGCACTTGCCGTACGTGCCGGCGTTCATCAGGATCATGTGACCCTCTTCGAGACAGTGCTTCTGGATGGCGGCGACCCGAGCGGCGTCGTGGAACTCCGTGCCGACCATCAACCCGAGACCGCGTACCTGGGCGATGACGTCGTGCTCCTGAGCGAGCTCGCGGATCCCGGCCTGCAACTGCTCGCCGCGAGCGACGACGTTGTCCAGGAAGCCGGGCTCGCTCATCACTTCGATGGTGGCCAGCGCGGCCGCGCATCCCATCGCGTTGCCGCCGTAGGTGCCGCCGTGGCTACCCACGGGCCACTTGTCGTCGAGCTCGCGCCGAGTGCCGAGCGCCGCGAACGGGAATCCACTGGCGATGCCCTTGGCCATGCAGATGATGTCGGGCTCGATGCCGTAGTGCTCGACGGCGAACATCTTGCCGGTGCGGCCGAAGCCGCTCTGCACCTCGTCGGCGACGAACATGATCCCGTGCTGACGGCAGCGCTCGACGAGACCGGTCATGAACGCTTGGGGCGCAGGGATGTATCCGCCTTCACCGAGCACCGGCTCGAGAATGACGGCAGCCGTCTCCTCGGGCGCCGTCATCGACTTCAACAAGTGGTCGAAACCCTTCAATGCTTCAGCGACAGCAGCGTCCTGATCCTCCGCCAACGGATCGGGATACGGCGCGACGAACACTCCCGCCGGTAGGGCGAAGTGCCCGGCGCGATATCCGGTCTTCGACGTCGTCATCGCCATCGCCATGTGCGTGCGGCCGTGGAAGCTGCCGCTGAACACGATCGTGTGTGGCCGCTTGGTGACCTGCTTGGCCAACTTGATGGAGGCCTCGGTGATCTCGGCACCCGAGTTGGCATAGAAGAAGGTGTCGATCGACGGGGGCGACAACTCGGCCAGCTTGGCCGCCAACGGCTCGAGCAGATCGTGCTTGTACACGTTGACCTGAGCGTGGATGAAACGCTGGGCCTGCTCGCCGATCGCCTTGGCGACGTGCGGATGAGCATGACCGGTCGAGTTGACGGCGATGCCCGCGGCGAAGTCGAGGTACTCCTCGCCATCGGTGGTCGTGACCCAGCAACCCTTGCCGCTGGCGACCTGAAGTGGAGTCACGGAGAACCACACATTGGACAGATGTGATGTCATCTCGCCAATGCTACGCCTCACGCCACAGTGGGTCGACAGGCCGCCTCAGGCAGCAAAGGCAGCGGCGAGCACGTCGGCGTACGTGTCGGCGAGATGGAACGTCATCTCGTTGCGGACGTTCTCCGGCACGTCCTCGAGGTCGGGCCCGTTGCGCTTCGGCAGGATCACCTCGGTGAGCCCGGCGCGATGTGCAGCGAGCACCTTCTGCTTCAGCCCGCCGATCGGCAGCACCTTGCCCTGCAGCGTGATCTCGCCGGTCATCCCGACCGTCGGCTTGACCGGACGATCGGTGAGCAGCGACACGAGCGCGGTCGTCATCGTGATGCCGGCCGACGGACCGTCCTTGGGAACAGCACCCGCCGGCACATGGACGTGAACCCGCTTGTTCATGGTCGTGACGTCGACTCCGAGTTCGTCGGCATGCGAGCGAACGAAGCTCAACGCGATCTGCGCGCTCTCCTTCATGACGTCGCCGAGTTGGCCGGTGAGCGTCAGCGAGGGTTCGCCGTCGATCGCCAACGGAAAGGCGGTCGTCTCGATGAACAGCACGTCGCCGCCCATTCCGGTGACCGCCAAGCCGGTGGCCACACCGGGCACGTTGGTGCGCTCGGGGATCTCGTCGTCGACCTTCACCCGGCCGAGCCACGTACGCACGTCGCCGGAGTCGACTTCGACCGGAGTCGCCGCCGCGCCGGTGGCGACTTTCGAAGCGATCTTTCGCGTCATCTTGCCGAGCTCGCGTTCGAGTGAACGGACGCCGGCTTCGCGCGTGTATCCAGTGATGATGGCGCGCAGCGCGGCGTCGGTGAGCGCGACCTCTTCGACCCGCAGGCCTGCCAACGCCACCTGGCGAGGCAGCAGATAACGGTCGGCGATGAACACCTTTTCGTCCTCGGTGTAACCATCGAGGCGGATCAGCTCCATGCGGTCGAGCAACGGGGCCGGAATGGTGTCGGCGACGTTGGCGGTGGCGATGAACACGACGTTGCTGAGGTCGAGGTCGACCTCCAGGTAGTGATCGCGGAACGTGTGGTTCTGGGCCGGATCGAGCACCTCGAGGAGTGCCGCCGTGGGATCACCGCTCCAGCCACCGGGGCTGACCTTGTCGACCTCGTCGAGCAGAACCACAGGGTTCATCGACCCGGCCTCGATGATCGCCCTGGCGATACGGCCGGGCTGACTGCCGACGTAGGTGCGGCGGTGGCCGCGGATCTCGGCCTCGTCGCGAACGCCGCCGAGGGACACGCGGACGAAGTTGCGGCCCATCGCCCGTGCCACGGACTCGCCGAGACTGGTCTTGCCGACGCCTGGCGGACCGACCAGCGTCATCACGACGCCGGACTGCCGGCCGGTCGTGGCGACCTCGACGGGCGCGTCGGCATCGGTGCGCGTGATCCGCAACTTGCGGACGGCGAGGAACTCGACGATGCGATCCTTGACCTCGTCGAGGCCGTAGTGGTCGGCGTCGAGCACGGCCCGCGCCTGTTCGAGGTCGAGTTGATCGTCCGTGCGAGTGTTCCACGGCAGTTCGAAGATCCGATCCAGCCACGTGCGGATCCACGAGTGTTCCGGTGACTGCTGGCTGGTTCGCTCCAGACGGTCGATCTCCTTGTTGACCGCGTTGGCGGTCTTCGCCGGCAACTGCAGTTCGGTGACCTTGGCGCGGTACTCGGCCACGACATCGTCGTCGCCTTCGCCCAACTCCTTGCGAATCGCCTCCAACTGCTGACGCAACAGGTACTCGCGCTGTTGCTTGTCGACACCTTCAGTGACGTCGGCGCGGATCTGCGCTGTTACCTGCAGTTCGGCGAGGTGCTGCTTCGCCCAGGTGCTGACCAGGTCGACGCGCTCGGCGACATCCAGAGCGGTGAGCACGGCGACCTGCTGAGCGAGGTCGGCCTCGCCCCAGGTCGTGACGGCGTCGGCCAACTGGCCGGGGTCGGCGACGGTGCGCAGGATCTCCGGAAGACGCCGGCTGCCGCGCAACTTGGCGATCTCCTCGAGGACCACTCGCAGCTCACGGGTGGCCGACTCGACGCGAGGTGTCGGTCGAGCCTCGCTGACGATCGTGATAGAGACGTGATCGCTGCCGCGCTCGCTGGGATGGCGGTCGAGCACCCGCGCCCGGACCTCGGCCTGAACGATGGCGGCCATCTCGCCGTTCGGCATCGCCCCGCTGTTGGGAACCCGCGCTACGACGCCGATGTCGCCGGCGGCCTCGTTGTGCAGCACCAGCCGGCCATCGCCGGCGGACGCCGCAGCCACCGCCGCTCGTGCCGCATCGGACGTGAGGGTGAACGTGAACACCGTGCCGGGCAGCACCACGGTGGGCACCGTCAACAGTGGCAGGGTGACCTGGCGGGTATCGAGATCAGTCATGAGGTGAGGGTAACGACAAGAAAGTTGAGTTGCTACCACTCAGGTTCTTTGCGCGACCTCCTCGGCGTGACGTATGGCATCGTCCCAGGATGCCCTTTCGACCAGGAGTTTCCGATACGGCATCACCATTCGCGGCAAGCTCACACCGAGCACGCCGCGCAGGCGGCCACCGTGTCCGTACAGGGCGACGAACTTGCCGTCCAGGTCACCCATGACGACCCTCACGTCGTCGTCGCCGTGGGCCCGGCCGACGAATTGGATGCGACTGTCGAACTGGTCGCTCCAGAAGAACGGCACCGGCGCGTACGGGATGGGATCGACGCCCGCGAAGTCGGACAGCAAGTTGGCGGCGGCCGCCGCGCCTTGCTCGGCGGCGTTCGTCCAGTGCTCGATGCGCATCTCCTCGCCCGCCTCGCCGAACAGGTTGTTGACCCACCGGGCGCAATCGCCGGCGGCGTACACCCCGGGCGCGGCGCACAGGCTGTCATTGCAGACGATCCCGTCGCGGAGCTCGAGACCGCTGTCGGCAAGCCATTGCGTGGCCGGCGACACGCCGACACCCACCACGACGACGTCGGCGTCGTACTTCTCACCGCCGGCCACCACTCCGGTGACCCGATCGTCGCCGAGAATGTCGGTGACCTCTACGCCGCATCGCACGCTCACCCCGTTGCGATCGTGGACTCGGGCGACGACCTCGCCCATCTCGGCGCCGAGGCCGCGCATCATCGGGGCAGGCGCGAACTCCAGCACCGTCACCGAGCATCCGGTCTGGGCTGCAGTGGCGGCGACCTCGAGCCCGATGAACCCGGCACCGATCACGACGACCTTCGGCCGATCGGCGAGGCGCCGCCGCAGGTCGAGCGAGTCGTCGAGCGTCCGCAGCATCACGACACCGTCGAGATCGGGCTGACCAGCAAGAGGTCGCGGCGCGCTGCCCGTAGCGATGATCACGCCATCGCCGGCGATCGCCTCACCAGTTTGCAAGGTGACCACGCGGCTGGCGGCGTCGAATGCGGTGGCGACCATGCCCAGTCGCATGTCGAGCCCGAGACCTTCGATCTCCGCCGGCTTGCGCAGCTGCACACGCTCCGGTTCCCAGTCGCCCTTCAACAACGCCTTGCTCAGCGGAGGCCGATCGTACGGCTCGTGTGGCTCGGCGCCGATCAACGTGATGGTGCCCGTGTAGCCGCCGGTGCGCAGCGACTCGCACGCTCGCAGACCTGCCAACGACGCGCCGCCGACCACGATGCGATTCATGGCGCTGAGCTTCGCGCGTCGCCCTACGATCGCCCGCGATGAACGAGACGATCACACTCGAAGGCTGGCGCGGCCCATGGCCGGACGACGACAAGGACGCCAATCTGAAAGCCGACATCGCCCTGTACTCACACGTCGACCCGTTGCGCACGGTGCGCGGCTTGTCGCAGTCGATCGACGTTCCCGTCGGCGCGATCGTCCACTACGTGTTGGCGCGGTGGGCCAGCGAAGGCGCGTCCGGATTGTTGGAGCTCGGCCCGACGATGTCACGGCGGTTGCTCGGCGTGTGCAACGACGCCGAGTCGGCGGACTCCGACGCTGCTCGCCTGGCCGCCTACCAACAACTGCGCCAGATGATCTCCTGGCTCAACTATCCCCTCGACCACCCTGAGGTCTACGACGCGTGACTACTGACAAGTGGTGCAGTGCACGTCGGGGCCGGGCTGTCGCTTGACGAGATCGGTGACCCAGTCGACGAACGGCACTCCCTCGACGGTCTCGGTGTAGAAGTCGGGCCGGCTCAGCACCGTGTGCGTCGTGCCGGGCGCGACATAGCTGTGCAGATCGACGCCACCCTGCTCGATGATCGCGGTGTTGCCGTCGATCAGCGACACGAGGTTGTCGGACGGTAACCCGGCGAGCTTGGCAAAAATCGTCTGAACTGCATCGAACGCATAGTCGTGGCGAGCGAAGAGGATGTCGGGAGCGTGCTTGTTGGCCTGGATGTACAACCCATTGAGGCTCCAGTCCGCGCCTGCTTCGACTTCCGGCCACGCCGGCTCGGCGCCCGCCGTACCCCACAACGATTCGATCAACGATGTGACAGCGGGGACGTTGGGATAGGCGCCGGAACTGTCGGCCAGCACCTCGATCTCGGCGTTGGGCAACAGATCGTGGGCCATGCCGCCGTAGAGGGGTGTCGGCGCGGACCCCGCACTTTCACCAGTGACAAGCACCTGCTTGGCATCGGGGAAATGAGCGGCGAGATCGTTCAATGCAGTGGACGCATTGACGAAGCCCTTGTGCTGAACCGTCAGCTGCGGGCCGTAGACATGTGTGGCCGTGCCGAGGTGGAGATCGCCGGTGCAGTACGGCGCGTACACGACCGAGTAGTCGCCGATGGGATTCCGCGGGTCGGTGAAGTCGAAGATGCCGGTGGAGATCCCGCTTGGATCCTCCGTCGCTGGCGCCGTGACCTTGTAGGTGCCGCTGTCGAACGCGCACGTGCCGGGATCGAAACAGGCACCGCCGCCTTGGAGGTAGAACACGACCTTGGTGGGATCGCCCTGGTGGATCCAGTACGTGTAGGAACTGCCGTTGGCGCACATGCAGTCGGTCGGCGCCGTGACGGCCTGCCAGTTGTTGACCGGCAACGCCTCGGTCGTCGTCGGCGCCTCAGTGGTGGGTGCCGCGGTGTCGACGACGGTGGAGGTCGTCGTGGCCGCAACGGTGGTGTCCGCGGCAACGGTTGTGGCGACCGTGGAGACCGAAGTCGGCGCTGCCGAGGACGAAGAAACCGAATCGTCGGAGCAGCCGGCGATGGCGAAACCCAGCATGGCGATGACGACTGCGGCGGCGCGCCTCACTTCGACATCACTGCGTCGATCGAGGCACGCGTGACCGCGACCATCTGGTCGATCTCGTCGTCGCTGACGACGAACGGCGGAGCGAGCATCACCGCGCTGGGCACCGGACCGGAGCCGGCCGGGTAGATCCACACGTCGCGCGACAGTGCCTCGGCAACGACCTGCTGCTGTGAAACGCGCAGCTCGACCCCGTAGAACATGCCGCGACCGCGCACCTCGACGACACCTGGGTGACCGTCGAACTCGGCGTGGAGGCGGTCGCCCAACACGGCACCCATCTTGGCCGCCCGCTCGACAAGGCCCTCCCGTTCCATGATGTCGAGCACGGCGACACTCGCTGCGCAGGCGGCGTCGTTGCCGGTGAACGTGAAGTACATGAACCCGGCCTCTTTCAATACCTCGCCGACTTCGGTGCGCGCCGCGACCGCGCCCAACGGCACATAGCCGCCGCCGAGACCCTTGCCGCCGACGATCACGTCGGGCTCGAACGGGAAGTGCTGAAAGCCGAAGTTGATGCCGGTGCGGCCGTAGCCGCACATCACCTCGTCGCTGATCAACAAGATGTCGTAGCGGTGGCAGATCTCGGTGACGGTGCGCCAGTAGTCGTCGCTCGCCGTCAGGCACGCGCCGGCCGCGCCGGTGATCGGCTCGGCCATGAACCCGGCAATCGTCTCCGGACCCTCCCGCTCGATGATCTCGACGACCGCGGCCGCGTCGTCCCACGGCACCTTCGGGAACGGCAGCATCAGCGGCTCGAAGCCCTTCTGTCGCGTGCTGTGGCTGGCCACCGAGATGGTCCCGACGGTCATGCCGTGATAGCTCGGGTGACGTCCGACGACCTTCCACCGCTCGGGGCGCCCTTTGCACAGCTGGTAGCTACGGGCCAACCGGATGGCCGAGTCGGTGCTCTCGCTGCCGCCGCTGGTGAAGAACACCTGCGTGAAACCGTCGGGCAGCCATCGCTCGACCAATCGATCATGCAGCAGCAGACGTTGCTCGCTCGGCCAGATCGGAACGGAATATGCGCCGTTGACCATTGCCGCGTGCACCGCGTCGGCGACCTCGGATCGACCCCAACCGATGTTGCCGACGACCGCTCCACCCGCGGCGTCGAGGATGCGACGCCCATCGGTGCAGATCAGCCAGCAGCCCTCTCCGCCGGCGATGGTCGGTTCTTCGCGCGTCGTCGGGACGAATTGATACCGAGAGTCGTTCACCGCCTCAGTCTCGCATCTCGCCATCGGCAAGGTTGTGGCGGAACATGATCGAAAGGCGCGGTCCAGCCGACGCGACCTTCGGCACGCAGTGCTGCCAATAGTGCTGGCACGAGCCACCCATCACGAACAGATCACCCTCGCCGAGGTGCCACGAACGCGAGTGGCCGCCGCCCAACGGACGGACCTGGAACGGTCGCGGTTGGCCGGTGCTGACGATGACGACGGTGGGGTCCTCGAGATGAAAGCGCTCTCGATCGGAGTGCCACGCGACGGAGTCGCGACCGTCGCGATACAGGTTGAAGCCGATCGAGTCGAACGGTCGGGCGTAGTGCCGCGACAAGACCGCACGAGCTTCGTCGAGGATCGGCAGGGCCTCGTCGTGTTCCGACGCGGTCGACCACCACGCGGTCAGCCGTGGCTCGGGCAGGCGGCGATCCCACATGGTGACCTCGCGTTGGCGCCACGGCAGCAAGGCGACCAATTCGGCGAACACTCGGTCGGCGCCGTGCAGCCAACCCGGGGCGTAATCGATCCAGCAGTTCTCGTCGAGCCAGGTTCGGGTGATCGCCGAAAACTCGGTGTCGATCGACGGGTCTTCGAAGGCGAACAGGCACTG
>Ga0207648_10006192_pt1 | contig 11915 bp, 13 predicted proteins | sample KBSMisM32_FD_184310 | JGI IMG/M metagenome (GOLD analysis project Ga0207648, IMG submission 184310) | Miscanthus rhizosphere microbial communities from Kellogg Biological Station, Michigan, USA - KBS Miscanthus M3-2 (SPAdes) (version 2) | ecosystem: Host-associated > Plants > Roots >...
CGACCTCGACCGCACTGCCCACGATGTTGCGCACCATATGATGCAGGAACCGGTCGGCCGAGATGGCGACGACGATCCACGTCCGGCGCGACCGCACGTGGAGGGCGCGCACCGCGCAGACGGGTGAGTGCTCGCGGCCCGCCGCGGCGCAGAAGGCGCCGAAATCGTGGCGGCCGCGCAGGACGCGAAGGGCCTCGCGCATGGCCGCGACCTCCAGGTTCACCAAGCTGGATGCTGCTCGCCGGCACAGCGGATCACGCTTTCGCATTTTGCCGTACGGCGACCCGGGCTTTCATTCCAGACTGGTGTCGAGGAGGTTGCTTGCTCGTGTCTGCGTTTGTTCCCGGGCTCGAACTGAGCCGGCAGTTCTACGTTGAGCTCGTCCAGCCGATCCTCGATGCCAGGTTTCCTGGTCTCCCCCACAGTGCGGCACTACTCGGTCGCGGGTCCGAGGTGCTCGGCTTCGACGACGAGATGTCGACCGATCACGACTGGAAGCCGCGGGTTCTGCTCTTCCTGGACGAGGGGGACCAGGCTCGTCACGGCGGGGCCGTCGGCGAAGGTTTGCGGAGAGAGCTGCCACCGCGGTTTCGGGGTCGTCCGGTCGATCATGAGATCCATACGGTGCGTGGCTACTTTAGGGAGCGGCTGGCCGTCGACGTCTACGGGGAGCTCGAGGCGCGCGACTGGCTCACTTTCCCGGAGCAGGCACTCCGGACGTTCACCGCGGGCGCGGTCTATCACGACGAGGTCGGCCTGCAGGCCGTGCGCGACCCCTCGCCTACTACCCGCGCGACGTTTGGCTCTATCTGCTGGTGGCCGGCTGGTGGCGCGTCCACCCCGAAGCCAATCTCGTGGGCCGGGTCGGCTCGGTAGGAGATGAGCTGGGATCGGCGCTGATCGGATCGCGGCTCGTGTCGGACCTGATGCGGCTCTGCTTTCTGATGGAACGTCAGTACGCGCCGTACTCGAAGTGGTTCGGTACCGCGTTCTCCCGGCTGGAGTGCGGGCCCGAGCTGTCGCCAATCCTGAGGAAGGTCCTTCAGGTCGAGACCTGGCAGCAACGCGAGGTTGCGCTGATGGCGGCCTACGAGAAACTGGCGGCGATGCACAACGGGTTGCGGCTCACCGAGCCTGTCTCCACCCACGTCGAGCGAATGTGGAACCGGCCGTTCAAGGTCGCCTGGTCAGACATCCCGGGTCTACTTCGGGCCGAGATCCAGGACCCGGCCGTAGTCAGCATTGCTGACAGATGGCCCGTCGGACCGGTCGACCAGTTCCGCGACCTCCTCTGGCCTGCGCGGAACCGCCGCCTGCTGCTTCGTCTCTTCGACCACGCAGGATGAGGAAGACGCATCTCAGCACCGTGACCTCGGCGTTGCTCAGCCGGTGGTGGCGTCCTGTGCTCACGGGGACGGCCACCCGTCGAGTACGTTCGAGCCCGGCGCGTTGCTCGGGGCAAGGTCGCAGGACCACTAGGGAGGAGCAGAACCATGCCGGATCCGGAGCTCATGGTCGACGTCATCACCTCGCTGGACGGCTTCTCGTCGGCGGAGGGCTGGCCGGGCTTGTGGGGGATGGGCGGTCCCGAGTACTTCGCCTGGCTCGACGAGGACGGCGCCGGCACGCACACCTCATTGATGGGCGCCACTACATACCGCCTGTTCGCCGGGTTCGTCGACTCCGGCCAGGAGGACATGGGCGCGCTGACCGACATGGACAAGATCGTGTTTTCCTCCACATTGGAAGAGCCGCTCGCCTGGGCGAACACCCGTCTCGTCTCCGGTGACGCGGTGGAGGTGGTCCGCGGAATGAAGCAGGACGGCGACACCTCCCTGCGCACGATTGGCAGCCTCAGTCTGTGCCGGTCGTTGCTCACCGCCGGACTGGTGGACCGGTTCCGGGTGGTTGTCTTCCCAGTGGTCAACGGAGCGTCCGGCCGCGAGCACTTCTACGCCGGGTGGCCGGACGTCTCCCTCGAGACGGTCGACCACCGCACCTTCGACGGTCGACTGCAGATGATGGAGTTCGTACCCCGGGTTCTGGATGGCCCACCAGACTGACCTGGCGCATCAAGCGTCATCGACCGCGTATCGCAATCCGTCTTGCCGCACGCGCCGCGATCCTTCGCCCTCTGAAAGGCGAATACGACGAAGCTGCCGGGCTCGCCGTCGGTCAGGGCAAGGTCGGAGGGTCGAACAGCAACGTGCTCAGACCTCGCCGCACCCCGACCGCACCTCCGACGTTGCGAATCGCCAGGAGCGTCCCCTCGACGTAGGGGTCGGGGGTCAGCCCCGGGTCGTGGCGCATCACGAGCCGCTCACCTCGGCCCCCGAAGACAATCTCGGTGCTGACCACGAAACTGGGTAGCCGCACGGAGTGGACACGCGAGCCAGCCACCTCGGCGCCGCGGGCCTCGACCGGCCCGTGGACATCCCCGAGGGGCAACGCTGTCCGCGGTTCACGGATCTGGCCGAGCGTCTCGGCCACCTCGCGGGCGGTCCCGCTTGGAACGTCGGCCTTCGTGTCGCTCGCGTAGTCGAGGATCTCCCAGGAGTGGAGGTGCTGCGCGGCCATCTGGGCGGCGCGCTGCAGGACCGCAGCCATGATCGAGAAGTTGCCGGCAGCGAAGACGCCCACGCCTTTCCCTCGAGCACGCTGGTCGAGCTCGACGTAGTCCTCGGCAGTCAGGCCGCTGGTCCCAATCACGACGTGTACGCCTGCGTCGACGGCGGCAATCACGTGGTCCCTGACCGCGGTGGCACTCGTGTAGTCCACCAACACGTCAACCGCGGCAGCCTCCAACGCCTCGGTAACGCTCGCGTGGACGACCCCTGTGCTCGACGCACCCACTCCTTCCAGGCTTTGCCCGGCCGCCGAACGCGAAACGCCCGCCGTCAGCACGAGGTCGTCCGCCGCAACGATCGCCCGGACAATGGGTGGCGCCGTCCAGCCGGTGATACCGGCGAAACAGACGTTGATCACATGCCGACGATAGGCCACCACGCCACCCGAGCCTGCCCTCGATCCTTGCCCACTCCGGCGAGCGCAGTCGGTGCGGTCGACAGACTGAGCCGTTTCGGCGGGCTGGGACACTGGAGCCATGGCGATGTTGGAGGGTCTGCTGAGCGTGGGGGCGATGGGCCTACTCCTGTATGCAGTGATCCGGGCACTGCAGAGCAGACCGGGACCCCCGGCAGTGGCCGCCGGTCAGTGGCTCACCGCCCACTACGACGTCAACGGCCGCACAAGAGTGGTGGTGCACAAGGTCGCACCCGGCGGCGGCCAAGTCCTGGACGAGCACGTCATCGCCGAGATCCCGGTGAACGATCCGGAATACGACGTACTCTTCATGACCGCCATGGCGACGGCACGCCAGCGCAAGGCAATATTCGAGACCGAGGAGTAGGCAGGCGCTCCCGACAGGACGCTCTCCGGCGGAGACGATGCGGCGGCCCCATGACCTCCGACCGTCGCAGCAACGTCCAGCCAGATCGACCGGGGTTGACATGGCTCAGGGCAGCCGATAGACGGAAACGACGCGGTCTGACTGTCTCGGCTGACTGAAGGACTCTCATGACGGCCTGGCTTGAGCATCCCCTGACCACGCTCGCCGACATCGAGCGGTTCGAGACCACGGTCCCGCTCACCGAGCGGATCCCGCAGCGGTCGGTGTACGACGTGCTGGTGCGTGCGGCCGAACAGCACGGGGGTCGTACGGCGCTCACCATGGTGATGACCGGTGACGACGACGAGGAACCGCGGCGGGTCTCCTTCGTTGAGTTGCTGGGTCTGGTGACCCGCACCGCGAACCTCTTCACCAGCCTCGGCGGTGAGCGACCCGGTGTGGCCTATCTCTTGCCGACACTGGTGGAGACGCACGCCGTGTTGTGGGGCGCCGAGACCGCCGGGTACGCCGTGCCAATGAACTTCCTGCTCCAGCCTGAGGACCTCCATGCGCTGCTGGAGGCCAGCGGGGCCACCGTGCTGGTCGCGCTCGGTCCGCACCCGGTCCTGGACATCTGGGAGAAGGCCGTCGAGCTGCGGCGTCGGCTCCCCGAGCTCACCTTGTTGCGTGTGGCTCCACCCGGCACTCCCGGCGCCGAGGGAGTCGTTGACCTCAACGCGATCGCGGACCAGCCCGGCGACCGCCTGCTCGCTCCGCCACCGGACAGCGGAGACGAGGTCGCGGCCTACTTCCACACCGGCGGCACGACCGGGGTGCCCAAGCTGGCCGCGCACACGCACCGGGGTCAGCTCGTGGCGGCGTACGGCTGCGCGGCGTTGCTCGACCTCGGCCCCGACGACGTCGTCACCGGCACCCTGCCGATGTTCCACGTCGCGGGCACGATCCTGATGGGTGTCAGCACCTTTCTCAGCGGTGCCGAGCTCCTGCTCCTCTCACCCGGCGGGCTGCGCAACCCGGTGATGGTTGAGCGGTTCTGGCGTCTGTGCGAGATCTACGGCGTGACGGTGGCCGGCGGTGTCCCGACCTCGCTCGGTGCCCTCGCCGAGGTCCCGACCGACGGCGCCGACCTGCACCGGCTGCGGGTGGCCATGACCGGTGCCTCACCGCTGCCGGCCGCGGTGCGGGAGCGCTTCGAGAAGGTCACCCGCCTTACGGTGAAGGAGATCTACGGCATGACCGAGGCCTCGGGGTTGATCTCGTGCAACCCCGTCCGCGGCACCGGCGGCACCGGATCGGTCGGCCTACGCTTCCCCTACACCAGCGTCACGTGCCGGCGGCTCGGCGACGACGGCGCGCTCGGGGAAATCTGTGACCCAGGCGAGGTCGGCGTTGTCACGGTCAGCGGTCCCACGGTCTCTCCCGGCTACCGCGACCCGGCGCAGGAGGCTGGCACGTTCCAGGACGGGGTACTCGTCACCGGCGACCTGGGCCGCCTCGATCACGAGGGCCGTCTCGTGCTTGAGGGGCGGGCGAAGGACCTGATCATCCGCAGCGGTCACAACATCGACCCGCAGATGATCGAGAGTGCGCTCCAGCGCCACCCAGACGTCGTGCTGGCGGCCGCGGTGGGCCGACCCGACGCCTACGCTGGCGAGCTGCCGGTCTGCTACGTGGAGCTGAGACCGGGAAGCGACGTCTCCGAGGAGGAGCTGCGGCACTTCGCCGAGAAGGAGCTCGGCGAGCGCCCGGCCTGGCCGCGACATGTCCACGTTGTGCCCCAGATCCCCGTCACCGCCGTAGGCAAGATCTTCAAGCCCAGCCTGCGACAGAACGCCGTCGAGCAGGTCGTCCGGGCCCTGCTCGACGAGGGGGGTCTCAGCGGCTCGGTGACCGCCTCGGGAGGCGGTGGTGGCCTACGCGGGCTGCGGGTCGAGATCACCCTGCACGACGCCTCCCCTGCGGACCGCACCCGCCTTCAGGTACTCCTCGACGGCTACCTGATGGACTCCACCGTCTCACTGTGACGTCGGCACCCGGGGCGCTGCCGCATCGCGGAGCTCGAGCGAGTCGACGCCACGGTCGACTCCGGGGACAACGCCCAGCGGGTCGGCCAACCATGGTCAGATGAGCATCCGGATCGCGGCGGCGGTGGCGGCTGCGGCGACCAGTGCCACCAGCAGCGGCGTCCGGAGCAGGAGCAGGGCGAGTCCAAGGCCTACGCCGGCGGCGCGCGCATCGATGACCAGGTCGTGGCTGGATGCGAAGGTGCTGGTGATCACGAGCCCGGTGAGCAGTGCCGGGGTGAGCAGGGCGATGACCCGGGTCAGCGCCGGCGGAGGGGCCGCCCCTCCGGCGATGAGCGGGCCGACCACCTTCAGTGCGATGGTGCCAGCCGCCAAGGCGAGGATCAGAACCCAGGTCATGGCTGACCCTTCAGCCCCAGCAGTGCAGTCGCTGCGGCGGCGAGGACCGGCACCCCTTCGGGCGTGATCGGCACCAACGCCAGGGCCACGACGGCGGCCGCGACCGCGACCGCGAGGGGACGCCCCGCGGCGCGCAGCTCGGGGAGCAGCAGGCCGAGGTAGAACACTGGGAAGAGCACATCGAGTCCCAGCGAGGTCGGGCTTGCCAAAGTCGAGGCGCCCAGGGCTCCGGCGATGGTTCCGAGCACCCAGCCGAGGTACTGCAGCGGTGCGGACCACACCACGACCTCGGGGTCGAACCTGCCCTCACCTCGGTGGGCCAGGGCGAAGGACGCATCGACGACCAGTATCGCGGCCAGTGCCCGGCGAACAGGTGACCCGGACACCGAGGGGGCGAAGCCGATCCCCATCGGCACAAAGCGTGCGTTGGCCAGTAGCCCGGTTCCGGCTGCGAGACCGACCCCTCCGCCTCCGGTGAGCACCGTCAGCGCGCCGAACTGCGCGCCGCCGGACCACACCACCGCGGACATCACGATCGCCGGCAGCGCACCGAGGATGGGGGCAGCCAGCACCCCGAAGGTGACACCCAGCGCGGCTGTCGGGAGTGAGAGCGTGGCCGAGGCGCGTACCGCTTGGGTCTTGGTCGAGGACACGGAACCACCTCCACTCCCACCCTAACTAATGGTTCTAGGCACGCAAAACCATTACACTGGAGCTGTGTCCACCCTGGGTTCCCGCGTCGCGCCGCTCCGCCTGGTCGGTGGGCGTCCCTGCCTGGACCTGGTGAACACGGTGAGCTGGCGAGGCGACGCCACCCGGCTCGAGGACCACCTCACCGACAGGTCTGACTGCCTGGCCTGGTGCCAGCGCGCGGGGGTGATCACGGAGACCGAGGCCCATGACCTCGACAGGTTCGACGTACAGCCGCCGCTGCTCGCGCTGCGAGAGACACTGACCGCGCACCTGGTCGACGTCGACCTCCCCCGGCTGCGACCCTTGTCTGTCGCAATCAGCGACGCCCTGCAGCACAGCACCCTGGTCCCGTTCGACGACCGAGTGACATGGCAGGTCAGCGCCCTCAACGCACGCACACCGGCGCGCCGGATCGCTCTGGACCTGCTCGACCAGCTCACTGACCCCCCCGGCCCGGTCCGCCTGTGCGGCGACCCCGCCTGCGGTTGGGCCTACGTCGACACCAGCCGCGGACACCGGCGACGCTGGTGCAGCTCGGAGGACTGCGGCAACCGCGAGCGGGTGCGGCGCCACGCTGCCCGCGCGGCCAGCAGCCCACAACACGCTTGACCAGCTCCGGCAGGCAGGCACGTCGGCGAACTTGATCCCTACCTCTGCTCCATGTGCAGGGCGCGGCTCCCAGGTGCCGGTGAGCGTGCGTCCGGCAACGAGAGGGCGGAGCGATGATCGTTGGGCAGCGCCTCGCAGACCGGACTACCGTTTTGCCCATGGCTGACGCCTGGCTATCCGATACCCGCTCGTCGTACGACACCGACGCCGCCGGATACGCCGAGAAGGTACGTGGACTGCTCGACCAGATGCCCTACCTCCGCGCGAGTCTGACATTGTTCGCGGAGTTGGTGCATGGCGCCGGGGGCGGCCCAGTCGCCGATGTGGGCTGTGGGCCGGGGTATGTCACCGGCTACCTCCACGACGCCGGAGTGGACGCCTTCGGCATCGATCTTTCGCCCGAGATGATCGCAATCGCGCGGCGCGACTACCCAGGCCTACGCTTCGAGGTCGGGACGATGACTGACCTCGACCTGGCGGACGACGTGCTCGTCGGCCTGATCGCGTTCTGGTCGGTGATCCACGTGCCCGACTACGCCATCCCCGGCGTTTTCGAGCAGTTCCGTCGAGTGCTGCGACCACAGGGTCTGCTGCTGGTCGGCTTTCACGTCGGCGACGAGACAAGACACACGTCCGAGGGCTACACGGGTCGTCCAGTCAACGTTGATAGTCACCGGCGTCGGCCGAGCACGATGACGGGGTGGCTTCGTGACGCGGGGTTCACGATTGAGGCTGAGCTGGTGATCGGACCCGACGAGGATGTCCCGGGGGCCGTCATCTTTGCGCGTAGGGACGACTGACCCCGGTCCGGTCGGTGTGAACGGTTACGTGCGGAGCAATCCGATCGACGCCACGGTGCCGAACCCGTGTTGATGGGTGAACCAGCACCCACCAAGAGGAGGGATTTCACATGAAACGCATTCTCGCCGCAGGATCCATCGCCGCTCTTGCAGCGCTCGGCATCTCCGCCCCGGCCAGCGCAGCACCAGCCGATGCGGCTTGCTTCGGCCAGGTGCACAAGACCGTCAACGCCGGCGGCCTCCCTGGGTTCGACAATGTCGGCGAGCTCGTCCAGGCCGTCGGCGGCCAGGGAAAGAACGCGGCCGCGAGGAGCCTCTGCTAGTACGGCAGCCCTCGCCCTCACCAGCGACGGCGGCTCGGGTCCTCGGACCCGAGCCGATCCGTCCGCTCTTCCGCACTCCGCGCGACCAGGGCGAGGTCGCGCGTCGATCGAACCGCATCCTCAACGGCGCTCGTTCTCGTCGGGTCGACCTTCAAGTCGCCCGTTGTTCGGGCTCGCGGCCCACTTGCCGCCGGGCTCTGCGGTGAAGCGCGAAGGCTCCGGTAGCGTCTCGTCGAGGGCTCGGCTCCGAGGCGCCCTTGCGCATCGTCGCTACGTTGATGGAGTGAAGCGACTGGGTTTGCTCGGCGGTATGTCGTGGGAGTCCTCAATCGAGTACGAGCGCATGATCAACGAGCTCGTCCGGGATCGACTCGGGGGCGTCGCATCGGCAGACCTGATTATCAGGTCGTTCAACTTCGCTGACATCGAGGCGCTTCAGCAACAGGGACGATGGGACGAGGCCGCCCGGCTGCTCGCTGAGGCCGCGACGCAACTGGTCGCCAGCGGCGCGGAGGCGGTCGTGCTGTGCACCAACACCATGCACAAGCTGGCCGACGACTTGCAACGAGCGATCGACGTACCGCTGTTGCACATCGCCGACGCCACGGCTGCTGCGGTTCAGCGCGCAGGGCTAGACACCGTGGCGCTGCTCGGCACCAGGTACACCATGGAGCAGGACTTCTACGCCGGTCGGCTCCGCACCCGGCACGGGCTCAACGTCATCGTCCCGTCGGAGCCCGATCTCACTGAAGTTCACGACGTGATCTACGAGGAGCTGGTGCGTGGGATGGTGAACCCCGCATCCCGGGCGCGCTACCTCGAGATCATCGACCGACTAGTTGCCCGCGGCGCACAGGGCGTCATCGCCGGATGCACCGAGATCGAGCTGCTGGTGAGCCAGCAGGATCTCGACCTGCCCCTGTTTCCCACGGCTCGCCTTCACGCCGAAGCCGCGGTTGAGTTCGCACTCGGCTCGGTGGATCTCGGATGCCGCTGACGGCTGGGGTGCGCAGCATCCACTCCCCGTCACGCCCGGCCACCTTCTCGTCGTGCCACGTGAGCACGCGGGGAGCCTCGAAGACCTCGATGGAGTCACTAGCGCTCACGTTGGTCGGTGCGTCGTGAGATGGCACGGGCCTTGCGACGCTCAGGCATGCGCTGCGCGGGGCTCCTCGACAGGGACGTGCAAACGATCAAAGACGCCACGGCGTCGACGGACTGACTGGCGACATCCGGTCAGAATCCGTGCAAGGGCCAGGTCGACCGCATCTGCCGGATGTGGGCGCCGAGTCGGAACGTGGATGAGCTGTCGCTCTGTCGGCCCCCCCGAAAAGCCTGGCACCCCTCCGTTTGCCCAACCGAGGTCGCGCTCTCCGTGGTGCGTGACCAGCGGTGCGCTTTGAGCAAAAGGAGGGGTGCCAAGGCAAACAAGGTAGGGACCGATCTCGCGCAAGGCAACTGCGGTTGAAACCTCACCAACTTTCAGCATCCTCGACTGGTCGAGTCTCATTTTGGTGGATATTGCCGACGGCGGTCGGGCGAACTGTGCTCGGTCCGTCGTACTCCAGCGACCCTGACTGACGAGCACCGTCTTGGCGTCGGACGCGACCGATGGTCCTCGCCACCCCGTCCGCACTCACGGAACCTGCCCGCGCGTTGTTCGACAGGTGACGGCCCCGATCCAAGACGACGGGGTGGCTTTGTCAGTGCCTGAGCAGCGCGTCGTCGAGGAAGCCGATGACTCGCCTCTCGTACTCCGCCGGTGCGGTCTCGATCGCCTTGATGTGCGGGGCGTCCGGGACGCTCCACAGCGATGCGTTGGGCCCGGCGATCCGGGCGTAGTCCGGGGTCAGGACCTCGGTCGGGTTGCCGCCGTCGGGTGCGTAGATGAACAGCAGCGGGCGCGGCGCGATGCGGGGGACCAGGTCGAACAGCGACTCGGGTGGTGCCGTGTCGGAGAACACCGCCACCGACACATCCGCCAGCGCGAAGGCCGGGCTCATCGCCCAGAACTCGGCACCGGGGATGGCCTCCTTGTCCTCCCGGACGTGCCGCGCCCCCGCGCCGTCGGAGACCACGGCGGCGAGGTCGGGATCCTTCGCGGCGGCCTCGAGCATCAGCTCGCCGCCGACCGACAGGCCGAGCCCGCCGATGCGGTCGGGGTCGACGTCCGGGCGGTGCTTGAGCCAGTCGACCGCGGCGATGATGTCCTTCTCGCCGCCCCAGCCGAGCATGTTGCCGCGACCCTCGCTGCGACCCTCACCGCGTCGGTCGAACAGCAGCACGCCGTAGCCGTGCCGGGCCAGCATCCGCGCGTGCGCCTGGGTGCCGAGCCGCCCGGGGAAGTCGACGATCCCCGCGCCGTTGCGGGATGGGACGTACCAGCCGTGCAGCGTCAGCCCGTCCGAGGTCGTGAAGCTCACGTCCTCGTGCGCGACGCCGAGCTCGTCTGCCGGCACCACGGAACGCTGGACATGAGTGATCACGTAGGCGGACAGCACCGGGTTCACGACGAAGAACGCGGCCAGGACCGCCACCACGACGAGCAGCGAGCGCCGGACCACGCGCCGCCACATCCGCCCGGTGCGGCGACGCGACCGCCACAGCCGCCACAGGCCGAGGCCGACGAGCAGCGTGCCGGCGGGGATCGCGAGCAGCCCGGTGAAGTCGTCGCCGGAGGGCCCGACGGTGGTGGTGTAGTAGCCGGCCTCGATCATGCCGATGCCGATTCCGAACACGCCCACCGACAGGGCCAGCACCGCGCGCCATCCGGCGCGTACCCGCCCGAAGCCCCACGCGGCCGCGGCGAGCAGCGCGGTCGGGACCAGGGCGCCGACCAGGTGGTCGGCGGCGGTGGTACCCGCCGGCGGCTGCAGCAGGGTGTCGTCGAGCACGTGGAGCGCGACCAGCGCCGTGCCGAGCAGGAACAGCGAGCGCTCGTCACGCGGCAACCACCGGCTGCGGGTGGTCACGGTCGGAGCCGGGGGTGGCAGGGTGGTTGTGGTCATGCTCCGACGCTAGGGACACCGCAGCGCGCGCCCCAGGTGGCTACCCGCCCACCAGCCGGGGTCAACCGCCCGGAAGGACTCGGGGTCGGCGTCGATGATCCCCACCAGGACCTCACCCACGATCCGCCCGCCGACCGGACCCAAACGGTCGCCGTCGTGCAGGACCTCGGCCTCCTTGAGGATGTAGAACCACAGCGGCGTCTCGCCGACCCAACCATGCTCGGTGAGACCGATGTCCGTGGCGCTCAGCGCGGGTACCCCGAGGCGCTGCGCGACGGCTTCGCCCGAGGCGAGCCCGACGGCCTGGCCACGCTGCAGGTCGCGGTTGGCGAGCGACGCGTAGTCGGTCCCCGGCTGAGAGCCGGAGATCTGCGTGGGCAGGGCGATCAGCGAGACGGGAAGTCGCGGGTCGATGCGCTTCGCACGCTGCGCCGGCGCGTGACCCTCCACATCGATCTGCAGGGCCCAGTCGACCGCGTGCTCGGGCGCGACCGGACCGAAGCCCATCAGGTCGGGGAACAGCGGGCAGGGGCCGAACTGCTCGTTGACCTGGTAGTGGTCGCGGATCTGCGCGTGCCCGTAGCGGTACGCGGCGTCGGCGAACTCGAACGGGATGTACGGCTCGCCGTCGGCGCGATAGGGCCCCGGGC
>Ga0207648_10006193_pt1 | contig 11914 bp, 11 predicted proteins | sample KBSMisM32_FD_184310 | JGI IMG/M metagenome (GOLD analysis project Ga0207648, IMG submission 184310) | Miscanthus rhizosphere microbial communities from Kellogg Biological Station, Michigan, USA - KBS Miscanthus M3-2 (SPAdes) (version 2) | ecosystem: Host-associated > Plants > Roots >...
GTTCATCGAGCCGTTTCGACGCGACATGGCAGCTCTCGGCTGGATCGAACATGACAATGTGGAATTCATGTTTTCATGGGCAGGCGGGCGCAACACTGCCCTCGCCCCTCTCATCGCCGATATGGTGGCGCGCAAGGTGGACTTGATTGTCACGTTCGGCCCGGTTGGAGCGCGTGCTGCCCTGCAAGCGACGACGACAATACCCATCGTAGCCATGACCGATGATCTGGCCGGCGGCGGCCTGGTGAAATCGATGGCGCGCCCGGGCGGCAACTTGACCGGCGTTTCGATCCTCGCGACGGAGCTAGATGCCAAGCGGCTTGAAATACTGCGTGAAGCGGCACCGTCTGTGCGGCGCGTGGGAGTGTTGTACGATCCTGAGCTCGTTCGGTCCATGTCCGCTATCAAGGCGGCAGCACCCAAACTCGGGATTGAGATCGCATTCGCCTCCGGTAAAACGGAAGCTGAGATCGCCGAGGCCATCAGGACACTCATCCGGGAAAAGGTAGGCGCGGTCAACGTGCTGGCGTCGGCCAATCTCAATGCATTTCGTGCCTATCAGATTGCGGAATTCGCGCGTGCCCGCCTGCCGTCGATCTACGAATGGCCCGAAACCGCCGAGCAAGGCGGTCTTCTTGGCTACGGGCCGCGGAATACGGCGGTATATCGGCAAGTTGCCGGGCTCATCGATAAAATTTTACGAGGCGCAAAACCAGTGGACCTCCCCGTCGAGCAGCCAACCAAGTTCGAACTGGTCGTCAATCTGAAGACCGCCAAAGCGATCGGCGTGGCTATTCCGCAAACAATCATGCTGCGTGCAGACAAGGTGATCGAGTGATTACGCGCCGCGGATTGCTGGTGGCGTTTGGTGTTAGCGCGCTCGCGGCGCCGTTTGCCGCGCTGGCCCAAGGCCAAGGGAAGATGCCGCGCGTCGGCTTTTTGTATTACGGTTCACGCCAATCCGCGATTGAAGCCGGTCGTTATCCTGCGTTCATTGAGGGCATGCGCGATCTTGGCTATGTGGAAGGCAAGAACCTCGTAATCGAATCGCGCTACGCTGAGGGAAAACCCGAACGCGCTTCCGCTCTCGCAACCGAGTTGGCCAGTCTCAAAATCGATGTCATCGTGGCAACAGGTTCGCAAACGTACCGCGCATTGCAGCTGGCAACCAGCACCGTTCCAATCGTAGTAACTGTGGGCGTAGACCCCGTGGCGGGCGGTTATGCGGCCACCATGGCGCGCCCCGGCAGGAATTTTACGGGCCTGACCGATACTGCAGCCGATCTGAATCCGAAGCTGCTGGAACTGCTGATGGCCGTGACTTCAAAACTGGCGCGCCTGGGGGTGCTCCTGCAGCCGGAAAACGCGTCTCATCCGCAACAACTGACTAAGCTGATGCTGGTCGCGCAAAAGCTCGGTGTGCAGGTCGTGCTGGCCGAAGCCGCCACGGCGGACACGATCGATTCGGCATTCACATTGCTATCGCGGGAGCGCGTGAACGCCGTACTACTACTTAGCGATTCAGTTTTTCTCCAGCAACAGCGGCAAATCGCGGCGCAGGCAATTGCATACCGGCTGCCATCGATAACGGCGGCCCCGAATTATGCGCAAGCCGGCGGCTTGCTGTGCTATGGCTCTGACCTCACCGACAACTTCCGCCGTGCCGCAACTTACGTCGACAAGATACTCAAGGGCGCAAAACCCGGCGACCTCCCATTCGAGCAGCCGACGCGCTATTACCTGACGATCAATCTCAAGACCGCGAAAGCACTGGGTCTTACAATTCCCCAATCGCTGCTCGTCAGCGCGGATAAGGTGATTTAATGAAGCGCGATACCGGACATGTGACGCATGCCATCTCGCCTCGCGCGTCGAGACGCACATTCCTCCAATGCTCGATAGCGCTGCCCGCACTGGCGTGCGGATCATTCCCGTTCGCTGCTTCAGCGCAACAGTCCGCAAAAATTCCCCGCGTCGGTGTAGTCAATCAGTCACCGCGGTTGCGTAATGCATTTAAGCAGGGGTTGGCGGAACACGATTGGATCGATGGCAAAAACATAATCATCGAGTTCCGCAACTATGACTCAGATCCGGAGCGGCTCCTCAAAATCGCCGGGGAGTTCAGCAATTTCAATGTCGCGTGCATCGTCGCGTCAGGCAACCTGTCGGTCAGAACGTTAAAGGAAGCCACTGCGGGGATCCCCATTGTCATGGCCTTCGCCGCCGATGTCGTTGGCTCGGGATTCGTCGCCAACCTGCGTCAGCCTGGCGGCAACATAACCGGGCTCACGAATATCAATGAGTTACTCACCAGCAAGCGGCTGGAATTGCTGAAAGAACTGCGCCCTAAACTATCACGCGTCGCCCTTATGATAGATCCCGCGATTTCCGCACACGGGGCAATGTGGAAGGTAGCGCTCGCATCTGCCAAGTCGCTCGGACTGAAGGTCTTTGCCGTCGAATATCATAGTGCGCATGATTTCACTGCCGCGTTCGCCGCACTCGCCCAGGAAAAAGCTGAAGGTCTCGTGCTGCCGCAGAGCCCGATCGCGAGTTTCGCCAGAGAGCGCGTCATCAACCTCGCCGCAGGGGCAAGAGTGCCTGCAATATACCAAACCTCATCGTGGGTCGAGGCCGGCGGGCTGGCCTCTTACGGCACAGACGAAGCCGACATGTGGCGACGCTCGGCCGGTTATGTAGACAAGATCCTGAAGGGAGCGAAGCCCGCCGACCTGCCGGTCGAGCAACCGACCAAATTCGAGCTGATACTCAACCGCAAGACCGCCAACGCGCTGTCCATCAAAATCCCCAACTCGATATTGGTCCAGGCCAACAAGGTGATCGATTGATTGTTAAAACCACTCACCGGCAGGTCTTGAGCAGTCGGCCAGAAAGGAACGCAACGCGCGTCCCTGCCCGGCGGCTATGGTTGCGTGCCCTCAGCGCAATTCTCTTTTCGGCGCCGCTCAGCGTTTTCACGCAGCAACCGGCGAAAACCATGCCGCGCATCGCTTTTCTCGATCCCGGCTCACGCGATTCCGGACTTTACGGCCCGTTTCTAACCGGCATGAAAGAGCTCGGCTACATCGAGGGCAAGAATATCGCCATCCAGCCTCGTTTCGCGAACGGCGATCTTGACCGCTTGCCGGCGCTGGCCAAAGAGCTCGCGGACTTGAAGCCCGATGTGATGCTTGCGCAATCGACGCCGGGCGTCCGCGCGGTCCTCGCAACCAAAACCATGGCGCCTATTGTCATGGTGGCAGTCGGTGATCCGGTCGGTAGCGGGTTCGTCGCGTCGCTGGGCAGGCCGGGCGGCAATGTCACCGGCATGTCGATCCTGACTTCGGACGTGAGTCCCAAACTGCTGGAGATGCTGAAAACCACAATTCCCAAACTGTCACGCGTGGCGGTGCTCGTGAATTCCGCCAACGCAAACTCCACGGTGTCGCTGAAGAACATTGAGGCGGCGGCCGGATCGATGGACCTGAAGGTTTTGCCGACACGAGTATCGGTTGTTGGCGAACTCGACGCTGCGATCGCCGCCATCGCAAAACAGCATCCCGATGCATTGCTGATTCCCGGTGATCCGCTGTTTCGTCTGAATGCGCGCAAGATCGCCGCGCTGGCGCTGCGCCATAAGCTGCCGCTGGCGAGCACGAACAGCGAACTCGTCGAGGCCGGCGGCCTGTTCAGCTACGGCGCGAGCATCGCCGACAGTTACCGGCGCGCCGCGGCATATGTCGACAAGATCTTGAAGGGCGCCAAACCCGCCGACCTGCCGGTCGAGCAGTCCTCGAAGTTCGAGCTCGTGATCAACGGCAAAACGGCCGCCGCGCTGGGCATCAAGGTCCCGCAGTCGATGCGGATCACGGCCGAAAAGGTCATCGAATGATGCTTCCTACAAACAAATGCGAAGATTCGGCGTTTTCGCGCTGGAAGAAGGAGGCTGCGTCGGTCACAATGACGCACTGGGAGATGGCCATTCATAAAAAAACCGCATGCCCGCGCGAATCGAGCCGTATCGATCCTGGCTGGCCATGCGCTGACAAGGCGATCGCATGATTTTACGCGGCACGCTATTCCGGAAATACGTCGTCTACTTCGTGACGCTGGTGACGGTCGCCCTGATCGCGAGCGGCGGCATCGGCGTGTATTTCACGTACAAGGAAAGCAAAGCCGCCCTGCTCGACCTGCAGCGTGAAAAAGCCGCCGCCGCCGCATCACGCATCGAAGCCTACGTATCGGAGATCGAACACCAGATCGGCTGGATGCGGTTGCCCCAGGTCGGCGCCTCCAATCCTGAGCAGCGCCGCTTCGACTATCTCAAATTGCTGCGCCAGGTGCCGGCGATCACCGACGTCATCCAGGTCGATCGCAGCGGTCAAGTCAAACTGCGCGTGTCGCGGCTGGGGATGGACGTGGCAGGCGGCGGCGAAGATCTGTCGAACGACCCCAAGTTTACGGTGCCCAAATCCGGTAAGACCTATTTCAGCCCCGTCTATTTCCGCAAGGAAACCGAACCGTACATGACGATCGCGATGGCGGGCATCAGCGACGAAGCGGGCATCACGATCGCCGAGGTCAACCTGAAGTTCATCTGGGACGTGATCTCGCGCATCAAAATCGGCGACAAGGGCCTGGCTTACGTGATCGACTCGCAGGGCCACTTGATCGCCCATCCGGATATCAGCCAGGTGCTGCAGAAATCGGATCTCGCAGCGCTGCCGCAGGTCAAGGCCGCACTAACGGCCCAGGACACCGACACGCAACGTGTCAGCATCGCACGCAATTTGCAGGGCGGCGAGGTGCTTGCCGCCTATGCGAGCATCCAGTCGCTCGGCTGGCACGTGTTCGTCGAGCAATCGATTGCCGAAGCATTCGCGCCGCTGTATGAATCGCTGAAACGCACCGGCATCCTGCTGCTGGCCGGTCTGGTGCTGTCGGTGGCGGCAAGCCTGCTCGTCGCGCGCCGCATGGTCGAGCCGATCCGCGCCGTTACGGAAGGCGCGGCCCGCATCGGCGCCGGCGAGCTCGACCAGGACATCGAAGTGCATACCGGCGATGAACTCGAGGCGCTCGCCAATCAATTCAACTCCATGGCCGAGCGACTGAAGGATTCGTACGCCGGACTCGAACGCAAAGTCGAGGATCGCACCCGCGAACTGACCCAGACGCTCGACTATCAGACTGCGACGGCCGAGATTCTGGGTGTGATTTCCAGTTCGCCGACCAACGTGCAGCCGGTTTTCGACATCATCGCCGAACGCGCTGCGCGGCTATGTGAAGCGAAGTTCGGGTTGGTATTCACTTTCGACGGCGAAATTATTAATGTGGGAAGCATTTATGGCATGGACGCACAGTATGTGCAGGCCGTACGCGACCGCTGCCCCATCAAGCCCTCGGACAACACAGTAGTCAGCCAGACCATACGCACGCGCGCCGTCGTGCAAGTGCCCGACGTGCTTGTCGATCCGACCTACGACCTGAGAGAAGCGGTCCAGAGGACCGGCCTGCGTAGCACAGTCGGCGTGCCGATGCTGCGCGAAGGCCAGATTGTCGGCGCCATCACGGTCGCGCGCCCGGAAGTCGGGAACTTCAGCGAGAAGCAGATCGACTTGCTCAAGACCTTTGCCGACCAGGCCGTGATCGCGATCGAGAACGTGCGCCTGTTCAACGAAACCAACGACGCCCTCGAAAGGCAAACCGCGACCAGCGAGATTCTGCGCGTCATCAGCAGCTCACCGACCGATGTGCAGCCGGTGTTCGAAGCCATCGTGCAAAGCGGCGTGCGTATCTTCGCAGGCGCGGCGGTGGCGGTGGCGCTGCCAGACGGCGATCAAGTGCGCATGGCTGCCATAGCCGATCCCGATCCGGTGCGGCGTGCCCGCTGGGCGTCGGTGTTCCCGTTCCCGCTTTCGAGGGACTTTATGCATGGAAGCGCCATTCTCGATCACACGCTGATCGACGTGCCCGATGTGCTCAACCCGCCGGATAATCGATGGGCTGCCGGCATTGCTAATTTCGCGAATTCCGGTTACCGCGCAGTCACAATTACGCCCATGATGCGCGGCGATACGGCGATCGGCGCGGTCAGTCTTGTGCGCGTGGCGCCCGGACGGCTGACCGAAAAACACGTCGCTCTTTTAAAGACTTTCGCCGACCAGGCCGTGATCGCGATCGAGAACGTGCGGCTCTTCAACGAAACCAAGGAATCGCTCGAGCAGCAGACCGCGATGACCGACATTCTGGAAGTCATCTCGCGCAGCACGACGGACGTTCAGCCGGTGCTCGACGCGATCGCCGAGCGCGCCGAGCGGCTGTGCGAAGGCGGTTCCGCAGTCGTGTTCCTGCGTGAAGGCGACGTATTGAAACGCGTCGCAACACACGGCCAGAAGGTATGGCAGGCGCCCGCGCTCACGCTTCCCCTCAACCGCGACTCAGCCGCCGGCCGCGCAGTCCTCGAAGCGCGCACCATTCACATCGAGGATGTGTATGCAGCGAAAGACGATTATCCGGCGACGTGGCAGCTCATTGAAAAATTCGGTGCGGTTTCCGGCGTTCCCGAGCACCACACGATGCTCACGGTGCCGTTGCTGAAAGAAGGCACGCCGATCGGCTCGATCACCGTGCGTCGCGCAGAAGTGTGGCCGTTCTCCGACAAGCAGATCACGCTCGTGCAGACGTTCGCCTCGCAGGCCGTGATCGCCATCGAGAACGTGCGCCTGTTCAATGAAATTCACGAAAAGAGCGAGCAGCTTCAAATCGCCAACCGGCACAAGTCCGAGTTCCTCGCCAACATGTCGCATGAGCTGCGCACGCCGCTTAACGCGATCATCGGCTTCTCAGAGGTGCTACAGGAGCACATGTTCGGCGACATGAACGAGAAGCAGGAGGAGTACATCAACGACATCCACGGCTCGGGCAAGCACCTTTTGTCGCTGATCAACGATATTCTGGATCTTTCGAAGGTCGAGGCCGGCCGCATGGAGCTCGAGCTCGAAACTTTTGACCTGCCTGGCGCGATCGACAACGCGTTGACACTCGTCAAGGAGCGCGCTGGACGGCATGGCATCGAGCTCGCGAGCACAGTCGATCCGGCGGTGGGCGAAATAAAAGCCGACGAGCGCAAATTCAAGCAAATCCTGCTCAATTTGCTGTCCAACGCCGTGAAATTCACGCCGGAAGGCGGCACTATCTCGGTCGAAGCGGTGCCGGTCGGCACCATGGTCGAAGTAAGCGTCTCGGATACCGGCATCGGCATCGCCCCGGAAGACTGCGACGCGGTGTTCGAGGAGTTTCGCCAGGTCGGCAGCGATTACACGAAGAAGGCGGAAGGCACCGGGCTGGGCCTGGCGCTCACCCGCAAGTTCGTCGAACTGCACGGCGGCAAAATATGGGTGACGAGCGTGGTCGGCAAAGGCTCGACATTCACTTTCAGCCTGCCGGTTACCGCGATGCAGGCAGTCGCCGTGGCCGCGCACTGATCAACCAAGGAAGCAAAATGGCCAACGAACTCATTTTGATCGTCGAAGACAACGAAAAAAACCGCAAGCTGGTGCGCGATATTCTGCAGTTCAAGGCGTATCAACTGCTCGAATCGGAAACCGCCGAGGAAGGCATCCGGCTGGCAAAGGAGAAGAAACCGGCGCTGATCCTGATGGATTTCCATCTGCCCGGTATGAATGGCATTGAGGCTTTCAAGGTGCTGCGGGCCGATCCGGAGACGAGCTCGATACCGATTATCGCGGTGACCGCCTCGGCGATGACCGAAGACCGCAAGCGCATCATCGATGCCGGTTTCGACGGCTTGCAGACCAAGCCCATCAACGTCAAAGAATTTCTCGATACGGTGGCGATGACCTTGAAAAAACATGCGGGGAACGCGTGAGCGCTGTACCCAAAAAAGTGCTGGTCGTCGACGACACGCCGCTGAACGTCAAAATGCTCGCGGACCTGCTGACGTTCAAAGGGTATCAGACCGTAACCGCAGCGTCCGGCACCGAGGCGCTAGCGAAAATCGAGGCTGAGCATCCCGACCTCGTGCTGCTCGACGTCATGATGCCCGGCATGAACGGCTACGAAGTCTGCCAGAAGATACGCGCCAACCCGGCGACCGGCATGCTGCCGGTGGTCATGGTCACCGCGCTCGATCCCGGCCAGGAACGGGTGAAGGGCATCGAAGCCGGTGCGGACGATTTTTTGTCGAAACCCATCAACCAGCCGGAACTTCTCGCGCGCGTGCGCTCGCTGCTGCGCATTAAGGAGTTGTGGGACACCGTCCAGTCGCAGGCTACGCAGCTCGCCGAGTGGAACAAGAACCTCGAGCAGCGCGTGCAGGAGCAGGTCGCCCAGCTCGACCGCCTGGGCCGCCTCAAGAATTTCTTTTCACCCCAGCTCGCCGAATCCATCGTCAGCGGCGGCGGCGAGGACTTGCTGAAGACCCACCGCCGCGAAGTGGTGGTCGTATTTTTGGACATGCGCGGCTTCACCGCCTTCACCGACAGCTCCGAGCCCGAAGAGGTCATGAGCGTGCTGGCCGAATATCATAAAGTGATGGGCCCGCTCATCATGGCGCACGAAGGCACGCTGGAGCGTTTTGTCGGCGACGGCATGATGATCTTCTTCAACGACCCGATCAAGCTCGAGAACCCGACCCTGAACGCGATAAAAATGGCGCTCGCGATGCAGCAGGAGTTCAGCCCGCTGCGCGCCGCCTGGAAAAAACGCGGCTACGATCTGGACCTCGGCATCGGGTTCGTGCAGGGCTATGCGACGCTCGGCGCCATCGGCTACGAAGGACGTTGGGACTACGCCTGCATCGGCAGCGTGACCAACCTCGCCGCGCGCCTCTGCAGCGAGGCCAAGGGCGGGCAGATACTCACAAATCAGAAAACCGTCGCGCGGGTCGAAGACGCGGTTAGTTCCGAACCGTTGGGCGAGGTCACGCTGAAAGGCATTGCGCATCCGGTGGCGGCGTTCAACGTCACCGGCTTCAAGTAACCGTTGTTTAATAAATATCAGGCGGGAGATATCGAATGACCAACCAATTGGCATTAGTGCGCAAGGCGGCAGCACGACGCGCCCGCATTTTAGTGTTCACCGCGGCGGCATTTATGCTTGTCGGTGCCGGCCCCGTAGGAGCCGTAGAAGTCGGTGAGCCAGCGCCGGAGTTTACGATGCCGAGCACAATGGGCGGCAATGTATCCTTGAGCGATTATCGCGACAAGAAGTGGGTGCTGCTCGAATTTTACGGGGCCGATTTCGCGCCCACTTGAATGGCCAATCTGTTGGCCAGGAAGGCCGACTATAAGAGTTTCGAAGCGCTCGGCATACAGAACCTCGCCGCAAGTGCAAATTTGACGTTCTCTCAGCAGACCTTCGCCGAATCGATGAAGCTGCCATTTCCGGTGCTAAGCGATTTTCCCGAGCGCAAGACCATGCGCGCCTACGGCGTGCTCAACGAAAAAACGATGATCGCGCACCGGTCTTTCTTCCTGATCGATCAGCGCGGCGTCCTGCGTAAGAAGTGGCTGATCGAAAACGGCCCGACCACAGTTGTCTATAGCGAAACGCTTCTTCGCGACATCCGGGACGTCATGGGAAAGCGCTGAACATGCGGGCGACTTGGCCGACCGCAGAGGAAAACGGCGGGCGCCGTCATTCCGGTTCGGCGCGGGGGCTATTTTTTGCGCTCATAGTGACCATTTGCACGCTGGCCCACGGCGATCAGGAAACCATCGCAACGCTGGTCAAGCCGCTCAATCTGATCTCATACCGTGCCGGCACCGCACCTCCCGCATTCGATAGCACCACTCCGACAGCACGACCCTACTCGCTCGCCGATTTACGCGGCAAAGTAGTCATCATAAATTTTTGGGCGAGCTGGTGTGCCGAATGCAGGCCCGAGATGCCGGCGCTCCAGCGACTACACCGCGACTACTCGACGCGGGGGCTTGTTATTATCGGCATCAATGCTCGCGAAGATGCGGCCACGATACAGCGCTTTGCGAAAAAGCTAAACCTTACTTTTCCTCTGTTGCTGGATCCCGACGGAAAGATTAACGCGACTTACGGAGTCGTCGGATTGCCGGCAACATTCATCATCGGCCGCGACGGACGTGCGATCGCCTTTGCGGTCGGAACCCGGGAGTGGACAAGCGCGCCAGCCCGCGCGCTGGTCGAGGCGTTGTTGTCCGAACCTATCGGGCGGGTTGGGGCACTGTGACCATAACCAGGCGACAAGCCGTCCTTGCTTCCGGCGCTGTACTCGCGACAAGCGGCGTAATCGGCCGCGGGTTCGCAGCACAGCGGGCGCGTCCATTCACCATTGGCGCACTCACCATTTCATGGGGACCCACGCCGGCTATCGCCGGACTGCGCGATGGTCTCAAAGCCCTTGGGTATCGCGAAGACCACGATTTCGTAGTCGGCGTGCGTTTCACGCAGGGTAATCCGGCGGAACTGCCGCCCGCCGCGCGCAGCCTGGTTCAAAGCGGCGTCGATATCATCGTCACGAGCAGCGGCGGCAATGCGACTACGGCGGCCCAAAGCGCGACCCAGCGTATTCCGATCGTGTTCCTCGGCGAAAGCGACCCGGTCGGGCGCAAGCTCGTAAGCAGCCTCGCGCGACCCGGGGGAAATATCACCGGCGTCTCCAACCTGGAAATCGAGCTCGTACCAAAGAAAATGGAGATTTTTCAGGAACTCGTGCCCGGCTTAAAACGCATCGTCGTGGTGTACGACTCTACGAACGCCGAAGCAGTCGAGCGCCTCGCGCTGGACCGCGAGGCGGCGCGGCGCCTCGGACTCGCGATACTGGAAAAGCCTGTGCGCAACGAAGATGAAGCGCGTGCAGCGATCAACGGTGTCAGGAAATCCGCGACCGACGGATTTTTTACGAGCCGTATTCTCTCGCTTAATATCCCCGGTCTGACCCTGGAGTACGCCACCCAGCAGTCGATACCTGCGATGTTCGACGAAGGGTACTTCGTCGAACGGGGCGCCTTGGCAAGCTATTCCGCGAACACTTACGAGCTCGGACGCCAAGCAGCGCGCATGGTCGGCAAAATCATGAAAGGGGCGAAACCCTCTGATATCCCGGTTGAGCAGCCCACCAAATTTGAACTCGCCGTAAATCTCAAAACAGCCAAGGCGCTCGGCATCAAGGTGCCGAATTCGATACTACTGCGCGCTGACAAGGTGATCGAGTAGGCTGCGTCGCCCGCGGCTAGTTTTTGCGCTTCTGCTCGCCGTTGCGCGCGGTGAGAAGTTTCTCGCTGGTCTCTCTTACGCGCGTGCTCATGCCGTGCAGGAGCCCGAACGAAAGCTCGGGATAGCTCGCGATCAGGCCGTGCAGCTTCAATTTGTCCAGATAGAGCAGCTGCGAATCCTCGATCACGTGCGCGGTGCCCGAGCGCGGCGACCCGTCGAGCGGCCCCATTTCCCCGAAGCAGCCGCCCTCCTCGACGATGCTCACGAAATCCTCGACTTTGGGGTCGGGATTGATCGAGATGCCGATCTTGCCGTTCAGCACTATGTACATGCGGTCGCTCGGGTCGTTGATTTCGAACACGCGCTCGCCCTTGAAGTAGGCCTCTTCCTGCATTTCCTCGACCACCACGCGCAGGTCGTCCGTGGCAACTTCCGAGAAAATCGGCGTGCGCTTCAGGATTACGATGCGATCGAAAAAATCAGCCATGCCCCGCCTGTCTCCCGGCCATTCCGGCTGCGAGCGCGTGTTGCGCGCACTCGTTTAGCCAGGAGTCTACATGATTGGCGCACCATTGAAGTGCATCCGCTGCGCTCGCAAACGCCTTTGCGCCGGGCACCGTGTCGATCACGGCTTGATGGTCGCTCGCCACAATCAAGAGCTGGCCGAGCTGCGTGCCCAACTCGGTGTTAGCGATATTGGTCA
>Ga0207648_10006195_pt1 | contig 11911 bp, 11 predicted proteins | sample KBSMisM32_FD_184310 | JGI IMG/M metagenome (GOLD analysis project Ga0207648, IMG submission 184310) | Miscanthus rhizosphere microbial communities from Kellogg Biological Station, Michigan, USA - KBS Miscanthus M3-2 (SPAdes) (version 2) | ecosystem: Host-associated > Plants > Roots >...
CGGTATATTCGACGAACTCGAAGCCGTCGGTGCCCATCGGGTTCGCGAACCCGGTGGCGGTCGTTTCGTCAACGGCGGTGGCCATGTCAGTCTCCTTTGCGGGGCCAGTTGCTCCGACAAAGGCTTCATTTCAAGGCAACAGCCGTCTTAACTTCCCTAAGTTCACAGGATGCGGCGCGTTTTTCGGGAAGCAAAGAGGGACGGGGGGGGGGCTGGATGGTAAAACGTCGCGGCTGGCCAACACACACCGTCCGAGCGTAGCAAATCAATGGCGCTGTAGGACAGGAGAATCGCGATGGACGTGCCTGACGGCTGGAATCTCGAGGATGGCGGCGAGGCGCTGGTGCAGACGTTGAAGTTCAAGGATTTCAGCGAGGCGTTCGGCTTCCTGACCCGCGTCGCGCTCCACGCCGAGAAGGTCGATCATCACCCCGAGTTCACGAGCGTGTGGAACCGCGTCGATTTCCGGCTGACCAGCCATGATGCCGGCGGCGTAACCGAGCGGGATCTGAGGCTTGCCGAGGCGATCAACGCGCTGGCTTGACGGTGGACGTGCCTGATCTTCGTAACCGCGTTGGCGCGATTCTGATGGTGGAGGAGACAAAGCCCACGGATTGGGCGACCGTCGAAACCCTAACCGACAAACTGCTGCATGAGATCATGCAGGAACCCGAGACATCATGTCCCGAAATCGTAAATCATTATCTTGATGACCTCGATATTCGTGCGAGTGACGAGCAGTATGCCAAGCAGCAAAGAGACCGCGTCAGGCTTTTTGTAGAAACGGGGCACTACAAGGACAGTACGCCCGTTCCCTTGTGGACGTGTGCGGTCGGAGTCGTCGGCGTGGTTGCAATCTTCGCCTGGCTTCTCTGGTGAAGGGCTCAAACTCGGCCATTGTGCGTTCATGCGGGGCATGAGATACGGATGCGCAATGACTAAGTGCTCGATCAGCGCCGTTTATTATTATCCCGACGAGGTTGGGATCGGCTGACGCGCGCCTGAGGCACAGACGACCAACCTCGACCCGCCCCGGCCTCCGCGGCGGGTTTTTTATTGCCCATGAAGGACTGAAGAATGCTTCACCGAGCTACTGCCACCAAGGAACAGCCTGTCGGCTGGCAAGACTATGTCGTGCCTCAGGACTGGAATTCGTTCACCGAGGACGACCATGCGGTGTGGGACCTTTTGTTCGCTCGGCAGGTCGAGCTGCTGGGCACGCGCGTGGTCACGCCGTTCCTCGACGGCGTCGACTTGCTGCGCTTGTCGCATCCGGGCGTCCCCGACATCGAGGAGCTGAACGCGATCCTGGAGCCGCGCACCGGCTGGCAGACGGTTGCCGTCGCCGGGCTGGTGCCGGACGAGATCTTCTTCGCCATGCTGAGCGAGCGCATCTTCCCCGTCGGCAATTTCATCCGCACGCGTGAGGAGCTCGATTACCTCGAGGAGCCCGACTGCTTCCACGACATGTTCGGCCATATCCCGATGCTGGCGAACCACGATTTCGCGGAGATGACGAAGCATATTGGCGAGCTTGGCTCGGCCGCGATTGCCGCGGATCAGGGGCACAAGGCGGCGAGGCTATACTGGCACAGCGTCGAGTTCGGCCTGGCCACGGAGCAGGGCGAGCTGAAGATCCTCGGCGCGGGCCTCGCGTCCAGTTTCGGCGAGGCGCATTTCAGTTTGGAGAGCGAGGCGGTCGAGCGGCTGCCGTTTTCAGTCCGGAAAGCGATCGACACGCCGTACAAGCATGACGCGTTTCAGCCGCGGTATCTTGTGTCCGAGACGCTGGAGGGGACGGTGGCTGAGGTGCTGGGGCTGGGGGATGAGGAGCTTCTGGCTCTCTGACTTACCGTTCGTCCTGAGCGGAGCGCGAAGCGCGCAGTCGAAGGGCGCTTGGCTGGACCGTCGTGCCAGCGCCCTTCGACTTCGCTCAGGACGAACGAATGTTTGGCTTTAGAACCCCCGTTCGCCGGCCGGAGCTTTGCTGCCTCCTTGGGGCGGAAGCAGCAGGTTCAGATAGACCGTCTCCAGCGCGACGCGCTGCGCGTCTTCTTCGGGAACGATGCCGGCGGCGTGACCGCCCTCGATCGCCTCGTCGTAATAGAATTTATCGTGGCACGCCTCGAGCTTCGCGGCGAGCTTGCGCGCGTGGCCGGGGTGGACGCGGTCGTCGCGGGTCGAGGTGTAGATGAACGGCACGGGATATTTCACGCCGCACTTGAGGTTCTGGTAGGGCGAATATTTGCTGATGAAGGCCCAGTCGCCGGGCACGTCGGGATTGCCATATTCGCCCATCCACGAAGCGCCGGCGAGGAGGTGCGAGTAGCGCTTCATGTCGACGAGCGGTGAGCCGATGATCGCGGCGCCGAACAGGTCCGGGCGCTGCTCGATCGCTACCGAGGCCATGAGGCCGCCGTTGGAGCGGCCCGAGACGGCAATGCGGCCCTTCTGAGTGACGCCGCGGGCGATGAGGTCCTGGCCGACGGCATAAAGGTCGTCATAGGCTTTCTGCCGGTTTTCGCGCAGGACGGCATTGTGCCAGTTGGGGCCGTATTCGCCACCGCCGCGAATGTTGGCGAGAACGTAGGCGTCACCCTCCTCGACCGCGAACAGGGCGATCGGGCCCGAGCGATAGGGCTGCGAGACGAGGTAGCCGGGAGTCTGCGCGGCCTGGAACCCGCCGTACGCGTGCATCAGCACCGGAACCGGGCCGGTGACATCCTTCCGGTGGACGAGGAAATAGGGAATTTTGGTACCGTCGGGCGAGGTCGCGAAATTCTGTTCCACCACTATGTTCGACGCATCGAACTGGGCCGGGAGCGACTGGACCCGGACGGGAGCCGACGCGGCGGAATCCACCGCGAACAGGGTCGGCGGGGTGAGCATGCCTTCGACCGTCGCGAAGGCGAGGTCGGAGCCGGTCGCGGTTGCGTTGAGGTGCACGGTCGAATTGTCGGCGAGCGGGATGACCTTACCGGCCCAGGTGCCGTCGGGCGATCGCTGCATCGCCATCAGCTTGCCCGAGACGTCGTCGAGATATTTGACCCACAACGCCGACTTGCTGGCCGAGACTTCCTCGACCGCCTGATGCTCGTTGGGGATGAAGACGGTTTCGACCGCGGGCCGCTTGCCGGCGAGCAGCTCGGGCACCGAATAAGCGACCAGCGCGCCAGCCGGGCGGCCTTCCCACGGGGTCTTGAGCTGGGCGATAGCGCGGCCGTCGAGGATGCCACTAATCGTGGCGTCGTCGGGGAGGATGGTCGGGACCAAGCGGCCGTCGGGCGCGATGTGGCTGACCTTCGAATGGTAGAAATCGACGCTGCGGTTGAGAATCGGCCAGAAAATGCCGCCGTCGTAGATGCTGTAGGCAGTGATCTGGACGTCGGCCTTTTCGCCTTCGGAAAGCTGCGTTGCGGACGATAAAGGCGTGCCGCGCTTCCACAGCTTTACAATGCGCGGATAACCGGAATCGGTCTGCGAGTTCGCGCCGAAGTCGGTGCCGATGAACAGCGCGTCGGGACCGGCCCAGGCGATGTTCGACTTGGCGTTGGGGAGGAAGAAACCGCCCTGGATGAAGGCGGCCTTGTCGAGGTCGAATTCGCGAACCTCGACCGCGTCGCCACCGCCGTTCGACAGGCTGACGAGGCAGTCGTTGTAAGCGGGGGCGAGGCAGTCGGCGCCTTTGAACACCCAGTTCTTGGCGTCCGCCTTGCTCATCGCGTCGATGTCGATGAGCGTCCGCCACACCGGGTGGCCCGAGGCGTAGGCGGCGATCGGCGACACCCGCCAGATACCGCGCGGATGCTGGTCGTCCTGCCAGTAATTGAGGACCTTGTCGCCGATGACCTGATCAGGCTCGGCGATCTTCTCGTTGGTGGAAAGCAAAGCGAGGGCGCGGCTGCGGTAATCACCGAAGCCCGGCTGCTTCTCGAGCGCCGCGCGGGTCGTGGCGTTCCACGACTTAACTTTGGCCATGGCGCGGGCGCCGTCGACCTGTTCGAGGTAAAGGTTGGGATCGGGCGCGCCTTGAGCCGAGGCTGCGGTGACCAAGAGAAATGCAGCGAATGCGCCCCGAACCATGTGCGACCCTCCAATGAAACGTTTGCCGGCTAGCTATCGCGCCTCGCAATGGCAGTCGAGAACGCTATAGCCAACGGCATGGTGGAAACGACGAAGGGCGAATACCGGACCGGCCACGATCCGCGGACGCTGCGCGACGCGCTCGGGTGCTTCGGGACCGGAGTCACGATCGTGACCTGCCTCGATCCCGAGGGGAAGCCGTCGGGAATCACGGTCAACAGCTTCACCTCGGTGTCGCTCGACCCCCCATTGCTGCTGGTGTGCATCCACAAGAAGTCGGTCGCGGCGGAGACGCTGACGACGGGGTCTTGCTTCGCGGTCAACGTGCTTCAGCGCGAGCAGCAGCCCGCTTCCATCACCTTCTCGACGCGCGCCCAGGACCGCTTCGGCAACACCGCCTGGCAGTGCGGCGAAGCCGGCGCACCGATCCTGGAGGAGTCGCTGTGCGTGTTCGAATGCGAGCGCTACGCAGTGCATGACGGCGGCGACCATCACATCCTGGTCGGACGGGTGGTGAAGGCCAGCTTCGACACCAGCATGGACCCTTTGCTGTTCTTCCGCGGCAGTTACCGCAGGTTGCACTTCGACTAGCATCCGCTAGCTAGCGGCCCATGCTGGCGTTGGACTTCATCAAGGCGAACCGCGAGACGGTCGAGAAGGCGATCCGCGACAAGGGCGTGGACCTCGACCTCGATGCGCTGCTGGCGCTCGATGCCGAGGTGCGCGGTGCGAAGACGCAGATCGACCAGCTCCGCGCCGAGCGGAACGCGGTCAGCGCGAAGTTCAAGGACGCGACGCCTGAAGAAAAGGCTGAGCTTGGCCGGCAGGCGAAGGAAGCCGGAGCGAAGGCTTCGGAGATTGAAAGCGGGCTGGAAGCCAAGGACGCGGAGCTGAAGGTGCTGATGCTGAAGCTTCCCGGCATTCCCTACGAGGGCGCGCCGGTTGGACCGGACGAGAGCTTCAACACGGTGATCCGCACCGAGGGCGCGGTGCCGAAGTTCGATTTCGAGCCGCTCGACCATGTCGCGCTGATCGAGAAGAACGGCTGGGGCGACCTCAGCCGGGTGACGCAGGTGTCGGGAAGCCGCACCTACTGCCTCAAGGGCGGCCTGGCGTTGCTCGAAGCCAAGCTGATGGCCTGGGCGCTGGAGAAGATTTCTAACGCTGGTTTCGCGCCGATCACGGTGCCGGCTATCGCGCGCGAGCAGGCGTTCCTCAACCAGGGCCAGTTCCCGGGGCATCGCGAGGAGACTTACGAGCTGCCCAACGACGATCTCTGGCTGGCGGGGACGGCCGAGGTCGTGCTGACCTCGCTCCATTCGGGTGAGATCATCGAGGCCGACAAATTGCCGGTGCTCTACGCCGGTTACTCGCCCTGCTTCCGTCGCGAGGCGGGGAGCGCGGGCAAGGACGTGCGCGGGCTGCTGCGCGTCCACCAGTTCGTGAAGGTCGAACAGTACGTCATCTGCGAAGCCGACGACGCTCAGTCTGCCGAGTGGCACGCGACGCTGCTGCGACTGGCCGAGGAGCTGCTCCAGGCGATGGAGATCCCCTACCAGGTGATCGAGACGTCGACCGGGGACATGGGCCTGGGCAAATATCGGATGAACGATATCGAGAGCTGGGTGCCGAGCCTGGGCAAATATCGCGAGACGCACAGCTGCTCGACGCTGCACGACTGGCAGGCGAGGCGGGCGAACATCCGTTATCGTGGCAGCGACGGGAAGGTGCGGTTCGCGCACACGCTGAACAATACGGCGCTGGCCAGCCCGCGCATCCTGGTGCCGCTGCTGGAGAACCACCAGACGGCTGACAGGCGGGTGAGGCTGCCGAAGGCACTGCAAGAGCTGATGGGGCGCGAGTACCTTTAGGTGGACTGGGTCGGCGACGATCGCCCGCCGCCGAACTGGCGACGACTGACCGAAGCCGCGTGGCTGCTGCCGCGCATGCTGAGCACGCTGAAGCGCTCCCGGTCGCTCGGCCCGCAGGACGGGCCGGTGGCGCTGGTGATTCCGGGATGGGTCGCAAGCGACCGAACGACGGAGTCTCTGCGCATTGGGCTCGCGGGCGCGGGCTGGCGGGTCCACGGCTGGGACCTGGGGTTCAATCGCGGTGCGACGCTGGACACGGTCGACCGGCTGAAGCGGCGGCTGGAAGAGATCGGCGGTGGCAGGCCGGTGCTGGTCGTCGGCTGGAGCCTTGGCGGCGTTTACGCGCGTGAATTGGCGCGGGCTGCGCCCGAGCTGGTGCGGGCGGTCGTGACACTGGGCTCCCCGTTTTCGGGCGACCCGAAGCAGAACAATGTCTGGCGGCTCTATGAGTGGATCGCGGGGCACAAGGTCGATGAGCCGCCGATCCCGCGCATCACCGACAAGCCGCCGGTGCCGCACCTCGCCATTTGGTCGAAGCGCGACGGGATCATCGCGCCGCGATCAGCGCGCGGGCTGGATGAGGAGCGCGACAAGGCCGTCGAAATGCGCTGCACGCATATGGCGTTCGGGGTTTCGCGCCGGGTCGGCCGCGACGTGGCGCGCGAGATCGGCCGCTTTCTCGAGGAACAGGGGCTCGCGCCCTAACGCGGCCTCATGGTTTGAGCTTGTCCGGCGGGCGCGCTAGTGCCGCCCTTGTGACCGACAAGCCTTCGAAATCCGACTGGAAAGCCCTCGCCGACAAGGAGTCGAAGGGCCGCGACCTGTCGCGCGAGACGGTCGAAGGCATCCGGTTGAACACCGTCTATGGGCCCGAGGACGCGGTCGACAGCGGATACCCAGGCGTCGCTCCGTTCACGCGCGGGCCGTACGCGACGATGTACGCCGGCCGGCCGTGGACCGTCCGCCAGTACGCGGGATTCTCGACCGCTGAGGAATCCAACGCTTTCTACCGCCGCAACCTTGCCGCCGGACAGAAGGGTCTCTCCGTCGCCTTCGACCTGGCTACCCACCGCGGCTACGACAGCGACAACCCGCGTGTCGCCGGCGACGTCGGCATGGCAGGCGTCGCGATCGACACCGTCGAGGACATGAAATTGCTGTTCGACGGCATCCCGCTCGGCGAGATGTCGGTCAGCATGACCATGAACGGCGCGGTGCTCCCGGTCATGGCCTTTTTCATCGTCGCGGGTGAAGAGCAAGGCGTCCCGCACGCCAAGCTTACCGGAACAATCCAGAACGACATCCTGAAAGAGTTCGCGGTCCGTAACACCTACATCTACCCGCCCGACCCCTCGATGCGGATCGTCTCCGACATCATCGGTTTCTGCGCGGCGGAGATGCCGAAGTTCAACTCGATCTCCATCAGCGGCTATCACATGCACGAGGCCGGGGCGACGGCGGTCCAGGAGCTCGCCTACACGCTCGCCGACGGCATGGAATATGTCCGCGCGGCGCAGGCCGACGGGCTCGACATCGACGATTTCGCCGGGCGCCTTTCGTTCTTCTGGGGCATCGGCATGAACCTCTTCATGGAGGTCGCGAAGCTCCGCGCCGGTCGCACCCTATGGCACCGGATCATGACCCAGCTCGGCGCCAAGAAGGACGAGTCCAAGCGGCTGCGCACCCACTGCCAGACGTCAGGCGTCAGCCTGACCGAGCAGGACCCGTACAACAACATCATCCGCACCACGATCGAGGCGCTGGCGGCGGTGCTGGGCGGCACGCAGTCGCTGCACACCAACAGCTTCGACGAGGCGATCGCGCTGCCGACCGACTTCAGCGCGCGCATCGCCCGCAACACGCAGCTGATCCTGGCCGAGGAAAGTGGCGTCACCGCAGTCGCCGACCCGCTGGGCGGCAGCTTCTACGTCGAGAGCCTGACGCGTGAGCTGGAGGAAAAGGCCTGGGCGCTGATCGAGGAGGTCGAGGCGCATGGCGGGATGACCAAGGCGGTCGCGGAAGGCCTGCCCAAGCACCGGATCGAGGAAGCCGCCGCGGCACGCGCGGCGAAGGTCGATACGGGCGAGACGACCATTGTCGGCGTCAACCGCTACCGGCTCGAGAATGAGCCCTCGGTCGACATCCTCGAGGTCGACAATGCCAAGGTGCGTGCGTCGCAGATCGCCAAGATCGATAAGGTCCGCGCGAGCCGCGATGAGGACAAGGTTCGCGCGGCACTGGATGCGCTCGAAGCCGGTGCGCGCGGTGATGAAAATCTGTTGCGGCTGAGCGTCGACGCGGCGCGGGTTCGTTGCACACTTGGCGAGATCTCGGATGCGCTGGAGCGCGCGTTCGGCCGCTACGGCACCAAGCCGGAACCGGTCCGTGGGATCTACGGCACCGCGCGCCAGGATGCGCGCTGGAAAGCTGCCGAGCAAGGCACGCAATCGGTCGCTGACCGCTTCGGCCGCAAGCCGCGTATCATGGTCGCGAAGATGGGCCAGGACGGCCACGACCGTGGCGCGAACCTGGTGTCGTCGGCCTTCACCGACCTCGGCTTCGAAGTCGTCCCTGGACCCTTGTTCCAGACGCCGCGCGAGACCGCGCAAATGGCGATCGACAATGACGTCGACGTGGTCGGTGCAAGCTCGCTCGCCGCTGGCCACCGGACGCTCATTCCGGAAATGATCGAGGCGCTGAAGGACATGGGCCGCGCCGACATCAAGGTGGTCGCAGGTGGCGTCATCCCGCCACAGGATTATGCGATGCTCCGAGCCGCGGGCGTGCAGGCGATCTTCGGCCCCGGCACCAACCTCGCCGATGCCGCCGACGAAGTGCTGCGAATGCTCGGCCACAACCGGCCGCCGATGGATGAGGCGGCGGAGTGAGCGGACAGCCGGCCGGTGCCAGCTTCACTGCGATCGCGCTGATGATGATGGTCGTCGGCATGGGCATCCCGGTCACGGCGGCATTGAACGCGGGCATCGGCCAGCACATCTCCAGCCCGGTCGCGGCGAGCACGATCCTGTTCGGCGTCGGCTTCGTGATGACGGCGATCGTGCTGGCGTTCGTCGGCCTGCCGCCGCGCGGCGTCTTCGCCGGGCTTTCGCCTTGGTATTATCTCGCCGCGCTCGGGGTCGTCTTCTACATCCTGGCGGTTACCTGGTCGGCGCCGCGAATAGGCGTGGGGAATGCGATTTTCTTCGTGCTGCTCGGCCAGCTCATCGCCGCCGCGATCATCGACCATTTCGGGCTGTTCGGCGCGGCCAAGACGACGCTGACGCTGCAGCGCGCCATCGGCTTGCTCGTCATGGCCATCGGCGTCTACCTCGCCAAGAAACCGAGGTGACCCGAAAGCTTGGGGAGGAGGCGGAATGAGCAAGGCGGCGGCGCGCACCGTCCTGATCATTTTCAGTGCGTGCTGGATCGGCTGGTCGCTCATGCTGATGCTCGGCGCGACTCTCGGCGACCGCTTCGATGACGGCTATTCGAAATGCTGGGCCGCGAAAAAATATGGCGTCGCCATCGATTTCTGGCGCGGACTCGCCATAGAGCTTTTGGCAGTGCTGATTTATCTCCTCTATTCGCGTCGGCGGGCTTCGTAGATGTTCAAGAAAATCCTGATTGCCAATCGCGGGGAGATTGCGTGCCGCGTCATCCGCACCGCTCGGCGCATGGGCATCAAGACCGTCGCGGTTTATTCCGACGCTGACGCTCGCGCGCCGCATGTGAAGATGGCGGACGAAGCAGTTCGGCTCGGACCGCCGCCGGCATCCGAATCCTATTTGAAAGCCGAGCTGATCATCGACGCCTGCAAGGCGACGGGCGCCGAGGCCGTGCATCCGGGTTACGGCTTCCTCTCCGAGCGGGAGAGCTTCGCCAAGGCACTGGCGAAAGAGAAGATCGCCTTCATCGGCCCGCCGCCCAAGGCGATCGCGGCGATGGGCGACAAGATTGAATCCAAGAAGCTCGCGGCCAAGGCGGGCGTCAACGTCGTCCCCGGCTATCTCGGCGACATCGCGACGACCGACGAAGCCGTGAAGATCGCCGGCGACATCGGCTATCCGGTGATGATGAAGGCCTCCGCCGGCGGCGGCGGCAAGGGCATGCGCCTCGCCTGGTCCGAGAAGGATGTGCGCGAAGGCTTCGAGAGCGTAAAGCGCGAGGGGCTCAACAGCTTTGGCGACGACCGCGTCTTCATCGAGAAGTTCATCGAGGCGCCACGCCACATCGAGATCCAGGTCCTCGGCGACCAGCACGGCAACATCCTTTACCTGAACGAGCGCGAATGCTCGATCCAGCGCCGGAACCAGAAGGTGGTCGAGGAAGCGCCGTCGCCGTTCGTCTCGCCAGAAATGCGCAAGGCCATGGGCGAGCAGGCGGTCGCGCTGGCGCGGGCGGTTGACTACTATTCCGCTGGCACGGTCGAGCTGATCGTCAACGGCGCCGACCCGACCGGCAAAAGCTTCTACTTCCTCGAAATGAACACCCGGCTGCAGGTCGAGCATCCGGTGACCGAGGAGATCACCGGCCTCGACCTCGTCGAGCAGATGATCCGCGTTGCGTACGGCGAGAAGCTCAGGTTCACGCAGGACGATATCGGCATCAACGGCTGGTCGGTCGAAACCCGCGTCTATGCCGAAGACCCGTACCGCAGCTTCCTGCCCTCAACCGGGCGGCTGATCCGCTACTGGCCGCCAATCCAGAAGCGCGACGACGATCTCGTCGTGCGCGTCGATGACGGCGTGGCCGACGGGGGCGAGGTCAGCATGTTCTACGACCCAATGATCGCCAAGCTGGTGACGTGGGCGCCGAGCCGCGAAGCCGCCATCGACGCGCAGGTAAGCGCGCTCGACCAGTTCGTGATCGACGGCATTTCGGACAATGTCGATTTCCTGTCCGCGCTGATGCAGCACCCGCGCTACCGATCGGGCGAGATCACTACGGGCTTCATCGCCGACGAATATCCCGAAGGGTTCGAGGGTGCTCCCGCCGACGAGCAGTTGATCGAGGATTTGACCGCAATCGCGGGCATGGTCGCAGTGGTCAGCGACGAGCGCGCGTCGGAGATCAGCGACCAGCTTGGCGAGAGGCCCAGGTTCCCCGGCGAGCGCATAGTAAAGGTCGATGGCGGCCCGACGCACCGCGTGCGCATCAAGCCCTATTCAGGTGGCACCGTCGCGGTGACCGACGACGGCGATCTGGTCGATATCGTTGGGCGCTGGGTGCCGGGCCAGCGGCTGCTGACGGTCGTCATCGACGGGCGCCTCCGCACCGTTCAGGTTCGGCGCGCGGGGCGCAATTGGGAGCTCCAGACTCGCGGCGCGAGCCACAAGGTGCAGGTGCTCAATCCCCACGTCGCCGAGCTGTCGAAGTACATGATCGAGAAGCCCGCGCCTGACCTGTCGCGCCTGCTGCTTGCGCCGATGCCGGGGCTTCTGACCAAGCTCGACGTTGCGGTGGGCGACAAGGTCGAGCCCGGCCAGCCGGTTGCTGTCATGGAAGCGATGAAGATGGAAAACATCCTGCGCGCACCCAAGGCCGCTACCGTCAAGGCGACACCGGCCAAGGCGGGCGACAGTCTCGCCGTCGATCAGGTCATCGTCGAGTTCGAATGATTCTTAATAGCGCCGGCCGCCTGTAGCCGCGCCAAGGACGTGTCATGAATGAGGTGCGAGCGCGCTTCTCACGGCCCTGTCCAGCACGTCGGCACGGAACGGTTTCGACAATAAGGGAACATTGGGCGCGACGCGGCGCACCGCCTCGGTCTCGCTGTACCCGGACACGAACAGGATCGCCTGGTCGTGTCGCTTGGCGAGCAAGCGGTTGGCGACTTCGGCGCCCGAGAGGCCCGGCATGATGAAGTCCAGGATGACGAGGTCCGGCTTCTCGCGCGCCGCTTCCTTCAATCCGTGCGCGCCGTCGGCGGCCTCGCGCACGCGATAGCCCTGTTCCTC
>Ga0207648_10006196_pt1 | contig 11911 bp, 14 predicted proteins | sample KBSMisM32_FD_184310 | JGI IMG/M metagenome (GOLD analysis project Ga0207648, IMG submission 184310) | Miscanthus rhizosphere microbial communities from Kellogg Biological Station, Michigan, USA - KBS Miscanthus M3-2 (SPAdes) (version 2) | ecosystem: Host-associated > Plants > Roots >...
CCATGAAGTGATGATGCGCGGCACCTTCGCCAACATCCGCATCCGCAACCGCATGCTCGACAATGTCGAGGGCGGCTTCACCCGCTACGCGCCGACCGGCGAGACGATGGCGATCTACGACGCCGCCATGCTCTACAAGGCCGACGGGCGGCCGCTGGTGGTCATCGCCGGGAAGGAATATGGCACCGGCAGCTCGCGCGACTGGGCGGCCAAGGGGACCGTCCTTCTGGGTGTCCGGGCGGTCATTGCCGAGAGCTTCGAGCGCATCCACCGCTCGAACCTGGTTGGAATGGGCGTTCTGCCGCTGCAGTTCCGCGAGGGCGAGAATGCGGCGAGCCTCGGCCTGACCGGCGAGGAAAAATATACGATTCTGGGGATCGCCGAGATTCAGCCGAGGCAGGACGTCGAGGTGAAGGTAACGCGGAACAGCGGTGAGGAGTTCGCTTTCACCGCGCGCTGCCGCATCGATACGTACAACGAGCTCGAATATTTCAAGGCGGGCGGCATCCTGCAGTACGTGCTGCGGAGGCTGGCAGCGCAGTGACCGACGCGACGCTGGTCGGCACGTGCCACTGCGGGCGGGTGCGGATCACGCTACCGCGCAAGCCCGACGAGGTCACTCACTGCAACTGCAGCCTGTGCACCAAGACCGGCTTCCAGGGCGTCTATTTCCCCTCTGACGAGCTGCGGATCGAGGGTAAGTTCGACGGCTATGTGCGCGAGGACATGAGCGACCCTTGCTTGCGGAACCATCGCTGCCGGCATTGCGGCGTCGCGACGCATTGGACGCTACTTTCCGATCCGCCGTACGACCGGATGGGCGTCAACGCGCGGCTGCTCGAGCCGGAAGCACTCACGGACGTGCCGGAGCGCGAGGTGGACGGCAGGAGCTGGGAGACGTGACTGCGGTCGAAATCGCGGTCGAGGTCGCCGGCTGGACCGGGGCACTCTTGATCCTGCTCGGTTATTTGCTGATTTCGGCCGGCAAGCTCACCGGCCAGTCGCTCACCTATCAGGCTATGAATATCGTCGGTGCGGCGGGGTTCGTGATCAACGGCTGGTGGCACCGAGCCATCCCCTCTACCGTCCTCAACGTCGTCTGGATGGGGATAGGGGCCGTCGCCTTATGGAAGATCAGGAGCGCGGCGGGGCGCGGCTCGTCGACCTGAGCCACGTCATCACCGACGGGATGGTGACCTACAAGGGATTGCCCGGCCCGCACATCTGCGACTTCTGGACGCGCGAGGGGTCGGCGGCGAACTATGACGACGGCTCGACCTTCCAGATCGGGCGGATCGACATGATTGCCAACACCGGCACTTACGTCGACGTGCCCTCCCATCGCTTCGCCGACGGCGAGGACCTGAGCGAGGTCGGTGTCGAGGCGTTCGCGGAGCTTCCGGCGATCGTCGTCCGGCAACCGTTCGAGGCCGGCCTTGGGGTTGACGTCGCGGCGTTCGAGGGACTCGACGTGCGCGGCTGTGCGGTGCTGGTCGCAACCGGCTGGGACCGCCACTGGGGGAGCGAGGCTTATCTTCACGACCACAGCTTCCTGACCGCGGCGGCGGCCGAGCATCTGGTTGCGGAAGGCGCGGCTTTGGTCGGGATCGACAGCCACAATATCGACGACACGAGGGTCCGGACGCGTCCCGTGCACACCGCGCTGCTTGGTGCCGGGATCATCGTCTGTGAGCATTTGACCAACCTTGGAGCCCTGCCTGACCGCGGGTTCCGGTTCAGTGCCGCGCCGCCGAAGGTGAAGGGAATGGGCACCTTCCCGGTGCGCGCCTACGCGGTGCTCGGCTGAGCCAAAGCGGCTTTGAGCCAGTCGGGGAGGATCGCGCCGTCGAGGTCGCCGGTGCGGCGATGCTCCACCGCGAGGCCGAGCTCTGAATAATGGACTCGGGTGCGCGGACCGGGAGCATCGGCCTCGACCACGACGAGCCGCCGGTTGACCTTCTGACGCCAGTTCATCCGCGCGGTATTCTCCTGGCCGACGAAGCAGCCCTTGGAGAAGCTGACCCCGTTGAGCTCGGCGGCGTTGCACTCGAGCCAAAGGAGGTCGCCGAGTTCCGCGCTGCCTTCGCACACGCCGAGGCGGAGGCGATGCTCGAGCCAGCCCTGCGCCGGATCATCAGCCGGTCCGAGCCAGCGCTTGCCCAGCGCCCGGAGGCGCGGATCCGGGGTGCCGTCACCGTCCGGTGACCAATGCACCGCCAGCGACGGCTCGCGCTCGATCCGGATCGGGCGGCGCAGGCGGTAGATGGCGAGCCGCTTGACCAAATCGTCTGCGGCAGCCGCTTCACAATCGAGCAGAAGGTCGTCTCCGCCATTCCAGACGATGAAATCGAACAGGCATTTGCCTTGGGGTGTCAGCAGCCCGGCCCAGATCGGCAGTGGACCAGCGACGTCGCTGGTGACCAAGCCCTGGAGGAAGCCGCGCACGTCTTCGCCGGAGAGGCGCACGACGACGCGGTCGGTGAGGGTGGTCGCGGCCATGGCAGTGAGTTAGGGGGCCGAGAACGGTTTTTCCAACAACCGTTTGCCCTGAGCCTGTCGAAGGGCCGCTCTGTTCTTCTCCCGGGAAGGGCAGGGCTTCGACAAGCTCAGCCCGAACGGCTGAGGTGTTATGCGCGCAAACACGATCACCATCCGCAAGCCCGACGACTGGCACGTGCATTTGCGCGACGGCGAGATGCTGATCCGTGTAGCATCCTATACCGCCAGGCAATTCGCGCGGGCCATCGTCATGCCCAACCTCGACCCGCCGATCACCACCGCCGAAGCCGCACGCGCATATCGCAAACGCATTCTGGTCGCGACCGACCCGGGCTTCACACCACTGATGACTTGCTATCTCACGGACAGCAGTAATCCGGATGAGATTGCCCAAGGCTTCGCAGAGGGCGTGTGGGTCGCGGCCAAGCTTTATCCCGCCGGCGCCACGACCAACAGCGCGAGCGGCGTCACCGACATCCGCAACATCTATCCGGTCCTCGCGCGGATGGAGAAGATCGGGATGGTGCTGTGCGTCCACGGCGAGGTGACCGATCCCGATGTCGACGTCTTCGACCGGGAGGCGGTGTTTATCGACCGCGTCCTCTCCCGGCTCGTCAGCGACTTTCCCGAGCTCAAGATCGTGCTCGAGCATATTACGACGAGCGACGCGGTCGACTTCGTGAGCAGTGGACGGGTCGCGGCGACGATCACGCCGCAGCACCTCATCATCAACCGCAATGCGGTGTTCGCCGGCGGACTTCGGCCCCACGCTTACTGCCTGCCCGTCGCCAAGCGCGAGGAGCATCGGCTCGCCGTCCGCAAGGCGGCGGTTTCGGGCAAGCCCAATATCTTCCTCGGCACCGACAGCGCACCCCATGCCCGTCATGCGAAGGAAAGCGCGTGCGGCTGCGCTGGAATCTTCAACGCGCCGTATGCACTCGAAAGCTATGCGACGGTGTTCGAGGAGGAAGACGCGCTCGACAAGCTGGAAGCCTTCGCGTCGGTCAATGGCGCGCGGTTCTACGATCTTCCGGTCAACGAGGAGACGGTGACTCTGGAGCAATGGGCCGTCGAGGTGCCGGAGGAAATCGACGGCCTTGTTCCGTTCCAGGCCGGCGAAACGCTGCGCTGGCGGCTGCTTGCCTGATCGGCGCAGCGGGCGCATTCTGGCCGCGGCTTTGAAAGGGGGATCCGATGCTTGCATTCCTATTGTTGGCCGCTGCAGCCGCGCCCGGCGGCACGATGGCGATGGACGACTGGCACCAGCTGGCGATCACCGGCGTTTCCGGAGAAGCGGGCGGGCCGCTGTACCTGCGAGTGCAGGCGGGCGACCTCAACGGCGACGGCACGGCCGATGACGCGGTGGTCGAGCTGGTTTGCACGGCCGGCAAGGTCACTGGCGCTTCATATGTCGTCTCACCGCGTGATTCGGCGAGCGGCATGGCGACCGGCAAGCGCCAGTATGCGCCCGTGAAAATCGTCAAGGAGTGGGGCCCGGCCTCGCCCCAGCTGAGCAAGATGAAGCCTCAGTATGACGTGAAGATGCTGAAGGGCAACGAGCGCGCGGCTGATGGCTGGACGGCGATTACGCTCAGCAACACCGACGGCCTGTGCGGGGCGGCGGAATCGTCCGCGGCGGCCGCGGTCGTCAAGTCGAAGTCGAACATCACCAACAATTGAGGCTCAGCCGCCGCCACGGCCGCTGGACCCGATGATCGAGCCGAAATGCTCCTCGAGCCGGTCATAGCATTCGCACGCCCGGCGCTTCAGGCCGGCGCGGTCGCTAACCTGGATCACGCCTCGCCCGGTTGAGATCAAGTGGTCCTCCTCGAACGACTGGATCACGGCGTTGACCGTCGTTCGCTGGACTCCGAGCAGGTCGGCGAGCGCCTGCTGAGTGAGCTCGATCCGGTCGCCGGTTCGGTCCTGCGCATGAAGCAGCCAGCGCGCCGCGCGCTCGGGGATCGAATGATAGGCGTTGCAGGCGACCCCCTGCATCGCCTGAGCGAGCAGATAGTCCGAATAGCGGCAGAAGAGGTTGGCGATGAAGGGCGAACGCTTCTTCGCCTCTTCCAGCGCCTCCATCGGCACCTTGAATGCCGGCCCGCCGACCAGCACCAGCGCGCGCGAGAATGCCGGTGCCTGGCCGCAGCTGACGATCCCGCCGACCGCGCCTCTCAAGCCGATCATGACCGCTTCGACCGTGCGCCCGCCGGACAGCGCGATCTCGAGCGAGATCAAGGTCGGCCCGATCGGAAACAGGCTCGCGGTCACCTGCTCGCCTCGGGTCAGGGCCGTCTCGCCGGTATTGAGCTCGACCATCGTCCCGAACGGCTCGATCAATTGTCGCGCCTCCGGCGAGAAAGTCGAAAGCAGGTGGTTTCCAGCAAAGGCCTGGTCAGCCCTGTTCAGTTCCTCGGTCGTTGTTTCTGCCACGGGTTTACGTTCCGGGGCCGGCGGGCTGGTGTTGAGCTTGGTTTTCGGCCGGCCTTTTCACGTCAACAATGCGCGCGGCGGCCACTTGCTCCATCATCAGCCGTGCACGGCCTCGACAATGGTTCGGCGGCCGACCAGCAGGCAATCGGCGACAAGGCGGAACGGCGCGACATCGACGAGGCTTCGGCGCTCGTCGATGAGGTCGACGAAGACTCGGTAGATGTCGGGATATTCTCCGAGCCCGTCGTCGCTTTGCACCTGCCCGTCGAGGATGAGCTTCGCGCCGCCGTCTTCGAGGCGCACCGCCGAGCCATCGCTGGTTTCAATCGTGATCGTCCATTCCTCGCCCTCGCTCCGGCGCCAGTCGAGGCTGGCGTGAAGGGGGCCGTCGGCTTCGGGACTCGAAAAAGCGATGTCAGCCGCGATCGGTGTTTGCGCGTTCTCGGGCACCTTGAGCTCGGCAGACTTCACGAACAGCCCGCCGGGAAAGATCTTGGTCGCGATCGACAGCGCGTTGATCCCGGGGTCGAACACGCCGAATCCGCCCGGCTCCCAAATCCATCGCTGGCCGGGATGCCATTTGTGGACGTCCTCATGCCAGTGGATCTCGAGGGACTTGATGCGCTTGCCGGCGAGCGCCCGCGCAGCTGCGTCGACGGTCGAATGATGCTGCGCGTGCCAGGTCGTGAACAGCGTGACGCCCTTGCCCTGCGCGAGACATTCGAGGTCGGCGATTTCGGCGAGGCCCGCCGTCGGCGGCTTTTCGAGCAGGCAGTGGAGCCCGCCGGCGATGCACTCGCGGGCGATGTCGAAGCGCGGCTCGGGCGGAGTGGTAATCGCGACCGCCTCCAGCCCCTCGACCTTGATCAGCTCGCGCCAGTCGGTGAAGGCCTGTGCGACACCCTGGCCGGAGCGGCTGGACGTCGCGACCAGATCGAAGCGCGGATTGGCCTCGATCGAAGGAACGTGCTGGTCGGCGGCGATCTTCCCATAGCCGATGATGGCGATGCGGATCGGCTTCATCGCAGGCCCTCCACATAGGCGCGGGCCTTGGCAAGGGTCTGCTCGGGAGTCTGGCCGGGCTGGTAGAGCCCGCCGCCGAGGCCGAAGCCGGAGGCGCCGGCGTCGAGCCACGGGCGCATGTTGTCGGGCTTGATCCCGCCCACGGCGAGCACCGGCACATGGCGGGGGATCACCGCCAGCTGGGCCTTCAACACGGCGGGCGAAGCGGCTTCGGCCGGGAACAGCTTCAGCGCCGTTGCTCCGGCGCGGATGGCGGCGAACGCCTCCGACGGGGTGAAATAACCGGGGCTGGCGACGAGACCGGCCGCAGCCGCGGCGGCAATGACCTCGGTATTCGTATCAGGAGAAACGATGATCCGGCCGCCCGAGTCGCGGACGCGCGCCACATCGTCAGGCTTCAGCACGGTACCGGCGCCGACCAGCGTGCGCTCGCCGAAGCGCTTCGCCAGCCGCTCGATGCTCTTGAGCGGGTCCGGAGAGTTGAGCGGCACCTCTATGATGCGGATTCCGCCTTCGAAGATCGCATCGCCAATCGCTTCGGCCTCGTCCGGAGTGACGCCGCGGATGATCGCCACCAGCGGGCATTGGTCGAGGTAGGTTCGCAGCAGCTCGCTGGCGCTCACGTCAGATCCTTTTCGCGATCTCGTTAATTCCCGCGAGGAAGCAGGTCTCGCCGTCATGCTCGATTACGTCGCGGCCGGTCGTCGCGATGGCGGCGGCGTAGAGCCTGGTGAGCTCGGGCCGGCCGATCACGGCGATCTGCGCGCCGGTCGGGATCGAGAGGCCGATGCGGACATCCGCGCCGATCAGGAGTCCGCTGGCGTAGCAAGCCGCGTCGTCTTTCTTCGCCTCCCCGAGCAGGACCCTGGCGCGCACGCCGAACAGGTCGGCGGGAAGCGCCTCGTGGTCGATCGCGTGGCGCGCGGCCTCCTTGAAGACGTCGTTGACCTGAACATCACGCTGGAGAAGGTCCGAAAGGATGCTGTGCTCCTTCAGAAGGCTGTAGAGCTCGCCCGTCATGACCGTCTGGAACCGGTCGATCTTGCCATGGCGCAGCGTCGCCCACTTGTTATGGGTGCCGGGGTGGCAGACGAGGCCCATTGGATCGACAAGACCGGCCGCGACGGCGCCGAGGAGCTGCACCTCCTCGCCGCGCATGACATCGGCGCGCCCATCGCCAATGTAGGAAACGCCGGGCACGATTGCCTCGCGCTCTCCCGCCCACGCCAGTTTCGCCGCGAGATCGTCGAGCCCGGCGGGACAGGGCACGTAGGGTGCTTCCTTCCAGCCCCGGTTCGATCCGATCATCCCTGCGAGCAGCAGCGGATGGTCGCCGAGGCGCTGGCGAATCTGGGCGACCGCATCGGGAAAGCCGCCGGCAGGCACGGTCAGCACGCCTCCGTCGTCCTCGAATTCGTCGACGCATTGGCCCGACGAATCGAGGCGATAGGCGCGCCGGTTCGTCGTGCCCCAGTCGACCGCGATGAAACCTTCAGCCCAGCGCATGCTTTTTCGCACATAGCGGAAAACCGCGGGCGCGCGACTTCGCTCCAAGGTTTTCTTTTCGGCCCGCTAGGCTAGTGCGGGCCGGCAGCAAGCCCCAAGGAGATTGAGCCATCGCCAACTTCATGTTCGCGACGGGGATCGAGAACAGTTACCCGACGATCAACCACGGCAAGACCCGCATCGACGAGATGGCGGTGTGCGGCCACTATGATCGCTGGCGGGAAGATTTCGATTGCGTCCAGGAGATCGGGATCAACTATCTCCGCTACGGCCCGCCGATTCACAAGACGTACCTCGGGCCCAACAAATTTGATTGGGAGTTCACCGACCTCACCTTCGCCGAGCTGAAGAGGCGCGACATCACGCCGATCGTCGACCTGTGTCACTTCGGGCTGCCCGACTGGCTTGGAAATTTCCAGAACCCCGACTTCCCGCGCCTGTTCGCAGCCTATGCCGGCGAGTTCGCCGAACGCTATCCCTGGGTGCAGCTCTACACGCCGATCAACGAGATGTTCATCTGCGCGGTCTTCTCGGCGAAATACGGCTGGTGGAACGAGCAGAAGAAGGACGACACGTCGTTCGTCACGGCCTTGAAGCACCTCGTCAAGGCGAACGTCATGGGGATGATCGAGATCCTCAAGCGGCGCCACGACGCGATCTTCATCCAGTCGGAATCGTCGGAATATTATCACGCCGATTCTCCGGCCGCGATCGGCCGCGCCGAAGTCCTCAACCAGATGCGGTTCTTGAGCCTCGACCTCAATTACGGGCGGCGGGTCGACAGCGGGATGTACCAGTATCTGCTCGATAACGGCATGACCCGCGAGGAATATGAGTGGTTCTTGAACCACCGGCTGAAGCAGCACTGCATCTTCGGCAACGACTATTACCAGTTGAACGAGCACCGCGTGTTCGCCGACGGCCATACCGTCGCTGCCGGCGAGACGTTCGGCTACACCGAGATCACCCGACAATATTACAACCGCTACCGGCTTCCGGTGATGCACACCGAGACCAACTTGTGGGAAGGCCAGCATGGCGACGAGGCGGTCAAATGGCTGTGGAAGGAATGGGCCAACGTCCTGAGGCTCCGCAACGTCGGCATCCCGACCGTCGGATTCACCTGGTACAGCCTCACTGACCAGGTCGACTGGGACACCGCGCTTCGCGAGCAGAACGGCAACGTCAACCCGCTCGGCCTGTTCGACCTCGACCGCAAGATCCGCAACGTCGGCAAGGCCTACAAGCAGCTCATCGCCGACTGGCGCAACGTACTCCCGGCGCAGAGCGTGTGCCTGATCGTCCCGATCAAGAAGATCGGTGAATATGACGAGGAGGATGCCGCGGGCCGGCATCTCGGCGGCAGCGGAACCCAGGCGGTCGAGGCGGCAAGCAATTCGGACTCCGCTGATGACGGCAGCGAGGCCCAGGGGTGACGATGCGCAAGATCGGCAAGATCGAGACGTTTCTGGTTCCGCCGCGCTGGCTGTTCGTCCGTGTCGAGAGCGAGGACGGCGCGGTCGGCTGGGGCGAAGCGAGCCTCGAGGGATGGGCCGAGGCGGTCGAGGGCGCGTTCGAAGCCTTCCGCGACCGGTTCATCGGCGCCGACCCGTTCGCCATCGAGGACATTTGGCAGGTCGGCTACCGCGGCGGCTTCTACCGCGGTGGAGCAGTGCTGATGTCGGCGCTCGCTGGGCTCGAGCAGGCGCTGTGGGATTTGAAGGGCCGAGCGCTGGGCCTTCCCGCCTGGCAGATGCTCGGCGGCAAGGTCCGGGAGAAGGTCCGCTCCTACGCCTGGATCGGCGGCGATCGGCCGCACGAGATCGGCGAGGCGGCGGCGGGGCGCAAGGCGCAGGGCTTCAACGCGGTCAAGATGAACGCGACCGCCGAGCTCAACTGGATCGGGACGAACAAGGAATTCGACGAGGTCGTGAAGCGGGTCGAGGCGGCGCAGGCGCAGGGCATGGACGTCGGACTCGACTTCCACGGCCGCGTCCACCGGCCGCTCGCCAAGCAGCTGGCGAAGGTGCTGGAGCCCCTGGGGCTGCTGTTCGTCGAGGAGCCGTTGCTCTCGGAGAACATGGACGGGTTGCCCGAGATTGCGGCGCATACGACGACCCCGATCGCGCTCGGCGAGCGGCTCTACAGCCGCTGGGACTTCAAACCCTTCTTCGAGCAGGGCGCGGTCGACATCATCCAGCCCGACCTCAGCCACGCCGGAGGAATCCTCGAGGTCAGGAAGATCGCGGCGATGGCCGAAGCCTACGACATTGCCGTGGCGCCGCACTGCCCGCTGGGGCCGCTGGCGCTGGGAGCGTGCCTGCAGATCGCGGCCTGCACGCCCAACCACGCGATCCAGGAAGTCAGCCTCGGCATCCACTACAACACCGGCGGGCACGACCTGCTCAACTTCTGTACCAACAAGGAGGCGCTCACTCCGGTCGACGGCTATTTGCCGGTGCCCGAGGGGCCGGGCCTCGGCGTCGACATCGACGAGGCCGCGGTGCGCGAGGCGGCGAAGCAACCGCACCGCTGGCGCAACCCGATCTTCCGCAACAAGGACGGGAGCTTCGCGGAGTGGTGAGCTAGCGCCGTTCGGGCGGGATGTCGCGGAGCCTCGCCGCGAATTGCGCTACTTCTTCCTTCGAGTAGCTCAAATGCACCCGCTCGGTTGAGGGCGGTCGCGAAGCGAGGCCGAGGCCCGGCCGGCGATCGAGCGCGGGCCTGATCGGCCGCCGCTCGAACCCGCCGCCGCAATTGGGGCAGACGTTGCTGAGGTGCGTGTCGACGCAATCCGCGCAGAAGGTGCATTCGTAAGTGCAGATCCGGGCGTCGGTGCTGTCGGGCGGGAGGTCTTTGTCGCAATATTCGCAATTGGGCCGGAGCGAGAGCGCCATCAGTTCTCCGCCTTTAGTGGCACTTGAAGCGCTCGAAAGGCTCGAGGCAGGAATTGCAACGCCATTGGGCCTTGCACGGAGTGGCGCCGAAGCGGCTGACCTCGACCGTGTCCGCTGAGCCGCATTGCGGGCATTCGGCGGTCGCCGAAAGGCTCGGCGGAGCAATTCCATAGGCGTGAAGGCGCTCGCGGCCGCGCGGTGTGATCCAGTCGGTGGTCCAGGGCGGAAACAGCACCCGCTCGAGATGGACGTCCTCGAACCCCGCATTGTCGAGCGCTTCGCGGATCATGTTCTCGATCGCGACCGTCGCCGGGCAGCCGGTGTAGGTCGGGCTGATCAGCACCCGCGGCGGGTCGTGACGGATGCCGCGGACGATGCCGAGGTCGGTGATGGTGAGCACCGGGATCTCCGGATCGGGCACGGCTTCGAGGACGGCCATGATCGCCGCTTCGTCGATCGTCTTTTCCGCGACCGCCACCATCATGCAACTTCTACACCCGTTCGAGGGCGAGCGCGATTCCCTGGCCGACGCCGATGCACATCGTGGCAAGGGCGAGCTTGCCGCCGGTGCGCCGGAGCTCCTCGGTCGCCGTCAGCGCAAGCCGAGCGCCCGACATGCCGAGCGGATGGCCGAGCGCGATCGCGCCGCCGTTGGGGTTCACGTGGGGCGCATCGTCGGCAATGCCGAGCTGACGGAGGACAGCGAGCCCTTGCGCCGCGAAGGCTTCGTTCAGTTCGATCGCGTCGAAGTCGGTGATCTTCAAGCCGAGGCGGCGCATCAGCTTCTCGGACGCCGGCGCGGGGCCGATGCCCATGATCCGCGGCGGGACTCCGGCGACGGCAGCGCCGAGCACCCTGGCGCGGGGCGTCAGGCCGTTGCGCTTTGCCGCTTCTTCCGAGGCGATGATGATCGCGGCCGCGCCGTCATTGACTCCCGACGCGTTGCCGGCGGTGACGGTGCCGTCGGGTCGGACGATTGGCTTCAGCTTCGCCAGGGCCTCAAGCGTGGTCGCGCGCGGGTGTTCGTCCTTGTCGACCACGACCGGGTCACCCTTGCGCTGAGGGATTTCCACCGGAACGATCTCGGCGGCGAGCCGGCCGTTGGCTTGCGCCGCTGCGGCTTTCTCCTGGCTGCGGAGCGCGAACGCATCCTGGTCGGCGCGGCTGACCTGGAACTCCTGCGCGACATTCTCGCCGGTGCTCGGCATGGTGTCGTCGCCGTAGGCGGCTTTCATCTTGGGATTGACGAAGCGCCAGCCGATGGTGGTGTCGTACATCTCCGCGTTGCGGTCGAAGGCGGATGTAGCCTTGGCCATGACGAACGGCGCGCGGCTCATGCTCTCGCTGCCGCCGGCAATGATCAGGTCGGATTCGCCGCCGCGGATCGCGCGAGCCGCCATCGCCACCGCGTCGAGGCCCGAGCCGCACAGACGGTTGAGGGTCACTCCGCCCGAGCTGTCCGGAAGCCCGGCGAGCAGCCCCGCCATGCGCGCGAGGTTGCGGTTGTCCTCGCCCGCCTGGTTGGCGCAGCCGAGGATCACGTCGTCGAG
>Ga0207648_10006197_pt1 | contig 11911 bp, 10 predicted proteins | sample KBSMisM32_FD_184310 | JGI IMG/M metagenome (GOLD analysis project Ga0207648, IMG submission 184310) | Miscanthus rhizosphere microbial communities from Kellogg Biological Station, Michigan, USA - KBS Miscanthus M3-2 (SPAdes) (version 2) | ecosystem: Host-associated > Plants > Roots >...
GACGCGAACACCCATCGGGGTGATGTGTGAGTGCCCCCCCTGCCTTAATACGCCTGCAAACGGCGCGCGTAGCGCGGCGACGTGCGAGGGGGGTTAAGGGGGGGTCGCGAATGCCCATCGCGATGAGGCATGAGGCCCCCCCTTACTTAATAAGCCCGGACTTCCTACCTGAACTTCCGAACGGGGGCGGGGGCCACGATCGCCCCGAGGAACGCCGCGTTGCTCGGCGTCTTCTGGATCTTGTCGAGCAGGAACTGCGCGGCCTCGACCGGGCTCAGGTCGGCCAGGGCCCGCCGCAGCAGGTGCCGCTTGGCCAGCTCCTCCGGCGCGCACAGCAGCTCCTCGCGGCGGGTGCCCGACTTGAGCACGTCCACCGCGGGGAAGATGCGCCGGTCGGCGATGGCGCGGTCCAGGATCAGCTCCATGTTCCCGGTGCCCTTGAACTCCTGGAAGATGACCTCGTCCATCCGGCTGCCCGTCTCGATGAGCGCGGTGGCCAGGATGGTGAGGCTGCCCGAGTTCTCGCAGTTGCGCGCCGCCCCGAAGAACTGACGCGGGAACTGCAGGGCGCGGTTGTCCACGCCGCCGGACATCGTGCGCCCGCCCGGCCCCATCTCGCGGTTGGACGCGCGGCCCAGTCGCGTGAGGGAGTCGAGGAGGATCACGACGTGACGGCCCGCTTCCACGAGCCGCTTCGAGCGCTCGATGGCGAGGCGGGCCAGCCGGATGTGCGCGTCGGCCTGGCTGTCCGCGGACGAAGCCAGGACTTCCGCGGGCACGGCGCGGCGGAAGTGCGTCACCTCCTCCGGCCGCTCGTCGATGAGCAGCAGGATGAGATGGACCTCCGGATGGTGCTGGGTGATGGCCTTGCCCAGGTGCTCGAGCAGCGTCGTCTTGCCCGCCTTGGGCGGCGACACGATGAGCCCGCGCTGGCCGCGCCCGATGGGCGCGATCAGGTCGATGATGCGCAGGCTCGTCTCCGCCTGCTCGGCGGCCAGGCGGAACGGCTCGTGCGGGTTGACGGACGTCAGGTCCTGGAAATGTGGCAGCGCGCGGTATTCCTCCGGCGCCAGGCCACTGGCCTTCGTGATCTCGACTACAACGCGGCGCCCACCTCCGGCGTCACGAGCCAGGCCCTCGATCTCCGTACCGTCGCGCAAGCCGAAATCACGGGCGATGGTAGACGGCACCACCGCGTCGTCGCGGAACGGTAGATAGTTCTGGGCGACCTGTCTCAGGAACCCACCGCCACCGTCCGAGAGCTCGACAACGCCCGTTACGGACGTGGTCGGGCCGGTCGTCGGAATCGGCGCTTGGCGGGGGTCCCGCGGCCCTCGCGGCCCCTGTTGCTGCGGTTGCTGGGGTCCGTTGGGCCCTTGACGATGGGGGTGTCGATGGCGCCGCGAGTGCCGCGAGCCGTGCCTCAAGGCCGGCCCGCTTCTCGCGGTTCGGTCATCGTCTCCTCCGACGAGGACTATAACACGGATGCGGCTACGGGCGTTCGCCCGGCAACAGCGGCCGGAAGGTGACGACGTACCGCTTGTCGTTCTCGAGGCAGACCGCGGCGGGGATCGCTCCCGTCGGCCAGTCCCCGTGTCCCTTCGCGGGCACCACACGCGGTGCGAAGACGCTCTCGGCCAGGGGCTCGGGAAGGGTCCAGGGGCGGCAGCCGCCGGCGAGAGTGCCCTCCTTCGCGCTCATCGCGAACGAGGCCGGCTCGTAGGGACGGAGACTCGGATGCTGGAACCGCTCCACGTCGGTGACGAGCGCGGCCAGCGCTCGCAAGCTCGCGGGCGGATCCGCGGGATCCCCGTTCAGGACCATCTCCAGCGCGCGGCCCTTCTTCACGAAGAGGTGCCGCCGCTCGCTGCCCGGGCCGACCGTCATCACTCCGGTGAGGGGCAGCTTGCGCACCTCGCCGATGCGGCGATCGAGGTCCTTCTGTTCCGACGACTCCAGCTTCCCTACCCGGAGGTCGCGCGTGCCGCCGACGTACACGGTCCCGTCTTCCATGAGGACGAAACGCGGAGGCGCGGCCGCGGGCACGTCACCCGGCTGCGCGGGGACGAGGACCTCGAGGACGACGAGCGCGTTGGGAATCTCGGCCGACGACGACGAAGCGGCCTGGGCCAGCGCGGCGACGGCGAGGACGGCGAGGCCGCGCCGCCTCAAGCCGGGTGCGAGGCCGCGCCCGCCGGCGCCGCCGTCTCCGAGGCCACGACGCGGTTCCGTCCGCCTTCCTTGGCCTTGTAGAGGTTGTCGTCCGAGGCCTTGACGAGCGCCTCGTCCGATTGCGCGTCCCAGGGAAACGTGGCCACTCCCGCGCTGACCGTCACGCGTCCCCCCGGCTGCCGCGGCCCCCCGGCGAAAGACGTGCTCTCGACCTCCTGCCGCACCATCTCTCCGAAGCTCTCCGCTTCCGCGCGCGTGGCGCCATAGAGCAGGGCGACGAACTCCTCGCCCCCATAGCGGGCCACGATGTCGCCGCGGCGTCCCGTGTTCCTGATGATCCCGGCCACCGTGGTGAGCGCGACGTTCCCCTCCTCGTGCCCGTTGCGGTCGTTGTAGTTCTTGAAATGATCGATGTCGAAGATCACCAGCGAGACGAGGTCACCCGTCTGGGCCGCGCGGTCGACCTCGATGGACAGGCGCTCGCGGAAGAACCCGAAGTTGTAGAGACCGGTGAGGGGATCGGTGATCGCGCGCTGGTGGGTCTTGCTCACGAGGCGGGTGAGGCTGCGCACGCGCTCGACCTGCAGCCAGTAGAGCTCCTCCAGGATGTCCGGACGGCGGCGCAGGAGCTGGCGGAACTCGGCGGCCGGGATCTTCAGCAGGCGGCAGGGCGTGCGTGCGCGGACGGTGGCGGAGCGCGCACGGCCGTCCGTGCCCGCCAGCTCCCCCACGACCGCGCCCCCTTCCAGGGTGCGCAGGACGACCTCCTCCTCGGATTCGGCGGACTTGTAGACGACTTCCATCGCGCCGTCGAGGAGCAGCGCCACCGTGTCGCCGGGGTCGCCTTCGTGCCAGAGCACCTGGCCCGCCTCGATCCGCGCCTCGACGCCGATCCGGGCCAGCTCCGCGTAGTGGGCCTGCAGCGACCTCTCGGCCACTCGAGTTCCTCTCTCCGGATGGGGTGCCCTGGGTGCCGTCCCGCCCATGATAGCTGCGGGCGGGGCCGCGGTCAGCCGAGGCACGGGTCAGCGTCCGGCGGCCGTCCGCGCGTACATCGCGATCACGCCCTCGATGGCGCGCCGGCACACCGCGCAGAAGCCCACCTCGTCGCGCGTGAACATGATGCAGTCCGCCTGAGGCCGGTAGTACCCGGTGGCCTCGTACATCGCGCCCTCGAACGCGCCCACCTTGCCCGCGAAGGGAGACAAGAGACGCGTGGTCCAGGCCTGCTCCTCGCGGAAGAGCGCGTCCATCTCCTCCTCCGGTCGCTTCTCCGCCCGGATGACGCGGCGGCGGGCCTGGAATCCCTTCTGGGCCGCTTCGAACTCCGCCTTGGGCCAGGGCGTGGCCAGCGGCACTCCCGCGGTGAGGAGGTCGCGCCACTTGCCTGCTTTGGGGTCCGCGGTCGCGTTCGGCTCCCAGGGCTCCGGCCGCCCCACGCTGGGCTCGTAGCTCGTGGGCGAGGTGTAGTACTCGTCGGCGAGGCCGGCGAAATGATGGCCGAACTCGTGCACGAACAGGTACGGCGCCCAGGCGCTGTCCGCGGCCACCGTGGCGTAGAGGTTGTGGATGCCGCCCCCGCCGTATTTGCGGTCGTTCACGACGATTTCGATGAACTCGTAGGGCGCGGCGGAGGCGATCTCGCGCATCTTCTTGTTGTCGAACGTGAGCACGTACCGTTCGGATCCGAAGGCGTCGTACGTGGCCCCGATGGGCGTGCGGCGATAGACGTCGTCGGATGGGCGCGAGACCCCGGTCAGGGTCGACGGAGTGTCGATGGCCCACACGTTGAAGTCCTGCCGGTGCTCCTTGAACGGCGAGACCGCGAACAGCAGCTCCGCCATGCGCTGGGCGTCGCGGTGCCACTTGTCCAGGTCGGACGGCGTGTAGCCGTCACCGAGGAGCAGAAGGTCCACCTTGTCCGCGGGCGGACCGTTCTCGACCACGGCCCAGACGCGGCCCGCCGCCGGCGACGGCGCCCGATCGACGAGCGGAGAGGCGGGATCCACGGGCACCGACCACAGCTCCTTGAAGGATCCGCCGTCTCCGCGGCCCAGGATCACCACCCGCACCGGGGCCGCGGGCACGGGGAAACGCACCGACTCATGGAAAGCGCGCGCGACCTCGCGCGCTTCCGCCGTCCCTTCCCATTCGCCGTAGATGCTGGCGAAGGCGCGCGAGAAGAGGACGCGTCCCGCCGCGTCGCGCACCTCGAACCGGTACTTGCCGAGCCCGCTCTCGTCGAGGGCGCGGTCGGGGCGGCCGGGCCACGGCCCTTCGAGGGCCACTCCGTCGAGGGCGAAGCGCTCCTCGCCCGCCTTGCCGCTGTGGACATAGTCGACGCGGAGGGTGCGGACGGGAGGGGGAGCGGGCGGCGCGGGCGACGGCGCCGCGGCGAAGAGGGCGAGAAGCGACGCCAGCCCGAGCATCGCCATCAGCCTACCATCGTGGCCCGGGACCCGGCCGCGATGATAGCCTCCGTTTCGGAGGCCATCCGGCATGCTCAAGCCCCGCGCTCTCGCCATCGTCCTGCATCCAGCGGCCACCATCGTTGGTAGTTGGCTGCTCGCTGTTTCCACCCCCACGTCCGTGCTGGCGACGGGCGCGCAGCCCGTCCGCGCCCGGCAGGGCATGGTGGCGTCGCAGAACTTCATGGCTTCACAGGTGGGGATCGAAGTCCTGTGGGCCGGCGGCAACGCCGTGGACGCGGCCGTGGCCACCGCGTTCGCGCTGGCGGTGACCCATCCCACCGCGGGCAACATCGGCGGCGGCGGCTTCCTCCTCTATCGGCCGGCCACGGGTGATCCGACCGCCTACGACTTCCGCGAGACCGCGCCCGCGGGCAGTTCCGCGACCATGTTCCTGACCGCCGGCGCCTACGACGAGAAGAAGCACCACGACAGCCACCTGTCCGTCGGAGTGCCGGGGACGGTGGCCGGCCTGCACATGGCCTGGCGCGCGCACGGCAAGCTGCCGTGGCGGCGGCTGCTCGCTCCCGCCATCACCATGGCGCGCGAGGGCATCGTGGTCACGCCCGGGCTCTCGCGCTCCCTGCGCGGCGTCCTCCCCGAAATGAAGCCGTATCCGGCGTCCGTCGCCGCCTTCTCGCGAAAGGGCGTCCCCTACGAGGCGGGCGACCTCCTGCAGCAGACGGACCTCGCGGAGGCGCTCGAGCGGATCGCGGAACGCGGTCCGGCCGGGTTCTACGAAGGCAAGACGGCGGAGCTGATCGAAGCGGAGATGAAGAGGGGCGGCGGGCTCATCACGCGCGCGGATCTCAAGGCCTACCAGCCCAAGGTGCGCGTGCCCCTGCGCGGCACGTATCGCGGCTACGACGTGCTCGCCATGCCCCCGATCAGCTCGGGCGGAACCGCCCTCATCGAGATGCTGAACATCCTCGAGGGCTACGACCTCAAGGCCAAGGGCTTCGGCTCCGCGGACACCGTGCACCTCATGGCGGAGGCCATGCGGCGCGCCTACGCCGACCGCGCGCGTTACCTCGGCGACCCCGAGGCCAACCCGGGCCTGCCCATCGCGCGGCTCATCTCCAAGGACTACGCGCGCAGCCTGGGGGCCACCATCGACGAGAAGAAGGCCTCCACCTCCTCGCCCTCGAGCTTCCAGTGGCCGGCGGAGAGCCACGAGACGACCCACCTGTCCGTCATCGACGCGAGCCGCAACGCGGTGGCGCTGACCTACACCCTCGAGGACGGCTACGGATCCAAGATCGTCGTCCCCGGCGCGGGGTTCCTCCTCAACAACGAGATGGGCGACTTCAACGCGGGGCCGGGCCTCACCACCGCCGAAGGGCTCATCGGCACCGATCCCAACCTGGCCGCCCCCGGCAAGCGGATGCTTTCGAGCATGACTCCCACCATCCTCAGCAAGGACGGCAAGGTGGCGCTCGCCGTCGGCTGCCTCGGCGGCCGCACCATCATCAACACCGTGCTCGAGGTGATCGTCGCTTTCGTGGACTTCGGCATGAACGTCCAGGAAGCCATCGACGCGCCGCGCTTCCACCACCAGTGGCTGCCCGATCGGATCCGGGTCGAGCGCTATGGCCTTTCCCCCGACACCATCGCCCTCCTGCGCGCGCGGGGGCACGAGGTCAGGGAAGGCGAGGGGGACTACGCCACCCAGGGGGTCGCGCAGGGCGTGGCCTACGATGCGGCTGCGGACGTCCTGGAAGGCGGATTCGACCGCCGGGCGTCCGACGGAGCGGCCATCGGGCGCTGATTTCGAATCGTCGCGGCAGCCCTCCCCGCCCCCATCCGGGCCGCTATACTGGAATTTCCGCAGCCAAAGGAGATCCAGCGATGACCGACGGTGCCAAGAGCGCCCTGCCGTCCCTGCTCGGCCGCTACGACAAGGAGATCCTGGAAGAGTGGGTGAAGCTCCAGCTGGCCTCCGACACGCACCGCGCCGATCTCGTCACCGAGCGCGACGTGAGGAGTGAATCCCAGCGCTTCCTGGAGGCGACGCGCACGGCAATCGCGAACGGGACGGACATCCGCACGCCGGAGTGGAACGACGTCAAGAACCTGCTGACCGAGATCTCGCAGAGCCGCGCCCGCCAGGGGTTCAGTCCCAGCGAGACGGCCATGTTCGTGTTTTCGCTCAAGCAGCCGCTGTTCGGGCGAATCCGCACCGAGCTCGCGAAGGATCCGGCGGCCCTGGCCGACGCGACCTGGGCGGCCACGAGCCTCATCGACAGGCTGGGCATCCTCACCATGGAGGTCTACCAGAAGGGCCGTGAAGGCGTGATCCAGCGCCAGCAGGAAGAGCTGCTGGAGCTCTCGACGCCGGTCGTGCGGCTGTGGGACAACGTGGTCGCGGTGCCCCTCATCGGCACCCTGGACAGCGCGCGCACGCAGGTGGTGATGGAGAACCTCCTGCAGGAGATCGTGAACCTGGGGGCCGCCATCGCGATCATCGACATCACGGGCGTCCCCACCGTGGACACGCTGGTCGCCCAGCACCTCCTGAAGGCGGTGGCGGCGGCGCGGCTCATGGGCGCGGACTGCATCATCAGCGGCATCCGGCCCCAGATCGCGCAGACGATCGTGCATCTCGGCGTGGACCTCGGTGACGTCGTCACCAAGGCGACCCTCGCCGACGCTTTCGCCCTGGCCCTCAAGCGCAACGGTCTCACCGTCACCAAGGTGGCGGCCGTCTCTTCGGGTTCCTGAGGAACGCCGTTGGAACGCATCCCGATCCTCAAGATGGGCCGGTACCTCCTCGTGACCATCCAGGTGGACATGCACGACCGCCTGGCCATGGCCCTCCAGGACGACCTCATGGAGCAGATCCGCCGCCACCATGCGGAAGGCGTGCTCATCGACATCTCCGCCCTCGACCTGGTGGACTCCTTCATCGGGCGCATGCTCGGGAACATCGCGGCCATGGCCCGCATCCTCGATGCGGACACGGTGGTCACGGGAATGCGGCCGGCGGTCGCAATCACCCTCGTGGAGCTCGGACTGTCGCTGACCGGCGTGCGCACGGCCCTCAACGTGGAGCGGGGCATGGAGCTTCTGGATACCGCCCGCGAGGAGCGTGAGACCGGCGATGGCCGTCGTCAGGGATGAACAGGTCTCCGTACGGAGTGAGGACGAGGTGGTGCGCGTGCGCCAATTCGCCCGCGAGTGGGCGATCAGCCTCGGCTTCGGCCTCGTCGATCAGACGAAGATCGTCACCGCCGCCAGCGAGCTGGCCCGCAACACCGTGATCTACGGCGGGGGCGGCACCGTCCGCTTCCAGGCCCTCAACGACGGACCGCGCCGGGGGCTGCGCCTCACCTTCGAGGACACGGGGCCGGGCATCGCCGACCTGCAGCTCGCGCTCAAGGACGGCTACTCCACGGGCACCGGCCTCGGCCTCGGTCTCAGCGGGGCCAAGCGCCTCATGAGCGAATTCGAGATCCACTCCACGCCGGGCCAGGGTACGCGCGTCGCCGTCACGCGCTGGAAGTAGGGCGGATGCTGGATGGGCAGACCACTCTCGTCCCCGTCGTCGACGAGAGCCAGGTCGGCGAGGCCCGCCGTGCGATGGCCGCGCTCGGCCAGAGGGTCGGGCTCGACCCGAACGCGGCCAGCAACGCCGCCGTCGTGACCACCGAAGCCGCCACCAACCTCGTCAAACATGCGGGAGGAGGCGAGATCCTGCTGCGCGCCGTCGAAGACGGCGTGGAGGTGATCGCGCTCGACCGTGGCCCCGGCATGGCCGATGTGAGCGCTTCCCTGCGCGACGGCCATTCGACCGTCGGAACCCAGGGCAACGGCCTCGGCGCCATCCGCCGCATGGCCACCACCTTCGACATCTACTCCGTGCGCGGACAGGGCACGGCGGTGCTCGCGCGCATCCGTTCGCAACCCGCTCCCCGGGAGCGCGTCCGCCTCGAGCTGGGCGCGGTCAGCCTCCCCAAGTCCGGAGAGACGGTCAACGGAGATGCCTGGCTGTTCCAGACCACCGCGCGCGGCGCGCGCATACTCATGGTAGACGGGCTGGGCCACGGGCCCATCGCCAGCGACGCCGCGCACGCGGCCCTGGAGGCCTTTCGCGCCGCGCCGGGCGAGTCGGTGGAGGCGGCGGTGGAGACGTGCCATCTCGCCCTGCGCAGCACGCGGGGCGCGGCCCTGGCCGTGACGGAAGTGGACGTGGAGGCGGGAGTGGTTCGTTTCGCCGGAGTCGGGAACATCGCCGGAGCCGTCTGGAACGGGAGCCAGAGCCATCACACCGTGTCCCACAACGGCACCGCCGGCCACGGGACGATCCGCATCCGCGAGTTCAGCTACCCGTGGCCGAAGGGCGCCTTGCTGGTGCTGGCCTCGGACGGCCTGGCCACGCGCTGGACGCTCGAGTCCTATCCGGGATTGGCCGCGCGCGACCCGGCCCTGGTGGCCGCGATCCTGTATCGCGACCACAGCCGCCAGCGGGACGACATCACGGTGGTGGTGGCGCGGGAGCCGCGGGCATGAGCCTTCGCCTGCTGACCGTGCGCATCCGGCAGGAGCAGGACGTGGTGGCGGCGCGCCAGCGGGCGCGGCAGCTCGCGCGGCTCCTGGGCTTCGACGAGCAGGACCAGGTCCGCATCGCGACCTCCGTCTCCGAGCTCGCGCGCAACGTCTACAACTACGCGCGCGAAGGCGAGGTGGAGTTCGCGATCGAAGGCCAGACTCCGCCCCAGGTGCTGGTCGTGCGCGTGAGCGACCGGGGACCCGGCATCGCGGACGTCAGCCTGATCCTGTCCGGCCGCTACCGGTCGTCCACGGGCATGGGGCTCGGCATCCTGGGCGCGCGCCGGTTGATGGACCGATTCGCGATCCAGTCCTCCAGGGAAGGGACCGCGATCACCATCCAGAAGCTGCTGCCCGCGGCCTCGCCCGTGCTGCACTCGCGGGACATCGGCCGGCTCGCGGACGAGCTGGCCCGCGAGGGGCTGCAGAACCCGCTGGCCGAGGTGCAGCAACAGAACCAGGAGCTCCTCCACGTCCTCGAGGACCTGCGCCGGCGGCAGGAGGACCTGGTCCGCCTCAATCGCGAGCTCGAGGACACGAACCGCGGCGTGGTCGCCCTCTACGCCGAGCTCGACGAGAAGGCCGAGCACCTGCGGCGCGCGGACGAGATGAAGTCCCGCTTCCTCTCCAACATGAGCCACGAGTTCCGGACGCCCCTGAACTCGATCCTCGCGATCTCGAAGCTCCTCCAGGACCGCACGGACGGCGACCTCACGCCCGAGCAGGAGAAGCAGGTCGGGTTCGTGCGCAAGGCGGCCCAGGACCTGACGGAGCTCGTGAACGACCTCCTGGACCTGGCCAAGGTCGAGGCGGGCAAGACGGTCGTGCGTCCGGTCGCGTTCGAGATCAAGAACCTCTTCGGCGCGCTGCGAGGGATGCTGCGGCCCCTCCTGGTCACGGACACGGTGCGCCTCGTCTTCGAGGACGAAGACGCGCTGCCGGAGATGTATTCGGACGAGGCCAAGATCTCGCAGATCCTCCGCAACTTCATCTCCAACGCGCTCAAGTTCACGGAGCGGGGCGAGATCCGCGTGACGGCCACCGTCGCGGAGGAGGGACGCCGCGTGGTGTTCTCGGTGGCGGACACCGGGATCGGCATCGCTCCCGAGGACCAGGAGCGGATCTTCAGCGAGTTCGGGCAGGTCGAGAACCCCCTGCAGCGGCGGTTCAAGGGGACCGGGCTCGGCCTCGCCCTCTCCCGGAAGCTGGCGGAGCTGCTCGGAGGCCACATCACCGTGGAGAGCGAGCTCGGACGCGGATCCACGTTCCACCTCTCCCTCCCCCTCCTCTACGCGGGGATGGTGCCCGCCGAACATCTCGCTCCCGCGACCGCGGCGGAGCTGGATCCTTGGCGGGTTCCCGTGCTGGTCGTGGAAGACAGCGCGGAGAGCCTGCACCTCTACGACCGGCTGCTGCGGGGTACGCCCTTTCAGGTCGTTCCCGCCCGGACGGTCAAGGAGGCGGAGTACCGCCGCGCGACGCTCCCCGTGCGCGCGGTCGTCCTCGACATCCAGCTCGCGGGAGAGGACACGTGGGCCTACCTGGCGCGACTCAAGCAGGAAGATGCGGGCGAGCTGCCGGTACTGGTGGCGACGAGCGTGGACGACCAGGCCAAGGCCGCGTCCCTGGGCGCGGACGCGTATGCGGCCAAGCCGGTCGAGCGCGAATGGCTGGTGCGGCGGCTGCGCGAGCTGACGGGAATGGCGACCGCCCGCGCCGTCATCATCGACGACGAGGAGGTGCCGCGTTATGCGCTGCGCTCGCTGCTCGGGCCGATGGGGTTCGAGGTGCGCGAGTACGCGGAGCCGGAGGAAGCCCTGCGCCAGGTGGTGGCCCAGCCTCCGGACGTCATCTTCATGGACCTCATCATGCCGGGCATGACGGGCCTTGCGCTCCTGGAAAGCCTCCGCCAGGATCCTCGCACGCGCGCCATGCCCGCCGTCCTCATCACTTCGAAGGTGCTGGTGCCGGCGGAGCGGGAGGCCGCGGCGCGGCTGGGCGCGAGCGTCCTCTCGAAGGAGATCCTCGGCCAGCCCCAGGCCGCGGCCGCGATCCAGCAGGGCCTGGCCCGGGCCGGCTGGCACGCCCCTGCGCCCACTTCCCCGCCCGGGCATCCGGTCCACCGCTCATGAGATCGACCTTCGAGAACGCTCTCGTTCTCAGCGTCGACGACAACGAGGCCAGCCGCTACGCCATCGGGCGGACGCTTCGGCAGGCGGGCTTCCGCGTGATCGAGGCGGACACGGGGATGGAAGCGCTGCGCCGCGCGCGGGCCGACGCGCCGGACTTGATCATGCTCGACGTCAAGCTGCCCGACATCGACGGCTTCGAGGTCAGCCGGCGGCTCAAGGCGGACATGGAGACGGCGTCGATCCCGGTCCTTCAGATCACCGCCACCTACAGCAGCACCGAACACTGGGCCCAGGCCCTCAATGCGGGCGCCGACGGTTACCTCACCCACCCCGCGGAGCCGGTCGTCCTCATCGCCACCGTCCGCGCCCTCCTGCGCGCACGGGAGGCGGAGCGCGCGCTGCGCGAGGCGAACCGGCTCAAGGACGACTTCCTGGCCACCTTGTCCCACGAGCTGCGCACGCCCCTCAACGCGATCGTGGGCTGGGCGCACGTCCTGCGCACGCCGAACCTGGACCCGGCGGTGACGGCGCGCGCCGTCGAGTCCATCCAGCGCAACGCGGAGGCGCAGACGCGGCTGATCGCGGACATCC
>Ga0207648_10006198_pt1 | contig 11911 bp, 12 predicted proteins | sample KBSMisM32_FD_184310 | JGI IMG/M metagenome (GOLD analysis project Ga0207648, IMG submission 184310) | Miscanthus rhizosphere microbial communities from Kellogg Biological Station, Michigan, USA - KBS Miscanthus M3-2 (SPAdes) (version 2) | ecosystem: Host-associated > Plants > Roots >...
CCTCGGGATCGCGCCGCTTCGACCAGTCGGTGCGCATCAGCAGCCACGCGCCCTCGGGGATGCGGCCGTGCGCGGCCTCGAAGCGCTCGATGTCGTCGACGGTCAGCAGGTAGTCCGGATCGGCCTTCGCCTGCTCGGAACAGTCGATCACGCAGGCCGGCGCGACGAAGTGCTGCGGCGGAATCGTGTCGACCGAGTTGTTCGGCAGATCGCGCCCCGAGATCCAGTGGATCGGCGCGTCGAAGTGGGTGCCGGTGTGCTCGCCGCAGGAGAAGTTGTTCCAGTACCAGCCCGGGCCGCGTGCGTCGTAGGCCGACACCTCCTCGATCCGGAACGGCCAGCACTGCCCCATCTCCGGCGGCAGCGCGATCTGCGGGAATTCCGGCGACAGGGTCTGGGTCAGGTCGACGACGCGGATGCGCTTCGACGCAAGCGCGGCGACCAACTGGCCGAGCAGCGAGGGCTGCGCCGTGCGCGTCGTTTTCGCCTTCGGCGTCGCGGTGCGGGTGGCGGTGGTCGTTGAGGTCATCGGAGGCGCTCCATGGGCTTGAGCAATGCTATGGCTTTCGGGGGCGGCGCTCGAGCGGGCGCTCGGGTTGCGTCGCCGATCGATTCTCCGGAGCGGCCACATGTCGATTCGCGCCCGGCTCGTTCGTCGTGTCGATAAGGGCGCTCGACAAGCCGTGCGATGCCACCGGTGCATCGAAACCCGCCTCGCGCGGCGGCCCGCGACCCCCATCCTTTCCATCGACAGGAGCCCGCCATGACACCACCGCTGAAGCCTGCAGTCGACCTCGCCGCGAAGGCGAAGACCCCGTTTCCGGGCGCCTCGCCCGACTACGAGCGCGCCCGCAAGGCGCTGCTCGCCGAGGAGATCGAATTCCGCCGCCACATGACGCGGCTGGCCGAGCAGCGCCGGGCGCTGCCGCCCGGTCCGGTGATCCGCAAGAACTACCGCTTCAAGGACGAGCAGGGGTTCGAGGTCGGGTTGCGCGACCTGTTCGGCGACAAGGACACGCTGGTCACCTACTTCTGGATGTACGGACCGCAGCGCGAGCGGCCGTGTCCGATGTGCACCAACTGGCTCGGCGCCGTCAACGGCAACGCTGCCGACATCAAGCAGCGCGTCGCGCTGAAGATCCTCGGCCGCTCCGGCGTCGAGCGGCAGTATGCGTTCGCGCAGCAGCGCGGTTGGCGCGACCTCAACTTCGTGCAGACGATCGGCGACGACTACGCGAACGATCTCGGCCTGCTCGCAGCGGGCGGCAGCGAGTCGCCGGCGCTGGTCGTCTTCAAGCGCGACGGCGACGACGTCCGGCTGTTCTGGGCGAGCGAGATGACCCGCGACATGGCCGACCCGGGCCAGGACCCGCGCGACGCGCCCGACATCGCCTCGCTCTGGTCGGTGCTCGACCTGACCCCGGGCGGACGCGGAACCGACTGGTATCCGAAGCTGCAGTACTGATCGGGTCGGCGGGTCCGTTGCTCCGGCCGACGCGGGTGCTGCACGCAGCACCCGCCGTCGATCGGGCCTACGGCGCCGGGCGCGGCTGGATCGCCGCGAACACTTTCTCCCACGGGCTCGGCGCCGCGAAGCCCTCGCCGCAGTCGTCGCCGATGCTGGTCGACGCGACCCGGTCGACCGCGTCGAGCATCGAGCGGCTGAACTTCTTGACGTCGTCGAAGCCGAGCTTGCTCTTCACGTCGTGGTTCGCGTCGGTCGTGACGCCGCTGCGCGTCAGCACGAACTTGTCGAAGTACTGCGTCTGCGCGATCAGCGGGATCTTCTGCGCCTCGAGGTAGCTGCGCAGCGCGTCGTCCTTGAACGGGTACGGCATGCCGGGCCAGAACGCGTTGAAGAGGCCGTCCCAGTGGTTCGGGATGTACGCCTTCGGCTTGATCACCGGCACCACCATCTGTGCGACCGGCGCCCCGCCGGTCGCGATCCAGGCATCGACCTGCGTCAGGCCGGCGTCCTTCATCGCCGCGGCGAGGTTGCCGAGCGGCGAGCCGAAGCTCTGTCCATCGACGATGACGTCCTTGTCGAGGTCGAACGCGCTGGCCGAGTTGTTGACGAAGAACGAGAGCTGGCCTTCCGGCGAATCGACCGTGAACAGGAACGCGCGGTTGCCGCCGCCGTTCGGATAGTCCTCGCCGACGCCGGCGCGCAGGCCGCCGGTCGCCGGGTCGGGCACCGGCGGGCGATACAGCTCGCGGCCGAAGTGCTGGATCGGATTGGTCGCGTCGCCGCTGTGGTTCCAGCGCACGACCCGCATCGTGATGCCGTCGCCGAGCGCGATCTTCTCGCCGCCGCTGACGATGCGGCACTTGTCGGTGCCGACGCCTTGCGCGTTGGCCTGCAGACAAGCCGACAAGCTGCCGATCATCGGCGCCCCGGTCAGGCGCGACCACGCCGGCGTGTCCCAACTGTGGTCCCAGTGGGCGTGGCCGGCGAGCAGCAGGTCGACCTTGTCGGCGCCGAGCATGCCGTCCCTCACCTTCGTGATCGCGGGCAGGTCGACGCCGGCCGGACCCTTCGTGTAGGTGTACATGTCCTTGGGGAACACCGGTGACGCGATGAACAGGCTCTCGGGCAGGCGGGAGATGTAGCCGTCCATCACGATGCGCTTGTCGCCGATCTTGAAGTACCAGTTGGCGATCGACATCCACGTCATCTCGACCGTGGGCGGAGCGGCCAACGCAGGCGCCGTGCAAGCGGCCGACAGCGCCAGGGCGGCGCCGGCGATCAGGCGGTTCTTCATCTTCGAGTCTCCATCGAGGGGTGAGGGAGGGCAAAGCGTAGGCGTCCGCTGCGCAGGCGTCCACTGGGCTTTTACGGTCCCGCCAGGGATTGTTCGGCGCCGCGTTCTGCGCTAGCGTCGGCGTCCTTCCAACATGAAGAGCGGGCTCCGATGAATCCGAACAAGGCACTCTGGGAAAAGGGCGACTTCACGCGCATCGCGCAGTCGATGCGCAGCAGCGGCGACGCCTTCGTGCGGTCGCTCGGCGTGACGCCCGGACTGAAGGTTCTCGATCTCGGCTGCGGCGACGGCACGACCGCGCTTCCGGCGGCGCGGCTCGGCGCCGACGTGCTCGGCGTCGACATCGCGAGCAACCTGGTGGCGGCCGGCAACCGGCGCGCCCAGGAGGCCGGGCTCACCAACATCCGCTTCGAGGAAGGCGATGCCTGCGACCTCAACGCGCTGGCGGACAAGCGCTTCGACCTCGTCGTCACGGTGTTCGGCGCGATGTTTGCGCCGAAGCCGTTCGACGTCGCGAAGGAGATGGTCCGCGTCACGAAGCCGGGCGGCCGCATCGTGATGGGCAATTGGATTCCGAACGACCCGACCCTGGTCGCGCAGATCCTGAAGATCAGCGCCGGCTATTCGCCGCCGCCGCCCGAAGGCTTCGTCAGCCCGATGACCTGGGGCGTCGAGAGCCACGTGCTCGAGCGCTTCGCCGCGGCCGGGGTGCCGAAGGACGCGGTCTCGTGCACGCGGGACACCTTCACGTTCGACTTCGACGGCACGCCGGTCGGCTTCGTCGACGAGTTCCGACGCTACTACGGCCCGACGATGAACGCGTTCGACGCGGCCGAGAAGAACGGTCGCGCCGACGCGCTGCGCGCCGAGCTCGAGGCGCTGTTCAAGAGCCAGAACAAGAGCACGAGCGCGTCGCGCACGACGATCCCGGCCACCTTCCTGCGGGTGACCGTCGACGTCGCATAGCGCTGCCCTCAGCGGCGCTTCTTCTTTCGCCTCGGCTTCGCGGTCGGGGTCATCGCATCGGCCCAGAACGAGACGATCTCGCGGGTCGCCTGGGTCGTCGCGGCGGCGGTCTGCCGCTTGGCTTCGGCGCCGATGCGTCCGCGCGCGCTGTTGACGACGCTGTTCGCGCCGCTGAGCCAGAGGCTCATGAACGGGTTCTTCTTCAACCAGGGATTCGACGCCACGGGAACATCTCCTTCGGCGTGGATGTTCGCTGCTGGCCTCGGCAACGCTTATCGGAGCGGGCTGCCTGCTCGCGTAGGCCTCCGCCTCGCGTCGCGGGACCCGTCAATCGGCGCTATCGCGGCGGTCTCTCGATCTCGCTATGAGCTCTCCGTCAATTACCGGTTTTCCTCAGGTGACTCAAGAAGAACTCGATCGTCTTCTTGCGTGCGTCGACCGCGCTGGGATCGTCCGCCGCGCCATCGAATCCGTGCTCCGCCCCGGCGTAGAGCTTCATGGTGACGCTTGAGGTCCGCAGTTTGGCAGCGGCTTCCATGACGAGCGCCTCCTGGACCGGAATCACGGTGTCCGACTCTCCATGCACGATGAGGGTCGCGGGCAACAGCGTGATCCGACGTTCCAATGACCTCGGGAAGCCGCCGTAGAACTCGGCCAATGCCTTGATCCGGCGGTTCGTGCCAGCGATGCCGACAGCGAGATAGCCGCCTTGCGAGAATCCAAGAACACCCAGCTTCTCGCGCTCGGTGATCGGCAACTGGCTCAGCTCGTCGACCACGTCGTTGATCGTCTCGAGCCACGCCATGAAGCGCGTCTGAAAGAGCGCGCTGTTCTCGGTGCGGTCTCGGCCTGAAGCCACACGCGAATCGCCCGCGCTGTAGTAAAGGACCGCGCACGCGCGAAGGCCCTCGGCGGCGAAAGCTTCTGCATAGCGTTCGAAGTGACGCGAGAACGGGCCGAAGCCGCCGGCCCCGTGCAGCAGCACGACGACAGGCAGAGGGCCGGCGGCGGGGGTCGAATAGCAGCGCACCGAGACATCGCGACCGTGGCTGGCAATGGACAACTCGTGAAGCGCGAGTTCGGCCCCGGGCACCGGTGCGCACGCGAGCGTCAGGAGCAGTGCGATGGCAAGCGCACGCATCTGATGTTCCATGATCGGATCACTTGATAGAGTCGTCGGCCTGCAGCCGATTCACTGAGGAAGCGCTCCACCTTCGCCTGCGGCCAAAGACCGATTGAGGCTGCTGGAAATGAGCTGCGGAGACTGTGGCCTCACCCGGCGATGCGTTCGGCGAGCCGCACCAGGCTGCGGTCGCTGCCGGCCGGCCCGAGCAGTGAAATCCCGAGCGGCGCGCCGAGCCGGCTGCCGAGCGGCAGCGACAGCTGCGGAAAGCCGGCGAGCCCGGCGATGCAGAGCATCCTGGTGGCCTGGTTGCGGTAGTCCTCGAGACCCGCTTCGCCGGCGCTGGCGAGCGGTGCGATGTCGGGCATCGTCGGCAGCAGCAGCACGCCGTCGCGGCCGAGCAGCGCTTCCAGATGGGCACGGAAGCGCGTCCGGAACGCGGTCGCCTCGGCGACCTGTGCATCGGTGACCTCGCGCGCCCACGCGAAGCGCTGGGCGACACCGGGTCCGAGCGGCGGCGCGAAGCGCTCGATCAGCGCACCGTCGGCGCGCCACGCCTCCCGGCCTTGCAGGTAGCGGAAGCTCCAGTACATCGGATCGAAGCCATCGAGCACGACATCGACCGGCGCGGCGCGCCCGAGCACCGCCTGCACGCGTTCGCGCGGTGCCTGCTGCGCCTCGAGGACCTCGGGCGCGAGCAGGTTCCAGACGTCGGTCGGCGCGAGGAGCCGCACGGCCTCGACCGGCGCCGGATCGGCGCCGAGCAACACGTCGGCGATGCGCGCGAAGGTCGGCACGTCGCGCGCGAACCAGCCGCAGGTGTCGAAGCTCGGCGCGAGATCGAGCACTCTTTCCAGGCTGATGCGTCCGTGGGTCGGGCGCAGGCCGACCAGTCCGCAATGGTTGGCCGGTGCGCGCACCGAGCCGCCGGTGTCGCTGCCGAGCGCGAAGTCGCAGAACCGGTGCGACACCGCCGCCGCCGACCCCGACGACGAGCCGCCGCTGATGCGGTCCGGTGCCGCGCCGTTGACCGGCGCGCCGAAGTGGGCGTTCTGGCCGTTCATCGAGAACGCGAACTCGTCGGTGATCGTCTTGCCGATGAAGCGCGCGCCCGCATCGAGCAGGCGCTGCACGCTCGGCGCGGTCGTCGTCTTGATGCCGGACAGCGCAAGCAGGAACGGCGAGCCGCCGCTGGTCGGATAGCCGGCGACATCGAACAGGTCCTTGACGGCGAACGACAGTTCGGCGAGCGGGCCGTCGGCGGCGTGCGGCACGACCGCATCGGGGTAGGGCATGAACGCGCGGGCGCTGTCGCGGGAGGTGGGCATGGCGGCTCGATCGGGTGTGCGGGCCTGTTGTTTTACGCCACTATCCGGCCGGTGCGAACGGGCGGACGCGCGCGGCAATGCGTGCCTCGATCTGGCGTCCCGCCCGCAGCGCTTCGAGCCCGGCAGGCCGACCGTCACCGCATCCCAGGGCCAGCGCGAAGGGTCGTTGGACCAGGCGTGCGCATCGGCGCGCCAAACGGCGTACCGTGCGGTCATGGCCGCCTCCGCTGCATTCACGTTCGACAACTCGTACGCCCGCGACCTGGAGGGCTTCTACGTGCCGTGGCAACCGGCGACCGCGCCGGCGCCGCGCTGGCTGTACTTCAACCGCGCGCTGGCCGAGGAACTGCGGCTCGACGTCGGCGCGCTGGAGGGCGACCACGGGGCCGCGCTGTTCGCCGGCAACATCGTGCCGGAGGGCGCGCAGCCGATCGCGCAGGCCTACGCCGGCCATCAGTTCGGCGGCTTCTCGCCGCAGCTCGGCGACGGCCGCGCGGTGCTGCTCGGCGAGGTGATCGATTCGCACGGGCAGCGCCGCGACATCGCGATGAAGGGCTCGGGCCGCACGCCGTTCTCGCGCGGCGGCGACGGCAAGGCGGCGGTCGGCCCGATGCTGCGCGAGGTGCTGATCGGCGAGGGCATGCACGCGCTCGGCATCCCGACCACGCGCGCCCTCGCGGTCGTCGCGACCGGCGAGCCGGTGCGCCGCGAGACCTTGCTGCCGGGCGCGGTGCTGACCCGCGTCGCCGCCAGCCACATCCGCGTCGGCACGTTCCAGTTCTTCGCGGCGCGCGGCGACGCCGAACGCGTGCGCCAGCTCGCCGACTACACGATCGCGCGCCACTATCCCGAGCTCGTCGGCACGCCGCGCCGCTACCTCGCGTTGCTCGAGCAGATGGCCGAGCGCCAGGCCGCGCTGATCGCGCAGTGGATGAACGTCGGCTTCATCCACGGCGTGATGAACACCGACAACATGACCTTGTCGGGCGAGACGATCGACTACGGGCCGTGCGCCTTCATCGAGGCCTACGACCCGGCCGCCGTGTTCAGCTCGATCGACGAGGGCGGGCGCTATGCCTATGCGAACCAGCCGCTGATCGCGCGCTGGAACATCGCCCGGCTCGCCGAGACCGTGTTGCCGCTGCTGGCGGACGACGAGGGAGAGGCCACCGCGCAGGCGATGGCAGTCATCGACGCGTTCCCTGCGCTGTACGCGGCGCGGCTGCTGGCCGGCCAGCGCGCGAAGCTCGGGCTGCGCCGTGACGATCCTGCAGACGACGCCGGCGACGGCGCGCTCGTCGCCGACTGGCTCGCGCTGCTCGAACGCCAGACGGTCGACTTCACGCTCGCCTGGCGGCGCCTCGCCGACGCCTCGGCGGGCGACGACGCGCCGCTGCGCGCGCTGTTTGCCGACGCGGCCTCGCTCGACCCCTGGCTCGCGCGCTGGCGCGACCGCTGTGCGCGCGAAGACCAGGCCGATGCCGCGAAAGATGCGGAGGTTGGAGCCGGTCGCGCGGCGCGGATGCGCCGCGTCAACCCGTGGCTGATCCCGCGCAATCACCGCGTCGAGGAAGCCCTGAAGGCCGCCTCCGATGATGCCGACCTCGGACCGTTCGAGCGCCTGCTCGACGCGTTGCAGCGGCCCTATGACGAATCGCCCGAGCGCGCGTACTACGCGGAGCCGGCGCCGGCGGCGGTCACCGCGTGCTATCGCACGTTCTGCGGGACTTGATCGAAAGCGGGTGAGGGCGCCGGGCCCGATCGAGCGGGTGACGGGCGCGGGCTCAGCGCGAGCCGTTGCCTGCCGACGACCCGCAGCGCCCGCGCGCTACTCGATCACGACGTTGCCGTCCTTCACGATCTTGGCGAACTTGGTCATCTCGCTCGCGATCAGCGCCGCCATCTCCGTCGGCGTGCTGCCGAGCGGCTCGCAGCCGCCGTTCGCCATCGCGGCGGCGAACGCCGGCGACTTGATGATCTTCAGCATCTCGCTGCTCAACCGGTCGATCACCGGCTTCGGCGTGCCGGTCGGCGCGAGCACGCCGTACCAGGTCTGGATGTCGAAGCCCTTCAGACCCGCTTCCTCGAGCGTCGGCACATCGGGCAGGAACGTCGAGCGCGCGTGCGCGGTCACCGCGAGCGGCAGCAGCTTGCCGTTCTTCAGGAACGCCCACTGCGCGGTGATGCTGTCGAACGACATGTTGACCTGACCGCCGAGCAGGTCGGCGACGAGCGGCGCGCTGCCCTTGTACGGCACGTGCAGCAGGGTCGTGCCGGTCTGCTGCTGGAACAGCGTGCCGATCAGGTGCTGCGCGGTGCCGTTGCCGTTCGAGCCGTAGCTGAGCGGCGTCTTCGCCGACGCCTTCGCGAGCGCGATCAGCTCGGCGATCGACTTGACCGGCGTCACCGCCGGATTGACCGCGACGACGTTCGGCACCGAGGCCACCGTCGTGATCGGCGTCAGGTCCTTCTGCAGGTCGTACGAGAGCTTGCGGTAGACGCTCGGCGCGATCGTGTGGTGGACCGCGCCCATCAACAGCGTGTAGCCGTCGGGCTTCGCCTTCGCGACGTAGTCGGCGCCGACCGTCGTGCCGGCGCCGGGACGGTTCTCGACCAGCACCGGCTGGCCGAGGCTCTTCGCCAGCGACTCGGCCAGGGTGCGCGCGACGAGGTCGGTCGTGCCGCCGGGCGGGAACGGGACGACGATGCTGATCGGCTTGAGCGGATAGTCCTGCGCCCGAGCCTGACCCTGCGCGAGCGCGCCGATGCCGGCCAGTGCGGCGAAGGCAACTGAACGCAGCAGCGCATGGCGCCGGGTCGATGAATGCGGCATGGGTTGTCTCCTGTCGGTCTTGATTCGAGTCGTGCAGCCGCCGCTGGGCCGCGCGCGTCAGCCGCCGCGCATTGCGGCCGCGAGCCACGCGCCGACCACCGGTCCGGCGATCACCGCCCAGCACAGCACCGACATCACGAGGGTCAGAAAGACCGCGGCGCTGCCCATGTCCTTGGCCTGCCCGGCGAGCGGATGGCGCTCGGCCGAGATGCGGTCGACGGTGGCCTCGATCGCCGAGTTGAGGAGCTCGACGACGATCACCAGCAGCATCGACAGCACCAGGATCAGCCGGTCGAGCGTCGGCACCGGCAGCAGCACCGCCGCCGGCAGCAGCAGCAGGAAGACCAGCACCTCCTGCTGGAACGCGGCTTCGTGGCGCGTCGCATGGCGGAAGCCGGCGAGCGAGTAGCGCAGGGCGCCGGCCAGGCGGGCCGGGCCGATCGACGGACGGAGTTCGTGCTTGACGGTCATCGGGAGGTTCCTCGCCCCCATTTTCGATGACGCCGGGCGCAACGCGGGCGCCTACTTGCGCAGCCGCTCGAGCTCCGTCATGACGGCGTTCACGGTCGCCTCGCCGACGTTGGCGGCGTGCTTCGCGATCACGGGTTTCATCTTCTCGCCCTTCAGCTTGCCGTTCGACTTCGCCTCGACGAGCTCGGCGAAGCGCTCCATGCCCGACACGACCGGGTGCCCTTCGCGTTCTGGTTCGCGAACTTGATCGTCTTCGCCTGGGCCTGCACGAGCCCGCAGAGCGCGAGCGCGGCGCGCCGGTCCTGCGCCGCGGGCAGGAGGCGATCGGCGTGATCACGATCGCGGGGCCGCTGCAGCGGTTGACGACGGCGCGGATGCTCGAGCTCGGCCGTCCGCTGGTCGCTGCCGCGGCCGAGCTGGCGATGGGCAGCACGGCGTCACCGCTGTTTGCTCCGCGCACGCGGATGCAGGGCGCGCGCTGAGGCACGTTCGATCGGCTCGACTTGCGAGCGTGGAGCGCGTCGTCGCCAGGAGTAGCCATTGGAGACAGCGCTTGGTCGCGCGGCCCGCATCATCGAGACCGCGTTCCGTCGCGCCGCGGCTAGCCGATGCAGATCGTGCCGACGCGCACCACGACCATCAGCTTGACGCTGTCGCGCAGCACCAGCAGCTGCAGCAGCGTGCCGTCCGCATGCGGGTTGCGCCACGACTGCGGGCTCAGCACGATGTCGTCGCGGCGCAGGCCGGCGCGCGAGGCCGGGGTGTCGTCGCCGACCAGGACGATGCGATCGGTGCGCGGATCGGCCGTGACGCCGATGCCGACATAGCTGCTGCCGGCGCAGGCGAGGCCGCTCGTCATCGACTCGGCGCGGACGATCTCGACGCTGACGAGGTGATCCCGGGCGCCGTGCAGCGCGTCGGCGGTCGCGTCGTGCAGCGCGGGCGCCGGTGGCGGCGGTGCGACGACGCGGTCCGTCACATGCACGAGCGCGTACACGGTCAGCAGGTGCAGCAGCACCGTCAGCGTCGCACCGACGGCTCGCGACTCGGCCCTGCCGTGCACGTGACCTCCGCGCGATCGCTCAGCCGCTCTCGGGCCGGGTGACGTGCTGCGCGTACAGCTCGCTGACGCGCGCCGTCAGCGCGCCCGGCTTGCCGTCGCCGATCGTCCGGCCGTCTACCTTGGTCACCGGCGTGACGCCGCCCAAGGTGCCGGTCACGAACGCCTCGTCGGCGGCGTAGACCTGCGCCAGGGTGAAATCGCATTCGCGGGCGATGCCGCCGGCCGCGGTCCAGGCGTCGATCACGTTGCGCTGGGTGATGCCCTTGAACGAGTAGGCGCCGGTCGAGGTCCAGAGCTCGCCGCCGCGGACGACGAAGAAGTTGGTCGAGTTGCAGCTCGCGACGAAGCCGCGCGGATCGAGCATCAGCGCCTCGTCGGCGCCGGCGTGGATCGCCTGGATCAGGGCCTGGATCAGGTTCAGGCGGCTGTGCGAATTGAGGTGCAGGTCGAAGACGTCGGGGCCGCTGGTGCGGAAGGTCGACGTGAAGAGGGCGAGGCCCTTCGCCTTCGACTCGGGCTTCGGCGTCTTGAACTCGGCGACGATCACGACGGTCGCCCGGCCGATCACGAAGCGCGGGTCCTGGTTCGGCGTGCGCTTCAGGCCGCGCGTGACCATCAGGCGGATGTGCGCGCCGTCGTGCATCGCGTTCTTCGCGAGCGTGTCGTGCACGGCCCGTGTCAGCTCGGCGCGGCTCATGCCGATGTCGAGCGCGATCGAGGTCGCGCCTTCCCAGAGGCGGTCGAGGTGCGCGTCGAGGCTGATCAACTTGCCCTGCACCAGCCGCAGGCCTTCCCAGATGCCGTCGCCGAGCACGAAGCCGCTGTCGAAGATCGAGACGCTCGCTTCGTGGCGTGGCACGAAGTCGCCGTTGACGTAGACAAGTACGCCGTCGTTGCGCGGGTCGGCGACATAGCCTTGCGCGCTCTCGCCGGTGGCGAGCGATGAGGGGGTGGCGGCGTTCATCGTGAAGGGGTCCAGGCTGCAGCAGCAGGTCGTGAAAGATCGAGAACCGGCTGCGACATCGCAAGTCGGCATGGGCGCCGGCAGGTTCCGTCGCGGGTTCCCATTCTGACGATGCTCGCGCGCCGCGCACGTCGGCCCCTGCGCGGCGCCGGCCGCCGAAGTTTGAAGGGGACTTGCCGCCCCGCCCCGTGAAACCGGCTAGCGCCAGAAGCGCCGCGACCCGCCGAGGCGCCGATCGGTCCGCACATCCACGCCGCCGCCTTCGTCGTGGATCTGCTGGGCACGCTCGGTGAGCTTGCGCAGGCAGGTCTCGAGCACGCTGGCTTCGCTCGGGTCGAGCGCGGCGACGAGCCGGCGGTTGATCTCGGCCAGCTGGGGCCAAAGCTCCGCATGCAGTCGCT
>Ga0207648_10006199_pt1 | contig 11911 bp, 9 predicted proteins | sample KBSMisM32_FD_184310 | JGI IMG/M metagenome (GOLD analysis project Ga0207648, IMG submission 184310) | Miscanthus rhizosphere microbial communities from Kellogg Biological Station, Michigan, USA - KBS Miscanthus M3-2 (SPAdes) (version 2) | ecosystem: Host-associated > Plants > Roots > Rhizosphere...
GCCCTGTCGAGACCGCCGGTAACGGCGCGGCAGGTTTGAACGACGACACGGACGGAAACGCGTCAATGTCTTGGCGTATTGCGCCACGCTCGCGCTGTGATGCAAGCCACGCCTCGAACTGCGAGGCGACCAACCCGTCGGACTGGGTTTGCCGGGCCGCCGCCGATGTCGCGAGGTGGTTCGCATACTCGTTTTGTGGGTGGCCATGGTGGCCGCGCACCCATCGCCACTGCACCTGGTGGCCGGCGACGGCGTCGACCGCCGCGTGCCACATCTCGAGGTTCTCGATCGGACCGCTCTTCCGGGTCCAGCCGCGTTTCGCCCAGCCATGGACCCACGACTCCATGCCGTCCACGAGATATCGAGAGTCGCTGGTGAACACCACGGAGAACTGCTTTCCCTTTCGCGACAGCGCACGGAACGTCTCGATCACCGAGCGCAGCGCCATGCGGTTGTTCGTCGTCGCCGGTTCCGCGACCCAAAGATCGCGGCGGACGATCTCGGCCGACTCGGGCCGCATGTACTCGATGAGCGCGCCGGCGCCCCCGGGGTTGTCGCCATCGCGACCGTTGCCCAGACACGATTCGTCGGCATAGACGGCGACGAGTGGATACTTGGCGCTCGCCCTTCCGGCCGTCATTTCACGACCTCGATGGACTGCACCTCATCGAGGTAGAACGTCATCACCGTGCCGCTCGGGTGCCGTGCCTGGATCGCCTCCCGTCCACGCTCGACGGACAGTCGTGACGGCACCACGACGTACTCGGTCCCGCGACGCATCACCGCGATGCGTCGGTTCTCGGTGATCGCCCGCTCGAGAAGGTCGTACTGCTCGTGCGTCAGCTGCGCCATCTACGACTGATCTCCGTCACTGATTCGCATGCAGGTGAGTCCCGCCTCATCGATCGCAACGGGCAGGATGTGGGGTGCGAGCTCGGCCACCGCCTCCTTGACGCGGTCCACGCTGTCGTCGTTCGCGATGATCAACACGCACCCACCGCCCGAGGCACCGAGCGCTTTTCCGCCACGCGCGCCGACGTCCCGTGCCCGCTCCAGGATCGAGTCGATGAGGGGCGTGGGAATCGACGGATGCAACGACCGTTGATGCTGCCAGTGCTCCCATACGAGGTCCCCGAGCTCATCGATGTCGCTCGCGCACAGCTCATCGGACATCGCGCGCGCGAGCGCCTTCATGCGGGCGAGCGCATGAACGACCCGTCGGTTCCGGCCGCGATACGCGTCGAGGACCGCAGTGATCGTATCGCCGGAGATCCGCGACTCGCCGGTGTACACGACGACAGAGCGACGCTCGAGCGATGCCTTGCACTCGCGCGACAGCGACAGGCGGCGGACGCGCGTGTCGTCACCGAATGTGAGCGCGAGCGCGCCACCATACGCAGCGGCGTAGTGATCCTGCCTCCCGCCGGGAACCCCGAGGTCCTGGACCTCGATCGCGCGGCTCTGTTCCGCGAGCTCGGCCCGATCGATTGGACCGCCACGCCACGCGGCGAGCGCGCCACTCACGGCGACTCCCGCCGCCGACGATCCTCCGAGCCCGGCGCCGAGCGGGAAGTCGCTCGCGATCTCGATCGTGATGCCGCTGACTGCAGCGCGGCGCACGGCCGCTTCGGCGAGAGCGCTGTCCGCTGCGCGCCGGGTATCGACCGAGCTCTCGCCGCCCTGGCCGGGGCGGAGCCGTACGGTTGCGTAGCGCGCGATGGCGATGTTGCAGACGAAGCCGCCCTCTTCCTCGCTGTACGGCGGGACGTCGGTCCAGCCGCCTCCGAAGTCGAGGCGCGTAGGAGCGCGCGCGACGACGATGGTCATTCGTCGGGTGAGCGTCGGGGAGGCATAGGCGCGGAAAGTTACAGGGTAGTGGCGAGCTTGGCAGGGAATTTCCGTTCAGTCGCCGTCCCTGCAACCAACCGCTAGCCGTCCGCCGGCGATCGTCCGCGTCGCGTGTACCGATCGAAGAACTCCGCCGCCCGCCCGAGATCGGCCTGCGCGACGAACTCGGTGCCTAACGCGCGGCAGCCTTCCAGCGCCATGTCGCAGAGAGTCGGCGCGGTGGCGCGGAGCGTCGGATCCGCCAAGCCATCCCGCCCGGCTCGCACCAGAAGATCGCGGTCGGGCGAGCCGAGGACATCCGCTGCCGCCTCGAGGTTGGGGCGATGATACACGAGCCCGGCGACGAAGCTGAGGGGAGCCGCGTACCACTCCGGCGAGACCACATCCGCGGAGCGAAGCTCGAAGTACCCGCGCGGTCGCACTTCGGGAAAGAGCGTCGACAGATGCAGACACCAGTCGTCCAGACTCACGTCGCCGCGCGCAAGCCAGTCGCCGAAGCTCGGCGTCGTATCACCGACGTCGGGCATGAGAAACGCCGGCGCCTCGAGCGCGAACGCCAAATACTCCTCGACGACATCATCGCACACCCCGAGCAGCCCAGTGCGCTGCGGGTCGAGCGACCGCCAGACGTGACTGCGGAAGCTGCGATGGCCGGTGTCACGCCCGGCGTACCGCGGCGAGTTCGCGAAGATCGCGACCATGTAGGGCGCAAGCGCGTTCAGCACCCGCCACGTCCGCTCGGGCGTTGGGCCGCCATCCACACACACCTGGAACGATGCCGTCTGACGCATCATCCTCGCGCCGGACCGCCCGATCGTGTCGAAGTGCCGCAGCATGCGCCGATACCGGTCGGCGTCCAGCTGTGGCGCGACTTCCTCGATCGGCGTCCGCGGGTCGATCCCGCATGACAGGAGCTCCACGCCCGGCGGAGCCGCGTCCGCGATCGCGCCGATCGTGTCCTGCAGGCCACCGACCAGCACACTCAGCGACGCGTTAGGCGCGGCGCTGATCTCGATCTGACCGCCAGGCTCGAACGTGATGCGCCCGCCGTCCGGGAAGACAATTTCGGGGACGCTCGCTTTCGCCGACCGGCGTTCGCACCATCCCGCGCTGGCTCCCGCGCGGCGTATGATCGACAGGCTGCTCACGCCGGCGTGCGCCTCGAGCGGCAGGGGCCGGCCGGACCGCGTATCGATCGGAATGACCTCGACCTCGGCGCCGATGCGAGGTGCGCGGTCGGCCTGCTGCGGAGCGGGGAACACGCGCTGCCGCAGGTGGCGGGCGAGCACCCACCGGTCGTGAACCGTCAGCGTCCCGGGCGTGTCCTCCTCGAGGCGCTCATCGCGCGGCCGATGCAGCCACGGCGGAGCCGTCACGCGTCGGCACTTCCGTCGCGCGCGAGCGCCGCGACCACCAGGGCGTACGTCTGTACCGGGTCGGTGATCCACCGCTCGATCACCATACCGGCGTTGCCAAGCATGCGGTCCAGCGACGCGCGATCGTACTTGCAGCTGATCTCGGTGCGGATGGACTCTCCTCCGGCGAACGCGACCTCGCCCACGCCGGGAATGCTCACGCGCTGATCGTCGGTCGACACGAGATGCATCTCGATGCGGTGGAGCGCGCGGTCGTAGAACGCCCGGTGCTCGAACCTGGAGAGATCGAAGCTCGCGCCAAGGTCGCGATTCAGGACGTGAAGCACGTTCAGGTTGAACTCCGCCGTGATGCCCTGCGCGTCGTTGTACGCCGCCTCAATGATCGCCGGGTCTTTCCGCAGGTCGGCCCCGAGGAGGAACCGGTCGCCGGCACGCATGGCGGCCGCGACGTTCTCGAGAAGCGCCCGTGCATCCAACGCATCGAAGTTGCCGATCGTGCTGCCAAGGAATGCGATGAGCGTCGGCCGCGGAAGGTCCGGACCCAAGTCGAGCGGGTCGGCGATGTCGCCGACGACCGGCTCGATGCCTAACGCCGGATACTCTTCGCGGAGACGCGCGGCCGCGTCCTCCAGGAACTCGGCACTGACGTCGATCGGGACGTACACCTCGCCGCTCCCCGCGTACGCCATGGCGTCGAGCAACCCGCGGGTCTTGTCCGCGCTGCCCGCCCCGAGCTCGACCAGCGCGCGTGGACGCAACGCCGCCATGAGCGGCGTGCTCCAGCAATCCAGCAGCGCGCGCTCCGTCCGCGTCAGGTAATACTCGGGCAGCCGCGTGATCTCATCGAACAGCTCCGACCCGCGGCGATCGTAGAAGTATTTCGGCGGAAGCTCCTTTTGCGGGCGGGACAACCCCCACGCGACATCGTGCAGCAGCTCTGAGCGGAGCGACGCGTCGGACCGACCGGCGATACTAGTCATCGGATGCACACCGGAACCCGCTGAAGATCTGGCGGCGAATGGGGTAATCCCAGTTTCGGAACGTGTTGCGGATCGCGCCCGGACGCGTGGCGAACGAGCCGCCGCGCAGCACCTTGTACTCCGTTCCGAAGAAGACTTCGGAGTACTCGGGGTACGGGAACGTCTGGTAGCCTGGGTACCTGGTGAAATCGCTGGACGTCCACTCCCAGACATCGCCGATCATCCCGTAGCAGCCCACCGGCGACACGTTGCGCGGATACGCGCCCACCGGCGCGGTGTCGAACGACAGCTGATCGAGATTGGCCTTGTCGGGCGTCCATGGCTCGTTCCCCCACGGGAACAGCCGGTGCTCGCCCGTCGCCGGGTCGAACGACGCCGCGGCCTCCCACTCGAATTCGTTAGGCAGGCGCTTACCCGCCCACCGCGCGAACGCGTCCGCCTCGTGGTAGGTGACGTGGCACACGGGACGTCGTGGGTCCACCGGGCCCGTTCGGTCGAACATTCTCGAGTGCCACGTCGACCCGTCACGCGTCCAGTACTTCGGCGAATCGGCGCGCTCGGTCTCCTTCCACGCCCAGCCCTCGTCGCTCCAGAGGTCGCGGCGACGGTACCCGCCGTCCTCCATGAACTCGAGATACTGCGCGTTGGTCACCGGTGCGACGTCGATGCGGAACGGCCGAAGCTCGACGAGGTGCTGCGGCCGCTCGTTGTCGTACGCCGCGCGCCGGTCGTTCGTGCCAATCGGCACGGCGCCGCCAGGGAAGCGAACCATCGAGCCAACTGCGACGTCGATGCGCGGCTCGGGGAGCACGACGCTTCGCGGCGCGCGATACGGCTCGCCGAGCTTGAGCTGAAGCGTCTGCAGGATCGTCTCGTTGTGCTGATACTCGTGCTGCGCCACCATGGCGTACACGTAGCCATCTCGCAGAAGTGGATCGCCCGCCTCGAGATCGAGCGTCTCGATCTTCTCGAGGACGCGCTGACGCACCTCGGCGAGGATCTCGAGCACCTCGTCGCGCCCGGGCAGGTCGAGGGCGCCGCGCACGCGTCGCGGATGCTCGAACGGGTTGTAGATCCCCGGCATCTCGCCGAACTCCACCGTGCCGTGCACGTTCCGGTTCAGCCACAGCTCTTCGAAGTGCGCGATGTGCCCCAGATCCCACACGATGGGACTCATCAGCGAATTGTGCTGGATGCGAAGGTCTTCGTCGCTAATCGGCTCGGTGAGCCGGATCGTTCGCTCTCGCGCGTCGCGAAGCAGCGCAACAATGCGCTGGACGGCGGTATCCAAGCCGGGGCGCGTTCGAGTGGATTCTGCCATCGCTAGACCTCGAGTCGAAGGTTCGGCGTGACGTGCGGTTGATGCCCGGGGATCCGACTGCGAGTCAGGCTAGGCAGCCCGCGGAGCACAAATGCACCGCGTCGGTTTCCGGTTCCACACTGGACGTGGGAACCTCCCGGCCAGACCCGCGATTTGTGCCGTCGCAACCTCCGGTACCAGGGGGTTGGCGCTACAATTTCTCCGTCGAACTGAACGGCCGACATCGCTGAGGGTGTGTCATGTCAACGTCGGTAGTGACCTCGAGCTGGTCTCGCGTTGGAAAGGTGCCCCCGACTGCGCTCGCTGATGCGCGGCTACAGCTGCACCATGCCGCGCAGATCGCGGTGTCGGCGGCGATCTCGTATGTCGTTGCGCGGTCGGACGATAGTCACACGGCGCTGACCTGGATCGCTCCGCTGCGCGCTCTCGCTACCGAGCCGATTACGGCGACGCGTCAGTTCCGGATTGCGCTGCGAGTGGAGGACCTCACACTCCACGTGCTGGATGAGAAGGGGTTGCCCACGCGGTCGTTTGCGTTACCCGGTCACACCGTCGCCGATGGCCACGCATGGCTCGGTGAGGTCTTGGCTCAGGCCGCCTTGGACCCCGCGCGCCTCCGAGCACGCAAGCACTACACCATACCGTCTCATCCGGTCGAGTCGGGGGCTCCGTTTTCGCTCGGCGGCAGCGCCGAATTCGCCGAGCTCGCGGGTTACTGGTCGAACGCGGCCGGGCTGCTCGAGGCCCTGGCACGGGGGACGGATGGTGCTGGGCCGGTGCGGACCTGGCCGCACCACTTCGACATCGCGACCCTCATCCAGCTGCCCGGTGCCGGCGGGCGGACGATCGGTGTCGGTCAGTCACCCGGAGATGATTTGTACGCGGAGCCGTATTGGTACGTGGGACCGCACCCGTCACCGCCCGTGGCGGACCTGCCGCCGCTCGCCGGCTCGGGCCACTGGCACACGCAGGGCTGGGTTGGCGCAGCGCTGCCCGCGAGCGACTACGTCGGAGCGTCCGATCAGCGCCTGCAGGTCACTGCCTTCATCGAGTCGGCGGTCGCTGCGTGCAGAAGGCTCCTTGGCGCGTAGAACGGATGGGATAGGGGTGAGGAGTCATAACTTCAAGGGGTCAGAGCCCTTGAACCGTCCGGTTCAAGGGCTCTGACCCCTTGAACTTATGACTCCGACCTCTGACCCCAATCCGGCCCGCGCTCGCGCCCGGAGAAACCGGGCCGCATCTTTGCGGCCTCATCGTACCCCAAGCGGAGCGCCCATGTCCGTTTCCCGTCGTGATTTCCTGGCTGCCGGCGCGACGGCGGCCGCTGGCGTCGCACTCGGCAACCCATTGCTCGGTGAGTCGCCGGGCATCGCGCAGCGCGCATCGGGCATGGCGAGTTCGGCCGGCACGTTCGCGCGCCCGATCGTCATCGCCTCGGACAACGGCATTCGCGGCGTGAAGAAAGCGTACGACATGATCGTTGGCGGGGCGGACACGCTCGACGCGATCATCGCCGGCGTGAACATTCAGGAGCTCGATCCCGACGACATGTCCGTCGGGCTCGGCGGCCTACCTAACGAGGATGGCGTCGTGCAGCTCGACGCCAGCTGCATGCACGGCCCCACCAAGCGGGCCGGCGCCGTCGGATGCCTCGAAGACATCGCTACGCCCTCGCTGGTGGCGAAGGCGGTGATGGACTACACCGACCACATCATGCTCGTCGGCCCTGACGCCAAGCGGTTCGCGCTCAAGATGGGGTTCAAGGAGCAGAATCTGCTCACCGAGAAGTCGCGGCTGGAGTGGATCAAGTGGAAGTCCCGGCTCAATGCGAACGACGCGTGGCTCGCGCCCGCGGACACGACGGCCACGCCGTCCCAACCGTCCGCCCGGCCAAATGCTGTTCCGCGCCGCACCCCGCCGAGCGGAGGGGGAGGGGGAGGAAGCGGCGAAAAGATCACGTATGACGAGTATGGCGTGGCGCATACGTGGGGGACGATCAACATGAACGCGGTCGACGCGAACGGCGACTTGAGCTCCGTGACCACCACCAGCGGCATCGCGTGGAAGATCGCGGGTCGCGTTGGCGACTCGCCGATCATCGGTGCAGGGCAGTACTGCGACAACACCGTCGGCGCTGCCGGCTCGACCGGCCGAGGCGAGTCGAACATCAAGGTATGCGGTGCGTTCCTCGCCGTGGAGCTCATGCGGCAGGGGCTGACGCCGGAGCAGGCGATCGTCAAGGTCATGGAGCGGGTGCTCGCGATGACGGAGAAGCGGCTCCTCGACGATCGCGGCAGGCCGTACTTCGACCTGCAGTTCTACGCCCTGGCGAAGGACGGTCGATTCGCGGCGGCGACGGCGTACGAGGGCTCGAAGTTCGCGGTCTGCGACGCGCAAGGTCCGCGTCACGTCGATTGCGCCTATCTCTTCAAGGAGAGCGAAAAGCCGAAGCGAAGGTAGGGCGAAACGAAAGCGGAACCGGGAACGGGGAACCGAGCAGCGTCGCAGCGCGTATTGGTTCCCAGATGACCAACCTTCCCCGTTCGAGCGGCCCGGTTCCCGGTTCCCGGTTCCGTGTTCCCGGTTCCCGGTTCCCCGTCCCCGCCGTCCTCCTCGTCGTGCTCGGGGCCGCGTGCAAGGACGTTGCGCCGCTCTTCGACCGACCGCGAGCCCCGAGCGCCCACGAGCGCTACGCTGACGGCCTCGCCAAGGCCGGGCTCGAGAAGACTGCGCTCGGCCGCGATTGGCTGGCGGCCGCGCAGAGCTCGATCAGAGCGCCGCTGACGGTTGCACTGCCGTTCCGCGAGACCGGCTACTTCGCCGCGTCCGAAGCGCGAGCGATCGGCTACGCCATTGCGCTCCGAGACGGTCAGAAGCTGTCGGCCGTCGCCGAGACGAGCGGATCGGCCGTCACGATCTTTCTCGACCTCTTTCGGCAGACCGGTGATACCGCCCACCCGCTCGACCTGGTGGCCAGCGTCGACACGAGCCTAACGACAGCGGGAACGCGTCTCGTGCACGAGGTGAGGCGCGACGGTGTCTACGTGCTGCGACTGCAGCCCGAACTGCTCCGGAGCGGAGCGTTTACCGTGACCCTCTCGACCGGGCCGTCGCTCGCGTTTCCCGTGTCCGGCCGCGATAGTCGGGCCGTGAAGAGCTTCTTCGGCGCCGAGCGGGACGCGGGCGCTCGGCAGCATCACGGCGTGGACATCTTCGCGCCGCGCGGCACGCCGGTGCTCGCCGCCGCGCGAGGTATCGTGCGGTCGATCTTGCCTAACAACCTCGGTGGAAACGTCGTCTGGCTCTCCGACTCCGATCGCGGTCAGACGCTGTACTACGCTCACCTCGATCGCCACAATGTCACCGCCGGCCAACACGTCGAGATCGGCGACACGCTCGGCTTCGTTGGCAACACGGGCAACGCGCGAACGACACCGCCACATCTCCACTTCGGCGTCTATCGGCGCGGGGAGGGACCAGTCGATCCCTACCCGTTCATCTACCGCTCTTCCGCACGGCCGGCGGTGGTCACGGCCGACACCTCCGAGCTTGGTCGCCTCGCGCGCTCCCGTGGGAAAGCCACGGTGCTCGCGTCACCCGAATCGCACGCCGTGGCCCTAACGACAGTGCCGGCGGAAACGCCGCTTCAGGTCGATGCCGCCACGGGGACCTGGTTCCGCGTCCGCCTGCCGGATGGCACGGCGGGGTACATTGCCTCGCGCTTCGTCGAATCGACGCGGCGTGCCGTCGGGCGCGCGGATGTCGCCACGGGCACACCACTGCGCGACCGGCCTGCGGCGAATGCGGCGATCATTGCGACGGCACCGGGCGGAGTGCTGCCGGTCATCGGCGAGTTCGCGGACTATGCGCTCGTCGAAACCGCCGGCGGGTTGACGGCCTGGGTGCTGTCAGGCCGGCTGAAATGACGGCGCCGGGTTCAGCGCGTTAGGCGCCGCGTCGCTCGAAGGCGCGGGCGGGACCGGGAGCTCGCTCGTGGCCGTCTCGAGCCTGAACCCGCCGACCAGTCCCGACATGTGCGCGGCCGCCTCGGCCAGCGTGGCGGCCGCGGCGGCGATCTGCTCGCTGCTCGCGCTCTGCTCCTGGCTCGAGGCCGCGACTTCCTCCATCGCGGACGCATAGGACTCCGTCGCTTTCGCCACGTCATCGAGCCGCGCGGTGACGTCGGCGACGAGCTCGCGCGAGGTGCCGGCAGCCTGCTCGATCGACGCGGTCCAGGCTTCGGAGCCGCGCATCACGTCCTCGACCTGGGCGAAGACGTGCATGCCGAGCTGCGTGGTCTCGAGCACGCCGAGCACGGTCTCCATCGTCCGGGAGCTCAGCGCGCGTGACTCCTGCACCTTGGTGAGCACGCCGCGCACGAGCGCCTCGGTTCGCTGTGCCGCGTCTGCCGAGTTCGCGGCGAGGCGCCGGACTTCGCTGGCGACGACGGCGAAGCCCTGGCCATGCTCACCCGCTCGCGCCGCCTCCATGGCGGCGTTGAGCGCGAGGAGCTTCGATTGTTTGGCCATCTTCTGCACGAGCGTCACGAATGCGCCGAACTCCTCGGAAGCGTCGGCGAGAGCTTTGACGGCGTCTGAGCTCGCGCGCGCATCGCTTGCCAGCTGTTGCAGCGCGCTCGCGCTGGCGTCGAACCGCGCGCGATTCTCCTTCGCGAGCGCGGCGAGCGCCGCGTTGCGCTCGACACCATCATGCGCGCCCGACGCGAGCTGATCGGCGATGCCCTGCAGACGCGACGCGTCGGCTGCCATGCGTTGAATCGCATCCGCCATCTCGGTCGACTGGCGGCTGAGGTCACCGGAGGTCACCGCCATCTCTTCGGCCGCCGCGGCCATGTTCTCACTGCCGCTCGTGATCTCCGCGGCGCGTGCCGCGGTTTCGCGAGCGGCGTCGCGCAGCGTCGATACGACGCGCCGGAGATCGTCCACCATGCCACCCGTCGCGCGGCTCAACCGCCCGACCTCGTCGTTGGCGCCGGACGGGATCACTGGCGTGGAGAGATCGCCCGAGGCGACCGCTTCCGCGATGCCGGCCAGCTCGGTGACCGGGCCGCTCAAGCGGCGGTCGAGGAAGCGACTCATCGACCACAGCGTCAACACGAGGAACGACAGCACCGCGATGAGCGTGGCCGCGATCATGGGCCGTGCGTCGCGCAACGGCTCCAGCACGCTCGTTTCATCCATCGAAGCGACGACGCGCCACGATCCGTCGTTCGCAGCGGCGACCATCCCGCGGCGTGCGGTGTCGGCCCCGGTGAACTCCACGATCGTATCGCCGGCGGCGCCGGGGATCTGATCCGCGCCAGGCAACGTCTTCATTCGCGCGCCGTTCCGCGACGAGCTGGCGATGAGTCGCCCACGCCCATCAAGGACGTCGAGGCGCGTCTCGTTGCTGGTCGCCCGTCCGAGCGCGGCGTCCAGCGTCGGGATGCCGAACGCGATCTTGATGACTCCTTCCGGCTTGTCACGGCCTGGCTCGCGGATGGCTGCGGCCATCGAAACGACCGTCTGCCGGGCGGATTCGTCGAACTCCGCCTCGGCGGAGGTCAGCCCTTTGCGAGCCGCGTCGCGCCACCACGCCTCGTCGCTCTGGACAAAGTCCGACGTCAGCTCCGTCGAGACCGCGGTGAAGCCGTTGATGTCGGTGACGAACATCTCGGCGATGCCGAGGGGCGCGAGCTGGCTCTGGAGGTAACGGGTCGCGGGCTCGCTCACGGCAAGACTCCGCGTTGCGGCCATCCGCCGTTCGAGCGCCTCGATCGGCTGTCCGACAAGTCCCAACTGCGCGGCGCGCTGGGCGCCTTCGCGCGCTGCGTCGACGACGGTCGGGGACGCGCCAATGAGCTCGACCTGCCGCGCGCGCTCGAGGAGCGCCTGCTCGGTCACGAGCTCGCCGCGGCGGGCGACATCGCGGAGTCGCGTGTCGGCGCGGTCGGAGAGGAAGTCCGCCGCGGTCTTCACGGCGACCAGCACGGCAATCGCCACGATCGCGACCGCGACGGCCGCGGCACCGATGACCATTCCGCGGCGAAGTGAATCGGACTGCGTGGCGGGTCCCGGCGCGCCGGACCGGCCACGTCTGGGATTGAGGCCGGGCGTGCTCGGAACCGCGTGCGAAGAAGTGATGGAGGAGAGCGTCATGGCGGCAGGTCAGTCCGGCTTGTTCAGCCTTCGACCAGCGGTAAATTCCTACAGGTCAAACCCTTCCGAATTCGGGCGCGCTCGAGACACCGTGTCGCTGCGCCCGCGAGCCCAGACATGACCGTACCAAATCCGCACGAGCCCACTCCTGTGAGCGCTCCCGTCGATTACGACCCGAGCACCGTCGAAGCCAAATGGCAGCGCCGGTGGCGCGAGCGCGGCACCAAT
>Ga0207648_10006205_pt1 | contig 11908 bp, 11 predicted proteins | sample KBSMisM32_FD_184310 | JGI IMG/M metagenome (GOLD analysis project Ga0207648, IMG submission 184310) | Miscanthus rhizosphere microbial communities from Kellogg Biological Station, Michigan, USA - KBS Miscanthus M3-2 (SPAdes) (version 2) | ecosystem: Host-associated > Plants > Roots >...
TCGGGCCCATTCCGGAGGAGACCACCATCTTCCTGAAGCACACGCCGCAGTGAGCGAAGGTATCGGACTCCCCTGACACTTCATTGACGATGAACGCTCCGCACCCGACCCACGCCATCCGCACGCCGGCCCGCCACTTCATCGCCGGGTCGTTCCGCGCCGGCGAGACCGGCGCCGAGCTTCCGGTCATCGACCCGTCGGACGGCAAGCCGTTCGCGTCGATCGCGCGCGGCGAGGGGCCGGACATCGACGCGGCCGTGCGCGCGGCGCGCGCGGCGTTCGACGGCGCGTGGGGCAAGCTCGCGCCGGTCGAGAAGGGCCGCCGGCTCATGGCGCTCTCGCGCGCGATCGCCGACCACGCCGACGAGCTTGCGTGGCTCGAAGCGCGCGATTGCGGCAAGCCGATGAAGCAGGCGCGCGCGGACGTCGTCGCGTGCGCGCGCTACTTCGAGTTCTACGGCGGCGCCCCCGACAAGCTGCACGGCGAGACCATTCCCTACACGCCGGGCTACACGGTGCTGACCTGGCGCGAGCCGCACGGCGTCACCGGTCACATCATTCCGTGGAACTACCCGATGCAGATCTTCGGGCGCAGCGTCGGCGGCGCGCTCGCGGCGGGCAACGCATGCGTCGTCAAGCCGGCGGAGGACGCGTGCCTGTCGCTCCTGCGCATCGCGGAGCTCGCGACCGACGCCGGCTTCCCCGACGGCGCGCTCAACATCGTCACCGGCCTCGGCCGCGAAGCGGGCCTTGCGCTCGCCCAGCATGCCGGGGTGGATCACCTCTCGTTCACCGGCTCGCCGGCGACGGGCGCGCTGGTCGCGCAGGAAGCGGCGAAGCGCCATTGCCCGGTGACGCTCGAGCTCGGCGGCAAGGGCCCGCAAGTGGTCTTCGCCGATGCCGATCTCGATGCGGCGATCCCGGTGATCGTCAACGCCATCGTCCAGAACGCCGGCCAGACCTGTTCGGCGGGCAGTCGTCTCCTGGTGGAGCGTTCGCGCTACGACGAGCTGGTCGAGCGGCTCGGGGCAGCGTTCCGCGCGCTGACCGCCGGCGCGGCGCTCGACGACCGCGACTGCGGTCCGCTGATCCGCGCGTCGCAACTCGAGCGCGTGCGCGGTTTCCTCGCGGATGCGACGCGCGACAAGCTGCCGGTGGCGGGGCAGGGGGCGATCGCGCCGAACGCGCCGTCGTCCGGCTACTACGTGGCGCCGACGCTCGTGCGCGACGTGCCCGCCACCTCGCGCCTCGCACGCGAGGAAGTGTTCGGGCCGGTGCTCGCGGCGATGCCGTTCGACGACGAGGCTCATGCCGTGAAGCTCGCCAACGGAACCGAGTTCGGGCTGGTCGCAGGCGTGTGGACGCGCGACGGCGCGCGGCAGCTGCGGATGGCGCGCGCGATCCGCGCGGGCCAGGTGTTCGTCAACAGCTACGGCGCGGGCGGCGGCGTCGAGCTGCCGTTCGGCGGCTTCGGCCACTCGGGCCACGGCCGCGAGAAGGGTTTCGAGGCGCTGAAAGGCTTCACCGCGCTCAAGACCGTCGTGCTCCAGCACGGCTGACGCAGGGGGCGGACATGAGGCTCGAGGACAAGGTGGCGATCGTGACCGGCGCGGGCTCCGGCTTCGGCGAAGGCATCGCGAAGCGCTTCGCGCGCGAAGGCGCGAAGGTCGTCGTCAACGACCTGAACGGCGACGCGGCGGCGCGTGTCGCGCGCGAAATCGCTGCGGCCGGCGGCGCGGCGCACGCAGTCGCCGGCGACGTATCGAAGGATGCCGACGTCTCGCATCTGGTCGCCGCCGCGCTCGCGGCCTACGGCGACCTGCACGCGGTCGTCAACAACGCCGGCACGACGCATCGCAACCAGTCGATGCTCGACGTGAGCGAGGACGAGTTCGACCGGATCTACCGCGTCAACGTCAAGAGCCTCTACCTGACGGCGAAGCACGCGGTGCCGCATTTCCGCCGCAAGCGCGACGGCGTGTTCGTCACGATCGCGTCGACCGCGGGCGTGCGGCCGCGTCCCGGGCTCACCTGGTACAACGGCAGCAAGGGTGCGGCGATCGTGACGTCGCGATCGATGGCCGCCGAGCTCGCGAAGGACAACATCCGCGTCAACGTGATCAATCCGGTCGCCGGCGAGACCGGCATGCTCGCGCAATTCATGGGCGAGGACACGCCCGAGATGCGCGCCAAGTTCGTCGCCTCGATCCCGCTCGGCCGGCTTTCGCAGCCGTCGGACATCGCGACGGCCGCGGTGTTCTTCTGCTCGGACGAGGCGTCGTTCGTGACCGGCGCGTGCCTCGAGGTCGACGGCGGGCGCTGCGTCTAGCGCCGCTAGCCCCTGCGCTGGAGCTTCACGAGCACGACCTCGGTCGACTCGCGCGACGACGGCGTGTCGCGCGAGATCGTCGTCGTTTCGCGCACCATCTTCGCGAACGATCCGACCGTCGGGCAGTACCAGTACGTCTCCTTGATCTCGCGGTTGAACGACGCCTTGTAGGCGATGGTGCTCGCGCTCTCGACGCGATAGCAGTCGAACGTTCCCGCCGGGACGGTCAGCGGCTCGAACGCGACGACCTTGTAGCGGGAGTGCTGGTCCATGACGACCTGGATGAGCGCCTTGTTCGACGACGTCCATTCGGCGCCGACGCGCATCGGGAAGCGGTAGTGCTCGCGCAGGTACTCGGGCCCCTTGGGATCGAGGATGTTGAGCGACGCGTCGATCTTGAACGCGCGATCGCCGATCTGCATGTCGGCGACGCCATCCGGGGCGACGCTCACGACGCGCCGCGTCCAGAGCGTCTCCTTGCCTTCGGTGACCTGCCGGTAGCTCCAGGTGTCGCCGGCGGCCAGCGTGGGCTTGTCCGCGGATTGCGCGAGCGCGAGCATCGGTGCGACGGCCAGCGCGGTGGCGACGATGGCGGCGCGCACGAGCGGGGTGTTCATCGCGCGGTTCCGCTGGCGACGTCGGCGATGCGCGTGCGTTCGTACCAGTCGACGGTCCGGCGCAGTCCCTCCTCGAACGGCGTGCGCGCGCGGAACCCGAACGCGCGCTCGGCGCGCTTCGTGTCCAGCGCGCGGCGCGGCTGGCCGTCCGGATAGGTCGTATCCCATGCCAGCGCGCCCTCGTAGCGCGTCAACCGAGCGATCGTCGTGGCGAGGTCGCGGATCGTCGTCTCGCGTCCGGTGCCGAGGTTGACCGGCTCGGGCGAGTCGTAGTGCCGGGCCGCCATGACCAGGCCTTCAGCCGCGTCCTCGACGTAGAGGAAATCGCGGCTCGGCGTGCCGCTGCCCCAGCCGCGGATCTCCGGCGCTCCGCGCTCCCGTGCCTCGATGCATTTGCGGATCAGCGAGGGAATGACATGACCGGCTTCGAGGTCGAAGTGGTCCCGTGGTCCGTACAGGTTGGTCGGGACGACGACGATCGCGTCGAGACCGTACTGCCGCCGGTACGCCTGGCACTGCACGACGAGCGCCCGCTTCGCGATGCCGTACGGCGCGTTCGTCGGCTCGGGGTAGCCGTCCCACAACGCATCCTCGCGGACCGGCACGCTCGCGTCGCGCGGATACGAGCACGCGGTGCCGACCATGACGAGCTTCGCGACACCATGCAGGCGCGCGGCCTCGACGATCTCGATGCCCATCACCGCGTTGTCGTAGAAGAAGCGCCCGGGCTCCGCGCGGTTCGCGCCGATGCCGCCGACGGTCGCGGCGAGGTGGAACACGACCGTCGGTCGCGCCGCGTCGAACACGGCGCGGATCGACGCGCGGTCGCGAAGATCGGTCTTTGCGCTGCGCGGGACGACGATCGACGCGCAGCCGGCGCGGCGCAGCATGTCCACGACATGGCTGCCGAGGAAGCCGGCGCCGCCGGTGACGACGATCCGCTGGGAGCGCCAATCGAGCATGGGACCTCGACGGCGATTATCGCCCAGGCGCTGCTACGATGGGGCCGCGTCGACCCGACCCCGGATGCACGTGGGACTGATCCTGCTCTGGAACGACGATTGGAACATCGCGTTCGAGTCGCCTGCGCTGGCCGCGCTCGGCTGGCAACTCGCGTACGACCGGGGCGCCGCGGTGGAAGCCGACGCGATCGTGTTCCACCTGCCGACGCTCGATCGCGCGACGCTCCCGAACGGCCGGCGCCCCGGGCAGCGCTGGGTCGCGTGGTCGCACGAGTGCGAGGTCAACTACCCGATGATGGACGACGCGGCCTTCATGGCGCAGTTCGACCTCACGATGACGCACCGGCGAAGCGCGGACGTGTGGGTGCCGTACCTGCCGCTCCCCTACCACATGTTCGCGCCGCCGCTGCCCAAGACGGAGGCCGCGCCGGTCGTGTTCATCTCGTCCAATCCGCGCGATCGCAGCGGCCGCGACGACTACGTCCGCGAGCTGATGCGCCACGTCGCCGTCGATTCCTACGGACGCCAGCTCAACAACCGCACGATGCCGGGGCCCGACGAGGGCTTCAGGACCAAGCTCCTGACGATCGCGCGCTATCGCTTCACGCTCGCGTTCGAGAACGCGATCGCGACCGACTACGTGACCGAGAAATTCTTCGACCCGCTGATCGCCGGGTCCGTGCCCATCGTGCTCGGGGCACCCAACGTCGCCGACTTCGCGCCCGCGCCGGGCTCCTACCTCGACGTGGCCGATTTCGCGGGTCCGGCCGCGCTCGCGCAGCGCATTCGCGAGCTGTGCGAGGACGAGGCGGCGTACGCGTCGATGCTCGCCTGGAAGACGCGGGGATTTTCCTCCGCGTTCGGCGAGATGCTCGCGGCGAACCGCGGCGATCCGTTCCTGAAGCTCGCCTGGAAGCTCAGCGCGGCCTGAGCGGAGCGCGCCCAAGTCGCCTTCAAAGCCCCTTGATCAGCGCCGGCAGGTTTCGGACGTCGATCGAGCGCGCGCGCTGCGCGATGTCGCCGCCGTAGCGGTCGACGAGCGCGTGGCCCTGCGCGAGCAGCGGCGCGAACGCGGCCTTGAGCTTGTCCGCGTCGAGCGTGCGTCCGCCGCCGTAGTACTGCTTCGCGACCTGGCCGAGCGCCCATGTCGTCGCGAATGCCATCCCGGAGCTCGCCGCCTGGTGGCCGACGGCACGACCCATTCCACCGAGCACCGAGCCCAGGAGGCCGCCGAGCAGCTTGCGTCCGAACTGCTCGAGATACTGGCCGGCGAGCCCGACCCCGAGCGCCGCGATGAATTCCTTGATGTGACCCTGGTCGAGCTCGTAACCGTAGGCTTTGCCGATCCGGTAGACGAGGCGCACCTGCAGCGGCAGGATCGCCATCGACGCGAGCGTCTCGGGCAGGATTTCGAGCGCCGCGTTGGTGATCGACGCATCGAGGACCTGCTTGTCGAGCGCCGCGGCGTCCGGCATCACCGTGCCCGCGACCGCGGCGGCCGGTGCGGCGGCAATCGCGTCCGCTTCCGCGACGAACGATTGCGCGCTCACCGCCGGCAATCCGAGCGCGGCCGCGAGGTCGCGCAGGAAGGCGCCTTCGGCTGGCGTGTGCGCGCCGTCGGCCGCAGCGACCGCGACGGCGACCTCGTACGCATGCCGTCGCGCTTCCGGCGTCGACAGCGGCCGCACCGCTTCCGCGATCGACGGACGCGCGCCGGGCGCTCGGTCGAGGACCGAGAGGTCGATGCGATCGCCGCCGATGCGCGTCGCGACCTCGCGCAGGTGCGCGCGCTCGCGCTCGTCGGCGTTGCCGTCGGCGAGCGCCGCGAGCAGGGCAATCGTGAAGACGCTATTGATTTCGGCTTGGGACGGAACGGGCGGCGAGGCGGTCATGGCGGCGGGAGCGAGCCCTCGGACGCCCATCGTATCGCGCCCAACCTTACGCCGCGGCGAGCGACGCCCAGAACGAGGGGCGGGGCAGCGGCACCTCGATCCGGTAATGCTCCCCGGCGCCGGCGATCGACAGATCCGGCGCATAGTGGCGCAGCATGCTGATCATCGGTTGGTTGTCGCGGAGCACCAGCGCGGTGAGCCGCTCGATGCCGCGGGCGCTCGCGGCCTCGGCAATGCGGGCCAGCATCGCCCGCCCGAGGCCCGCATGCTGGAAGTCGTCGACGACCAGCAGCGCGACCTCGGCGCTCGTCGGGTCCTCGGCCGACCGTGCGAAGCGCGCGATCCCCGCGCCGACCGGACCCTCGGGGCCCGAGGCGGTCGCGCCGATCGCGTAGCGGTTCCATCCGTCCAGCGTCGTCATCTCGTCGAGCTCGCGCTCGGAGAAGTGGCGACGCACGGTGAAGAAGCGCCGGCGGCTCGACTCGGGCGACACGCGCTCGATCCCCTTGGCGATGAGCGGCTTCGCGGCCGGCGTCAGGGGCGCCAGCGTCACCTCGCGTCCGTCGCCGAGGACGACCCGCTCGACCTGCGCGTGGCGGCGGAACGGGTGGAGCAGGGCATCGATCAGGTTCATCGCGGCCTCCCGGGGAGGGGTTGACATACCATGACAACTGTAATATTATAGTGATCATGGCACGTTATCCGGCCGCGCACAAGGGGGAGACCCGCAGGAAAATTCTCCAAGCCTCCGAGGCGCTGATGAAGGAACAGGGCATCGAGGCCGCGAGCGTCGACGAGGTCATGCGCGGCGCAGGCCTGACCGTCGGCGGCTTCTACGCGCACTTCGCGTCGAAGGAGGAGCTCGCGTCCGAAACGCTGCTGTTCGGCCTCGAGCGCAGCTTCGACCGCATGATCCGCGAGCTCGACGGGCTCGACGGGCGCGCGTGGGTACGCGCGATGATCCGGGCCTACCTCGCCCAGGTCGACGCCCCCGAGCTCGAGCACGCGTGCCCGATGACGCTGCTCCTGGCCGACGTCGCTCGCGGCGACGACGAGCGCAGGCGCCGCTTCTCCGACACGACCCGCGCGATGCTCGACCGCGTGGTCGGGCACTTTCCCTCCTGCGACGGGTTGTCGCCGCGCGAGGTCGCCATCGCGACTTATGCAGCGCTGGTCGGCGCCGTCAGCCTGGCGCGCACGACGCCGTCGCGCACGGGGTGCCACGTCATCACGCGCGCGTGCGAGACGATGCTTTGCGCGTGGATGAAGCTCGACGACGCGCCGGACAGCGCGCCGCGCGTCAGTCAGGCGCCCCGACGACGCCTTTCGTCCTGAGCGCGTCGATCGCTTCGTCCTCGTAGCCGAGCTCGCGCAGCACCTCGCGAGTGTGCTCGCCGAGCGCGGGACCGCCGCCGGAAAACTTCGCCGGCGTCGCGGAGAGCTTCGGCACCACGCCCGGCACCTTGAGCGTCGATCCGTCCTTGAGGGTCACCTCGCGGATCATGTCGCGCGCCGCGTACTGCGGATCGTCGACGATGTCGCGGATCGAGTAGATGCGCGACGCCGGCACCTCGGCGCGCTCCATCGCGGCGAGCACCTCGTCGGGCGAGCGTGTCGAGGTCCAGGCCTCGATCTCGCCGTCGAGCCACGCCTGCTTCGCGCCGCGCCCGTCGTTTCGCGCGAGCGACGCGTCGTGCGCAAGGTCGTCGCGCCCCATCGCGCGGCACAATCGCCTGAAGATCGAATCGCCGTTGCCCGCGATCAGCACGTAGCTGCCGTCCGCGCATCGGTACGCCGACGTCGGCGCGATGCCGGGCAGGATCGATCCGGTGCGCTCGCGCACGGCGCCGAACGCGTCGAACTCGGGCAGCGTCGACTCCATGACGGAGAACACGCTTTCGTAGAGCGCCACGTCGACGACCTGGCCCATGCCCGTCTTGCGGCGATGCTCGAGCGCGGCGAGCGCGCCGATGACGCCGTAGAGCGCCGAAAGCGTGTCGCCGATCGAGATGCCGACGCGAGAGGGCGGGCGGTCGGGCGTGCCGGTGACGTGGCGCAGCCCGCCCATCGCCTCGCCGATCACGCCGAAGCCCGGTCGCGATGCGTACGGGCCGGTCTGGCCGTAGCCCGAGATGCGCACGAGGATCAGGCCCGGATTGGCGCGCGCGAGCGTCGCGTAGTCGAGCCCCCATTCCTCGAGCGTGCCCGGGCGGAAGTTCTCGACCACGATGTCGGCGCGCTGCGCGAGCTCGCGCGCGATCGCCTGGCCCTCGGTCACGCGGAGGTCGGCCGCGACCGAGCGCTTGTTGCGCGATTGCACATGCCACCAAACGGAGGTCCCGTCCTTGAGGTAGCGCCAGGCGCGCAGCGGGTCGCCATGGCCTGGCGGCTCGATCTTGACGACCGCCGCGCCGAGCTCGCCCAGGAGCTTCGCGCAGAAGGGACCGGCGATCAGTGCGCCCATCTCGAGCACGCGCAGCCCGGCAAGAGCGCCGGGCGTGGGGCGGTCGGCAGGCAGGGGCGTCGCGTCCATGGGGGAAGTGTAGCGACTGTGGAATAATCGTTCGCACGGGACGCGCCCCCTTTCGGACGCGCGCCCGCCTGTCCCGACCCATGCTCGCCACCGATGTGCACGCGGAACTCGCGGCGTTGCTGCCGCCCGCCGCGCTCCTGACCGTCCTCGAGGACACCAAGCCCTACGAATGCGACGGGCTGACGCTGTTCCGCGAGCGGCCGGCCGCCGTCGTGCTGCCCGAGAACGAGGCGCAGGTCGCCGCGATCCTGCGCATCTGCCACGACGCGCACGTCCCGGTCGTCGCCCGCGGCGCCGGCACGAGCCTGTCGGGTGGCGCGCTTCCGGACAAGGCGGGCGTCGTGCTGTCGCTCGCGAAGTTCCGCAAGGTGCTGTCGATCGACGCGCTCGCGCGCACGGCCGTCGTGCAGCCGGGCGTGCGCAATCTCGCGATCTCGGAGGCCGCGGCGCCGTACGGGCTCTACTACGCGCCCGATCCGTCGTCGCAGATCGCGTGCACGATCGGAGGCAATGTCGCCGAGAATGCCGGCGGCGTTCACTGCCTCAAGTACGGGCTCACGGTGCACAACGTGCAGCGCGTGCGCGGCTACCTGATCACCGGCGAGGCGGTCGAGTTCGGCGGCGCGTCGCTCGACAGCGCGGGCTATGACCTGCTCGCGCTCGTCAACGGCAGCGAAGGGCTGCTTGCCGTGATGACCGAGATCACCGTCAAGCTGTTGCCCAAGCCGCAATACGCGCAGGTCGCGTGCGCGGCGTTCGACGATCTCGAGAGCGCGGGCGCGGCCGTCGGTGCGATCATCGCCGCCGGCATCGTGCCGGCGGGCCTCGAGATGATGGACCGGCCGGCGACGCGCGCGGTCGAGGCGTTCGTCCACGCGGGCTACCCTCTCGACGCGGCGGCCGTGCTGCTCGTCGAGTCCGACGGCACGCACGAGGAGGTCGACGACGAGATGGCGGCGATCCGCCGCGTGCTGTCCGAGTCGGGCGCCACATCGATCCGCGTCTCGCGCGACGAGAAGGAGCGGCTCCTGCTCTGGTCGGGACGCAAGGCCGCATTCCCGGCGATCGGCCGCCTCTCGCCCGATTACTACTGCATCGACGGCACGATCCCGCGAGGGGCGCTGCCCCGCGTGCTGAAGCAGATCGAGGCGTGGTCGGTCGAGTACGCGCTGCCGTGCGCGAACGTGTTCCATGCCGGCGACGGCAACCTGCACCCGCTCATCCTGTTCGACGCGAACCTTGAAGGCGAGATCGAGCGCACGATCGCGTTCGGCGATCGCATCCTCGCGCTGTGCATCGAGGTCGGCGGCACGGTCACCGGCGAGCACGGCGTCGGCGTCGAGAAGCTGAACGCGATGTGCCACCAGTTCAAGCCCGACGAGCTCGAACGCTTCCGCGGCATCAAGGCGGCGTACGACCCGGCCGGCCTCCTGAATCCGGGCAAGGGCGTGCCGACGCTTTCGCGCTGCGCCGAAGGCGGCCGCATGCACGTGCACCACGGCGAGCTCCGACACCCCGAGCTGCCGCGTTTCTAGAAAGGCCGATGCGATGAACGCACCGATCACCATCAAGCGGCGCACGTCCCCCGAGGCGCTCGCCAGCGTGCTGGGCGAGCTCAAGTCGCGCTATCGCGACCGCGCCGTCGAGAACTCATCGATCCGCGAGCAGCATGGCCATGGCGAGGGCCTCGCCGACGCGGCGCCGCCCGATCTCGTCGTCTTCGCGCACACGACCGAGGAGGTCGCGCACATCGTGCGCACCTGCGCCGCCGGGCGCGTGCCGGTCATCGCGTTCGGCGTTGGCACCTCGCTCGAGGGCCACGTGGCGGCGATCCACGGCGGCGTGTGCGTCGACCTGTCGCAGATGAGCAAGGTGCTCGAGGTGAACGGCGAGGACCTCGATTGCCGCGTGCAGGCCGGCGTCACGCGCGAGCAGCTCAACGCCGAGCTCAAGGGCACCGGGCTCTTCTTTCCCATCGACCCGGGCGCCAACGCGACGCTCGGCGGCATGGCCGCGACGCGCGCGTCCGGGACCAACGCGGTCCGCTACGGGACGATGCGCGAGAACGTGCTGGGTTTGACGGTCGTCACTGCGGACGGACGCATCGTTCGCACGGGCGGGCGCGCACGAAAATCGTCGGCCGGCTACGACCTGACGCGACTGTTCGTCGGGAGCGAGGGCACGCTCGGCATCATCACCGAGGTCGGGGTGCGGCTGTACGGCGTGCCCGAGGCGATCTCGGCCGCGGTCGGCCAGTTCGACGACCTGCGCGCGGCCGTGCAGACGGTGATCACCGCGATGCAGATGGGCATTCCGGTCGCGCGCATCGAGCTGCTCGACGAGGTGCAGATGGACGCCTGCATCCGCCATTCGAAGCTCGAGGGCTACGACGCGAAGCCGACCCTGTTCTTCGAGTTCCACGGGACCGCGGGCAGCGTCGCCGAGCAGGCCGAGCTCATGCAGCAGATCGCGGCCGAGCACGGCGGCGGCGCGTTCCGATTCGCCACCGCCCAGGAGGAGCGCACCAAGCTCTGGAAGGCGCGCCACAACGCCTACTACGCGGCGCTCGCGCTCAAGCCCGGCTCGTTCGGCTTCTCGACCGACGCCTGCGTGCCGATCTCGCGGCTCGCGGATTGCGTGCTCGAGACGCGCGCGGACGCCGACACGACCGGTCTCACCTGCGCCATCGTCGGCCATGTCGGCGACGGCAACTTCCACGTCCTCGTGATGTTCGATCCCGGGCAATCCGACCAGCGGATGCGCGCGGAAGGCTTCGCGCAGCGCACGTCGAAACGCGCGATCGACATGGGCGGAACGTGCACCGGCGAGCACGGCGTCGGCATCCACAAGCTCGAGGCGCTCGTCGCCGAGCACGGCGACGCCGTCGACCTGATGCGCACGATCAAGCGCGCGCTCGATCCGCACGACATCCTCAACCCGGGCAAGACCGTCCCGCTCTGACGACAAGCCATGGTCAAGCTCTACCTCGGCAACAAGAACTACAGCTCGTGGTCGCTGCGCGGCTGGTTCGCCGCGAAGCTCTCCGGCGCACCGTTCGAGGAAGTTCCGGTGCAGCTCGTCAACGGCGGCCGCAACCCGAAGAACAAGGGTTTCTCGCCGTCCGGCTACGTGCCCGTGCTGCACGACGGCGACACCGTCGTCTGGGACACGCTGGCGATCGCCGAGTACCTGGCCGAGCGCCATCCCGGGATGTGGCCCGCCGACAAGGCCGTGCGCGCATGGGCGCGCTCGATCGCCGCGGAGATGCACAGCTCGTTCCAGGCGCTGCGCAACGACATGACCATGTGCGTTCGCGAGCGCGTCGACGTGCGGCCGTGGTCGCCCGAGCTCACGGCCGACATTGCGCGCGTTGAGGAGATCTGGAGCGAGGGTCGCCGGCGCCACGCGAAGCTCGGACCGTTCCTGTGCGGCGCGGTGTCGCTGGCCGACGCGTTCTACGCTCCGGTTGCGTTCCGGTTCCAGACCTACGGCGTGCACCCGGGTGGCGCTGCGGGCGATTACCTGAAGACGCTGCTCGCGCACCCGCTCATGAAGGAATGGGAGCGCGACGCGCT
>Ga0207648_10006206_pt1 | contig 11908 bp, 9 predicted proteins | sample KBSMisM32_FD_184310 | JGI IMG/M metagenome (GOLD analysis project Ga0207648, IMG submission 184310) | Miscanthus rhizosphere microbial communities from Kellogg Biological Station, Michigan, USA - KBS Miscanthus M3-2 (SPAdes) (version 2) | ecosystem: Host-associated > Plants > Roots > Rhizosphere...
CCGCGGTGTCGTTGACGACCTTCAGGAACGGCACGACGCCCTGGCTCTTGCCGTTCGTGCCCTTGATGTGCGAGCCGAGTGCGCGCACGTTGGTCCAGTCGTTGCCGAGGCCGCCGGCGAACTTGCTCAGGAGCGCGTTCTCCTTCAGCGCCTCGTAGATGCCGTCGAGGTCGTCGGCCACCGTCGTGAGGTAGCAGCTCGACAGCTGCGAGCGCCGCGTGCCGGCGTTGAACAAGGTCGGCGTGCTGCTCATGAAATCGAAGCTGGACAGCACCTCGTAGAACTCGATCGCGCGTGCTTCGCGGTCAATCTCGTTCAGCGCCAGGCCCATCGCCACGCGCATGTAGAACGCCTGCGGCAGCTCGATGCGCTGCTCATCGATGTGCAGGAAGTAGCGGTCGTACAGCGTCTGCAGCCCGAGGTAGTCGAACGCGAGGTCGCGGTCGGCATTCAGCGCGGCGCCGAGTCGGGCCAGGTCGAACTGCAGCAGCTTGTCGTCGAGCAACTCGGCCTGTACGCCCTTCTTGATGAAGCTCGGAAAGTACTCGGCGTAACGCGTGTGCATGTCCGCATGCAAGGTCTCCTCGCCGAGGATCTCGCGCCGGATCGTGTGCAGCAGCAGCCGCGCGGTTGCACGCGTGTAGCCCGGGTCTTTTTCGATCAGGGTGCGCGCCGCAAGGATCGACGCCTTGTGCACCTCGTCGATCGGCACGCCGTCGTACAGGTTGCGCTTGGTCTCCGCCATGATCGGGTCGGGCTTGACCTCCGAACCCAGGCCGGCGCAGGCGGATTCGATCACCGTCTGCAGCCGCTTGAAGTCGAGCGGGACGCGCTGGCCGCGGTCGATGACGGTCAGCGCCGGTTCGGCCGCGACCGTCGGATGCCCCTGCTTCGCCCGCTCCTGCGACCGGCGCTCGCGGTACAGCACGTAGGCGCGCGCCACTTCATGGTGGCCGCCGCGCATCAGGCCGAGCTCGACCTGGTCCTGCACGTCTTCGATGTGGAAGGTGCCGCCGCCCGGCCGCGAGCGCAGCAAGGCGCGCACGACCGATTCGGTCAGGCCGTCGACAGTCTCGCGCACGCTCGCCGAGGCCGCGCCCTGCGTGCCGTGCACGGCAAGGAACGCCTTCATCAGCGCGACCGCGATCTTGTTCGGTTCGAACGACACCACCGCGCCGTTGCGGCGAATGATCTGGTAGCCCTGGTACACCGACGGCATCGCCTTCGGATCGGTCATCGAGTGCATCGAGGCGGCAACGGTCGGGACGGTGGTGGTAACTGCTTGCATGGGTGGGCCCTCTGGGGTTCTGGGGTTGTCGCCGGATCGGGTTCGATCAGGCGATCACGGCGTCTTCGCTATCTCGTCGCGCGTGCCGCTCGATGACCGCAGGATCTGCTCGACCCAGCGCATGTCGATGCGCCATCGAGCCTGCATGTCGATGCGCCATCGAGCAGGTCGATAGGCAGATCCGGTCGGTGTGCGGGGCATGGCGCGGACGCGCCGAAGACGAAACGGCAGGGACGAAGACTAACATGGAAACACACTATATCTGGGGTGTCAGGGCTCATCAAGCGCTAGATGTAGTGTCTGTCACGATGCGACAAAAGTTCGCGACACCGCAGCGCATTGCTGTCGACGGCGCGCCACGCCGCGTCGGCGCAGGCGTTCCGATTCGAGCCCCGCGCCGGGCTTGGGCCGCAGGGATCTTTCGCCGCGCAAGCCGCGCCATTGCAGCGCGTGCAGGCGCGGCAGCGGTCCGGGTTCAATGACGAACGCGCGCCGCATTCAGCGGCGCGCCAGCACCGCCTCGGGAAAGTCCGGGGTCGGCATCGCGAGCGTTGCCATCAGGCGCGGCCAATCGAAGCCGGCACCCGGATCGAACTTGCGTCCCGGTGCCACGTGTTCGTGCCCGGCCACCGCGGTGATCGGGTAACGCTGACGCAGCGCGCCGATCAGGCCCGACAGCGTCGCGTACTGAACCGCCTCGAAGGTCTCGCCTTCGAGGCCTTCGAGCTCGATGCCGATCGAGAAGTCGTTGCAGTCGCTGCGCCCTTGCCAGCTCGAGGGCCCGGCGTGCCAGGCCCGCGCGTCGCACGAGACGAACTGCAGCACTTCGCCATCGCGCCGCACGACGAAGTGCGCCGACACCTGCAAGCCGCGAATCTGCTGGTAGTACGGATGGGCGTCGAAGTCGAGCCGGTTCGTGAACAACTGCTCGATGGCGCCGCCGCCATATTCGCCCGGCGGCAGGCTGATCGAATGGATCAGCACGAGGTCGACCGCGATGCCCGCCGGTCGCTCACCGAAGTTGGGCGACGCGCAGCGCCGCACGCCGCGCAACCAGCCTTCGTCCCACGCGGCGGCCAGCGTCATGCGGGATTCACCTCAATTGCGCTCAGTCGCGCTCGGTCGCGCCGCCGTCGCCGCCCACGTTCACGCCCAGGCGTGCCATGCGGTAGCGCATCTGGCGCAGGGACAGGCCCAGGCTCGCGCCCGCCGCGGTGCGGTTGAAGCGGTGGCGCTCCAGCGCACGCACGAGGATGTCGCGTTCGACCTCGTCGAGGTGGCGCTCGAGATCGTCCGGCAGCGGCACCTCGACCGGCGCAATGGGCGCCAGCTCGCGCACCGCCTGCAGCACATCGCCTCGGGTGTTCTCGGTGATCAGGTCGAGTTCCTGGGCGGCGCTGTCGGTGAACACCGACTCGGGCAGCCCGAGGTCGTAGACATCGATCACCTCGCCGGTCGACAGTGCCACCGCCCGGTGCAGCAGGTTCTCGAGCTCGCGCACGTTGCCCGGAAACGGATAGCGCTCCAGATGCACGAGCGCGTCGCGCGTCAACCGCGGCGCAGGCGACATGCCGGCATCGCGGGCGATGCGCTCGAGCACTCGGTCGGTGATCTCGACCAGATCTTCGAGCCGCTCGCGCAGCGGCGGCACCCGGATCTGGATCACGTTGAGGCGGTAATACAGGTCCTGGCGGAAGTGGCCGGTATGCACCTCGGCGCCCAGGTCCTTGTGGGTCGCGCTCAGCAGCCGCACGTTGACCGGCACTTCGGCGACCGCGCCCACCGGCCGCACCGAGCGCTCCTGGATCGCGCGCAGCAGCTTCGATTGCATCGCGAGAGGCAGGTCGCCGATCTCGTCGAGAAACAAGGTGCCGCCGTTGGCCGCCTGGAAGAAGCCTTCGCGATCGTCCATCGCGCCGGTGAACGCGCCCTTGCGGTAGCCGAAGAACTCGGCCTCGAGCAATTGCTCGGGGATCGCGCTGCAATTCACAGCGACGAACGGTTGGCCGCTGCGCACGCTGACCTCGTGGATCGCACGCGCGACCAGCTCCTTGCCGGTGCCCGACTCGCCGCTGACCAGCACCGGCGCCATGCTGCGCGCCACCTTGTCGACCAGCGAACGCACCTGCTGCATCGCGCTCGAATGACCCGCCATGCGCGCCATCGCGCGACTCGCCGGCGTGGCCGGCGCCGCGGCCGGTGTCGCCGCGACGCGCGGTGCAGCCCCCGCAGGCGCCCCGTTGATCGACGGGAAACTCGACGGATCGATCGCCGGCGGCGCGCCCGCACCCGCGCGCCCGAGCGCCGAGCCGACGACCGCACGAAACTGCTTCAGGTCGACCGGCTTGGTCAGGTAATCGTAGGCGCCGGCCTTCAGCGCTTCGACCGCGTTCTCGGCCGAGCCATAGGCCGTGATCACGATCGCCTTCTCGCGCCGGCCGCTCTCTTCGAGCCAGCGCAACACGTCCAGGCCGCTGCCATCGGGCAGGCGCATGTCGGTGATCACGGCGCTGTAGACGCGGTCTTTCAGGTGCAGCAGCGCATCCTGCACGGTGCCGGCGGTCTCGATGTCGTAGCCCTCGCGCAGGAGGGTCAGTTCGTAAAGCGTGCGCAGGTCGGGCTCGTCGTCGACGACCAGAAGGCTGAAGTGCGAAGGGTTGATCATGAATCGATGGACGGTCCGGCTCGGGTCAGGCGAAAAGCGTGGGCGCCACCACCGGCCTGCGTTTCATGTCGACGTAGAACTCGTTGCGCGGCCCGACGCCTTCTGCGCGCAAGCGGTAGTCGATGGTCGCGCCGTAGCGCTCGCACAGCTCGCGGCAAATATACAGGCCGAGCCCGGTGCCCCGGCTGCGGGTCGAGAAAAACGGTTCGAACAGATGCGGCTCGACATCGGGCGGGATCGGCGCGCCGTCACTCGCGAGGCTGAGGAAGGCCTGCGCATCGTGGCGCGAATCCAGCCGCAGCTGGATCGACCCCGGCGTGCGGCTCGCGTGCCGGAAGGCGTTGTCGAGCAGGTTGACGAGCACGCGGCGCAAGTGTTCGGCGTCGAACAGCACGCCGATCGGTTCGGCCGGCAGGTCGACATGCAGCATGCTGTTCGCGCCCAGGGTCACGCCGGCCGCGCGCGCCCACTCGCTGCAGACCGCGCCGACCTGGGCGCTCGCATCGATCACGCCGGCATCGGGCACGACGCCGGGCGCGACCTCCATCACGTCATCGACGATGCGCTTGAGCCGCTCGACGTTCTCGGTGACCATGCGGGTCAGCTGGCGTTGGCCAGGATCGACGACGTCTTCGGCGAGCAGCGCATTCGCCTGCGAGATCGCGGCCAGCGGATTGCGGATCTCGTGCGCGATGCCGGCCGAGACACGGCCCATCGCCGCGAGCTTCTCCTGGCGGCTGCGCGCCTGCATGTTGCGCACGTCTTCGAGGAAGAGCACGCAGTACTCCTCGATCGCCTGCAATTCGCGATTTCGGGTGAAGCGCACGCGCACGCGCAAGGTGCGCTGCATGCCGAGGCCGGTGGTCGAGGCGGGCTCGAACGGCAGCACCACGTCGCGGCCGGCCTCTGGCCACGCAACCTCGCCGAACGCGCGCTCGACCGTCTTGACGAGCGCGTCCCACGCGGCGACGCCGCGCAGCTGGAACGGCGCCGGGCGGCTCATCCCGCTCGGCGCGAGCAGACGGCGCGCGGCCGGATTCGCGGCGCGCACCCGGCCGCGGCGGTCGACGACCAACACGCCGTCCTGCATCTGCTCGATCACGAGCCGGTTCAATTGCGCCTGCTGGCGCGCCATCGCGAGGCTGCCGCGCGCCGTCAGCTCCTCGCGTGCGAGGCGGCCTGCGAGCTCGCCGGCCAGCACCGTGATCACGAACAGACCGGCCCCGGCCAGGCCGGCCTGCGTCATCTGCAAGGTGCTTTGGCTGCCGTCGAGCGACGACAGCCAGGCAGTGGCGAGCAGCACCAGGGTCACCGCGGCGGCGGTCGCCAGCGCCAGCGTGCGCGGCGTCAGCACGCCGGCCATCAACACCGGCAGCACCAGCAGCGCGACATAGTTCAGGCTCGCGCCGGGTGCGATCACATGCAGCGCGGTGAAGCACAGCAGGTCGACGCCGATCGTCGCGAGCCATTGCGGGCTGCGCAGGCGCGCCATTTCGCGTGGCGCGCTGACACGCCGAAAGCGCGGCAGCAGCCACAGGCTGACCGCCAACGCGGCATAGGCCACGCTGACGAACGAGACCCAGAAGCCCGGCCGCAGCCCGAACAGCCCGCCCACCATCAGCGCCAGCACCAGCGCGACACCGAGCGCGGCGCGCGCACCGATGAAGGCGCGGTACAGGCGCTCGAACGCGGTCTGCCCCGCCTCGACCACGCGCGCCGCCTGGCGCGAGATGAAGCGCGATTCGTCGTGCCCGGCCGTGCTCGCCGCGCGCGGCGGATGATCGAAATGCGAGCGGTATGCGCCCGCTTCGTCGGCGTCGGCCTTCAGATCGCCCGGCTGGGTGTCGCGCAGGTCGCTGTCGTCGGCGTCGTCGCTGAACGCACCGAACCACGATTCCTCGGTGCCCAGCGGCGAGCGCCGCCGGCGATCGCCGGCCCGACGCTCCTTCGCGCGTGCCGCGCTGTTCATTGCGGCGGGTGTGCCTTCTCGAACGCGGCGCGATGGGCCGCGTCGCAGAACACGCCACCCCGACCCGGCAAGGCTTCGTCGCGTGGCAGGTGCAGGCCGCAATGGGCGCAGCGCAGCATGGCCTGCGGCGCCGGCGGGTTCGCGTCGGTGCCGCGCTCGCGCGGCGGGCGCGCGCGCCGCACCGTGCCGCGCACCAGCCACAGCAGCGCTGCGATCGCGAGCAACAGCAGGATCAGCTTCATGGGCCCGGCCGCTCAGCCTCGTCAAGCGGGCCCGCGATGCAGCAGCACCTCGAGCACGAAGCGCGAGCCCACATACGCGAGCAGCAGCAGCGCCGCCCCGGCGTAGACGCCGCGCGTCGCGGCAGGACCGCGCCAGCCGAAGGCGCGTCGGCCGGCGAGCAGCCCGGCGAAGACGAGCCAGCCGAGCACCGAGAACACCGCCTTGTGGTCCCAGCGCCAGGGCTGGGCGAACCAGATGCCGAGCAGGAGCGCCGCCGACAGCACCGCGAAGCCGGCGCCGACGAAGCGGAAGGTCATGCGCTCCAGGCGCAACAGCGGCATGCCCTTCGGAGCGCCCTCGGCCATCGGCAGCGCGACCGCGCCGGGGCGCATCTGCCGCTCGGCGCGATTGAGCATCACCGCATGCAGCACCGCCGCGCCGAACAGGCCGTACGACGAAATCCCGAGCGCCCAGTGCAGCGGCACCCAGCGCGACGCCAGATGCGGGCGCAGCTCGCCGGGGAAGGTCCAGGCGAGCGCGACGACGACCAGGCCGAGCAGCGCGAGCGTGCGCCGCGCGCCCGGCAGCGGCACGAAGCGACTTTCGATGAGGTAGACCGCCAGCACCAGCCAGACCGTCATCGACAACGCCGGGGCGAAGCCGAAGCGCGCGACGTCGACATCGCTGCCGACGCCGGAGATGTCGACGATGATCGCGGCCGCATGCGCGACCACGCCGGCCAGCAGCGCGGCACGCAGCGCCGCGCCGAAGCGCTCCGGCAGCAGGGCCGCCGCGACGTAGGCCGCCAGCGCGGCGATGCTCGGCAGCCCGAGCGCCCACGCCGATGCGGCTGCCGTGGTGGACGCGGGGGCCAACGATAGAATCATCCATACAGTGTACTTTCGCGCCTGCCCGGCTTGCCCCGCTTGCCGGCCAGCCACGCGCCCATCCGATGGCTTCCACCCTCACCGACCGGCTGACGCGCCTGGTCAAGACGATGCGCGGCCAGGCCCGCATCACCGAAGACAACGTCCAGGACATGCTGCGCGAGGTGCGCATGGCCCTGCTCGAGGCCGACGTCGCGCTGCCCGTGGTGCGCGACTTCATCGCCCGCGTCAAGGACAAGGCGCTCGGCGCCGACGTCGTCGGCTCGCTCTCGCCGGGGCAGGCGCTGGTGGGCATCGTCAACCGCGAGCTCGCCGCGACGATGGGCGAAGGCATTGCCGACATCAACCTCGCGACGCAGCCGCCGGCGGTGATCCTGATGGCCGGCCTGCAAGGTGCCGGCAAGACCACGACGACCGCGAAGCTGGCGAAGCACCTGATCGAGAAGCGCAAGAAGAAGGTGCTGACCGTCTCGGCCGACGTGTACCGCCCTGCCGCGATCGAGCAGCTCAAGCGCGTCACCCATCAGGCCGGTGCCGAGTGGTTCCCATCCAGCGGCGCCGACAAGCCGCTCGCGATCGCGCTGGCCGCGCTCGACTACGCCCGCAAGCACTATGTCGACGTGCTGCTGGTCGACACCGCCGGCCGACTCGGCATCGATGAAGCGCTGATGCGCGAGATCACCGAACTGCACGCCGCGCTGAAGCCGGTCGAGACGCTGTTCGTCGTCGACGCGATGCAGGGCCAGGACGCGATCAACACCGCGAAGGCCTTCAAGGAAGCGCTGCCGCTGACCGGCATCGTGCTGACCAAGATGGACGGCGACTCGCGCGGCGGCGCGGCGCTGTCGGTGCGGCAGATCACCGGCGCGCCGATCAAGTTCGCCGGCGTCAGCGAGAAGATCGACGGCCTCGAAGTCTTCGATGCGCAGCGCCACGCCGGGCGCGTGCTCGGCATGGGCGACATCGTCGGGCTGGTCGAGGAAGTGACCAAGGGCGTCGACATGGCGGCGGCGCAGAAGCTCGCCGACAAGGTCAAGTCGGGCGATGGCTTCGACCTGAACGACTTCCTGTCGCAGTTGTCGCAGATGAAGAAGATGGGCGGGCTGTCGGGACTGATCGACAAGCTGCCGTCGCAGATGACCGGCGGCAAGGCCGCCAATGTCGGCCCCGCCGACATGGACCGCGCCGAGCGCGACATGCGCCGCATGGAAGGCATCATCTGCTCGATGACGCCGCTGGAGCGCCGCAAGCCCGATCTGCTGAAGGCCACGCGCAAGCGGCGCATCGCCGCCGGCGCAGGCGTGCAGGTGCAGGAAGTCAACCGGCTTCTGAATCAGTTCGGGCAGATGCGCGACATGATGAAGAAGATGAAGGGCGGCGGCATGATGAAGATGATGAAGCGCATGGGCGGCCTGAAGGGCATGGGCGGTCCCGGCGGCATTCGCTAACGCGGCGAAACACGACTGTCGGGGGCTGACGATGTCGACGACGATGCAGATCGGATTGGTGGTTGTTGCGGCCGTGTTGCTGCTCGTCTGGTGGCGCTCTCGCCGGGGCGGCGACAGCGCCGGCCGCGCGGCCGCAGACCGCATCGACACGGTGACCGGCTGGCCGCCGCAGGCGACGCGCGTGCTCAGCAATCGCGAGCGCCTGGCCTTCGGCACGCTGGTGCGGGCACTGCCCGAATACATGATCCTGGCGCAGGTGCCGGTCGCGCGTTTCATCAGCGTGCCCAAGCGCAACTCCTACGCCGACTGGCTGCGCCGGCTGGGCTACCAGTGCGTCGACTTCGCGATCTGCGACATGGCGGCTCAAGTGGTCGCTGTCGTCGAACTGCAACCGGCCGCCAACGCATCGAACGAGCGCACGCGCAAGCGCCTCGCGCGCATGGGCCGTTCGCTGAAGGCGGCCAAGATCCCGCTGCTGACCTGGCCCGAAATGGCCTTGCCGACGGTTGACGACGCGCGCGAAGCGGTGCTCGCACTGACGGCCAAGGCCGCGCCGGCGGCGGCACCTCCGCCGTCCGCGGCCCCTGCGGCGGCAACGGCACCCGTTGCTGCAGCCGCTGCAGCCGCCCCCGCGCCGGTGAATCCGTTCGACGACGCCGGTCGCGATTCGACGCAGGACGAAATGATCGAGTTGCTGCAGCCGCCACCATCGACCTGGTTCGACGAACTCGACACCGAGCCGGCGCCATTGGACAAGCGCTGACGGCGCCGCGCGCCGGGCGCAGCCGTCGCTGCGACGCTCAGCTCAACAGCGCCTGAGCGAACTCGCGCGCACTGAAGGTCTGCAGGTCATCGAGCTGCTCGCCCACGCCGATGAAATACACCGGCAGCGCCGCCCCCCCTGCGCTCGCACGCTCGCTCGACCAAAGCGCGATCGCGGCCAGCACCCCGCCCTTTGCCGTGCCGTCGAGCTTGGTGATGATCAGGCCGGTGAGCTGCAGCGCCTCGTCGAAGCTGCGCACCTGCGCGAGCGCGTTCTGGCCGGTGTTGCCGTCGACGACGAGCAGCACCTCATGCGGCGCGCCGGCCTGCGCCTTCGCAATCACGCGGCGGATCTTCTTCAGCTCGTCCATCAGATGCATCTGCGTCGTCAGGCGCCCGGCCGTATCGGCGATCACCACATCGCAGCCGCGCGCCTTGCCGGCGATCACCGCATCGAAGGTCACCGCCGCCGGATCGCCGCCTTCCTGGCCGACGATCTCGACCTGGTTGCGACCGGCCCAGACGGCCAGCTGCTCGCGGGCTGCGGCGCGGAAGGTGTCGGCCGCGGCGAGCAGCACCTTCTGCTGCGCCTGCGCCAGATGGCGCGTGAGCTTGCCGATGCTGGTGGTCTTGCCCGCGCCGTTCACGCCGACGACCATGATGACGGTCGGAACATGTTCGCCGACGTGCAGCGAGCGCTCCAGCGGCGCGAGCAGCTCGGCGATCGCGTCGCCGAGCAGCGCCTTGACTGCCGCCGGGTCGGACGCCTTGGCCTGCTTGACGCGCCGCCTCAGATCATCGAGCAGGTACTCGGTCGCTGGCACGCCGGCGTCGGCCAGCAGCAGCGCGGACTCGAGCTCTTCATACAGCGCATCGTCGATCTGCGTGCCGGTGAAGACCTGCGCAATGCTGGAGCCGGTCTTGCGCAGACCGCCGCGCAGCTTGTCGAGCCAGCCGCGGCGCTCGATTTCGACCTTCACCTCAACCTCGACCTCGACCGGCTGCCCGGCGGCCTCGGCGGGCGCAGCCTGCGGCGTCGTCTGCACGACGGGCTCGTCAATCGGCGGCGACGCCGGCTCGGCGCCGACACCGCGCAGCCGATCGAGCCAGCCGCGCTTGTTGACGGCCTCGGCGGCGGGCGCTTCGGGCGGCAATGGCGTCTCGACGGCGGGGGCCGCCGGTTCGGCGGGCGCGGGCTTTTTCTTGAAGAAGCTGAACATGCGAAGGGGCGAGGCCGTGATTCGAGTAGTGGTGCGCGAGGCTGCGCAGCCGTCACGGGGCAGCGGCGATGCGCTGCGGAAGCGACGTTATAATTCTGGGCTCAGGCGCTTTAGCTCAGTCGGTTAGAGCGATGGAATCATAATCCACAGGTCCGGGGTTCGAATCCCTGAAGCGCCACCAAGATTCATCCGACGCCCCGCAGGTCAACGACTTGCGGGGCGTCTTGCTTCCGGGCCTCGCGTCGCCCGGCGCGGCGCATCGTTACTGCAGCGCAATGCTGCCGTCGAACTTCACCTGCACCTTCAGCTGCGCGATTTCCAGGGTCATCGTGACGGGCAAGGTCTCGGTCCCCTGGATGCCGCCGGCGGCGATCGCCTTCGCCACCGCCTGCTCGATTTCGCGCTGCGAATTCACGCCGACCATCTTCAGGTATTTGCGGATGCTGAGGTTGAAGGTCTCTTCGTCCATGCGGCTCTCCAGTCGTGTCGGGGTGGTCTGAATCTACTGCAGCGCTCTCGAATGCGCGCTGCACCAGCCGACCCCGCTCGGCAGGGCATCGAGATCGGCCATCCGCGATTGTCATGCGCACTTGAATTGTCGACCATCGGTTCTTATCCTCGTCATCGCCGCCACGTCGCCAAGCATGCTCCGAACAGCGTGGCGCAGACGAGATTCATGTCACGAAACGAAGGGCACATCATGAGACTGCAGGGCAAGGTCGCCATCGTCACCGGCGCCGCGAGCGGCTTCGGCGCAGAGATCGCGCGCCAGTACGCGCTCGAGGGCGCAACCGTGATCGTCGCCGACGTCAATGCCGACGGCGCCAACGTGGTCGCCGCCGAGATCGGCACCCGTGCCGCAGCGATCCGCTGCGACGTGACGAAGAAGGCCGAGATCGATGCGATGGTCGCCGAGACCGTGAAGCGCTTCGGCACGCTCGACATCGTCGTCAACAACGCCGGCTGGACGCACCGCAACGGGCCTCTGCTCGACGTCGACGAAGCGACCTTCGACAAGGTCTACGACATCAACGTCAAGTCGATCTTCTTCATGGTTCATGCGGTCGTGCCGCTGATGCGCGCCCGGCGCAGCGGCGTGATCCTGAACATCGGATCGACCGCCGGCATCCGCCCGCGGCCGGGGCTGACCTGGTACAACAGCTCGAAAGGTGCGGTCAACCTGATGAGCAAATCGCTCGCGGTCGAGCTGGGCCCCGACAACATTCGCGTCAACGCGATTTGCCCGGTAATGGGTGCGACCGGCCTGCTCGAGTCGTTCATGGGCATGCCCGACACGCCGGAGAACCGCAAGAAGTTCATCGCGACGATCCCGATGGGCCGGCTGTCGCAGCCCCTGGACATCGCCCGCGCCGCGGTCTATCTGGCCAGCGACGACGCCGAGTTCATCACCGGCGTCGAGTTCCCGGTCGACGGTGGCCGCACGGTG
>Ga0207648_10006214_pt1 | contig 11904 bp, 13 predicted proteins | sample KBSMisM32_FD_184310 | JGI IMG/M metagenome (GOLD analysis project Ga0207648, IMG submission 184310) | Miscanthus rhizosphere microbial communities from Kellogg Biological Station, Michigan, USA - KBS Miscanthus M3-2 (SPAdes) (version 2) | ecosystem: Host-associated > Plants > Roots >...
AACAGGGTCGGTGAAGATCACCGGCGGCGCAGCATCGATGCACGTGATCATCGACGTCATCGGGTACCTGTTCTGACGCGTCGCTAGGGTGATGGGCCGATGCCCGTCATCACGTTCGTACTCATCGTGCTCGCCGCGTTGTGCACGTTCGTGATCGCCGCGGTGGTGGTCGGGCGCGAAGCACATCGCCTCGACTCGGTCGCGCCGCGCTCGGTCTACATCATCGACGAAGCGGTCGAGTTCGTCGCCGAGTATCTTCCGGCCGACACCCAGGCTCGGTTGACGCCCGACGAGTTGGAGCAGTTGTTGACGTTCCACATGCGTTGGCTGCACTCGAAGGGTCTGCAGCCGGCGAATGTCATCGATCGCCGGCAGGACATCACGACACCGGTCGTCGTCAGCGAGGACACGCTGACCGGCTATCTCCTCGGTGAGGCCGAGCGCAACGGCATCGTCATCCTCGACGACGTCGACGTGGTCCGTGTCGTCGACGCCCACCTCGCGTACTTCGAGGCGATCGGCGCCGTCGGACCTCCGGCATCCGACCCCGATGTGCCGTTACCCGGCGAACTGCCGCCCGGCTAGATCATCATGTTGAGGTTGTCGACGACTCGCTGACCGAGGTCGGTATCGCCGGAGATGACGATGCGATCGGCCACTGCCGACGCCGGTCGCCGGCCGGTCGCCAGCACGATGAAGACTTCGGAGTCGACCGTGATGGTCGACAGCGGGTCGAGCGCCGCGGCGTCGACGATCGCGGCTCGACCGTCGTTGACCTCGCACACGACATGGCGTTCGACCTCGCCGACCAGATCGACCACCACCGCTCGGCCCTCCGGCGTCGCGGCGCGCTTGCCGACGACGATGGGGATGGTGCGTAGCAGCCGATCGACCGTGTGCTCGGCAGGCGCGCCGCTGAGGTGTCCGGCCTTGTCGGCCGCGCGCCGCATGTCCTGTTCGTGGATCCAACAATCGAGCACGCGAATGTGCAAGAAGTCGGCCATCGTTCCGGGCCCGGTCGGCGTCGCCATGGGTTGCTCGAAGTACGCGTCGTCGGCCTCGCGCAGGGTCTTCAGGCGTAGTTCGGCGAGCTCGTTCCATTCCGCCAGCACTTCGGCGCCGGTGTGCGATCGTCGCGACTCGACTTCGGCCTCGTTGAACTGGCCGATCGGATTCTTGACGTGGTCGCCCATCTCGGCGGGCATCGGCGCCGCGGGCAGGCCCTGCAACCGGCGTTCCGTCCCGATCAGGTGGGCGAGGTTGTCCTGCACCGTCCAACCGGCGAGGTCGGTCGGCAGCTTCCATTGGCCTTCGTCGAGTTGGGCGCCGAGTGCCGAGACGGAATGCCAGATCGCCTCGAGCTTGTCGATCGTGTCGGTTGGAATCATCGTGACCTCACGGTGCTGGATTCTGAATCGTCGACCACTGCCGCGCGGTCAGGTATGGATGGAACTGTTCGGCGATCATCCGCAGGTCGGCGCCGGTCTTCGGGGTCTTGAGCTCGAACAGCCCGCCGATCTCCGAATACGTCTGGCACAGCTCCCACAGCTGCAGCGCAGCGTCGCCGGTGGGTGCCGGTACCACGACGGGCCCGAAGATCGCCCGTCCCGTCGGGAACACGATGATCGGCACACCGAACGCCCCGTACTCGGCGACGGCACGATCGTGATCGGCGTGTACGTCGTCGTGGGTCGTGGCATCGGCGAGCGCGTCGTCCCACGCGTTCGGCGGGGCGTCGATCGACTCGAGCAGTTCGACGGCTACGTCGCGCTCGTAGAAGCGCCGGCCGTCGACGTGCAAGGCGCGCCCGCACGCCTCGTACCAACGCCCGCACAGCTCCATGTCGACGCGGCGAAGCCAGGCGGCGACGCGCATCGGCGTCCACCCGTAGGCGATCGGTCGCTCCCACGGATGGCGCTTGCCTTCGGGTCGGTTGATCTCCTCGAGGGAGAAGAACCGCCAGGCGATGTCGAGGCCGATCTGCGATCGGATGTCGCGGATCCACACCGACGTCTGGTACGCCCACGGGCACATCGGGTCGAAGTAGAACTCGATCTCGGTCGCCACGGGTGCATCTTCGCATCGGGATGTCGCCGCGCTAGCGTCGAACGCTATGCAACGGCCGTCCCGTTTCGAGCACACCCGCTATCTCGGCGACAAGCGCACGCAGCTGGTGTACGACCTCGACAACTGGGACGACCCGGCGATCATCGACGACATCGTCACCGCCGAGACCGGTCTGTGCTTCGGCCCCGACACGCTCGTCGAAGCCCGCAATCGTGGTTACCACCTGGCGCGTCCCGGCATGCGGCGCCGCGCCCGCAAACCGAGAGCGTAAGCACGACGTGAACGGCGAGTTCCGCTCCGGCAACCTCACGCTCGCCCGGTACCTGGCGCGGCCGGCCGGAAGCAAGGGGCCGCTGCCCGGTGTGATCCTGTGCCACGGCTTTCCTATCGGCCCACTCGACGCCCGGCAGAGCGCCGGCACGTTCCCCGAACTCATCGACCGGATGGCCAACGAGCTCGGCTGGGCGGCGATGACGTTCAACTTTCGTGGCTGCGGCACCAGCGAGGGCGACTTCTCGTTGCAGGGATGGGTCGACGACCTGCGCGCCGCGATCGAGAACCTCATACATGAAATGACGCCGACCGGCATCTGGCTGGTCGGCACCAACACCGGTGGTTCTGTCGTGACGTGCGTGGCCGCCGACGATCCGCGCGTGCGCGGTGCCGCGCTGTTGAGCCCACGCGCCGACTTCGACGACTGGGCCGCGCAGCCACGGCGTTTCCTCGAGCACGCCCGCGACATCGGCGCGATTCGCACGCCGAGCTTCCCGCCGTCGTTCGACGAGTGGGCGCGCGAGCTCCGACGCTTTCGCCCGGTCGACGCGGCGCGCCGTCTCGCTCCGCGACCGCTGCTCGTGATGCACGGTGATGACGACGACAGCGTGCCAACCGTCGACGCTCGGCAATTGGCCGAGGCCCACGGTGCCGCAGAGCTGCGGCTGATCCCCGGCGCCGGGCACCGCCTGCGGCTCGACCCGCGTGCCATTGCAGTGTTGCTCGGTTGGTTGGATCGTCAACGTCAGGGCGAGGGCGCGCTGTCGTAACCGTCGAGGTGTGAGCTGTGCCAGTTCCATGCCGAGGCGATGATGTCGTCGAGGCCGTGCTCGGCGTGCCAGCCGAGCAACTCGCTGGCGCGACTGGGGTTGGCGAACACTGCGACAGGGTCGCCGGCGCGTCGCGGTGCGGCCGTCCACGGCACCTTCTGCCCGCTGATGCGTTCGGTCGCGGCGATCACTTCCATCACGCTGCTGCCGCTGCCCGTGCCGACGTTGACCGCGGTCGAGGCTCCGCCCGCGGACAGGTAGTCGAGCGCCTTGACGTGGGCGTCGGCGAGATCGTCGACGTGGATGTAGTCGCGGATGCATGTGCCGTCGGCCGTCGGATAGTCGGTGCCGAACACCTTCACGGCGGGCCGCCGGCCGAGTGTCGCCTTCATGACGACGGGGACGAGGTTCAGCGTCTCCCGCCAGTCCTCGCCGATGCGGCTGTCGGCGCTGGCACCGGCAGCATTGAAGTAGCGCAGGCTGACGGATCGCAGCCCGTGCGTGACCCCGTACCAGTGCAGGATCCGCTCGGTCATCGCCTTCGATTCCGCATAGATGCTCTCGGGTCGGATCGCCGCGTCCTCGCCGACGGGGACCTCCGCCGGGTTTCCGTACACCGAGCACGAAGAGGAGAAGACGATGTCGTTGACGCCCGCCGTCAGCATCGCTTCCACCAACTTGACGGTGCCGGTCACGTTGTTGAGCCAGTAACGCGCCGGCTGTTCCATCGACTCCCCGACGTTCTTGTACGCCGCGAAGTGAACAACCTGGGTGATGTCGCGCCGGGTGCAGAGCTCGACGACGAGGTCGAGGTCGGCGATGTTGCCCTCGACCAACTCCGCTTCGATGACAGCGTTGCGATGGCCGTACTCCATGGAGTCGAGCACGACGACCTCGTGGCCGAGGGCTGTCAGGCGCCGCACCGTATGCGAGCCGATGTAGCCGGCACCACCGGTGACGAGGACGCTCATCCAATTCCTTCCATTTCGCGGAAGAACTCGATCATTCGGGTCAGTCCGTCGGCCAATGCGATCTTCGGCTGCCACCCGTACGTGTCGCTGATGAGGCTGATGTCGGGTCGACGCTGCGCCGGATCGCCTTCGCGTTCGGGCGGCAGCGGGACGGTGACGATCTCGCTCGACGACTTCGTCAGCTCGACGATGAGCTCGGCCAACTCGCGGATCGTGAACTCGTCGGGGTTGCCGACGTTGACGGGCCCGGTGATGTGCCCGTCGAGCACGGCAGTGAGTCCGACGATCTCGTCGGCGACATGACAGAAGCTGCGCGTCTGCATACCGTCGCCGTGCAACGTGATCGGCTCGCCACGCATCGCCTGCACCACCAACGTGTTGACGACGCGGCCGTCGTCGGGCCGCATTCGTTCGCCATAAGTGTTGAAGATCCGGGCGATTCGCACATCGAGGCCGTGCACGCGGTGGTACGCCATCGTGATCGCCTCGCTGAACCGCTTCGCCTCGTCGTAGCAACTGCGCGGCCCGATCGAGCTGACGTTTCCGAAGTAGCTCTCGGGTTGTGGGTGCACCAGCGGATCGCCGTAGACCTCGCTGGTGGACGCGAGAAAGAACCGCGCGCTGTGGGAGACGGCGAGATCGAGGAGGTTGCGCGTACCTGTCGAGCCGACCGCCAGGATCTCCAGCGGCATCGTCGCGAAGTCGGCAGGTGACGCCGGGCTGGCGAGGTCGAGCACGGTGTCGAAGTGAACGTCGAACTTCGGGAGCGCGGTCGTGATGTCGTGTTCGATCATCGAGAACCGGTCGCGGCCGGCGAGGTGGGCGACGTTGGAGCGTCGGCCCGTCGCGAAGTTGTCGACAACGACGACCTCGTCTCCTCTGGCGAGGAGGAGTTCGGTCAGGTGGGAGCCGATGAAGCCGCCGCCGCCGGCGAGTAGGTGGCGCATGTGCGGTCAGCTTCCGGTGTCGTAGGTGAGATGCGTGGCGCCGCCCAACTCGTCGAGCGTCCAGACCTCTGGAGTGGTGGTCGAGGTGAAGGTGAGCGCGTCTTCCTGGTCGGTGCGGTCCCAACCGCTCGTCAGGAGCGCGGCGAGCTTCGACGTCGCTGTCGGGAAGTCGCTGGCGATGTCGTAGGTGAGCCGAGTGCGGTGCTGCGGCGAATCGCCGAAGAACTCGACGCCGTAGTCATAGGCGATGCTCGACAACACCCCGCCGACGTTGACTGCGATCGCGTCGGGGTTCAGCACCTTGGACTGCAGCTCGGTCGGCAGATCATCGAACGTCGGCACGACCTTGTCGAAGGTGTAGTCGCTGCGCTTGATCTGCACGATGCCCAACTGATCGACGGCGCCGACCTCGACGGTCCATCCCGGCGGGTCGCCTTGAACGGTCGTCGGTTGGGCATCGAAGCCGTGGATCGTGGTCGATCCCTCGGTTCGCGTCGAAGGTGTGACCGTGTAGGTCGGACTCGGCGCGAGGGCGGTCTGCAGGTTGGCCAACACTGCCTCCGGGTCGATCGGGCCGGTCAGGAACGTCGCGGTGGTCGAGTTGATCCCGACGGTTCGTTGAAATCCGAGCAGCCTCACGTCCGGTCCGCTCGGTACGGCCATCGGCGTGACGCGCCATGTCTGCAAAATCGCGTTGGGGTCGCCCGTGTACCCGTTGTGTTGCGAGACGAGTTCGTCGCCATCGGCGGGGAACGGCTTGTTGCCGAGTGCGATCGGTATGAGCACCGTCGGATCGACCGGCACGAGTGTGCTCGCGGGTGGCAGCGTGGACGATGGCTCGGGGGCGCTGGTGATCGCCGGCGGCGACGTGATGACCGCCGCTTCGGAGCCGGCGGGGGCCGCCGTGTCGGGCGGAGGGAGCAGTGCCGTGGTCGTCGCCTGCGTGCCCGAAGAGCTCGAACACGCCGCGAGCAACACCGGCGCGGCAAGCCACAGTGAACGTGCCCTTGCCCGGCTCATGATCGGCAATTCTACGGGCTCAGCGGCCGATGCCCTGGTAATCGAACGAAGCGCGTCGCCAGTCGTTGCGATTGAGGATGTTGCGGGCGTCGACGATCGAACGGCGCTTCATCGCCGCGCCGACCTGCTCGATGTCGAGCCAACGGAACTCGTCCCATTCGGTGAGGACGGCCAGCACATCGGCACCCGTCGACGCCGCGTACGGAGTGTCGGCGATCGTGATGTCGCTGGGGAGTCCGGGTCGGGGTCCGGTCACGGTGGGATCGAAGGCCTGCACCGTGGCTCCTGCGGCAACGAGTCGTTTGATGATCGCCAGCGACGGCGAGTCGCGGAGATCGTCCGTGCGGGCCTTGAACGTGAGGCCCCACACAGCGACCGTCAAGTTGCTCGGGTCGCCGCCGCCTGCGACGAGGATCTTGTCGGCTACGCGGTCGAACTGCTCCTCGTTCACCGCGATCACGCCGTCGAGCAAGTCGAAGTGATACCCCGCCTCGCGGGCGATCTTCAACAACGCCCGCGAATCTTTTGGAAAGCAGTTGTGAGCCACCAGGCCACCGGTCGCGACGACCGTGTGGTTGCGCTCGACTTCGACCGAGAAGACCTGTTGTTCGGTTTGCGTGATCTCGACATCGACCGCCCGCACCCACGCTGTGCCTTTGCGGTCGCGTCGATAACCGGTCGGCGCAATCCGCTTGCTCTGGGAGTAGAGGTGCGCGCGCACCTGGTCACGCTCGTGGGGCTCGAGCAGCCACAGGCAATCCTCGATCTGATCTGCGCCGGAAACGACCAGCCAGTAAGTGTCGACCGTCGAGTTGGACACTCGGGCAACCTTCTGTCGGGCCACGACTCCGAATTCACCGAGCAATCGCAGCATCCCGTCTGCCAACTCAGGTGAGACCGTTCCGTACTCGAGTGCGACGGACGGGCCTCCGTTCAACAGCGACCACGACCCATCGCCGGCCCAGAGCCCGCGCAACAGAGCTTGCTTCGCGGACTCCGACGCACTCCAGATGACATCGGGAAGTCGGTGCGTGTAGCAATTCCTACCCGAGCCCAGGACATGTTCGAACCAACTTGCAAGCAGGCGGGACGAAATGGAGACCTGCATCGTCGTCGACACTTGCCGAACGGTCGTCTTGATCCCGAGACCTCGCCAGTAGGTTGCAACCTGATCGACCAAACGTTGTTCCGCTGTCGGGTGAAACGACCAACAGACGCGACGCCGGGCACCGTCGGTTCCGATGTGGCCCTCCGCAAGGAACAGACCGAAGACCTCCCAGAACTCGTCTGTCAGTTCGAGCTCTGGAGCGAGGCCATCGCCGAGAGGTGCGCCGAGGGACACCGGCAGCCAGTCGTCGGTGGTCAGGTCGCCGGCGAGTTTGACTGCAACTTCGTCATTCGTCGATCGCACGACCATCGGATGATCCGCTGTCACGGTGAGCCGGCGGCCCATCTTCGTGCGGATCTTCACCATGTCGCCGCTGTACGGCCGTTGCGTCACCGCCAGCGCTCGTTGGAACTCCGGGACGATTTGACCGTTCGACCAGCTGAGGATCTCGAGGTCGTCGAGCGACAGCGTGCCGAGTTCATCGAACCGAGTCAGCCTCGTTCCGTTGAGATCGCGCACCACACACGTTTCCGCGCCATCGAAGCAACTGCCACCCCATCCCGGGCCGGGGCGGAGGAAGTCTTGACCGATTCGCTTGTCGCTGCCCATTCCGACGACCACGTCGTTGACATCAGCACCGACACCTTCGCAGATCGCCGCGATCGCGTTGATGAAGCTCAACTTGGTTGCGAGGAACGCGTTGGCCGCGTACTTGATGGTCTCTGCCGACGCCGGGTCGGTGATGATGACCGGCGCGCTGATCTTGTCGTACAGCGACGACACTTTGAGCGCCGCCGACTGATCGTCGCAACCGACGACGACGCGGTCGGGCTTCAGGAAGTCCTGCACGGCGGATCCCTCGCGCAGGAACTCGGGATTGGAGACGACCTTCACGTCGGGCCGTCCGAGGACGCGCTCCACGACCTTCGCACTGCCGACGGGGACCGTCGACTTGTTGACGACAACCGCCTCGTAGGGGAGCACGGGTCCGATCTCACGCGCGGCAGCCTCGATGTAGCTGAGGTCGGCGGAGCCGTCGTCGCCTTGCGGTGTCGGCACGCACAAGAACGCGATCTCGCAGTCCTTCGCGGCGTTGGCGGCACCGAGCACGAACGACAGGCGACCGCCGCCGATGCCTTCCTCGACGAGTTCCTGCAATCCGAGCTCGACGATCGGGATCACACCTTTGCTGAGGCTCTCGACCTTGGCCGGATCGATGTCCGCACACACGACCTTGTGACCCATGTGGGCGAAGCACGCCCCGGTGGTCAATCCGACGTAACCGGTGCCGATGACGGCGATCTTGGCCATGGTTCGGAGAGGCTACCGCCGGACGGCTCTCCGACCAGGCAGGTTGCAAGCGATACAATAACGATATATCGTGAGTGCATCACTTCACACTGATGTGTCGTGCAGAACGAATGGAGAACAACATGGAACAAGAACCCGACGAAACCTTCTTCGAACACCGCGTCGAGCCCGGCTTCGGCATGCGCCGCGGACGCGGCCGCCGCAACATGGGCTGGGGCCCGCCAGGAATGGGCTTTGGGCCCGGTGGCGGTTTCGGACCCGGCGGGCCGATGGGCAGGGGCCCGCGCAGAGGTCGTGGCGACGTCCGCACGGCGGCGCTCCTGCTGCTGCTCGAGCGACCGATGCACGGCTACGAGATGATCCAGGAGATCCGTACCCGCAGCAGCGAGGCCTGGAGTCCCAGCCCGGGTGCGATCTACCCGACCATCCAACTGCTGAACGACGAGGGCCTCATCACGACCCACGACGAGGACGGCAAGAAGGTCTCGAGCCTCACCGACGCCGGCCGCCAGGCAGCCGAGGAGCTCGCCGCCACCAAGGTGGCGCCGTGGGACAAGGCTTCCGACGACGCCGGTGAAGGCGCCCCCAATTTGCGCCACGCCATCCACCAGCTGCTGATGGCGGTCAAGCAGGTCGCGATGGCAGGTTCCCACGCCCAGCGCATCCGCACCACGGAATTGCTCGACGAAACCCGACGCAAGATCTACGGCTTGTTGGCATCCGACGAGGCCTGAGCCTCGCCATCATCGATCGTCTGGCGACCGGCAGCTACGATCCCGTGCCGGGGAGTTTTACCAAGGGAGGGAACAGTGTCGGCAATCGCCTATGACGTTTCGTATGAGGAATCGCGCAACCGGTTGACGGTCGCATTCCGGTACATCCTCGCCATTCCGCACCTCATCCTCGCCGGTCTGTGGGCACAGCTTGCCGAGTTCCTCGCTGTGATCCAGTGGTTCATCGTGGTGTTCACCGGCAACCGCAACGAAGGCATCTGGAGGATGCAGGAGAGCTGGCTCGGCTACTACGGCCGGGTGATCGGCTATGCCAACCTCCTCTACGACGAATACCCGGCCTTCGGTACGGAGCCCGGCAACGTGCCGGTCCACAGTGCGTTCACGTACGAGGAGCCGGCCAATCGGCTCACCAACGGACTGCGCGTGTTCTGGATCATCCCGGCCCTGATCGTCGGGGCCATCGTCTGCATCGGCGGCGCGATTCTCGGCGTCATCTCGTGGTTCGCGATCCTGTTCACGGGCAAGCACCCGCGCGGCATGTGGGACTTCATGTTCAAGGTCGTCAACTACATCGTCCAACTCGAGGCGTATGCCTACTTGATGACCGATGAGTACCCGAAGTGGGGTGGGCCGACGACCGAAGTGTCGATGGCGTCTCCCAACACGTTCGCCCCGCCGCCGGCGACGTGACCTGACCGCCGCGCGCTGACACCCCGTCAGGCACCACGGCTACGCTCGAGGCATGTCCGACGACGTCGACGATTTCGTGATCAGCGACGAAGAGCTCACGGCACTCGCCCTGGCAGCCGAACCCGGCTCGCCGTTCGCGGACGATGCCGTTGCGTGGCGATCTCTGGACTCCGATGGCGAACCGCTGCTTCCCGACTGGTACATGCCGGCCGCAGTGGGTCGGGCCCGCAGCGATTGGCGGGCAATGGTCGCCGTCGCGATTGCGCTCGGCCTCGTGCTGATCAACGCGTTCGCGATCTGCGTCACCTACGGCTTCCCTGAAATCCCCTGAGTGACGCGCCGCGTTCGCGGCGTGTGCTTTGATGACGGCGTGATCACCTCGCGGGTGTCGATGTCCTGATGCGCAAGGTGACCGGCAAGCGGATCATCACGCTCGGCGCGATGTTCTTGTTGGTCGAGGCACTTGTCGTCGCGGTCAACACGCGCCGCAACTTCGACGACAGCAAGTCTGTGTCGTCGGCACCCACGACCGATGCGCCCACCACCGCGCCGACGACGAGCGAACCGATCGCCGAGTCGACCACGGTGGTTCCGACATCCGCTGCGACGGCTACCACGGTGCCCGTGCCGCGCGATGTCACGATCGACCTCACGGCGTCGCTGCCACGCCTCGAACCCCACCAGATCGCCTCGTTCCCGATCGTTGCGCCGGGCGATCTCCTTCCGACCGCGTATGCGACGCCTGCGCCCGACAACCGCATCGCGATCCTCGACGACGTGACCGGCGTTCTCCGGTTCATCGACGGCACGACTCGGATGGACATCACCCAGTACGGCACGCCGGTGCCGAAGATCGGCTCGCAGACCTTCATCTCCGGATTCGTCGCTGTCGGTCCCGACGACGTGCTGTACGTCAACGAAGGGTCGGCCGGTGCGACGTCGTTGGCCGCCTACGCCCGAACGGGTGACAAGTACTTGGAAGTCGGACGGGTGAACAACGACACCGACAACGTTCCTCTGATGTTGGGACCGACCGGGGTGGTGGCGATGGGGACGCCGGCCCCGCTGATGCCGTACGTCGCCGCGGATGGCCAGCCGAGCGGAGCGACCGTCGACGTCGACGAACTGGCGACGACCGCCGGCCCCGACAACACCTACTCGGTCGACCGCTCCGGCACGATCTGGAACGTCAGATATGTCCTGCCTGCCGACACCGGCCTACCTCCCTCGGAGACCTGCACGCTGTGCGCATCCGGTCATCTCGGACCACAGGGCACCGTCGTGCTGACGACCAAGTCGCCGACTGTCGACGGTGACCTGCAGACCAAGCTGAGCGTGTTGTCCGACCAGGTCGCCACGTACGACACCGATTGGGACTACATCGGGGTCCTCAACGGACAGCTGCTGTTCGACCGCCTCGACCAGGATTCCATCGACCTCGGCACGGTGGATCTTTGACCGAGGCGTTGCGGAGCCCCATGTCCAGCTAACATGGTGCACAGGGTCGGCGACCCTGGAGCGACGATGCACACGGGTACGGCATGCACGCTCGGCACACGAGCCACACCGCGCTACGGCGCAGGACCAACGATTGATGCTCGATACACAACAACTGGAAGCGGCAATCTGGTCGATCTCCGAAGGACGGGGATCGGATGAAGAGCTGGCGATGCTGCGCGCCGACGAACGGAAGTCGCTGCTGCTGCTCGACCGGCTGATCTTCGATGCCGAGGAAGATCTGGCCTCGGTCAGGAACCTGAAGGGTGAAGAACGCGATCAAGTCGTCGCCGACTTCACCGACACGCTCCACGGCCTGCAGTCCACCGCGGCCCGGCTTCGTCCGCCTCCACCGGCACCGCCCGCCGGCACGTCCGTCGCCGACGAGCACCTCGGGCTGACGTCGGAGGTGTGGGAGCCCGAAGAAGTGGTCCTGCAGGCATCGTGGTCCGACGGACAGGTCGTCGTGTGGGCAGGTGGACGAGGTTCGCCGCCCGACGGCAACGATGCGCTGGC
>Ga0207648_10006215_pt1 | contig 11902 bp, 6 predicted proteins | sample KBSMisM32_FD_184310 | JGI IMG/M metagenome (GOLD analysis project Ga0207648, IMG submission 184310) | Miscanthus rhizosphere microbial communities from Kellogg Biological Station, Michigan, USA - KBS Miscanthus M3-2 (SPAdes) (version 2) | ecosystem: Host-associated > Plants > Roots > Rhizosphere...
CACCGCATCGATCGGACGCACAGCGCCTGTAGCCGAAAACCGAGGGAAATCCGCCCGCTTTCGTTGTGCCTCTCCGAGATAACGCCGACCCATGCCGTATACGAACCGCGTCTTCAACTCGATCGGTGAAGTTGACCTGACCGCCTGGGAGCGCGTGCGATCCGAATCTGGCGGATCGATTTTCATGGATCCACGTTTTATCGCGTCCGTCGAAACCAGCATGAAGGAGGATTGCCGGTTCTGGTATGTCATCGTCTATGACGGGAACGGCCGTCCTGCCGCATGTGCGTGCCTCACGGCGATGACGATCGACCTCGCGGATCTTGCAGATCCGCGCCTGGCATCGATCATCCGGCGCTTGCCCCGATTGCTGACGAGATTTCGAAAATTGAAGCTTTTCATCTGCGGCTTGCCTGGGTCGCCGGGCGAGAAAAGCCTGGCGCTGACGTCGCTCAGCTCAAGCGAGGATACTCTCCCGGTCTTGGATGCAGTGATCCGCGATCTGGCAAACGAAACCGGATCGGATGCGATTGTCTACAAGGAGTTCGGCAACGGCGACCTGGAATGGACGAGACCGTTGCTGACGCTTGGGTATCGGCGAATTTCGACTCCGCCGATGCATTTCTTCAAACCATCATTCGGGGATTTTGACGAATACCGCGCCGCGCTGAAGACGCGCTATCGGCAGCAAGTCAACCGCTCGATCCGAAAGCTGAAGGCCCCTGGGATCCGTCAAGAGATCCTGACCGACTCCAAGGAGATATCGAGGCTTTATACAGCGCACGTCCATGACTTGTATTGCCAGATGGCCGCCAAGGCCGAGGCCAAGCTTGAAATCCTTCCGATCGAATTTTTCCGCCAATTGACGTCGCGTTTGGAGGGAGATGTCGACCTGCTGGTCATCTCCAAGGATTCGAGGATCGTTGCGTTCGGCTGGTGCCTTCACGCGGGATCATCTTATCACCTGTTGTTTGCCGGCCTCGATTATCAACTGAATGAAGAATTGGATCTGTACTTCAACCTGATGTACGCCGGCCTCGATCGCGCTTTGCGAAAGCGGGTCTCAACGATCCACGTCGGGCAGTCCGCGGACGCGTTCAAGGCTAGGATTGGATGCTATAGCGAGCCGCTATACGTGCTTGCGAAGGGGCTGACGCCATTGATGGCACTACTGGTTCGTTTCGCAGGCAATTTGCTCGTCGTCCAGAAGCCCGTCATCCCCCCGTCCGATATTTTTCGGAAGGACGACGTCGAGAGCTTAACGTGACGATAAACCGTACGCCCGGCAATGCGAGTGCATGACATCAAATTGAAAATGTCCGAGCGATTCGACGCGCCGAAAGAGGCACACACAAAACCGTCAGGTGACGCGCACATAATGTCATTGTCGGCGAGAGCCGGTTTTTGTGACCGTGATCACAGCGTCCGCAATGTTCTCAGCGATAAATTCGACGCAAATGGACCGATGGCCAAGTACTTTCACGACGAGACCGAGTACTGCGATGAAGAAGCTGCATTGCAGGATCGAACCGTACGCCCGCGCGGGGAACTAATCTTATGCGTGTATGCCAAGCGTGTGAAACTTTGGAGTTCGAGACCAAGGCATCGGATCACATAAGCAACGGTTCTTGCACTGGAACCGTGGTTTGAGCTGAGAAAACGACCATCAAGCTTGCGAAGATTGCGTGAACATCTACGGTACGCACGCGGAACGCCGACGCAAGCGCGCTTTTCGGGGGCTGACCTGTCAGCCGGAAAGCAAGGTAGAATGCGACACCCTGCCGGCAGGGTACAATGATTGACTTTTCGGGCGGCGGGAGAGGCGCGTGAGCGAAGTCTTCAACGAAGACCGGCGGGCGTGGCAGTGGGTCACTGCCGAATCCGCAAAGGCCTCGCCTACCATTGTACCGGCTCCGGCGTCCCGTCACGAACCATTTCCCCTGACCGATCTGCAAAGGGCCTATTGGCTCGGGCGCGCCGACTATTTCGAACTCGGCAACATTGGCTGCCACGTGTACGTCGAGATCGAACTGCCCGGTGTTGATCGCCGCCGGCTTCGGGCCGCTTGGCAAAAACTGATCAATCGTCATGAGATGCTGCGGGCCATCATTCGCGACGATGGACTGCAGCAGATTCTTCCACACACCCCACCCTACGATATCAGCCACCTCGACCTGCGAGATGCCGATCAATCAACGGCGGACTTCGAATTGGCCGCCATCCGAGACCGGATGTCCCATCAGGTCTTTTCGCCGGACCGCTGGCCGTTGTTCGAGGTGCGCACGACGGAGCTGAAAGAGCGAACCCTGCTGCACTTTAGCTGTGATCTGCTGTTTATCGACGTCTGGAGCCTGCAAATCCTGCATGGTGAATTGATCCAGCTCGCTTATCAGCGGACCGCTCGCCTCCCACCGCTCGAGATCAGTTTCCGCGACTACGTGCTGAGCGCGGCGCAGCAGCGCGGTTCCAAGAGCTACAGGCGAGCGGAGGAGTACTGGCTGCGCCGCCTCGATACGCTTCCCCCCGCGCCCAAGCTCCCGCTGGCGAAACGTCCCGCTGCCATAACGCAACCGCGATTTAGGCGCCGGGAAGCGATGCTTGATGATGAGGTCTGGCGAAAGCTCAGGAACCGAAGCGCCAAGGCCCGTACTTCACTATCGGGCACACTGCTGGCAGCGTTCGCGAGGGTTCTGGCGGCGTGGAGCCAAAGCCCGCACTTCACCCTCAACACAACCCTGTTCCAACGCGCCTCCCTGCATCCGCAAGTTCATCGGCTGGTCGGTGATTTCACCTCTATTCTGCTGCTGGAGATCCGTGACGGCGCAACGACCCCCTTCGATGTCCTGGCCAAGAGGACAGCAGCTCAGTTTCGCAGCGACCTCAGACACCGCGAATACGGCGGACTGCACCTGCTGCACGAACTCGCAAAACGAGGCGACCCCGACCGGCCGCCGTCAATGCCGGTGGTATTCACCAGCGCGCTCTCGCCGAGGATGCCAGGGTGGCAATCGGCCGACCATGTAGGCGAGATCACCTATGGTGTGAGTCAGACGCCGCAAGTGTATCTCGATCATCAGGTCTATCAGCGCGGGGGCCATCTCTACCTGAGTTGGGACGCGGTCGAAGAGCTTTTCCCGCCTGGACTGTTGGACGATATGTTCAGCGCCTACTGCGGCTTTCTGCAGCGGCTCGCCCTGGACGATGAAGCGTGGCGCGAGACGCAATCCGACCTGCTTCCACCGGCGCAGGAGGTGCAACGCGCTGTCGTGAACGACACCTCGGGTTCGCTTCCGCAGGGGCTGTTGCACGAGCCATTTCTCGAACAGGTACGCAAGCGCCCCGACCACACCGCCATAGCGACCTGGGCGCGCCGGCTCAGCTATGAAGACGTGCATCGACATGCCCGACGCCTCGCGCGGCGCCTGCTGCAACTGGGTGCAGGCCCGGACCGCTTGGTGGCGATCGTCATGGAAAAAGGCTGGGAACAGGTGGTGGGAGCGATCGCCGTTCTCGAGGCTGGGGGCGCCTACCTGCCGGTGGATCCTGATTTGCCGCAAGAAAGGCGGTGGCTTCTCTTGCGCCAAGGTCAGGTGAAGATCGTGCTCACGCAGCCCTGTATCGCGGAACGACTGGAGTGGCCGCCCGGCGTGCAGTGCTTGTCGGTGGATTGGCAGAATCCTGGGCAGGTTGAACAGATCGACGAGCCGTTTCGGTCACCTGCGCGTGAGAACGATCTGGCCTACGTCATCTTCACCTCCGGTTCGACCGGCGAGCCGAAGGGGGTGATGATCGAGCATCGCAGCGCGCTGAACACCGTGCTGGACATCAACGAACGGTTTGAGGTGCGCGCCGACGATCGAATCCTGGCGCTGTCGTCCCTGAGCTTTGATCTGTCCGTCTACGATATTTTCGGAGCCCTGGCGGCCGGGGCGACGATCGTCATGCCCCATCCGATGAGCGCGCGGGAGCCGGGAGACTGGGCGGACCTCATCCGCCAGGAGAGAGTTACGATCTGGAACTCGGTGCCTGCGCTGTTGGAAATGTGGGTGGGACATCTCGAAGGGCGGCAAAAGGACCATTCCATCCGGCTCGCATTGTTGAGCGGCGACTGGATCCCTGTGGGGTTACCGGACCGTGCGCGCGCCGCGCTGCCGGGATTGCAGCTGGTCAGCCTGGGCGGCGCAACCGAAGCGTCGATCTGGTCGATCGCTTATCCGATCAGCGCTGTGGGCAAGGACTGGAGGAGCATTCCCTACGGACAACCGCTGCGCAACCAGCAAATGCATGTTCTGAACGAAGAGATGACGCCGTGCCCGACATGGGTACCGGGCCAAATCTACATCGCCGGGATCGGGCTCGCGCGCGGGTACTGGCGGGACGAGGCCAAGACCCAAGCTCAGTTCGTCTCACATCCGCAGAGCGGCGAACGACTGTACCGAACCGGGGATGTGGGACGCTACCTGCCGGATGGCAACATCGAGTTTCTGGGACGGGAAGACGACCAGGTTAAGGTGCAGGGCTATCGCATCGAATTAGGGGAAATTGAAGCAACGCTGGAACGCCATCCCAAGGTGAAGTCTGCGGTAGTGACAGCCGTTGGGGAACGCGCGGCGGCGAAACATCTTGTCGCCTACGTGGTCACCGACGCGGCGAACGTCGAGGATTTGGCCGAATATCTCCGCCAAAATCTGCCGGAGTACATGGTACCGGCAGTTTGGCAAGTACTCGATGCGTTGCCACTCACCACAAATGGGAAGGTCAACCGCAAGGCACTCCCTTCAGTTGCGCGGCCGCAAAGCATCCACGCGCAACCGGCGGAGCCGCAGCCAGATGCGCTCGCCCGCATATCCGCTTTGATTGCGCAGGAACTGGCGCTGCCGTCGGTCGATCCGGCTAAGAACCTGCTGACGTTGGGCGCGACCTCGATGGATCTTGTGCGCATCGTCGGACGCCTGCAAAAGGAGCTCAGCTTCCGACCTTCATTTCAAGAATTCTTGCGGGATCCTTCCGCCGCCGCCCTTGCCGACCGCTACCAAAAGAGCAACGCCGTCGCGACCAAGGTCGGCGCGACAGCCGCGGCATCGCCGCAACGCAATTTCGACCTGATCCTGGACCCTGCGGCGAAGGACGCATTCCGACGTGAGAACAACGGCATCCGGACCTTCCCCGAGGACTGGGGTCGGCTGCGGCTGGACGACGCCGCACGGCCCGCTGCGTTGGAGGACCGCATCAGCCGACGGCAAGCCGTGCGACACTTTCGCGCCGAACCGGTCCCGCTCGTCTCGCTTGGCGCGCTCTTGGCCGAGCTCAGCCGGATGACAAAAGGAGATACCGGCAAGTATGCCTACGGCTCCGCCGGCGGCCTGTATCCGGTGCAAACCTATCTGCATGCCAAGCCCGACGGCGTTGCCGGTCTTCCCGCGGGAACGTTCTACTATCACCCAGTCGAACATTGCCTCGTGCCGATCACCTTGGGTGCGGAACTGGATGCTGATATCCACGAGCCGTTCACCAATAAGCCGGCCTTCGAACAAGCGCGCTTCTCCCTCTTTTTCGTACACCAGCCGCGAGCCATAGAACCCATCTACGGCGACCTCGCCTGGCGCTTCAGCTTGCTCGAGGCGGGCGCCATGGCGCAGGCGATCGAGACCTCGGCGTGGCGTTACGGTCTCGGCCTTTGCCCCATAGGTTGGCTCGACTTTGCGCGCGTGCGCAGCCTGTTGCAGTTGGAGGATGGGCAAGAGCTGCTGCACGCTCATGTCGGAGGACTTGTTGAAACGCCGCATGCGTCCGGGGATTGGGAGGAGGGCGTTATATGACGGCGTTGGAGCTGTTGAGCGATCTGCGCGATCGCGGCGTCAAGCTATGGGTTGACGGTGCCGATCTGCGGTTCAGCGCCCGTAAGGGCACCCTCGGCAAGGCCGCCGCGGAACTGCTAGCGCGGCACAAGACCGAATTGGTCGAGCTCTTGAAGTCGCCGGACGCCGGCGCGACCACACCACGCCCGGACGCCGCCCGGACCAAGCGCTTTTCCCTGGACGACCAAGCGATCGTATTGTCGTCGGTACCGGATTGGCACCAGGACGAACAGGATCCCTACGTTCGGTACGTCGCGCCGTACAAGGGTTTTCTGTATCAGCGACTTGCTCTCGACAAGAAATTCGTACGCGGCGAGGGATGTTTTCTGTTCGATGCCGAGGGAACGCCTTACGCGGATTTCATCGCTCAATTCGGAGCCGTTCCGTTCGGTCACGATCCTGAACCGATTTGGGACGCGTTGGAGGCAGTCCGGCGAGAGTCGCGCCCCAATCTGGTGATCACGTCGATTTCCGCGGCGGCAGGTGAGCTCGCGGAGCGATTGCTCGCGGTCGCCCCCGCCGGGCTCGGTCACGCCGTTTTCACAAACAGCGGTGCGGAGGCGGTCGAAGCGGCGATCAAGCTCGCGCGCGTGCGCACGGGCAGACTTGGAATCCTATCGGCTCGCGACGGCTTCCATGGGCTCACGCTCGCAGGAATGTCGGCGACCGGAAGGGAATTCTTCCAGCGCGGGTTCGGCGCACCGGTGCCGGGCTTCAACTATGTGCCGTTCGGTGATCTCGAGGCACTGCAGACGACGCTTGAATTTCGGCCCGACTTTTTTGCCGCCTTCGTGGTGGAAATCATCCAGGGTGAATCAGGAATCCATGTCGCGCCCCAAGGCTATCTGGCGAAGGCGGCGGAGCTGTGTCACCGCTTTGGCGCGTTGCTCATCGTCGACGAAGTGCAGACCGGTCTTGGACGGACGGGCACCCTGTTCGCCTGCGAAGCGGAAGGAGTGACGCCCGACATCCTCACGCTTGCCAAAGCGCTCGGCGGCGGACTCATGCCGATCGGCGCCTGTCTCTACAAGCAATCAGTGTACACGGAACACTTCGACTTGCGGCACGGGTCCACATTCGCGGGAAACACGCTTGCGTGCCGCGCCGCATTGGCGACGATGGATGAACTGACCAAGGACGACCAACGTCTGGTGCGGCAGGTGGCCACGCTCGGGCGGCGACTTCAGCAGCAATTGCGGCAGCTCCAAAGCGAATATCCATTGCTGGTCGCAGACATCCGCGGACGCGGTTTGATGATCGGCGTGGACTTGGACCTCGAACACATCGCAGATACCCAGACTGGAATGCTCGCGGTCATGCAGCAGCACGGACTCCTGCTGTATATGGCGGTCAGTTTCCTGTTGAATGTCGAGCACATCCGCATCGCGCCATCCTTTACCAACGGCACTGTGCTGCGCATCGAGCCTCCGCTGATCGCTGACGAAACCCTGTGCGACCAACTGATCGAGTCACTGAGACGACTGCTGGACATCTTGCAGCGCGGGGCGGCGGGTGAGCTCCTTGCGCACCTGATGGATGGTGCTTCCGCCCCGACGCCGTCTAAGCTCAGCGACTCAAAGCGGCCTCAACACGCCATCTCGCGGGGCGCGCTGAGGAAGGACCGCACCCGCTTCGCATTCGTCGTTCACCTTCTAGCCACTGGCGACCTGCGCCGCTTCGATTCGACGCTGGAGCCTTTCAGCGACGAGCAGTTGACCGGACTGCGGTCGCGCATCGCCGAGTTTGTCAAACCGTTCCCGCTCGATGAGCTCGCGATCGAGGCCACGGACAGCAGGGTTGCAGATGGCGAACTGATCGTGCTGCCGCACCTGCCATCGGAACTTCTCGCTCTCTCGGGAAACGCCGCGGTAACGCTCGTGCAAAACGCGGTCGATTTGGCCAGCGAACGCGGCGCAAAGGTCGTGGGACTGGGAGGTTTCAGTTCGATCGTCGCCGACGGCGGCCTCGCGTTGCGGCAACGACCGGGACTGACAATAACCAGCGGCAACAGCCTAACGACGTGGACCGCGATTCGTAGCGTGGAGGCGGCCTGCGCCAAGCACGGCCTTGCACTTGCGGAGTGCACGGTCGCGGTCGTCGGCGCCTCCGGCGCAATCGGCCACGCCCTGAGCCTGCTGTGCGCCGAGCGGGCCGCGCAGTTGATCCTGGTCGGCAATCCCCTCGCCACGGAAGCGAGCCTCGGAAAGTTGCGGGAGGTGGCCGAGGACTGCAGACGACATGTGGCTGCTCGTGCCGCCGCCGGACGGGAATTTACGCCCGGCACATGGGCGGCCCGGATCGCCGGTGGGGGGACGTCCGCACCACGATCCGAGGACGTGGGAATGACCATCACCACCGATATCGATCAGCATCTTCCCCAGGCCCATATCGTGCTGTCGGCAACCAGCGCGGTTCAGCCGTTTATTGCATCCCGCCATCTGCGCGAGGGCGCGCTCGTCTGCGACGTGTCGCGCCCTTTCAACCTCGCTCCAGACCTGGCCAAGCAGCGCGCCGACCTGCGGCTGCTGAGCGGAGCCTTGCTCCTGCCACCGCCGTCGTCGGTGTTGGGACATGTGGAAGCGCCCGAACGCGAGAACGCACTGGTATCCTGCGCGGCGGAGACGATCGTGCTGGCGTTATCGGGATATCAGAGCGAGCATCTCTGCGGACGCCTGGACATCGCAACGATCGAGGACATCGGCCGGCTGGCTGAAGGACTGGGTTTCTCAGTCATAATTTAGAGAAGCTGACGAGACCTGGGGCGCCGCCCCGGTCGCCTGCTGGCGCTGCGAAGCCAAGGCCTGCCATCAGACAGCGCTCAGAGTACAATCGCGACCGAACTAAGGCGTTTTTCGCTCCCGTCTGGCTCCACGCGCCCGCGCATGTCGCGGGCGCGCCGTTGGTTCGATGGCCGTTCCGGGTCGAACGCCCAAAGCCCGAATGCGGCCCAGGCGCTACCGACCCTGCTCAATCGTCGTCGTCGTGGCCGAACATGGCCCAAGGCGGCGCTGGAATTTCGCGCACCACGATCACGACCGGCTGTGCACTGGCCTTGACGGTGCCGTCGTCGACGAGGTCTTTGACGATCCGTTCGACGTGATTGAACAGCTTGCCCTTTCCTTTACGGAGGCGTTTGACCGCCACCGGCGATTGCGGCTCGTCGAGATCGACGACCACGATCTGCGACTTGCCGGCTTTATCCTGCTCTCGAGACTCCCGTTGTTCAGGAGCGCCCGTCGCGGTGGTTGCCATCTCCATCTCCTTCAATTGTCATCATCGTCGTCGTCGTCATCAAACTCCATCTTCGGCATCCCGAATGGCGACGCCTTGCGCATCTCTTTGAGAGCCTTCTTGCGCGCCTTCATGAAGTTGCCGGGATCGTCGATCATCCAGCTGTTTCCACCTTTGGCAACGGAATCGAGATGCCGCTGATAGGCGTCTTGGGCCGCAATCACTTGGGCCTTCAACATATGCCGGACGCTACGTTCGAGCCGCTTGAAGTTGGGCGTGCCCGGACCCTCGTCGTCGGCATCTTCGTCTTCATCGTTTTCGTAGACGACTTTCGCCTCGCGATGATCGCCACTGCTTTGAACAACGGTGACACGTCTCACGAGCTTGTCCATGCTGTCCTTCCTAGCGAGGGAGTGAAGTTGGGGTGAACTGTTCGGCGCATGCTTCCGCCCGGCTGACGTCCAGGGGGCAGCCATCGCTTCGACTGGCCGTCGGTCGCTGGCCCCATAGAGCCTCAACGTGAATAGCGACGTCAACCATCTTGTTCCCTGCAGTTGCCTCGGGCGTTCAGGGACAGACAATTCCGACCCTTGCCGGCCGACCGTAAGCTGCGGTTCAAGCTAACTTTATAGCAGCAGGGTCGGATTCGGCAACCGACCAATCCTAGAAAATGCCGGCTTCCGGGTTTTCAACTGACGAGAACCTTGGAGGATGAAGCCGGGGTCAGCCGTGCGGTCGAAGGCCTTGCCTTACATCGTGAAAGATATGAGGCTGGCGCTACACGCGAGGGCGCAATTGCAGTCCACAACCTGATTGGAAACTTTGTGACGAAGCGGTTGAACGCGTTCGCGATCCTGATGGCGGTCGGCATGATTTGCGGGGAGGCACAGGCGCGATCTCTGCAGGTCACTGGCACCGCCGGTTACCTCTCGGAATGGGAGCTCAATGGCTCCGTCACTGAAAAAAGTCCGCCCGGCAGCAATGAGTTCTCCGGAGCATTGGTCTGGAAACATGTCGGGCTGTGCAGCGCAAACGGTCCGGAAGAAAAATCCGGCGAAATCAAATTTCAGATCGCCAAATCAAGCTCATCGTCCCGGATTCAGGCGGCGATGACGCTCAATGGTGCCCAGTGTACCTACAGCGGCGAGTTCTCCAGCGGCTCGAGCGGACACATGGATTGCACGGATGCCAAAGGCGTTCCGCTTTCGATTTCAATCAAATGAAAAGGCGGCGATAGCGGCAGGCTATCGCTCGGGACCGAGCCTGGTGTCGGGCATGTTCAGCCGGATCACAATTCTGCGGATGAGGATCAGCAGCACCGCAATCAATGCTAGTTGCACCCATCCAAACGACGTCGCGGAGTCCAGCATCGAGGCCCAGTCGATCTGGCGGCCAAACCACCGCCGTGAAATGGCGTCGGCGATCAGACCGATACCGACGGCGGCAGCCACCATATAGCCCAGCTTCATCACCAGGGATGCGATGTAGGCAATCTTTCCGACAATATTCCGGAAGTGGATGATCGGATTCTCGATGTTTCGTTGTACCTGGAAAAAGAACTGGGTGACCACATCTCCGAACTCCTCCATCTGGAGGTAGTCCATATCCGTTGGTCCCCGGCGCCGCGCCTGCATGCTTTTTCGCACGCGTTGGCGCGCCTCCTTGCCGGCTTGCCGCTTGTAGACTTCCCATTCCCTGGCGATGTCGATGTCCTTGTTCAGCCGCGTAACGATGGCGTCGTAGGCAAACGAGGTCCGGAAATACTGAATCGTCTCGAAACTGGCGGGCAAGGAGAACTTCTGCGAGACCTCCAGAAAACGAAGCCACGCCTGCGCCGAGGTCTTTTCCCACCATTCCGCGTCCTTGCTTTTCATGGCGTAGACCGTGTCGGCGTAGATTTTCTCCATCTCGACCCGAACCGTCTCGACATCCATGGGGGGAAGCGGCCCGGCGAGCGTGAGCGCGCAGTTGACCATCCGGCCAATGTCGCCTCTGAGCATGTGATGTTGCAGCTCGCGGAAAATCTTTCGTGTTTGCGTCGAGAAGCGCCCGATCGCCCCGAAGTCGATGTAGCAAATCCCGTTATTTGGCATGATGATGAGATTCGAGGGATGCGGATCGGCGTGGAAGAAAAGCTCTTCCTGCACCTCATGTTGCATCACCAGGACGAGCTTGCGTGCCAGCGACTTTGGCTCGATGCCGATACGACGGACCTTCGCCAGGAACTCCTGATCGTTGCTGTCGACGGCCGCCATGAGCTCCCACATCCACACGCCGGAGACGAGCTCGCTCACCATCACTTCTTCGCTGCAGTACTGGAAATAGACGCGTGGTGCCGTGACGCCCTTCTTCTGTTTGGCTGCGCGCCGGCGAAATATGTCCGTGTAACGCGCTTCGGCGCGGAAGTTGAGCTCATTGAACAGAATCGTCTCGAAGTCCTGCCGGAAGCGCCGGGTGACCCCCGGTGGAATAATCGTGAGCGTTTCCCCCAGGATCAGGATCCAGTCCAGCGCGCGCAGGTCGGCGGCAATCAGCGGGCCGATGCCGGGCCGCCGCACCTTGACTGCCACTTTCTCGCCGGTCTTCAGCTGGGCTTGGTACACACACGCCAGCGACGCGGAGCCGATCGGCTCCGGGTCGAAAACCGCGAACACGTCACTGAGCGGCCCGCCGAGATTGCGCTCGATGATCTCAATGGCTTGCTGCGTCGGGAAGGCGGGCGCCTGGTCCAGCATCTTGCCCAACTCGGCGTAATAGGCGTACGGCAGCATGTCGGCGCGCATTGACAGCTGCTGGCCGAGCTTTGCGAATGT
>Ga0207648_10006216_pt1 | contig 11902 bp, 9 predicted proteins | sample KBSMisM32_FD_184310 | JGI IMG/M metagenome (GOLD analysis project Ga0207648, IMG submission 184310) | Miscanthus rhizosphere microbial communities from Kellogg Biological Station, Michigan, USA - KBS Miscanthus M3-2 (SPAdes) (version 2) | ecosystem: Host-associated > Plants > Roots > Rhizosphere...
GACCTTGGAGCCGAAGCCGATGCGGGTGAGCACCATCTTCATCTGCTCGGTGGTCGTGTTCTGGGCCTCGTCGATGATCACGAACGCGTCGTTGAGGGTACGGCCACGCATGAAGGCGATGGGCGCGACCTCGATCGCGTTGCGCTCGAGGAGGCGCGACACGCGGTCGTAATCCAGGAGGTCGTAGAGCGCGTCGTAGAGCGGCCGCAGGTACGGGTCGACCTTGTCCTGCAGGTCGCCGGGCAGGAAGCCGAGCTTCTCCCCCGCTTCCACGGCCGGGCGGGCCAGCACGATGCGGGCGACCGATTTCGCGAGAAGGCTGCTCACGGCTTGAGCCACCGCGAGGTAGGTCTTCCCGGTACCCGCCGGGCCTATCCCGAAGACCATGTCGTTCTTCTCGAGCTCCTCGAGATAGGCGCGCTGGTTGAGGCTCCGCGGGACCACGACCTTCTTGGCCCCGCGGATGGCGGCCTTCATCAGGAAGTCTTTCAGGCGGGCGCCGGGATCCTGGCTCAGGAGCTGGGCGGCCACGCGCACGTCCCCCGGGGAGGCGGCGTAGCCGTCCTTGATCATGGAGCCGAGCTGGTCGAAGAGCTGGACGACGACGTCCTGGCCCTCCTCGTTGCCGTCCACGACGAGGGTCGCGCCGTCGTTCTTGATCCGGACCTTGAGGTTGTCCTCGAGGAAGCGGAGGTTCTCGTCGCGATTGCCGAACAGGGTCTCCGCCGCCTGCTCCGGAAGGGCCACGCGCTTCATGGCGTGACACCGCGCACGTCGGGAGGCGTGCTCAGGAGGGCGTGGAGAGGCCGGCGGGGAGGGGTGTTAAAAGTCGTCTTGGGGGCTCCGCCCGCATGAAAATAGCCTATCACTAGGTCGAACGGATCACCACGAGACCGAGGTCGCGGATCTGATCGTCCCTTACGGGTGAAGGAGATCCGGTCATGAGGTCGGTGAAGCTGGCCGTCTTGGGGAAAGCGATGACGTCCCGGATGGACGGCTCGCCGGCCAGGATCATGACGATGCGGTCCACGCCCAGGGCGATCCCGCCGTGGGGCGGGGTCCCGTACTGGAGGGCCTCCAGGAAGAACCCGAACCGGTCCTTGGCCTCCTCGTCCGTCATCGACAGGATCCGGAAGATCTTCGCCTGCAGCTCCGACTCGTGGATACGCAGGCTCCCGCCCCCGACCTCGTAGCCGTTGAGCACGATGTCGTAGGCCTTGGCGCGGACCTTCCCCGGATCCGTGTCCAGGAGGTGGCGGTCCTCGTCGCGCGGCGCCGTGAAGGGATGGTGGAGGCTGACGTAGCGCTTCTCCTTGGCGTCGTACCCGAAGAGCGGGAACTCCGTCACCCAGAGGAAGCGGAAGGCCTTCTCGTCGATGAGCTTGAGCTCCCGGCCCATCTCCAGGCGCAGGATGCCCATGGCCATCGACACGGGCTCCTCCGCGTCCGTGCCCACGAGGATGGTGTCGTCCTTGGCCGCGCCCACCTTCTCGAACAGGCGTCGCGCCACCGCTTCGCTTGCGCCCTTCTTGACGAGGTTGGCCACGGCCTCGTCGCTGGCCTTCAGGTTGAAGAGGTTCCGCTTGGCCGCGCGCGCGTCCGGCACGATTCGCCCCAGCCACGTCTCCTCGTTGACCTTGCGCAGCCGCGTGCCGGACATGCCGCCGGAAGCCGGGAGCACGATCGCGCGCGCACGGGCCCCGCCCTCGATGAGCCCGGGGAAGGTGTCGAGGCCGAGCGTCTTCATCTCCTCCGACACGTCCGTGATGGGCATCCCGAAGCGGAGGTCGGGCTTGTCGCTGCCGTAGCGCTCCATCGCGTCCTTGTAGGTGAGGCGCGGGAAGGGCCGCTTCACCTCGACGCCGACCAGCTTGGCGAGCTTTACGTAGAGCGCCTCCGTGATGTCGTAGACGGTCTCCTCGCGCGGGAACGACATCTCGACGTCCACCTGGGTGAACTCGGGCTGGCGGTCCGCACGGTTGTCCTCGTCACGGAAGCAGCGCACGACCTGGAAGTAGCGGTCGATGCCCGCCACCATCAGGATCTGCTTGAAGAGCTGGGGCGACTGCGGCAGCGCGTAGAAGTGGCCGTGATGGATGCGCGAGGGCACCAGGAAGTCGCGTGCCCCTTCCGGGGTGGACTTCGTGAGCATCGGGGTCTCGACCTCGTAGAACCCGTGCTCGTCGTAGTGCCGGCGCACCTCCATCGTCACCTGGTGCCGGAGCTTGACGTTGCGGTGATAGCGCGGCCGGCGCAGGTCGAGGTACCGGTACTTGAGGCGGATCTCCTCCGCGGTGTTGATGTCGTCTTCGATCGGGAAGGGCGGGGTGCGCGCCTCGCTCAGGACGCGGATCTCGCGGGCGTTGACCTCGACCGCGCCCGTCGGGATCTTGGGGTTCACGGTGTCCGCGGAGCGCGCCGCGACTTCCCCGATCACGGCCAGCACGTATTCGCCGCGCACGTGGTCCGCGGAATCATGGGCGGCCTTCGAGACCTCCGGCCGCGCCACCACCTGGCAGATGCCCTCGCGGTCGCGGAGGTCGATGAAGATCACGCCCCCGAGGTCGCGGCGGGTGGCGGCCCAGCCCATGAGCGTCACCGTCTGCCCGACGTGCTCCGGGCGGAGGGTTCCCGCGTAATGCGTGCGTGTGAGGTCCCCGAGCGTCTCAGCCAACGGTCGTCTCCTTGATGAGGTATGCGGCGGCCGCGTCCAGCCCGATCTCTTCCTGGGTCGAGGCCTTCATGTTCCGGATGGTCCAGCGCGCCTTGGCCATCTCGTCCTGGCCCAGGATGGCCACGAAGCGCGCGCCCAGCTTGTCCGCCCGCTTCATCTGCGACTTCAGGCCGCGGCCCTCGTGGTCCATCATCACGCTCACCGCGGCCTTGCGGAGCTCGCGCTGGAGGCGGAGCGCGAAGTCGCGCGCCTCCGGCACCAGCGGGGCCAGGAAGACCTCGCAGCGCGCTTCGACGGCCACGGGCGGGATCAACATGATCAGCCGCTCCATGCCCAGCGCGAAGCCGATGCCCGGGAGGTCCGGCCCCCCGAGCTGCTGGACGAGCCCGTCGTAGCGCCCGCCCCCGAGCACGCTGTTCTGCGTGCGGCCCAGCTCGCCGCTCAGCACCTCGAACGTCGTGCGCACGTAGTAGTCCAGGCCGCGCACGAGGCGATGGCTCAGGCGATACGGGATCCCCAGGAGCTCCAGCTCGCGCTTGACCTCGGAGAAGTGCGCGCGGCAGTCGTCGCAGAGGTGGTCCGAGATCTTCGGGAGCGATTCGATGACCGCCTGGTCCTGCGGGACCTTGCAGTCGAGGACGCGCAGCGGGTTCGTCTCCGTGCGGCGCTGGCAGTCGCCGCAGAGCTTGTCCTTCTCGGCCCGCAAGGCCGTGCGCAGGATCTCGACGTAGGCGGGCCGGCACTTGGCGTCGCCCACGGAGTTCAGCACGAGCTCGTATCGAGCGAGCCCGCACCGCTCGATGTAGGCGAGCGCCATCTCGATGACCTCGACGTCCACGGAGGGGCTGGTGACGCCGAAGACCTCCACATCGACCTGGTTGAACTGGCGGTACCGGCCCTTCTGCACGTTCTCGGCGCGGCACATCGGGCCGATCGCGTAGACCTTGAGCGCCGGGTCCGTCTGGTACAGATGGTGCTCGATGACGGCGCGCACGATTCCGGCCGTCGCTTCCGGGCGCAGGGTCAGCGATTCGCCGCCGCGGTCCTCGAAGGTGTACATCTCCTTCGAGACGATGTCCGTCTCCTGCCCGATCCCGCGCGCGAAGAGCTCCGTCGGCTCGAAGATCGGCGTGCGGATCTCCCGGTACCCGTAGAGGGCGAAGAGCGCGCGCGCCGTCCCCTCGATGCGGTGCCAGGCCGCGATCTCGTCGGGAAGTAGATCCTTGGTTCCTTTGACCGCCTGCAAGGCCATCGCGACTAACGCCCCTCCGCTTCGGAGAGGTACGTCTCCTTGTATTCGTAGTAGTTCTGGGCGTACGCGCGCAGGCCCTGGCGCTCCTCTTCCGTGATCGGACGGCGCACCTTGGCCGGCAGGCCCATGACGAGGCTGCGCGGCGGGACCTCCATGCCTTCCGGGACGAGCGTCCCCGCCGCCACGATGCACTCGTCGCCGATCTTCGCGCCGTTGAGGATGGTCGCCCCCATCCCGATCAGGCAGAAGGAGCCGATGGTGCAGCCGTGGAGGGTGACGGAGTGTCCGACCGTCACGTGATCCGCGAGCACGGTCGGGTGCAGGGCCTTGAACACGTGGACGACGCAGTTGTCCTGGATGTTGGTGTGGGGGCCGATGCGGATGGAGTGCACGTCGCCGCGCACGACCGCGTTCATCCACACGCTGGAATGGTCGCCGAGCTCGACGTCGCCGATGACCTGGGCGGAGGCGTCCACGTAGACGCGCTGGCCCAGACGCGGAGCGACACCTTTGTAGGAACGAAGCATGACCTCTCCAGGAAACCCCCAGTCTATGCCATAGTCGCCCCTCCAACCAATGAAGGTCGTGGTCGCCACCACCCAGGACCTGTTCGTGCGCGGCGGCGGAGCCACGTACCACGCCGAGGGCCTCGCCGCCGCCCTGGCCGCGCTCGGGCACGAGGTGGAGACGGTCCGGATCCCGTTCGGCTGGCGGCACAAATACGAGGTCCTGCGGCAGGCCTACCAGTGGCGGATGCTCGACCTCCGCGAGACGGGGGCCGGCCTCGTGATCACCCTGAAGTTCCCCGCCTTCTACGTCCACGCGGATCGCAAGCGGGCCTGGGTCCTCCATCAGCACCGGCCCCTCTACGACAACTTCGACCGGCCGGAGTATTCGGCGTTCTCGTCCGCAATCCCGGAGGACGTCGCGATCCGCGACGCCGTCGTCCGCTGGGACACGGCCTACCTGGGCGAGATGGAGCGGATCTTCACGAACTCCCGTACGGTGGCCGACCGCCTGCGCGAATACAACGGGCTGGAGGGCGAGCCCCTGTATCACCCGCCCCCGCTCGCGGCACGCCTCCGTTCCGGGCCCTTCGGGGACTACGTCCTCTGGGTGGGCCGCCTGGAGGCGAACAAGCGGCCGGGCCTGCTGCTCGAAGCCCTGGCCCTCACGAAGTCGCGTGTACGCGCGATCGTCGCGGGCCGGGGCCCCCTCGAAGACGCCCTCCGCGAAGCGGCGACGGCCAAGGGGCTGGAAGGGCGGGTCGAGCTGCGCGGCCTCGTCTCCGAGGAGGAAAAGATCGGACTCTACGCCGGCGCGCGAGCGGTCGTCTATCCGCCGTTCCACGAGGACCTCGGCTACGTGACTCTCGAGGCGTTCCTGGCCGGCAAGCCGGTGATCACGATGGCCGACTCCGGCGGTCCCACCGAGTTCGTGCGGGACGGCGTCAACGGGTTCGTCGCCCGCGACGCGGCGAGCCTCGCGAGCGCCATCGACGCGTACGCGGAGGATCCGGACCTCGCCGAGCGGCACGGCGCCGCCGGCCGCGCGACCTATGCCGAGACGATCCCGAGCTGGGACACGGTGTGCCAGCGGCTGCTGGAGGGCGCGTGAGCGATTCCTCCGCCGTCGTACGCCGCATCCTCTTGCACATCGCGGCGCCCGTGCTGGTGGAGGAGACGCCGCCGGCAGTGGAGGCGCTCCTGGTGGACGAGCTGTCGGAGACGCTCGCGGACCTCTTCGCGCCCCTGACCTCCGAACCGCCGGCCGGCCCTCGTCAGTAGTCCACGTACAGCCAGCGGGTCTTCTCTTCTTTCGGGGGGCGCGATTCGAAGAAGGGCCGCGACGCGTCCGGGATCGAGCCGCATCGGGCGCGCAGGGCATCGGCGTGTTTCCAGCGCGCGAGGGCCTTCCGGCAGCGGCCGTCCCGTTCGTGGATGAACGGCCCGTCGAGGTCGGTCTCCGTGTGCGCGGTGCGCTCGCGGAAGACCTCGAAGGCGGGGTCGTAGGCGGACGGCCAGCGGTCCAGGATCGCGCGCGCCATCGTCGAGTGCTCGAGGTAGTCGAGCGGTGACTGGACCCCGCCGCGCGCCGTGGCCGCCACGACCTGCGCGAGCACGGCCGCGGCGACGAGGGCCGCCCACGTTCGACGCGGCCGCGCGAGGAGCTCTGTCGCCGTCGGCCCCAGCGTCAGCAGGTACGCGAGGATGGGGAACATCCAGACGACGTAACGGCTCGGGCCCGTGGTCCCGTGGTTCCAGTTCCCGGTCGCCGAAGAGAGCAGCATCATGGCCGCGAGGACGCCGACCAGCGTCATCTCGACGCGCCGGGCCGGACGAAGGGCGCCTCCGACGATCACGGCCGCGAAGAGCACGACGGTGAGGGGCGCGTAGCGCACCAGCCCCAGCTCGGGATCGAGCAGGAGAGAGAGCGCCTTGCCGAGTCCCATCGCGTGCGTGCCCGCCGTCTCGTACGCCGCCAGGTTCGGTGTTCGGAAGTGCCATAGGAAGAAGAGCGGCGAGGCGAGCACGAGCGCGGCCGCGGCCACCAGGGACCAGACCCGGCGAGGCGACGACGGGACCGGAGCGCCCTCGAGCCAGGGGCGGATCGCCTCGAAGAGCGCGAGCAGGGCCAGGGGCGGGTTCTGGATGGAGGCGACAGCGGCACACAAGGTGGCGGTGCCACTCGCCCCGCGCGCGCCCGCGACCAACGCAAGCGTCGCCATCGCGAACGACAGCACCTCCGGGTGCGGCCAGAGCAGGAACCCGAGCACGGGCGACGAGACGAGGAGCAGCGCCGCCGCCCGCCGCGCCCACGGTCCGGCGGGGGCGAACAGAAGGAGGGCGGCCAGCGCGAGCCCCAGCACGATCGCGTTGGTCACGGGGCCGGCCTTGAAGACGTCCGCCCCGACAGCGCCGAGGACCGCCCGTGCGGGCAGCGTGACGAGCGGGTAGAAGCCGAAGTGATAACAGTAGAACCGGCCGTTGCGCCCTTCGAAGTAGTTGCCGAGCGCGGCGGCGGGATCGATAAAGAGCCCGGCGGCGGCGGCGTGGCGGCGCAGCGCCTCGACGTCTCCCGGCCGCACTTCCGGGCTCCCGTGCGCGGCCCACGATTCGGCCATGAGCAGGTACTCGACGGCGTCGCCGAACGGACGGACGGGGGTCGCGAGGGCGAGACCGAGGAGGACCGCGCCCGCGGCCGCCGCCAGCCACCGATCCGCGGCCGCGGTCAGGCCAGCCAGGCCGCGACCTCGGTCCCGTACGACGGTCCCATGACCTGCACGAGGTCGTTGTGTCCCGCGCCGGGCACGATGTGCAACCGGCGCGGCTCGCGGGCCGCCTCGAAGAGGGCCTCCGCATGGGAGACGGGCACGATCTCGTCCACGTCGCCGTGCAGGATCAGGACCGGCGCCTGCAGGCGTGCGATCCGTTCCCGGTTCGGATAGGCGTCCCCGGCCAGCGCGGACAGGGCGGCCGGGTAGTGCTGCCGCGCCACGTCACGCAGGCTCGTGAACGTGGACTGAAGCACGCAGGCGAGCGGCGCTTCCTCCAGGGCGAGGCGGAGCGCCACCGCTCCTCCCAGCGACTCGCCCATGTAGACGAGACGCGCCGGGTCCACCTGCCCGCCCGCCACGAGCGCGGCCCGCGCCGCCCGCGCGTCGCGATGCAGGCCCTCCTCGCTCGGCCGGCCCGTGCTGCGCCCGTAGCCGCGGTAGTCGAGCAGCAGGACGTCGAGGCCGGCCGCGGTCAGCGCGCGGGCATGGTCGAGCCGATGCGAGACGTTGCCCGCGTTGCCATGGAAGAAGAGCACGTGGCCGCGCGCGGGAGCGGCGCGGGCCGGGATCCACCAGCCGTGCAGCCGCTCGCCGTCTTCGGTCGGGACGCGCAGGTCCGTGAAGGCGAGGCCGGCGTCCGCGGGATCGCCGTAGAGCTCCCGGTCGGGAAAGTAGACGAGCGAGTCGACGAGCGTGGTCCACATGCGCGCGAGCGGCCCTCATCGTGCCTCACTCCCCCGCCCGCGTCATCCGTTAGGATCCACGTCATGCGCCTGCGCTGGCCGAGCCGCCGTGGAATCCTCAGGAGACTGGCCATCCTGGGTCTCGTCGTGGCCTGGCTCGGCGTGGCCACCGTGCTCGAGACGCGGCGGTTGCACGCGACCCTGCCCGGCGGAACGCGCGGGGCCACGAACGTCGACGTGGGCCAGCTCGTCGAGGACGTGCGTCGGCTCTCCGCGCCGGACATGGAGGGCCGCCGCACGGGCACCGAGGGCAACGCGCGGGCGCGGGCCTACGTCGTCCAGCGCTTGCGCGACGAAGGGGCGGCGCCCCTCGGAGGCGGCTACGAGCATCCGTTCGGGTTCAGCCACACCAGCGTGAAGGCGATCTGGCGCCGCGACCGGCCGGTGCGCATGGACATGCGCGGCACGAACGTGCTGGCCCTGATCCCGGGATCGGCGCCGGGACCGGCGCTGGTCGTGTCCGCGCACTACGACCATCTAGGCATTCGCGGCGACGCCCTCTACCCGGGCGCGGACGACAACGCTTCCGGCGTGGCCGCCCTGCTGGCCGTGGCGCACGAGCTGCGCGGCCGGCCTCCCCGCCATCCGGTGGTCCTGGCCGTCTTCGACGCCGAGGAGCTCGGACTGCGCGGATCCCGGGCGTTCGTGCCCGCTCCGCCCGCGGGCACGCCGCCCATCGGGATGGACCTCAACCTCGACATGCTGAGCCGCAGCGACGGGGCGGACCTGACCGTGTCCGGCGTCGGCCCGGAGCCCTGGCTGCGCGCCACCGTCGAGGCGGAGGCGGCGGCGAGCCCCATCCACGTCCACCTCGGCCACGACCGCCCGTGGTATCGCGCGGGCATGGTCGAGGACTGGACGGACGGCTCGGACCACGGCGCCTTCGCCGGGGCCGGGATTCCCTGGCTGTACCTCGGCGTGGAGGACCATCCGGACTATCACGCGCCCACCGACACGTTCGAGCGCATCGATCGGGCCTTCTACGCGGACGTCGCCAGCTTCGTCGTATCGCTGGTCGCGCGGCTCGATCGCGACCTCGACGCGATCGCCGCCCACCGGCGGCGCTGAGGGTCGCGGCGGGGGCGAGGCTTACAATCGTGCGGGGAGACTGACGGTGGGGTCCATCCACACGCGGCGGGCGTTTCTGACCACGGCCGGCCGCGCCGCGCTCGCCGTGCCCGCGGCCTCGCTCGCGGCCGCGGCCTGGGCGCGGCCCGCGCTGGCCGCGGGACCCGCGCGCCTCGCGCCTTCTCCCGATCCGCTGGCTCCGCTGGCCCAGCGCTTCTCCGACCTCCGGCGCCACTTCATCTTCGATTTCTATCCCTGGTACGGCGGCCCGCCCGACTATCTGCACTGGGATTACCTCGACCGCCACCCGCCCCTCGACCTGTCCTCCAACTACGTGCCGCGCCTGGGCCCGTACGACACGCGCGCGCGCGCCGTGCTCGAGCAGCAGGCGCGATGGATCGCGGACTCCGGCGTGGGCGCGATCGCGCTCAGCTGGTGGGGCGCCGGGCACTACACGGACACCCCGGTGCACGACATCATGGACGTGATGGCCGCGCACGACATCAAGGTGACGTTCTGCCTGGAGCCCTACCGCGACGACCGCGGCAAGGTCTTCGCCAAGGACGTGCGCTACCTCGTGCGCGAATACGGCGAGAAGCGCGGCTACGACGCGCTCCTCATCCTCAAGAACGCCGACGGCAAGGAGGGCCCGCTCTTCAAGGGATTCGCCTGCATCCTGCCCGAGGACTCCACCGACTGCCACGGCCAGACCCATCCCATCGACAACTACACGGCCGACGCGCAGTGGCGGTCGCAGACGGACGAGGTCCGCGAGGCCCTGCGCGGGCAGTTCGACCACGTGACCCTCCTCGCCGACTCGCTGCACTGGCCGCGGACGGTGGCCTCCGGCTTCGACGGGATCACCGTCTTCGACAACTACATCGCGCCCGAGCGCTACGCGGCGTACGCGGCGGGCGCGTCCGCCGCCGACCTCGTGTTCTCGTTCAACATCAACCCCGGCTTCGACATGATCGTGGACCGCGACGCCGAGCCCGGCTCGTGTTATTCCCCGCCGGACTTCGCGCCCCCGGCGGAGGCGGCCCTGGACTGGACGCGGGGCGAGGAGCGGGAGCGCGCGGCCCGGCTGTCCAAGGCCCGTATCGCCGCCGCCTTCGAGGCCACGCTGCGCGTGCAGACGGATCCCGCGCTCGCCAACGTCCGCCGCGGGTTCTTCCTCGTCTACATCAACTCGTTCAACGAATGGCACGAAGGACATGCCTTCGAGCCCATGAAGGATTTCGGCCAGCTCACGCCGGACGAGCGCGCGCTCGGCTATCACAACCCGGCCGACGGGTCGTACCGCCTCGACACCCTGGGCGCGCTCCTGCGCCCGGTGCTGGCCGCTCGGGCCCGCGCGTAGTCGAGGCCGGCGGGGTTAGCATTCCCCCAGGAGGACGAAACCCGTGCCCGAGACATTCCCACCCCTGGCCGCCTTCGGCGGCCGCCGTCGCGTGCCCGCGCCCGTCAACGAGCCCGTCAAGTCCTACGCCCCCGGCTCGCCCGAGAAGGCGGAGGTGAAGGCGCGCCTCAAGCAGATGGCGGCGGAGACGGTCGAGATCCCGCTCGTCATCGGCGGCCGCGAGGTGCGCACGGGCGACCTCGCGAACACGGTCATGCCCCACGACCACGGGCACGTCGTGGCCCGCTGGCATCGTGCGCGCCGCGAGGACGTCGAGCGCGCCATCGAGGCGGCGGCGGAGGCGCACCGCGAATGGTCGGCCTGGTCGTTCGAGGACCGGGCCGGGGTCTTCCTGAAGGCGGGCGAGCTCCTGGCCACCAGCTGGCGCGCCACCCTCAACGCGGCCACGATGCTCGGCCAGTCCAAGACGATCTTCCAGGCCGAGATCGACGCCGCCTGCGAGATGGCGGACTTCTGGCGGTTCAACCCGGCCTACGCCCAGGAGCTGTACGAGGAGCAGCCGATCTCGGACCGCGGGATCTGGAACCAGCTCGAGTACCGGCCGCTGGAAGGATTCGTCTACGCGATCACGCCGTTCAACTTCACCGCCATCGGCGGGAACCTGCCCAGCGCGCCGGCCCTCATGGGCAACACGGTGCTCTGGAAGCCCGCCTCGTCCGCCATGCTGTCGGCCTGGTACACCTTGCGCCTCTTGCAGGAAGCGGGGCTGCCCCCGGGCGTCATCAACTTCGTGCCCGGCGACGCGCCCATGATCTCGGAGGTGGCGCTCAGCCACCGCGACCTCGCGGGGGTCCACTTCACGGGATCGACCTCGGTCTTCAACTCCATGTGGAAGACGATCGGGGCGGGGATGTCGCGCTATCGCTCGTACCCGCGGATCGTGGGCGAGACGGGGGGCAAGGACTTCATCGTCGCCCATCCGTCGGCCGACCCGCAGGCCCTGGCCGTGGCCATCGTGCGCGGCAGCTTCGAGTACCAGGGCCAGAAGTGCTCGGCGGCCAGCCGCGTCTACGTGCCGCGGTCCCTGTGGTCCGACGTCCGCGATCGCGCGGTGGGCATGATGAAGGAGATCCGCATCGGCGACGTGGCCGACTTCCGCAACTTCATGGGCGCGGTCATCGACGCGCGCGCCTTCGAGAAGATCGGCGAGTACCTGTCCGAGGCGAAGCGCACGGCCAAGGTCGTGTCCGGCGGGAACACCCACGGCGAGAAGGGCTGGTTCATCGAGCCCACGCTGGTGGAGACGGACGACCCCGGACATCGCCTGCTCTGCGAGGAGATCTTCGGGCCCGTGATGACCGCGCACGTCTACGACGACGCGAAGTGGGCGGAGACGCTGAAGGTGGTCGATTCGACTTCGCCGTATGCGCTCACGGGCTCGGTCTTCGCCCAGGACCGGCGGGCCGTGCGCGAGGCCATGTCGGCGCTGCGGCAGGCGGCCGGGAACTTCTACGTCAACGACAAGCCG